>Ga0335084_10007196_pt1 | contig 11072 bp, 10 predicted proteins | sample Lox_Sample_44_FD_206721 | JGI IMG/M metagenome (GOLD analysis project Ga0335084, IMG submission 206721) | Soil microbial communities from Loxahatchee National Wildlife Refuge, Florida, United States - Lox_Sample_4.4 | ecosystem: Environmental > Terrestrial > Soil > Wetlands | place: USA...
GGCGAATTCGGCTTGAAGGACACCGAGGAGCCGGGATAGGCGTCGCGCACCACGGCGTTCAGGCCTTCGACCATGGTGCGCGGATAGCCCGAGGGCGTCGCACCGGTCACGGTCGCGTTGATCGGATTCTTGTCGTTCAGGCCGGCGAGCGCGGATATCGAGACGGCGAGCGCCGCGGCGGCCGGGATGATGCGGGTAAATCCCCTCATGGTCTCCTCCTCCAAGTCAACCAGCCGGGAGTGTAACGTCTGTGCGGCGCCCGGAGAAGGGTCAGAGGGCTCCGCTCACGCGCGCGATTACCGCGCCGGCATCGGCCGGAAGGGCGTCGCCGCGCCAGGCGACGTGGCCGTCAGGCCGCACCAGGACGAGCTTGCGCTCGTAGAGCGTGCAGGCTGACGGCTCCTCGAGTGAAACCGTTTCGAGCGGCACGGCGCGGCGCCTTGCGGCCTGCTCGATCGGTGCAGCCGCCGGCGCATCGCGTCCCAGCCGCATCAGCACGAAGGATCTCCCGAAAAGATCGAGGGTGGAGCGCTCCCCGGCCAGCCATGCATGCGGCGCGCGCGCCCCCGGAAAGCTCGTCTGCACGTAGTCGGTGACGCTCGAAGGCGGCGGCGCGCTGCCGTCCGCGCAGACGATGGGCGAGCTGTCGTAGCGGTAGCCCATGGCGATGCCGTCGGAGAGCAGCTCGCGGGCGGTGTTCCTCAGGATCTCGTCGCCGAGCTTCCTGCGCGCCGCCTCGCCCGCCGGCGTCGCTTCCACCAGCTCAGGGATGGCGGCGAAGCTGCGCAGCTGGAAGTTGCGCGTCGCCTCCTCGACGTTGCGCAGCGCCACCGGCCGCCGCTCGGCGTCGTAGGAGTCGAGCAGTTTCTCCCCCGCCCAGCCCTGCACGCTCGCGGCGAGCTTCCAGCCGAGGTCGGCCGCGTCGCCCAGGCCGGTGTTCATGCCGTAGCCGCCGGTGGGCGTGTTCTGGTGGGCGCAGTCCCCGGCGAGGAACACGCGGCCGTGGCGATAGGCGGCGGTGACGAGCTTCCTCCGCACCCAGGGACTGATGGAAATCAGCTCGTAGGGAAATTCGCATCCGACGATCCGCTTCAGGATGGCCTTGTGGTCGACCGACTCGGGCGCGCCGTGCGCCTTGGCGCCGCCGTGCAGGGTCACGCGCCACAGGTCGCCGCCGTTCAGCGAATTGAGCGTCGCCCACACCCCCGTAGTCCCGACGATGAAATGCAGCACGCCTTTGCCCTTGTCGTGCCGGTCCCACAGGTTCTGCGCGCGGAAATAGACGCTCATCGGGGCGCCCAGCACCTCGCCCTCGCTCGCGTCGATGCCCAGCAGCCGGCGGACCGGGCTCCTGCCGCCGCAGCAGGCCGCGAGGAACGCCGAGCGGACGGTGTGCCGCTCGCCGCTGGCGGTATCGGTCACGCTGGAGGTCACGCCCGCGCCGTCCTGCGCGAAGGAATCGAAGCGCCAGCGGTAGCGCAGCCCCACCGATGAAAAGCTCTCGGCGCGCTCGCGCAGCACCGGATCGAACCAGATCTGGTTGCAGCGCTGCGGCGGCTCGGGCGTGAAGGCGAGGGCCTTGTCCCCGCCGTGCGCGGGGCGCTCGATGCGCGCGATCAGGTGCCCGCGCATGCCGGTCAGGTACATCGCCGTGTGCGGATAGCCGGGCGGCGTGCCGACCTCCTTGACGCGCGCGGCGACGCCCCAGCGCCGGCAGAATTCCATGGTGCGCGAGTTGATCAGGTTGGCGCGCGGGTGGGTGCGGTAGCCGTCGCGCTCGAGCTCGTCGACCATCAGGCACTCCACGCCGCGCCAGCCCAGGTCCAGGGCGAGCGCCAGGCCCACCGGCCCGCCGCCGACGATGAGTACCGGAGTTTCGATGTTCATGGGCGCCGGTTAAGATACCGCGATGCGAATCGCCATGCTCGTGCTATCGGCCTCGCTCGCGGCCACGGTCGCAACTGAGGCGCAGGCGCAGACGGCTTTCCCGTCGCGCCCGGTCACGCTGGTGCTGCCTTCGGCGCCGGGCGACCCGACCGACCTCATCGCGCGGCTGCTGCAGCCGAGGATGTCCGAGCGGCTCGGCCAGTCCTTCGTGATCGAGAATCGCCCGGGCGGATCAGGGGTCATCGCCTCGGCCGCCGTCGCCAAGGCCGCGCCCGACGGCCACACCCTGCTCCTGCCCCTGAGCGCTCATTCGATCAACCCGATCGCGCTGAAGAACCTGCCCTACGACACCTTCCGCGATTTCGCGCCGGTGACGCAGCTCGCGCGCTTTCCCCTCTTTGTGGGCGCGAACCCCTCGGTCAAGGGATCGAATCTGCGTGATTTCATCGAGGCGGCGAAGGCGCACCCCGGACGCCTGAATTTCGCCTCGCCCGGACCGGGGACGCTGAGCTTTCTCGTCGGCGAGGAGATCAGCCGGCGCTCGGGACTGAACGCGGTGCACCTCGCGTTCAAGGGGGGCGCGCCGGCGATCCAGGCGCTGCTCGCCGACCAGGCGCAATACTGCGCGATTACGCTCAATCTTCTCGGGCCGCATTTCGCCTCGGGCAAGCTGAGGCCCCTGGCGGTCACTTCCGGCACGCGTTCGGTCCAGCTCCCGAACGTCCCAACCGTCGCCGAGTCGGGCTTTCCCGGCTTCGAAGCCTACAACTGGATCGGCGTGTTCGCCCCGGCCGGCACGCCCCCGGCGGTGGTCGCCCGGCTGCACGACGAGTTCGTCGCCGCGCTGCGCGAGCCCGACGTGCGGCCCAAGCTCACGGCAGTCGGATTCGAGATCGTCGGCTCGACGCCGAAGGAGCTCGACGAGTTCGTGCGCAAGGAGTTCGCGCACTGGGACAAATTCGTGCGCGAGTTCGACCTCAGGTTCGACTAGCTGCTCGACCAGCGCTACCTCGGCGGAGGGGCGGGGCGGATCAGCAGCCCGGTGGGGGAGACCCGCAGCTCCAGCTCCGCGGGCTCGCCCACCGGCACGAAGGCCGCCGAGCCGTAGGTCGCATCGACGAAGTGCTCGAGAAAGGGATAGCGCTTGGCCAGCGCAAACACGTCCACCGGCTTTTCCTTTCCAAGCGGATACAGAGAGCGGGGACCCGAGCGCTCCTGCGCCACGTCCCGGTAGCGCCCGCCGATGCGATCGAGCTCGTAGGCGGTGGTGAGGCCGAGCATGTTGGCGAGCGCGTGCCACTTGAGGATGCGCGCGTCCAGGTAGATCTCGTCTCCGGAGATCGAGTAGCTCGCCTCGTGCCCGTCGGGAAAGAGCAGCTTTGCGGTGAACCGCTGCGGTGCGTAGGGCCGCACCGAGATGCGCGCGGCGAGGTCCTCCTGGGTCAGGGCCCGGTATCCGTAGATTCCGACGGTGATGGTTCCCTCGAGCAGGCCAAGCGCGATCAGCAGCAGGCCGAGCAGGGTGCGCGTGATGAAGCGCAAGGGGTGCAGCCCGAAGAGCGCCGTGAGCCCGGCGAGCACCAGGATCAGGCCGAGCGAGAGCAGCGCCGCCGCGCCCAGTATCCAGGGCAGCGTCGCGGTCTGGGTGAGGAAGCCGAAGTCGGGCATGCGCGCCCCGCTCTAGAGCCCCATGTAGAGCTTGTGGATCAGCTCGTTGTTGGCGAGGTCCTGGCGCGAGCCGCCCTGGTACTCGATGCGTCCGTGCACGATCACGTAGCCGCGGTCGGCGATGCGGATCGCCTGGTTGAAGTTCTGCTCGGCCATCAGGACGGTGAGCCGGTAGCTCTCCTTCAGCTCCCTGATCTTGTCGATGGTGTGAATGACGAGGATGGGCGCGAGGCCCACCGAGGGCTCGTCGATCAGCAGGATCTTGGGCGCGGTCATGAGCGCGCGGGCGAGGGTCAGCATCTGCTGCTCGCCGCCGCTCATGCTGCCGGCGAGCTGCCTGCGCCGCTCGGCGAGCCGCGGGAAGGTCGCGTAGCTGAATTCCAGGTTCTTCGCCATCGCCGCCCGCGCGGTTTTCCGGTAGGCGCCGAGCAGCAGGTTCTCCTCGACGCTGAGCCGTGGAAACAGCCGCCGCCCCTCGGGCACGAGCGAGATGCCGAGCTCGACGATCTCCTCGGGCGAGCGCCCCACCAGGTCGTGCTCCACGCCTTCGATGACCGCGCGCACGCTTCCCCTGCTCGGGCGCACGATGCCCATGATGCACTTCATGAGCGTGCTCTTGCCGTTGCCGTTGGTGCCGAGGAGCGTGACGGTCTCCCCGTCGTTCACCGACAGCGAGATGCCGTCGAGCACCTGCACGGCGCCGTAGCCGGCGCAGAGATTCTCGACCGTGATGCTATTCGCCAAGGTAGGCTTTCACGACCTGGGGGTTGCCGACCACGGCCTGGGGATCGCCGTCGGCGATCTTGCGGCCGGCGACGAGCACCGCGATGCGCTCGGAGAATTTCATCACCGCGCGCATCACGTGCTCGATCATGATCACCGCGACACCCTGCGCCTTCAGGCCGAGCAGGAGCTCCAGGATGTCGTCCACCTCCGACGCCGACAGGCCCGCCATCGCCTCGTCGGAGATCAGCAGCTTGGGCTTCGCCGCCATGGCGCGCGCGAGCTCGAGCTTTCTCATGTCCACCTGGGTAAGGCCGCCCGACATGGAGTCCGCCTTCCCGAGAAGGCCCACCTGCTCGAGAATGTGCCTGGCTTCGTCGGCGATCGGGCCGTGCGCCCCGCGCCTTTTCGCGGCGTAGAGCAGCGGTACGCACAGGTTGTCGAGCACGCTCATGCTCGCGAAGGGCTTGGGGATCTGGAAGCTGCGCGCCAGCCCCAGGCGTATGCGCTTGTGCGCCGGATAGGCGCAGATATCGTGTCCCTCGAAGCGGATCGCGCCCTCCTCGTTGCGCAGCGTTCCCGCGATGCAGTTGACCAGCGTGCTCTTGCCCGAGCCGTTGGGGCCGATCAGGCCGACGCGCTCCCCGGCGCGCACGGCAAAATCGACGCCGTCGAGCGCTGTGAAGCCGCCGAATCGTTTTATGACGCCCGATATTTCCAGCAGCTCGGCCATCAGCGTCCCTTTTGCCTGCGCCAGCCCTCGACCCAGCCCATGATGCCGTTGGGCGCGAGCGTGACGAAGAGCACCAGCAGCGCGCCGACGATGAGCAGGTTCCACGCTCCGAGGGAGAACATGACCTGCACCAGCTGCTGCACGCTCCCCAGCAGGACCGCGCCGATCAGCGGCCCGATCCAGCTCATCATGCCGCCGATCAGGGGCATCGCGATGCTGTTTACGGCGTACGACAGGCTGAACGCCGAGCTCGGTTCTATGAACGAAAGGTAGTAGGGAAAAGTGGTTCCGGCCATGCCCATGAGCGCGCAGCTGACCATGGTGGAGAAGATCTTGAGCCTGAGCGTGGGCACGCCCGAGCACTCGGCGGCGAGCTCGTCGTCGCGGATCGCCGCGAGGCCGCGGCCGAGGGTGGATTTCTCGATCGTGCGCGCGACGATCAGCGAGACCGCGGCCTGCAGCACCATGACGATGTAGAGCAGGTGGATGTAGCGCGGCAGGCCGAAGGGCACTTCGCGCGGCTGCAGCACGTAGGCGCCGCGCGCGCCGCCGACGTAATCCCAGTTGACGATGAACGTAAACAGAACGACGGAGAGGGCGAGCGAGGCGATGGCGAAGAACACCCCGCGCAGCCGCAGGGTGAGATAGCCCAGGCCCAGGCCCGCGAGCCCCGCGGCCAGCGTCCCGGTGACGATCATCACCAGAAGCGGGGCCTTGAAGGCGTTGTAGAGCACCACGGTCGAGTACGCGCCGATCGCGAAGAACGCGGCCGAGCCGAAGTTCACGTAGCCGGTGTAGCCGCCGAGGATGTTCCAGGCGGTGGCGAGGATCACGAACTGCAGCACGGTGTAGGCCGCGGTGAAGAAATATTCGTTCGGGACGAGCTGGCTCGCCGCCGCGAAGGCGAGGGCGAACGCGAACGCTACGACGGCGAAGACCCGGTTGCTCACCTCATCTCCCGCTCATCTTCCAAATAGTCCCGAGGGCCTGAACGCGAGCGTCGCCAGCAGCAGGCCGAATGAGACGGCCGGCGCCCACGACGGGCCGAAGAACGTGGATGTGAACGACTCGGCGATGCCGAGCACCAGCGCCCCGATCAGCGTTCCCCAGATCGAGCCCATTCCGCCCAGCACGCACACCGCGAACACCAGGCCGATGTACTCGCGCCCGATCGACGGCTGCACCGGCTGGATCACGATGAGAAAAGCGCCGGCCACGCCGGCGGTGGCGATCGACAGGGCGAACGCCAGCTCCTTCACGCGCACCGGGTTCACGCCCATCAGGCGCAGGGCGAGCTGGTCCTGCGCGACCGCGAGCACGGCGCGCCCGAAGAAGGTGTGCGTGAGGAACAGCTGCACGCCCACCACCATCGCGACCGAAACCAGGAAGGGCACGACCAGGCGCATCGGGAAATCGATGTCGCCCGCGCGCCAGGTGACATCGCCGTAGACGCTGCTCACCATGCGATAGTCCACGCCGAAGACGAGCACCAGCGTGACCTCGGTGATGAACAGGATGCCGAAGAAGAAAGCGAGCCCGCGCAGCGACTCCTGCCCGCGCTTCTCGAAGCAGATGTAGTAGATCCGGTACAGCGCCATGCCGAGCGCGAAGAAAAGCGGCGACAGGACCACCGAGACCAGGATGGGATCGAATCCGAAGCGGTCGTTGACGATGTAGGCGACGTAGGACCCGAGGATGATGAACGCGGGATGCGCGATGTTGACCACGTCGAGCATGCCGAAAGAGATCGAGATGCCGAGGCTGACGGCGGCATAAAACCCGCCGAGCAAGAGGCCGGCGATGATGGCGTTGATGACGAGCGCCGTGGAGGCTTCCATGGGGCGAAGCAAAACCGGCGGGGGTTGCCCGCCGGTTTCTCCCGAAATTTACCTTTCGCTCGTCAGTTCTTCGCGTCCTGGAACGGCGCCCTGACCGATCCGGTCTTGTACGGACCGGGGTCGAGGACCGTCACCACGCCGCGCTGCTTCCACTGATCGACGCTGTTGCCCTTGATGCCTCCGTACTGAACCATCATCACGCGCGGCTCCGACCACTCGCCGTTCTTGGCAAAGCCCACCTTGCCGACGAAGGTGTCGAAGGTGTGCGTGTGCATGTATTCGGCGAGCTTGGCGTTGTCGAGGCCCTTGGTCGCGGTGATCGCCTGGTCCAGCACCTGCATCATCGCGTAGGCGTAGGGCGGCAGGTAGTAGCCGAGCGGGTCCACGCCTTCCTTCGCCGCGCGCGCCTGGTACTTCTTCAGGAATTCCTCGAGGAAGGGGAACTTGCTGCTCAGCTCGGGCACGTAGAGCTCGTAGTTGACCACGCCGTTCAGGAGCGGCCCGAGCGCGGTCTTCAATGCCGCGAACTGGGGGCCGACCAGGCCGCCGCCGAACATGCGCGTCTTCAGGCCGACTTCGTTCACCGCGCGCACCATGCCGGCCGAATCCGGCGGGTACGAAGCGAGATACACCAGATCCGGGTTGGTCGCCTGGATCGCGCGCACGATCGGCGAGTAGTCGGTGGTGTTGGGCGGGTAGCTCTTGTCGTATACGACCTTCAGCCCGAGGCGCTTCACGTGCACGCGCGCGCCTTCCAGCGCGAGGTGCGGATATTCCGCATCCGCGCCCACCAGCGCGATCGTTCTCGGCTTCGGGTTCATGGCCATTGCCGCCTCGAAGAAGCCGCGGGTCCAGCCGACGGCCGGCTCGGGTCCTGCCGGCATGATCTGGAAGTAGCGGTCGTAGTTGAACTTCGAGTTGACGTTCAGGCCGAAGAGCGTCATGAACATGAGGTTGCGCTGCATCATCAGCGGCATTGCCGGCGCGATTACCGCCGTGCCGTAGCCGGACACGACCAGGTCGACCTTGTCGACGTCGAGCAGCTTGGTGTACAGGCCGGGCACCGTCGCCGGGTTGGTCTGGTCGTCGTAGTAGACGAACTCGACCTTGCGCCCGAGTATGCCGCCCTTGGCGTTCACGTCGTCCTTCCAGATCTCCATGGCGATCAGCGCGGCCTTGCCGTTGCCGGCGAGCGGGCCGGTGAGGCTCATGCCGAAGCCGATCTTCAGCGGTTGCTGCGCGAGCGCCGTGCCGGCAAGGGCGAGCGCGACTGCGAAGGTCCCCAGCCAGCGCCCCAGAGCGGGTAGAACTTTTTTGACTGTCATGTCTCCTCCTAGATTGGACTGCTGAATTCGCTAGAGGCTGTCGGGTCCCGCCTCACGGCCCTCCCGTGGGCCTGACCGGCGATTATGAAAGCAAGGCGCGATTTGTCAAGCAGGCCGCGCGTCCAGTGGGGCGCTGCCCATGCGCTAGACTTCCCGGATGCCGTTGCCGGGCGCTCCGTCGGTCTATTTCGTCATTCTCCTGTCGGTTCTCTCGAACATCGGGTTTCGCGGCAGCAAGGTGCTGGTGTCGCTGTCCGCCCTGCACCTCGGCGCCAATGCCTTTACCGTCGGAATCCTCGCGGCGCTGTTCGCGGTCTGTCCCCTGGCGCTCGCGGTCTACGCGGGCAAGGTCTCCGACCGCATCGGCGTGCGCGCGCCCATCATTCTCGGCTCGACCGGGATGGCCCTCGCGCTCCTCCTTCCGGCCTTGCACGAGAACCTGTTCACCCTGTTCGCCTGCCCGGTCCTGATCGGGCTGGGCCAGATCTTCGCGCAGGTCTCGATCCAGAACGCGGTGGGCTCGATCGGCGGCGCGGGAGCGCGCGCGGGCAATTTCGGCACCTTCTCCCTCGGCGCGTCGGTCTCCACCTTCGTCGGCCCCTCGCTCGCCGGCTTCTCGATCGACGCGCTCGGCTTCCGGCCGAGCTACGTCGTGCTCGCCTCCACCTCGCTCGCTGTGGTGCTGCTCGCGCTGCTCTTCGCACACCGGATGCCGGCGCACGGCGAGCACGGCGACGAAGGGGCGGGAGGACGCGCGCTCGACCTGTTCCGTGAGCCCGCGTTGCGGCGCACGCTGTTCATGAGCGGCATCGCCCTCACCGGCATCGAGCTGTTCTCCTTCTACATGCCTATCTACGGCAAGTCGATCGGGCTCTCGGCCTCGGGCATCGGGCTGGTGCTCTCCGCCTACGCGGGGGCCGCCTTTGTCGTCAGGCTGGTGATGCAGGAGCTGGCGCGCCGCTACTCCGAAACCGGCGTGCTGACCGCTTCGCTGTTCATCGCCGCCGCGACCTACGCGCTCTTTCCGCTGCTCTCGGGCGTGCCCATGCTGGTGCTCCTCGCGTTCCTGCTCGGCCTCGGCCTGGGCTCGGCGCAACCGCTCACCATCATGCTCACCTACCATCATGCGCCGCAGGGCCGCTCGGGCGAGGCCCTCGGCATGCGCCTGACGGTGAACAAGATCACGCAGATCGCGATTCCCGTCGTTTTCGGCGGGGTCGGCGCCGTGTTCGGCCTCGCGCCCGTTTTCTGGGCCAACGCGGCGTTCCTGCTCGCCGGCGGGCTTATGTCGGCGAAGGGCTCTCGGCCGGATCGGGCTTCGGCATGAAGAAGATGAACAGGTTCGCGAGGACGATGGTGAAGGCGAGGAAGTAGAAAGCCGCGGAGAGCCCGTAGCGGTCCGCGACCAGGCCCGCCAGGAACGGCCCGACCGAGGAGCCGAGCGCCTGCGCGCCGAAGAGGACGCCGATGCTGGTGCCGCCCATGTTCCTCGGCGTCGTCTCGAGCAGCCAGGCCTGCAGCACCGGCCGGATCGCGTAGAGGAAGAACCCGAGGATCGTCACGAAGAACACGAACGCGGCCGACCTGCCGGCGAGCGCCATGAACAGGAGTACCACCGCGGTCATCGCCATGCTGGTCATCATCACGCTCCTGCGGCCCATGCGGTCCGACAGGTGCCCTGCAACCGGCGCGGCGGCGAAGCCCGCGGCCTGCAGCGCGAACATGCAGGCGCCCACCCACAAGGGCGAGTAGCCGAGCTCGTAGGCGAGGTACACCGGCAAAAAGGTGAGCAGCGCGTTCTGAGTCATCGAGCGGAACGCGGAGCTGGCGGCGAGGACGATGAGCCCGCGGTTGCGGAACAGCTCGGGGAGCCCGCGGAAATAGTCCCGCAGCGACTGCGTTCCCGCGGCCGCCTTCTTCGCGCCGAGCTGCATCGTTCCCAGGAACACGAAAATGAGGAGCGCGATGAGGACGCCGGGCGCGACGTTGAGTATCACGGCCTGGCGCCACGAGAGCACGGAGAGGAGCGCGCCTACCGCCAGCGGCGCGAGAGCGTCGCCGACGTTGCCGCCCATGCTGTGCAGCGAGAGCACCAGGCCTTTCCTCTCGGGAAAGCGCCGTGCCAGCGTCGGGATCGCGGTCGGGTGCCACAGGCTGTTGCCGAATCCCACCAGCGCCACGCAGCCGAGCAGCATCAGGTAGCTGTGCGCGAAGCCCATCAGCAGGTACGGAAACCCCACCCAGAAGAGCGAGGTCGCCATCAGCACGCCCTTGCGGCCCACGGTGTCGACCAGCACGCCGCCGGGGATGTTGGCTACCGCCCCGGCGATGTACTGGCAGGTCATGATGAGGCCGATCTGGCTGTAGGAAAGGCCGAGCTCCTTGCCTATGACCGGCAGCAGCAGGTAGAAGGTCGCGGGATACCAGTGCGTGAGCGAGTGGCCGAGGGTGATCAGCCACATTTCGCGGAACGATCCGCGCGGAGCTTCGGGGACTGCGACGGCCAGACTCATGATCAGCGCGCAATGGTAGCAGAGCGCGCGGAGCCGGGCTCAGTTCCGGGCGGGATTCAGGACTATTTTCTCGAACAGGTCCTTCCACCGGTCGCTCTCGTCCAGCGTGCGGATCGGATCGGTCTGCAGGATCTTCACGCCCTTGAGCGGCGAGGCGACTTTCGTGTTGGCGGGAACGTAGTCCATCTTGACGAGGACCTGCTGCCCTTCGATGCCCAGCATGTATTCGTAGAAGAGCAGGGCCGCGTTCGGGTGCGGGGCGCGGCGCGCGATGCCGATCGCGTTGGAGCGCGCCACCGCCGGCTCGAGCACGAACCAGTCGACCGGCGCGCCTTTGCGCTTCGCCTGCTCGGGCATGTAGTTGTAGATGTCGAGCGCGAGCGGC
>Ga0335084_10007197_pt1 | contig 11072 bp, 7 predicted proteins | sample Lox_Sample_44_FD_206721 | JGI IMG/M metagenome (GOLD analysis project Ga0335084, IMG submission 206721) | Soil microbial communities from Loxahatchee National Wildlife Refuge, Florida, United States - Lox_Sample_4.4 | ecosystem: Environmental > Terrestrial > Soil > Wetlands | place: USA: Florida...
AGAACGCGGACCCCAAACAAATCCCTCAGCTATTGTCAGACCATCCCGCCAACGGGACGAGGATCAGAACGCTTGAGCAGCACTTCCGCGATAAGCCGACTGTGTTTTCCAAGTTCAACCCAGATCCAAAATCGGCCACGCCATTCAGCGCCCCAAAGAACGCCTCCGAGCAGTTCCTAAGTCCAGAAGACCACTGATACCGGCTTCGCTCGGGGAGTTATACGAACCCGGGCCTGCTTGGCCTCTGTAGGGGAGTGTCAGTTTCACGCTTATGCAATCCAAACTAAGGGTATTCGGATGACAAAAGAGCGCGAGGCCTCAAGTGGTGAAGGGCGTCAAATTGCAGCCACTGACCGCCATACGCTCGGCGTCATTTTTCATCATCCCGATTCTCACAATCTCGGCTGGATGGATACGCTGCGTCTGTTGACGCATCTTGGTTCGGCGGACGAAAGGGCGGACGGCAAATATTCCGTCACAATAAACCGCAAGCACATCATCCTCCGCAAGCCGCACACAAAGGACCTCGGCGCGCGCGAGATCACAGAGATCCGTCACTATCTCGCGTCTGCCGGCATTTCTCCTGAAAACCCCTACGGCACGCCTCCGGCAGCCAAACCAGCTTCTGTCGATGTCGTCGCCTTGGTCGACCATCACGGCGCAAAGCTTTTCCGGGTCAATCTCTCCTTGGATCAGCATTCAGAAACAATCAGGCCTTACGACCCGCATCATTTTCTGCACCACCTGCACCACCGCAATGAGCTACGCGAGCGCGGGCAGCGTGCACCGGAGGATCTGACCTACTACGACAGGATTGCTGAGTCCTTACGCGACGCGGACCGCATCGTGCTGCTTTGCCACGGCACGGGCTTGAGCAACGCATCACAAGTCCTGTCCGAGCAGTTGAAGACATATCATCCCGGCATCTATGCGAGGATCGTTCGGCAAGCCGAAGTCAACACTTCGGCGATGACGCAAGGGGAGATCCTCGCTTATGCAAGACAGGTCCTGATGCCCGAGGCACAGGAGCGGCAAAGCGATTGATGAACGAGAGTGACGGCGCGCATGACCTCAGCCAGTCATTCCGGCGACGACGCCTGCCGATCTGCGTGGAGGTGACATGAACCAACCGCTCTCTGTCATGACCCCCGCGGCCGTCTCCCAACACACTGAGGAGCGCTCGGCAAAGCACGCAGCCTATCGCCTGTCGCCGGAAACAACGGACCTGGCCATCACTCCGATCTCTGAGCTGTTGCAATCGCTGAATTCCAGTGACAACGGCCTGAGCTCATCGGACGCCGCCGCCGTCCTCAAGAAAGTCGGACAGAACCAAATCGAGTCGGCCAAACCGAAGAGCCTATTGGCCGCACTTATCGAAAAACTTCGCAATCCGTTGGTCTTGATTCTGCTTTTTGCGGCGACGGTGTCGGCGGCTACTGGGGACATTGCGAGCTTCATCATCATCGCCGTTATAGTACTCATGTCTGTAATCCTCGACGTCGTGCAGGAGCACCAGGCCCAAAACGCTGCTGAGAAGTTGCGCAAGCAGGTCTCGCTTTCCGCTAGAGTGCTTCGCGATAGACAGCCCGTCGACGTCCCTGCGGCCGAGATCGTGCCAGGCGATGTCGTTCTTCTGGCGGCCGGCGATCTTGTGCCCGCTGATTCCCGGCTGATCGAAGCCCGCGACCTCTACGTTGATGAAGCGCTTCTCACCGGCGAGCCCTATCCAGCTGAGAAGGAGGTTGCGCTTTCAGTGGCTGGGGCCGCGCCCGGAACAGCGGAAGCCCAGCCAAGCACCTACCCGCGCAATCTTGTATTCATGGGAAGCTCGGTCGTGGGCGGAACAGCCAAGGCGTTGGTTATGGCGACCGGGGCAAAAGCCCAGCTCGGCTCAATCGCCGGCGCGCTCCAAAAACCGCCGCCACCGACTGCCTTTGACGTCGGCATCCAGAAATTCGGAATGATGATCGTGCGGGCCACGATCTTTCTTGTCCTCTTCGTCCTCCTCGTCAACATCGTGTTTCACCGGCCGCGACTGGAATCCTTCATGTTCGCGTTGGCGCTCGCGGTCGGACTTACGCCTGAACTCTTGCCGATGATCGTGTCGATCACTCTGGCGCGCGGCGCGATGAACCTGTCAAAAAATCAGGTGATCGTGAAGCGCCAGTCTGCCATCAACGACCTCGGCTGTATGGATGTGTTTTGCAGCGACAAGACGGGAACGTTGACCGAGGCCCGCATAAAGCTCGTCCGGGAAGTGGATCTCGCCGGACAAGCGAGCGGCACGGTGATGAAAATGGCGCAGCTCAACGCCGCGTTCGAAACCGGCATCAAAAGTCCCCTTGACGACGCGATCCTCGCGGCCGGCAAAATTGACCTCGCGGCTTGGCGAAAGATCGATGAAGTGCCATTCGATTTCGAGCGGCGTCGCGTTTCGATTCTTGTCGAGGGCCAAGGCCGCCGCCTCATTATTGTGAAGGGCGCGCCGGAAGACATCCTTGGCCATGCGGTTTGCTACGAGCAGCAGGGAGTGCCGCCATGCCCGCTCGATGCCGCGGCGCGTAAAACCGCCGAAGCAACGTTCAACGGGCTTGGTGCCGAAGGTTACCGAGTCCTGGGAGTGGCTTGGCGAGAAGTTGGAGCGGACCGGCAGCATGCGAATATTGCCGATGAGGCGGAGCTGACCTTTGCAGGGTTCCTCGCCTTCCTCGATCCGCCGAAGGCGGGGGCCCGTGAGGCACTGACTGCTCTCGCTAATCTGGGCGTCGTCCTAAAAGTGGTGACAGGTGACAATGAACGGGTCACCCGGCATGTCTGCGGCGAACTCGGCCTGAATGTTAGCGGAACGCTGACCGGTCCGGAGATCATGGGCTTGAATGACGAGGCGCTGTTAGCCAGGGTCGACGACACGACCTTATTCTGCCGGGTCACGCCGCCCCAGAAGTCGCGCATCATAACGGCTTTGCGGCGCCGGGGCCATGTGGTCGGTTACCTTGGCGACGGCATCAACGACGCGCCATCGCTTCACGCGGCGGATGTCGGCTTTTCGGTCGACACTGCCGTCGACGTCGCCAAGGAAGCGGCCGCGCTCATCCTTCTGCGTAAGGATCTCGGCGTGCTCGCGGATGGCGTGCGTGAAGGTCGCAAGACCTTTGTCAACATCTTCAAATACATGATGATGGGAACGAGCTCGAATTTCGGCAACATGTTCTCGATGGCGGGCGGTGTTCTGTTTCTACCTTTTCTGCCGATGCTACCGACTCAGATTCTGCTGAACAACCTGCTCTATGACCTGTCGGAGACGACGATCCCGCTGGACGAAGTGAGCGACGCGATGGTGGCGAAGCCGCGCCGTTGGGACCTCGACATCGTCCGCAAGTTCATGTTCGTGTTCGGGCCGCTGAGCTCGATCTTCGACTTCATTACGTTCGGCCTACTGCTTCGGGTCTTCCATGCGGACGAGAAGCTGTTTCACACCAGCTGGTTCATCGAGTCGTTGGCGACGCAAATCCTGGTGATCTTCGTAATCCGCACAGCTTACCCTTTGCGGGATCGGCCGCATCCGGCGCTTATCGCGAGTTCGCTTTTGGCCTTCGCCGTGGCCGTGGTGCTTCCCTATTCGCCGCTGGCGCCTTGGCTTGGGTTCGTTCCCATTCCCGCCGCCCTCATGGGCGCGCTCGCGCTGGTGACCATCACCTATCTGGCTCTCGTCTATGTCGTTAAACGCTGGTTCTTCAAGCGCTATAAACTGGACTAAATCAATGACACAGGCTGCGAGTTGGATCGGATCCAGCAGGACTCGGAAAAGCCAAGTGGCTCCATTCAGGCCGCAAAACTTCGAGCGAACGACGAACATGCCATTTATCGTTGCAGTCCATTGAGCCATATTTCATCGAGACGAGCATGACGAAACGTTCCCCTGTCAGCTGCGCAGACCTCTCGCTCCTCAGCGTGCCGATATTCTGGCCGATGGCGGCAGCGACCAAGCTGCTCGAAGAAGGTGCTGAGCTAAGTGCAAAGAATCTCAAGTTCGTCAGAGAAGACTTCAAGATCCACAATGAAATGAGGCCCAGCCTCGCAACACCAAACAAAGTGCGCTTGGATATGCGCACCATGGTGCTGCGCGATTATGGTAGGTCACGCGGCATTCCGACTCTTGTTCATGCACCGTTTGCGGGACATACGGCGATGGTCGCCGACTATCAAAAAGGCCAAAGCCTGATCGAGACGCTTCTCGGCAATGGCGTGGAGCATGTCGCGCTGACAGATTGGAAGTCCGCGACGCCGGACATGAAGGATTTCGATATCGACAATTATCTGGAGGAGGTCACTATCGCTATCGATGATCTTGGCGGGCGGGTAAATCTCGTCGGCCTCTGTCAGGGCGGCTGGGTAGCGGCGATGGTGGCGGCGCGCTTTCCTGAGAAGGTGAACTCGCTCGTTCTTGCCGCCGCGCCGCTCGACACTGATTCTGGTAACGGGCTGGTCAAGAAGATGGCGCACGAATATCCGACCTCCTTCTATGAAGGGCTCGTGGCGCTCGGAGGCGGGCTGATGAAAGGCGAAGCCATGCTACAAGGCTGGAAGAGCCTCAATCCGGTGCAGCACTACATCAAGGAGCATATCGACCTCTACGAGCACATCGATGATCCCGCGTACCTCGCCAAGGAGCGGGCCTTTGCGGCTTGGTATGAGAATCCGATCGATCTCCCAGGGCGCTGGTATCTCCAGGTGATCAGTCAACTGTTCAAGGAAAACCGGCTAGCAAAAGGAAGCTTTGTCGGACTTGGCCGCAAGCTCACCTTGCGCGACATCACTTGCCCGACAACGCTTCTCGCAGGGGCGGCCGACGATATCACGACAACCGAGCAGATTCTCGATGCCGCAAAATACTTGGGAACGCCAAAAGATCGCATCGTAAGCAAGACGATTCCGGGCGGACATGTCGGGCTGTTCATGGGCCATGTCGCTTTGACGGAACACTGGCCAGGGATTGCTCGTTGGATAGCCGAGCAGAGTACCGCAGTTACGCCCTTGTAGATCTCATCGTCATTGCGCGGTCGGGGCGCTCGAACTCACAGAACAGAACACGCAGAGGCTGCTTGCGTTGCGGGGCACACTGCCAACCATTGGCGACGGTGAAGATCTACAGCGATGATAGTCAAACTGACCGTCGGCTCGGAATATCGATGGGCAGGAATTCGACGCCGGACTGCTGAACTGGTTGCGGATAGAGCGTCATAAGCTTCATTACCTCGAGCGGCATTCCGACTTTGACGGGAAGTCCAAGGGCGCGCGCTTCATTCGCTGTCAGGGCGTAGTCATGAGTCCAATGTCCGCTCGTAAGCTTTGCTGCCAGGACCTCCGCCGTCGTCTCTTCCATACGCGGTGTTAATAGCTCTACAGCCCCTTGCTTGACTTGGGCGAGAGCCTTCGCCCCTACATCTGCGAGAACCAATGTGAGGTCGGAAACGTGCTCAATGGGTTTCGAGTCGCGGGCTTTAACGAGGCTCGCGGCCGGGAGTCCGGCCATCTGCGGATCGATCGGACCGAGCACCGAGAATTCACCCAGCACGATCTCGTCAGCAGCGAGTGCAATTAACGTTCCGCCAGACATGGCATAGACCGGAACATAGACAGTCACTTTAGCCTTGTGCGCTTCCACGGCACGAGCGATCTGCATTGCCGCCAGGACGAGGCCGCCGGGCGTGTGAATCACGAGATCGATCGGCATATCCTCCGGTGTCTCCTTGATCGCGGCAATGATCGTTTGAGCGTCCTCTAGATCGATTTGTCGGGCGACGGAAACGCCGAAGAGGCTGCGCTTCTCTTGACGATGAATCATCGTGATGACGCGCGAGGCGTGCGACTTTTCGATTGCGCGGATCGCCTGTGCGCGTCGCACAGCAAACCACCGCCCCGTGAGAAGGGGCTGCAATGTCATGATCAGGAAGAGGATCCAAATCAATGATGAGAAATTAAATGTCATTCCGGACTCTTTGCAGGCTCACGACAATCGTAATATTTGCAATATGTCCTCGTGGATAGCCCGCTGATGATGCACTCAGATCTTCTCAGGAGAATTCAGCGACGGCTCAGAGCTTTGTCGCGGTCTTGCCGATAGGCTCCCGCACAACCGCAGTGCCGGACGAGCTCAGCGCGCGCCGCTTTGGGCGATTGCCCTGCAACGACATTAGCGATAATGCGTGGCCTCTACGGGCCGTTTGTGCATACGTCTTATGACGCGCCGAGTCATCGATGATCCGACCTAACAGCGAGCTCCCTAAGAGCTCATCTGCCTCAACGGTGGACAGTAAATTCACACCGCCAGCCACCGCCGAAATTGAGGCGGAAGGCGCCAAGCGGCATGGCTCGTTGAAGCTTCTGCCTCTGGTGGCGGGCTGCCTCATTCTTGGAGCAGTCATTGTTGTCGGATTGCACCTTGGCGAAGCACGCCGGGTCTTTGAACTCGCTTGTAGATCAAGCCCCGCGTGGTTGGCCGTTGGTGCAGGGCTTCAGGTCTTGACCTATTTGTGCGGGACGGGGGTATGGCGCGCGACGTTGCGGCGTGCCGGCAGCTCACTACCGCTGTGGCAAATGGTGCCACTCGGCGTCGCCAAGCTCTTCACCGACCAAGCCATTCCCGCTGGCGGGGTCAGCGGGGCCGCAGTTGTGGTGCGCGGGCTTGCTCGGCGCAATATACCTTCCTCAGTTGCCATGACTGCATTGTTGATTGGCCTCGTCACTTATTACACAGCTTACCTATTGCTCGCTGTTGCTGCGCTCGTCGTTCTTAGTCTGCATCATCGGGATAGCTCCGCGATTCTGATCGGCGCTATTGTCTTCGCTGGCTACGCCGTTGGCGCGCCGGCTGTTATGATTTGGTTGGCCTATGGGCGCCGGCAGCTCCCTTCTTGGATCCAGCGTCTGCCAGGTATTCGGCACGTTCTTGAGGCGGCAAAGGGAGCGCCCGTTGATCTTTTGAAGGACCCAAAGCTCATCGCGGAAGCAATCGCGTTGCAGTCCGGTGTCTTTCTGTTGGATGCGGCGACGCTTTGGGTCATGTTTCAGGCGATCGGCTACACGATCGAGCCGTGGATTTCGTTTGTCGGCTTCATGATGGCCTCGATCACGGCGACGATCGCTCCAGTGCCTCTTGGCCTCGGAACATTCGAGGCAGGCGCGGTTGCCTTTCTTCGCTTTCTTGGGGTTCCGATTGCAGAGGGCCTCGCCGCAACGCTCTTGCTCCGCGGCTTCACTTTCTGGCTGCCGATGTTGCCCGGTCTTTGGTTTGCGCGCCGCGAACTTTCCTGGAGCAGCTTGCGGAAACGCAGCAAGCCAAGCTGACGCAATTGCAAAGTTGTAAGATACTGTACTCGTTCGAGTTAGTGGCACATCCTATAAGCGCAGGAGGGCAATAGTTTCATACGCGCTCGTGGGCTTCGTGGTCGGATCCGGCACATCGCGCCTTTAGCATCGATCGATCCGGTCCGATCTTAGGGCTTGTTACATTTCCAATGTGATTGTATATAACATCATAGGAATTGTAACGTCGTCGGCCATGACCCAAGCGACCCTCAAAGACCGCGCTATCAACCTCGCCCGCCGCAGAGGCATCGCCCGCACGCGCGACTTCGATGCCGCGGGGATTCCCCGGATATATCTGAGGCGGCTTGAAGAGGAGGGGATTCTTGTCCGGCCCTCGCGCGGACTCTATCAGCTAGCGGACGCCGAGTTCTCGGCTTCGCACAGTCTTGCCGAAACCGCTCAGGCAGTGCCGAAGGGCGTCATCGCTCTTCTCTCCGCCCTCCAGTTCCACGAGCTCACCACGCAAACGCCGCATGAGGTATGGGTGCTGCTGCCATCCAACGCTTGGATCCCCAAGAACCCACCAGCTTCGCTGAAAGTTATCCGCGCCAGCGGCGAGTCGCTCATTGCCGGCGTTAAGCGCCACAAGCTTGACGGCGCCAGCGTGCCCATCACGGTCCCGGCCAAGACAATTGCCGATTGTTTCAAATATCGCTCGAAGGTCGGGCTCGATATTGCCCTTGAAGCGCTTCGCGATGCTCTCAGGAAGCGCAAGGCAACTGCCGACGACATTTGGCGCTTTGCAAAGATTGATCGCGTTGCGCGGGTTATGCGCCCCTATCTTGAATCCATCCAATGACGCGCCGTCCCATCAGCAATATGGGTGCTTCAGTGCGACAGCGGCTCACGACCCGTGCGCGCGAGCGCGGCGAAAACGTTCAGCTGGTTTTGACGCGCTTTGGGATCGAGCGGTTTCTGTTCCGGCTCGCGCAAAGTCCACACAGCCACGAGTTCGTCCTCAAAGGCGCCATGCTCTTCTCGCTTTGGGCGCCCGTTCCTTACCGCAGCACGGGCGATCTTGATCTCCTAGGCAAGGGCAATCCGGCGCCGGAACGCCTTGCGGGAATCATTGGTGCAATTGTTACGCAATCGGTTGCCGATGACGGTGTCAGCTTCGATGCAAAGAGCGTTAAGGCCGAACGCATGCGCGAGGGTGAAGACTGTGAAGGCGTCCGTATCACACTCACTGCTGTGATCGCCGGCGCCCGCCTGCCGATCCAGATCGATATCGGTTCTGGCGATGTCGTAACGCCGGATGCGAGGCTGACGACCTATCCCTCGCTTCTCGACTTTCCGGCGCCTGAGCTCAAAGCCTATCCGCCCGAGACCGTTCTTGCCGAAAAGCTCGAGGCGCTCGTCTCCTTGGGCATGGGCAACTGCCGCATGAAAGACTTCTTCGACATATGGGCCATTGGCAACACGTTCGAATTCGAAGGCCATGTTCTTTCAGCCGCTATCTCGAAAACTTTTGCGCGCCGACGGACATCAATCCCCAACGATCCACCTATCGGCCTGACAAGCGCCTTCTCAGCTGCCGCCGCTTTTGTCGGCGGGAGAGAAGGTCAAGTTTGAAAAGCATTGGCCCGCGGGAGGTCCATGGTCGTGAGGGCAGCGCCCGCTCGGGTGACCCGAGCGCCGGGCTCGCGGGAAAACCCCCGAGCCGCTTCCGTCTCGGCCCTCCGGGCTTTGATCCCTGGCGCAAGAGGTTCGCCTATCTGTCGGGTCGATGGTGGCTCCGCCGGTCAACGGGGCACAATTGATGAATTCCGCTAAGCAATCATATCCCGCTTCGCTAAGGGCTCTGCCCTCGCGCCCGCCAGGGTAAAGTCGCGTGAAGTCACGCAACCAGCCGGCCGGTCTCCCCGAGCTTCCGCGCTGACGCGACAGCTCGCGCGCAATTCATGAAATCAAGCTTGTGCAGCTCGGGCGATCCCCCTCCGGCCGTCCGCCCCGGCACTTGCTACCCCGGTCTCGCCGACGGGCAAGGGTTCAGCGCGGGACTTTGCGCGCTTGAACCCATGGCCCAATAGGAGGGATCACATGACAACTGTTATTCAAGAAATTCCGCTTTCGAAATTGGTGCCGTCCGCATCCAATGTACGGCGCACGAATGTTGAAGCTGGACTCGGTGAACTCGCAGCAAGCATTGCCACGCACGGACTGTTGCAAAATTTGAGCGTGCGGCCCGTGCTCAACGAAGATGGCGAGGAAAGCGGCAAGTTCGAGGTCGTGGCGGGTGGACGAAGACTCGCCGCGCTCAAATTGCTCATGAAACAAAAACGCTTCGCCAAAAATGGCGGCGTGCCATGCCGCGTGTTGGATGCGGGTACCGAGACCGAAATCAGTCTTGCGGAAAATATCACGCAATGTCCAATGCATCCCGCCGACCAATACGAAGCCTTTGCCAAGCTCTCTGCCGAGAAGGGCATGGCTGCCGAAGACATTGCGGCGCATTTCGGTGTGAGCGCGCGTATTGTGAAGCAACGCCTGAAGCTCGGCGCCATCGCGCCCTCACTCATGAAAGCCTATCGCGATGATGAGCTTTCGCTTGATCAGCTGATGGCCTTCGTGATCACCGACGATCACGCACGCCAGGAACGTGTTTTCTCGGAGCTTGGTTGGAACAAGAGTAGCGATCTCATTCGTCGTTTGCTGACGGAAGGCCAGGTCCGTTCGGATGATCGCCGCGCGAAATTCATCGGCCTTGAAGCTTATGAGTCCGCAGGCGGCGTCATTGTTCGCGATCTCTTTGACGACGAGAATGGCGGCTACTTGACTGATCCCGCGCTTGTTGATCGCCTTGTCACCGAAAAGCTGTTGGGCATTGCCGAGAGCGCGCAAGCCGAAGGCTGGAAATGGATCAAGGTCGTTCCCGAGTTCGATTACCGTCTTGCTTCGGACATGCGGCGCGTTTACCCGGAGCCAGTTGCGCTGACGGAGGCGGAGCAAGCCCAGCTTGAGGCGCTCGAAGCCGAATATGAGGTGCTCGCCGCTCAACACGATGGCGAGATTACCGACGAGATTGCCGCCGAGTTCGAGCGTCTCGACAGGGCGATTGAGGCCTTAAGAGACCGCGAGCGCTATGAGCCGGAAGACATCGCGCGCAGCGGCGTGTTCGTGTCGCTCGGTTTCGACGGCGAAGCGCGCATTGAGCGCGGCTTTGTCCGCACTGAGGATGAGATTGCTAATAACTCGGGTTATGTGAACGCCGCATCAGAAGACGGCAGCGATACTGCCGAGCGCGACGATGAGCTTGTTCAAACTGGCTTGCCCGATAAGCTCATGACGGAGCTTTCGGCCTATCGGACAGCGGGATTGCGCGATGCACTTGCGCAAAATCCCTCGCTCGCGCTTTGCGCCATTGTGCATGCGCTTGCGGTGCGCATGTTCTATTCCGAACAGGGTGCCGCAAGCTGTCTTAACATCGAGCCGGAGATGTCGCAGCTGGCAAGCCACGCCCCAGGCATCGATGAATCGCCCGCGATGCGCTCCATCGCGGCACGCCACGCCGCGTGGGCATCGAAGTTGCCAGCACAGGCGCGTGACCTGTGGGGCGTCGTTGTCACCATGGCAGAGGACGAGCTGCTCGGTCTGCTCGCGCATGGCGCTTCGCTGACGGTCGACGCTCTCGCTATCAAGTGGAATCGCGATGCTGAGCGCGAGCGCCATGCCGATGCGCTTGCACGCGACCTTAAGCTCGACAT
>Ga0335084_10007198_pt1 | contig 11071 bp, 8 predicted proteins | sample Lox_Sample_44_FD_206721 | JGI IMG/M metagenome (GOLD analysis project Ga0335084, IMG submission 206721) | Soil microbial communities from Loxahatchee National Wildlife Refuge, Florida, United States - Lox_Sample_4.4 | ecosystem: Environmental > Terrestrial > Soil > Wetlands | place: USA: Florida...
CCGAGCGCGCGCCGATGCGAATCTCTTCGCTGCGCGACAAGCTCGGCGCGCTGGCCGAACAGGGGCTCGATCGCGTGATCGTCCAGCACTTCAACCGCGCATTCGCCTCGCTCACTGCGGAGGCCTTCATCGATGTGCTCACCAGCGGCTGCCAGGCGCGCTGGCTGCTGGTCGGCGATGACTTTCGTTTCGGTGCACGCCGCGCCGGCGACATCGCGCTGCTGCAGCGGCACGCCGCGCACGGCGCTTTCGACCTCGAACAGATGCCGACGGTCGTCGAGAGCGGCGAGCGCATTTCGAGCTCCGCGGTGCGTGCCGCGCTGGCCTCAGGCGACCTGCGGCGCGCGGAGCATCTGCTGGGTCGGCCCTATTCCATCAGCGGCCGGGTACTTCACGGACGCAAGCTCGGGCGCGCGATCGGCTTTCCGACACTCAACCTGCGCATCGCGCACCGGCACCCCGCCGTGCAGGGTGTGTTCGCCGTGCGCGTGCACGGCCTCGGGCCAAAACCGCAACCCGGGGTGGCGAGCCTCGGCCTGCGGCCGACGGTCGAAGACAGCGGACGCTGGATGCTCGAGGTGCACCTGTTCGATTTCGCGGAGCAGGTCTACGGCCGGCTGGTGTCGGTCGAATTTCTCCAGAAGCTGCGCGACGAGGAACGCTATCCCACGCTCGACCAGCTGGCGGCCGCGATCGCCGATGACGCGCGGCGCGCGCGCGCGGTGCTGTCCGGCGACCGCTCGACCGTGGCCTAGCCAGCGCGCAGCCGGCACGACCGCGCACGCTACACTCGCGCTTCATCTTCGAAATTCGAAGACCCGACACCTCTTGAAGAGCCCGAGGGGGCCAAGGAGTGCCAACGATGGCTGATGTCGACGCCAAGAAAAAACCTGCGCCCGATCCGGCGACGCGCCGGTATCCGCTGAACCTGCCTGACACGCCCTTCCCGATGCGCGGTGACCTCGCCAAGCGCGAGCCGCATTGGGTGCGAGAGTGGGACGAGCGACGCGTCTACGACCGGATCCGCGCAGCGTCCGTCGGCCGTCCCAAGTGGATCCTGCACGACGGGCCACCATATGCAAACAACGACATCCACATCGGCCACGCCGTCAACAAGATCCTGAAGGACATCGTCGTCAAAAGCCACCAGATGGCCGGCTACGACGCCCACTATGTGCCGGGTTGGGATTGCCATGGCATGCCGATCGAAATCCAGATCGAAAAGAAGTACGGGAAGAGTCTCCCGCCGCGCGAGGTGATCGCGAAGTCGCGCGCGTGGGCGACCGAGCAGATCGAGCGCCAGAGAATGGATTTCAAACGCCTCGGCGTGCTGGGGGCGTGGGATCGCCCGTACACCACGATGAACTTCCGCACCGAGGCGAACGAGATCCGGGCGCTGGCCAAGATCATGGGCAAGGGCTTTGTGTTCCGCGGACTGAAGCCGGTCAACTGGTGCTTCGACTGCGGCTCGGCGCTGGCGGAGGCCGAGGTCGAGTACCTCGACAAGGTCGATCTTGCGATCGATGTGGCGTTCCCATTGCGAGAGGACGAGCGCAGCAGGCTCGCCACCGCCTTCGGCCTGCCGAAGCTGCCCGACAAGCCGGTCGCAACCGTCATCTGGACGACGACGCCCTGGACGATTCCCGCCAACCAGGCGCTGAACCTGCATCCGGAATTCAGCTACGACCTCGTCGACACCGAACGCGGGCTCCTGGTGCTCGCGTCCGAACGCAAGGAGGCCTGCCTGGCGAGCTGGGGGCTCACCGGCGAAACACTCGCGTCGACAACGGGCGAGAAGCTGGGGCTGATCCGCTTCCGCCATCCGTTCTACGACCGCGACGCGCCGGTCTATCTCGGGGACTACGTGACGCTCGATACCGGCACCGGTGTCGTGCACTCGTCGCCCGCCTACGGCGTCGAGGACTTCGTCTCGTGCAAGGCGCACGGCATGACTGACGACGGAATCCTGAATCCGGTGCAGGGTGACGGCGTCTATGCCGAGTCGCTGCCGCTGTTCGGCGGCATGAAGATCTGGGACGCCAACCCGAAGATCGTCGAGGTGATTCGGGAGCACGGCGCGCTGCTGAAAGTCGAGAAGTTCACGCACAGTTACATGCACTGCTGGCGGCACCGCACGCCGGTGATCTATCGCGCAACGTCGCAGTGGTTCGCCGGCATGGACACGCTGCCGAAGTCCGGCACCACGACGCTGCGCGAACTGGCACTGGCCGGCGTCGAAGCCACGCAGTTCTACCCGGCGTGGGGTAAGGCGCGACTCGCCGGCATGATCGCCAACCGGCCCGACTGGACGCTGTCGCGCCAGCGCCAGTGGGGCACGCCGATGGCGTTCTTCGTGCACAAGCAGACGGGCGAGCTGCATCCGCGCACGCTGGAGCTGCTCGAGCAGGTGGCGCAGCGCGTCGAGCAGTCGGGCATCGAAGCCTGGCAGGACCTCGAGCCGCACGAGTTGCTCGGCGACGACGCCGGCCAGTACGTGAAGAACAAGGACACGATCGATGTCTGGTTTGATTCGGGTACGACGCACGAGACCGTGCTGCGCGGCTCGCATGCTGTCGATTCGCACTTTCCGGCCGAGATGTACCTCGAGGGCTCGGACCAGCATCGCGGCTGGTTCCACTCCTCGCTGCTGACCTCGTGCATGCTCAACGGTGTCCCGCCGTACAAGGCGCTGCTGACGCACGGCTTCGTCGTGGACGGCCAGGGCCGCAAGATGAGCAAATCGCTCGGCAACGTGATCGCGCCGCAGAAGGTCGCGGACACGCTCGGCGCCGAAATCATCCGCCTGTGGGTGGCGAGCACCGACTATTCAGGCGAGCTGTCGCTGTCGGACGAAATCCTGAAGCGCGTGGTCGAGAGCTATCGACGCCTGCGCAACACGCTGCGCTTCCTGCTCGCCAACACCGGCGATTTCGATCCGCAGCGCGACATGTTGCCGGTCGCAGAGTGGCTCGAGATCGACCGCTATGCGCTCGCGCTCACGCGCGATGTTTCGGCGCGCACGCTTGCCGATTATCAGAGCTACGAGTACCACCCGATCGCAGCGCGGCTGCAGACCTTTGCCTCCGAGGACCTCGGCGCCTTCTACCTCGACATCCTGAAGGACCGGCTGTACACGACGCCACCGGCGTCGAAGGCGCGGCGGTCGGCGCAGTCGGCGCTGTACGTGATCACCGACGCGCTGCTCAGGCTGATGGCCCCGCTGCTCTCCTTCACCGCCGAGGAGGCCTGGAAGGTCTTCAGGCGCAACCCGGACGCGACGATCTTCATCGAGACGTTTTCCGTGCTGCCCGAGACTCCCGGCGAGACGGCGCTGCTCGAGCGGTGGACGGCGCTGCGTGCCGTGCGGGCGGAAGTGCAGAAGCGGCTCGAGGAACTGCGCGAGCGCGGCGCGATCGGGTCATCGCTGCAGGCGGATGTGGAGATCCGCGCCTCCGGCCGCAAGGCCGAGCTGCTGCAGTCGCTCGGCGACGATCTGCGATTCGTGCTGATCACGTCGCAGGCGCGCGTTACGCGAGTGCTCGAGATCGCTGATGAAGGCATCGTCGTCACTGCGTCAACCGCGACGAAGTGCGAGCGCTGCTGGCACTGGCGTGCCGACGTCGGGGCGGACCCCGCACACCCGACGCTGTGCGGGCGCTGCGTGTCGAACCTGTTCGGTGCCGGCGAGCCGCGGACGGTCGCCTGATGGCCGAAGCGCCCGCAGGTTCGCGGGGGCAGCGCATGCTGCCCTGGCTCGCACTCGCGCTGCTCGTGGTCTTCCTCGATCAGCTGACCAAGGTCATCGTCGAGCATTCGTTCGAGTTCGGCGAAGTGCGGCCGCAGGCGGACTTCTTCAACCTGGTGCTCACGTATAACAAAGGGGCCGCATTCTCGTTTCTCGCGAACGCAGGCGGCTGGCAGGATGTGTTTCTGACCACCGTCGGAGTAAGTGCGTCGGCCTTCATCGTGTACCTGCTGGCGCGCCATGGCCACCAGCGCCTGTTCTCGTTCGCGCTCGCGCTGATCCTGGGCGGAGCAATCGGCAACGTCATCGATCGCATCGTCTACGGCCATGTGATCGACTTTCTCGACTTCCATTGGCGCGGCTGGCACTGGCCCGCTTTCAATCTCGCTGACTCGGCGATCGTCTGCGGCGCCACGCTGCTGATCGTCGACGAGCTGATCCGTGTGCGTCGGGCAAAATAGCCCCATGGACCTCGCCGGCAAGCACATTCTCATCGGCATGACCGGGGGCGTCGCCGCCTACAAGGTGTGCGAGCTCGTGCGCCGGCTGCGCGATGAAGGTGCCGACGTACAGGTCGTCATGACGGCGGCAGCGCGCGAGTTCGTCACGGCGACGACGCTGCAGGCACTCAGCGGGCGTCCCGTGTTCACGGACCAGTGGGGCCACGGCGCGCAGACCAGCAGCGCGATGCCGCACATCGACCTGACGCGCGGCGTCGACGCGATCCTGGTCGCGCCGGCCACCGCACACTTCATCGCCAAGACCGCGCATGGGCTCGCCGATGACCTGCTGTCGACGCTCGTGCTGGCGCGCAACCGGGCGATGACCGCGCTGCTGGTCGCGCCTGCGATGAATGTAGAAATGTGGGAGAACCCGGCGACCCAGCGCAACGTCGCGCAGCTCGTCGCCGACGGCGCCGTCCTGCTCGGCCCTGCGGCGGGCGACCAGGCCTGCGGCGAAGTCGGCATGGGCCGCATGCTGGAACCGGCCGAATTGCTCGCGGACATCATTGGATTTTTCCAGCCCAAACTCCTGGCAGGGCGAAAAGTCATCATCACGGCCGGGCCGACCGTCGAACCGATCGACCCGGTGCGCGTCATCACCAATCTGTCCTCCGGCAAGACGGGATTTGCACTGGCACGCGCCGCGGCCGAGGCCGGCGCCGACGTGACGCTGGTCGCCGGGCCGACGTCACTGCCAACGCCGCGCCATGTGCGCCGGGTCGACGTCCGTAGCGCACGCGACATGTATGCGGCCGTTCACGCTGCGTTGCCCGCCGACCTCTTCATATCAGTAGCGGCGGTCGCCGACTGGCACGTCGCAAACGCGAGCCGCAGCAAGCTGAAGAAGCGCGCCGACGGAGCGACTCCGGCGCTCGAGTTCGCAGCCAATCCCGACATCCTCGCAAGCGTCGCCGCGCTGCCGAAGGCGCCCTACTGCGTCGGCTTCGCGGCGGAGACCGACGAAGTGATTGAGCATGCTCGCGCCAAGCTGATCGCCAAGCGCGTGCCGCTGATCGTTGCCAACCAGGTGCAAGACACGCTCGGCGCCGACACCAGCGAGTTGCATCTGGTCGAGGCGCGCCGCGTCACCGTCCTGCCGCGCGCCGACAAGCGCGAGCAGGCACACCGACTCATCGCCGCGATCGCCGAGCGACTCTGATGGCGGACTACGGGGAGCCGCCGGGCGGCGATTTCGTTGCATACATCGAAGAGCTGCAGCGCGAGTCCGCGGCGCGCATCGGCGGCGCCGGTGGATCGATTACCGAGACGGCGGCCCCGACGCACGCTGCTTCAGCGCCGGCCACGACCCGACCCGTGACTGCGCCGCCCGTGCTGAATCGGCAGCAGGCCGACGAACTGCTGGCGGGTTTGGCGCGGCGCCGCGGGCGGGCCTCCCCGGCCGGCCGGGTCGCGTTCCTGCTCGGTCTCGCGCTGCTGGTGCTGTGGTTCATGACCCGCGCGAGCACGTTGACCTTGCTGATCGCCGTCGGCCTGCTGGTATGGGGCGGCTTGCGGCTGGCACGTCGTGCGCGTCCGCCCGACGGAAGCCTCGCGGACCAGGTCCAGCACCTCTTTCACCCGCCGCCACCGCCGCGATGAAGGTCGACGTCCGCATCCTCGACGCGCGCCTGCGCGACCGGCTGCCCGAGTACGCGACGCCGGGCGCTGCCGGGCTCGACCTGCGCGCCTGCGTCACCGATCCGCTGGTGATCGAGCCGGGAAGCACGCATCTCGTCCGGACCGGCATTGCGATCCACATCGGCGATCCGGGCTATGCGGCGCTGATCCTGCCACGCTCGGGCCTCGGACATCGGCACGGCATCGTGCTCGGCAATCTCGTCGGCCTTATCGACTCAGACTACCAGGGCGAGCTGATGGTCTCGACCTGGAACCGCGGCGCGACGCCGTTCACGCTGAACCCGCTCGAGCGACTCGCCCAGCTGGTCATCGTGCCGGTCGTCCAGGCGACCTTCAACGTCGTCGGTCGCTTCGAGGAATCCGATCGTGGCGCCGGCGGCTTCGGCAGCACCGGCCAGCATTGACTTCTGTCTCTTCGGCAGACGCTGCGTTGACCGGACCGCCCTGGCTGGCGCGGTTCGCCCGCCGGCTGCTGCGCCTCGCAGGCTGGCACGTGCGCTTCGACGGGCTGCCGGGACCGAAAGGAATCGCGATCGTCTATCCGCACACCTCCAACTGGGACTTTGTGGTCGGGCTGCTGGCGAAATGGTCGCTAGCACTGCCAGTGCGCTGGATCGGCAAGGAGTCGCTGTTCCGCGGACTCACCGGCGCCACGCTCGGGCGCCTGATGCGCCTATGGGGCGGCCGGCCGGTGGACCGCCAGCATGCGAGCGGCGCGGTCGATCAGCTCGCTGCGCTGATGCAGTCGGAGCCCTGGTTCTGGCTCGGGCTGTCGCCCGAGGGCACGCGTCGCCACACCGACCACCTGCGCTCCGGCTTCTATCACCTCGCGCTGAAGCTCGATGTGCCGGTCGCCCTTGCCTACATCGACTACCGGCGCAAGGAAGTCGGCGTGACGCGCTTCGTGCACATGAGCGGCGACGTCGACCGCGACCTGGCGATACTGCGCGACTACTACGTCGACAAGGTCGGCCACCACCCCGAAGAGGCGAGCACGATCGCGTTCAAGTAGGGACCAGGCGCGCGCGAAGGACCGGAAGATCGCGCTCGCAAACCGCGGCGCGCAGCGCCGCGCAATGCCAGCCCTGCCGCTCCGAAGGGCGGGCAGCACCTTCAGATCAGTCGAGGGTGCACGTGCGACGCGGCGAACGCCGCGTCGCGTACACCGAGACTGTTCAAGTCAGCATATCCGCCCAAATCGTCTGGGCCCACCCGTTGGCGTACGCGCCTTCGAGCGCCCACGACGCGCGGTCCTGCGACGAGATCCCGCCCGAACCTGCGACAGGCTCCAGCGTCTTCTTCTCGGGCACCCAGCGGTGCACGCTGCAGACGTGCACGGCGTTCTTGTCGTCGATGAAGCTGTAGCAGGTGTTGGCCATCATCGGTGGCGTCACCGGGCGGCCGTTCAGCAGTTCGATGATCGCGGCGGCCGCGGCTTTGCCATGCTGATTGGCCATGTGGCCGGACTTCGGCATCGCGGGCGCCGACAGCGTCGAGTCGCCCAGCACGTGGACGTTCTTGACCTTGATCGACTCCATCGTGGTCCAGTCGACCTCGCACCAGCGGTTGTTCGCGGTGATGAGTCCCGCGTCGCGCGCGATGTTGCCCGCGCGCTGCGGCGGAATGAGATTGATCACATCACCGCGCACGCGCTCGCCGACCTCGGTCACGAGCGTGCCGGTCTTCGGGTCGATTTCGGTGACCACCATGCCAACGCGGTAGTCGATCACGCCCTTGTAGTCCTCGCCGAACACGCGCGAGAACAGCGGCTTCTTCGACACGTAGTCCGGATTGGCGTCGAGCACGATCAGCTTGCTCTTCGGCTTGGCGGCCTTCAGGTACCAGGCGATCTGGCAAGCGCGCTCGTACGGCCCTGGGGGGCACCGGTACGGCGCCAGCGGGAGCGACATCACCACGACGCCACCATCCGGCATGTCAACGAGTTGCTTACGCAGCGCCACGGTCTGCGGGCCCGCCTTCCACGCATGCAGCACGGTGCCCTCGGCAGCCAGGGTCCAGCCCTGCAGACGTTCGTACATGAACTCGATGCCCGGTGAGACCACGAGACGGTCATAAGGCAGCGTGCCACCGGACGCCAATTTCACCTGCCTCTTCTCGGCGTCGATCGCCGTGACGGTGTCGCGCAAGCGCTTGACGCCGTGTTTGTCGAGCCCGCTGTAGGCCACCGTGATATCGGCCATGCTCTTCGAGCCGCCGAGCACGAGGTTGGATATCGGGCAGGAGACGAATGCCTCGTTGGGGTCAACCAGCGTCACATCGACCGTGCCCTCGGACCAGAACCGCAGGTACTTTGCGGCCGTCGCGCCGCCGTAGCCAGCGCCGACGACCACGACCTTGCCGACCGACTTGCCGTCCATCGTCGCGCACGCAGCGAGCGTCGAGGATGCGGCAGTGGCCGAAGCCAGCTTCAGCAGATCACGTCGAGTCAGATTTGTGCTCATCACCATCTCCTCAGCGTGTCGGCGTCTGGCGCGCGAAGTGGTCGGCGATCAGCTCGATCTGCGCATCGCTATAGCCCTTTGAGAGCTGATGCATGATCGTTGCCGTCCGCTTGCCATCGCGGAACGCTTTCATCTGCTCGACGATGAAGTCTTTCTTCTGTCCCGCCAGGCTTGGCATCGCGCCCTTGGCGTTGCCCGTGGTGCCATGGCAATTGGCGCAGTTCCCGGCCAAGTAGCCCGCATTGGCCGGGAGCGCCGGTGTCTGGGCCGACAGGCCCGACCCCGCCAGCGCCAGAACGGCACCGGCGACCGCATCTCTCGTTCTCATGTCCCCTCCTCCAAAAACAAAAGAGCCCGCAGTGCGGGCTCCATTTGAGGCAGTTTCGCAGCGGGCGTCAATCCGGCCCTGCGCCGGGTCTGTGCGCGGCGGTGTTCAGCCTGTCGTCACGTTCGAGGGCTTTCCTCACTCGGAAAGCACCGGTTCGTTCTGCTCGCGCCGCGGAGCGTCACCGCTGTCCGACGGCGGGAAATCAAGCTTCACGTTGCCTTCGGCGTCGACATCGACATCGACCCGACCGCCATTGACCAGCTTGCCGAACAACAGCTCGTCGGCCAGCGCCTTACGGATCGTGTCCTGGATCAGCCGCGCCATCGGCCGCGCGCCCATGGTCGGATCGAACCCCTTCTTGGCGAGGTGCGCACGCAGCGCGTCGCTGAAGGCGATGTCGACCTTCTTCTCGTGCAACTGGTCCTCGAGCTGCATCAGGAACTTGTCGACGACGCGCAGTACGACCTCGTGATCCAGCGACTTGAACGATATGGTCGCGTCGAGGCGGTTGCGGAATTCCGGCGTGAACATCCGGCGGATGTCGGCCATCTCGTCGCCGGCCTCGCGGGCATTCGAGAAGCCGATCGCCGTCTTCTGCAGCGTTTCGGCGCCTGCGTTGGTCGTCATCACGATAATCACGTTGCGGAAGTCCGCCTTCCGACCGTTGTTGTCGGTCAATGTGCCGTGATCCATCACCTGCAGCAGGATGTTGAAGATATCCGGATGCGCCTTCTCGATCTCGTCGAGCAGCAGCACGGCGTGCGGCTTCTTGCTGATCGCCTCGGTCAGCAGTCCCCCCTGGTCGAAGCCGACGTATCCGGGCGGTGCGCCGATCAGGCGGCTCACGGCGTGGCGTTCCATGTACTCCGACATGTCGAAGCGGATCAGCTCAATGCCCATGGTGAAAGCGAGCTGCTTCGCGACCTCCGTTTTGCCGACGCCGGTCGGGCCCGAAAACAGGAACGATCCGATCGGCTTGTCGGGCTTGCCGAGTCCCGAGCGCGCCATCTTGATCGCCGCCGCCAGAGCCTCGATCGCCGGATCCTGGCCGAACACGACGTTCTTCAGGTTCCGGTCGAGGTTCTTCAGCTGAGCGCGGTCGTCGGTCGACACCGTCGCTGGCGGAATGCGCGCGATCTTGGCGATGATCTCCTCGACCTCGGTCTTGCCAATGGTCTTCTTCTGCTTCGACTTCGGCAGGATGCGCTGCGCAGCGCCGGCCTCGTCGATCACGTCGATCGCCTTGTCGGGCAGGTGCCGGTCGTTGATGAACTTGGCTGACAGCTCGGCGGCCGCCGTGATCGCGCCGGCCGAATACTTGACGCCGTGGTGTTCCTCGAAGCGCGACTTCAGCCCCTTCAGGATCTCGATCGTCTGCGCCACCGTCGGCTCGATCACATCGATCTTCTGGAAGCGGCGCGACAGCGCGTGGTCCTTCTCAAAGATGCCGCGGTACTCGTTGTAGGTCGTGGCGCCAATGCACTTCAGCGCACCGCTTGCCAGCGCGGGCTTCAGCAGGTTCGACGCGTCGAGCGTGCCGCCCGACGCCGAGCCAGCGCCGATCAGCGTGTGGATCTCGTCGATGAACAGGATCGCATTCGAATTCGCCTTCAGCTGCTTCAGCACGGCCTTCAGCCGCTGCTCGAAATCGCCGCGGTACTTGGTGCCCGCGAGCAATGCCCCCATGTCGAGCGAATAGACGTTCGACTTCTCCAGGATCTCGGGAACGTCGCCCTTGACGATGCGCCACGCGAGTCCCTCGGCGATCGCGGTCTTGCCGACACCGGCTTCGCCGACGAGCAGCGGGTTGTTCTTGCGGCGCCGGCACAGCACCTGGATCACGCGCTCGACTTCGGGCTCACGGCCGATCAGCGGGTCAATCTTGCCGTCCTTGGCGAGCGCGTTGAGGTTCTGCGTGTACTGTTCGAGCGGCGACGGCTGGTCCTTGCCCTCGCCCTCAGCCTCCTGCTCAGCCGCCTGCTTGGCTTTTTCCTCGCTCTGACCCGACTTCGTAATGCCATGCGAGATGAAGTTGACGACATCGAGCCGGGTCACGCCCTGCTGGTGCAGGTAGTACACCGCGTGCGAATCCTTCTCGCCGAAGATTGCCACCAGCACGTTGGCGCCCGTCACTTCCTTCTTGCCGTTGCTCGTGCTCTGCACGTGCATGATCGCCCGCTGGATCACGCGCTGGAAGCCGAGCGTCGGCTGTGTGTCGGCCTCGGAATTCGGCGGCAGGATGGGCGTGTTGTCGGCGATGAAGTTCTGCAGGTTCTTGCGCAGGTCCTCGATATTGCAGGCGCAGGCGCGCAGCACCTCCGCCGCCGACGGGTTGTCGAGCAGCGCGAGCAGCAGGTGCTCGACGGTGATGAATTCGTGCCGGGCCTGCCTCGCC
>Ga0335084_10007200_pt1 | contig 11069 bp, 9 predicted proteins | sample Lox_Sample_44_FD_206721 | JGI IMG/M metagenome (GOLD analysis project Ga0335084, IMG submission 206721) | Soil microbial communities from Loxahatchee National Wildlife Refuge, Florida, United States - Lox_Sample_4.4 | ecosystem: Environmental > Terrestrial > Soil > Wetlands | place: USA: Florida...
GACCGACGGCGCCTTGCTCAAGGGTGTGCGCTTCTTCGGCGAGGGCACGCGCACTTCCTCAGTGATCATGACCCTGGGCACCGGCAAGGTGCGCTTCATCGACAGCATCCATCTGGAGAAAGGCCCGGATGTGAAGGTCAGGTTCGCGTAGATTTGCCGGGTGGCGGCGCCGTCTGGGCGGGCGCCTCCACCCGTGCCGCGACATCACTCTACCCTCTTTTCAAATGCTCCACGAACGCCCGTTGCGCCCGTGTCTGGAAGTGGTTCTTCAGATAGACCAGACCGATTCTGCGATACGAGCGGTCGTCCTTGAGCGGGACAAAACGGCAGCCGGCCCGTTTCTCCACCGCCATTTGGGGGACGATCGACACGCCAATTCCGGTCGAGACCATCGCCAGGATGGTCGCGAAATGGCCGCTCTCGAAAATCACATTGGGTCGCAGCCGCGCCCGCCGGCAGGCGGCGATTGCGGTCTCCCGGAAGCAATGCCCATCCTTCAAGAGCAGGAAAGGCTCACTTTCGATCTCCTGCAGTCCGATGGATTTTCTTGCCGCCAGCGCGTGCCGTTCTGGTAAGACTGCGTATAACGCCTCCCGTTTCAACTCCGTGCTGATCAGCTCGTCTCCGGGAACAGGAAGGGCCAGCAAAGTGAGGTCGATTTTACCTTCGTGCAGGCGTGTCAGAAGCACGGGAGTGATGTCTTCCACCACGGTCACCTGCACGCCCGGATGCTGCCTAGCGAACTGGGCCAGCCGGGCCGGAAGAAAATACGGAGCGATGGTGGGGATGGTTCCCAGCACGAGCGACCCTCGGTCCACGCCGCCCATCTCCTGAATCTCGAACTTGGCCTCGCTGACCTCCCGCAGCACACGCTGTGCCCTGGAGAGAAAGGCAGCGCCGAACGGAGTCAACAGCGCCTTGCGTCCCAGCCGGTCAAAGAGCCTCGCCCCCAGTTCATCTTCGAGTTTCAGAATTTGTTGCGACAGCGAAGGCTGGGCCACATGTTCCCGCTCGGCCGCGCGGGTGAAGTTCCCCGTCTTGGCCACCGCACAAAAGTAGCGTAATTGATGAATCTCCATATATTCCAAGAATAGGAGGCAGCTATGAGTTGTAGCGAAAGCATATCCTACGCCTATGAAATAACGGGCGACAATGGCCATCACAAATCCTAGATGCAACCTATAGGTCTCATAGCGCAGAAGTCTTAGACAGGGTTTGTGAGGAGTAGTATGGTGCTGACGCATCCCAGACAATTCAGTTGTGGCGTGTTTAATAATGCATCACAAGGAGGAACTTCATCTATGGGCCGCTTAGCACGAACGCTGGCACTTGCTGGCCTTCTCACACTAGTTCTTTCCATCTTCGGCGTTGTTCACGCACAGCAAAGCACTGCCAACCTCCCCGCCGCACGCGGGAGCACCAGCTACACCCCTGTTGTGGAAGACGATTTCAACACGGTCATGCAGAAAATGAGCGCTGCCAAACCTGGGATCATGCAGCGCCAGCAGGATCTGCTGAGCGACCGCTATGACTTGAGCGACCATCCGGCGCCGGGAGTAACCATGGGCCGGGGCAAGCCGGTGCAGGGTGGCGTACGAGTGAAGCTGCCCGCCGGCACGACCTGGCAGCAACTGGCCGCCATGACCCCTGACCAGATTCGCGACAGAGGCCTATTTCCCAAAGGCTTCCTTCCGCTTCCTCACCCCAACCACCCAGAGGGCGGCATGCTGTTTCCGCACTTCGAGATTAATGAAGTCAAACAACAGGAAGGCCGCGATCTCACCCGCTTCGATTTGGACTTCGATCTACCCGACCAGTTCTTGCCTGAGTTTCCAGCGGCGATCTACCTTACGACGCGTCCTGACCTGGGAGACGTTTCCCAAGGCAAGCTGGTCACCAACCAGAACTACTACGAACTGTTTCGCGGGATCCTGAATCCCAAACAACTGGAAGGCCTGCGGCTGCTGGTCACCCCGTTTCCCCAGCAACAGTTCAACCTGACCGCGGACCGGCGATCAGCCAAGCCGAGCATGGGGGTTTCCTGTTTCGACTGCCACGCCAATGGACATACCAACGGCGCTAGCCACCTGGTCGGAGATATTCGTCCCCAGGAGTTTCGCCATCGCATTGAGACTCCATCGCTGCGCGGGGTGAACATTCAACGACTTTTCGGTTCACAAAGGGCCCTCAAGTCGGTTGAAGATTTCACCGAGTTCGAACAGCGGGCCGCGTACTTCGATGGCGATCCCCTGACTGCCACTAAGAAGGGCGTCAACATCCTGGAGAGAGGCAGCCAAGTCCATTTTATGGCGGAATTTGAGGAACTGCTCGATTTTCCGCCCGCTCCCAAGCTCAACGTGATGGGAACGCTCGATCCCGCAAAGGCCTCGCCCGCAGAGCTTCACGGACAGGAAATTTTCTTCGGGAAGGGCCAGTGCTCCAGCTGTCACGAAGCTCCTTATTACACCGATAACCTGATGCACAATCTGCAGAACCAACGGTTCTACAAGCCGCAGATGGTGAATGGGATGATCGCGGTGGGGGATGGCCCCATCAAGACCTTCCCGCTGCGCGGGGTAAAAGACTCACCGCCGTACATGCATGATGGCCGGCTGCTCACGCTGGACGACACGGTGGAGTTCTTCAATTTGATCCTGGGGACCAAGCTGACCGATCAAGAGAAGAAGGATCTGGTTCTGTTCATGCAGACTCTGTAGCCATCGAAGGGGGCGAGGCGCTGTGGGGATTCCCCGCGCGCTTCGCCTCGTACCTAATCTAATCCTCCCAGTATGCTTTCTCGATGTCGAATTTCGCCCCCCTCCATTCGTCTATTCCTCGAACAGGGAAAACAAGCAGTCCAAGTTCAACTCCCTGCTGAGGAGGAAAGCCTATGAAATTACGTGTGTTAGCAACTGCAATCGGCGGGTTCATGCTGGCGGTATCGCTGACCACCTGGGCGGCATCCAAGGGCAACGACACTGCCGCCTTCGCCCAGCTCAAGTCGCTGGCCGGCAACTGGGAGAGCAAGTCGGACAAGGGCACATCCCGTGTCCAATATGAGGTCGTTTCCGGTGGTTCCACCGTGGTCGAACGCTTTGAGAGCACCGAACTCGGCCCTGGCAATGCCATGCTCACCGTCTTCTACCTGGATGGCGACCATCTGCAACTCACCCACTACTGCATGGCCAAGAACCAACCCCACATGCGGGCCGAGTCATTCGATGGCGCCACCGGCGAGCTTCGCTTTGCCTTCGTGAACGCCACCGGGCTTTCCAGTCCCGAGGCTGGACACATGCACAATGCCAGCTTCCGCTTCATCGACGCCGATCATTTCGCCACCAACTGGCAATTCTACGAAGGTGGCAAACCCAAATTCAGCGAAGCCGTCCAATACACTCGAGTACGATAGGAGACCTTATGCCAAGCTTCATGCTATTGCTCTATGACGACCCGGCGAACTGGGCGAACATCAGTCCGGAGGACATGCAGAAGGCCATCGAGAAATACATGGCCTGGGGAGGCAAACTACGCAGTTCGGGCGTTTTTCTTGCCAGCCATAAATTGGCCGACGATGTGGGCAAGGTCATGCGCGGAAAGGGCCAGGTCCGGGTCACCGACGGTCCCTACAGCGAAACCAAGGAGGTTCTCGGCGGTTATTACCTAATCAAGGCCGCGAACTACAACGAGGCCGTCGAACTGTCCCGTGGATGCCCGTCGCTGGAGTACGGAGGCACAGTCGAGGTGCGCCAGGTCGATCCCATGATGGATGCGGCCTGAGGAGCGGCGGTGAACGACGCAGTCCCTGCTACTGCCGATGTACTAGTGGACCATCTGTTCCGTAGCCGTGCGGGACAGATGGTCGCTTACCTGACCCGGCTGCTGGGCCCCGAGCACCTCGATCTGGCCGAAGAAGTGGTGCAAGAAGCACTGCTGAAGGCCCTGCAAAACTGGCCGTACAGCGGCATTCCCGATAATCCCGCAGGATGGCTATTCCGGGTGGCGCGCAATGCCGCGCTGGACGCCATCCGCCACCGCACCGTGGTCCGTAGAGACGTAGCGAGCTACGTCTCTACCAAGCCTGACGTGGAGGTGGCACTGCTCGATGACGCGGCCCTCGAAGAGCAGCTCCGCGACGATGAGTTGCGCATGGTGCTGATGTGTTGTCATCCAGCACTGTCCCAAGATTCGCGAGTGGCGCTGAGCCTGAAGACGGTTGGCGGGTTCAGCACGCGGGAAATCGCGCGGGCTTTCTTGTCGGATGAAGCCACGATTGCCCAGAGGCTGGTTCGCGCCAAGCGACAGATGCGCGAATCGGCGATCGCCTTCGAGCTGCCCGCTGGAGACGAGCTTGCCCTGCGCCTCGACTCTGCCCTCGAAGTCATCTACCTGCTGTTCAACGAGGGCTACACCGCACAATCCGGCGAAGACTTGGTGCGGCATGATCTTTGCGGAGAAGCTCTGCGGCTCGGCCGCCTGTTGGCAACTTCTTCGGTGAGCACGCCCCAAGCCCATGCGCTGGTGGCGCTGATGGCATTTCAGGCCGCTCGTCTGCCGGCGCGCGTAGATGCGGCGGGAGAGTTGGTATTACTCGAAGATCAGGACCGCAGCTTGTGGGACCAGAAGTTGGTCGGGCTGGGGTTTCGTCATTTCGGCAAATGCGCAGAAGGCACGCAGATGTCCACCTACCACGTGCAGGCGGCCATTGCGGCCGTTTACGCTGGGGCTGAGCAAGCAGGTGACATCAACTGGCCGGCCATCCTGAGTTTGTACGACCAGTTGATGGAGATCAGTCCGTCCCCGGTCGTCGCCCTGAACCGCGCGGTCGCGGTTTCGAAGGTCCACGGAGCCCAAGCGGCACTTGTCGCTCTTCGCCCCCTGGTTGAGGACCGCACATTGCGTAACTACTACCTGCTGCCCGCAGTCCAGGGCCGTTTGCATCTCGATCTCGGCGACCGCGAAGCCGCAGCCGATTGCTTCCGCCGGGCACTGGAGCGATCGTGCTCCGGGCCGGAGAAGAGGTTCTTACAGAGAAAGTTAGGAGAATGTATGTAGGCGCGGGCGTCGCGCACGCGCCGGTGCGGGGACAGCCGACCCTGGCTGTCCAAGGGAGTGTGACGGGCGTGACGCCCGTCCTCCATTGTTTATTTGAATTCTTTCATCACGTCGGCGGGAACCTTCGGGTCTGGAGGGAAGTCTCGCGAAGCGCCCTGGAACAGCGCGACGGTCTTCTCCTGGCGTTTACTTCCGTCGTGAACCGCAATGGTGTGCGGTTTGGAAGCCTCATAGCTCTCCCACAAGGAGACACTCGCGTAGGCGCCGTCTTTGCGCAAGACGTAATAGACCATATCGACGTACTGCAGCTTCTTCATGTCGTTGTTGTAGTTGCGCGCGATGCGCTTGAGCGCGTCCATGCCAGCTTCCTGCGGGGACATACCGCGCCGCATGTTTTCGACGATGGTGTGTGCGCCTGCCACCTTGATGTTCTCTTCCCCGCTGCCGGTCGCGCCCGCCGAGCCCACGTCCTGGTCGGTATAGCAACCCGCGGCGATAATTGGCGAATCACCCAGGCGCCCCGGCAGCTTGTAGGCCAAGCCGCTGGTGGTGGTGCAGCCGGAGATATCTCCCTTGTCGCTGAGCGCGGAACAGTGAATCGTGCCGGTGGGGGGAAATAAGACTTTGTGCACGGCGTCGCTGCGCAACTCGGGCGCAATGCCGAGATCAGCAGCGATCTCGTCTAACCGCCGATACCGCTCCTGCCAGAGCTCAGCTTGCGGCTTGTCTTCGGGCGGCTGCCAGTGCGGATCGGCCAACCCCGGCCCCCACCAGTCTCCCGTCGAGTGATACTCCTTCCACAGCAGCCAAATCTTGCGCGAGTGGTCGGTAAGCAAATTCTCGCGTGGGTAGCCCTGCGCTACGGCGAACCGCTCCGCACCTTCCCCGACCAGCATCACGTGGCCGGTGTGATTCATGACCGCCTTCGCTACCTGGGAAACGTTCTTAATGTTGCGTACCCCGCCGACCGAGCCGGCGCGCCGCGTGGGTCCGTGCATACAGCAGGCGTCGAGCTCGACTACGCCCTCCTCGTTGGGCAAGCCGCCGAGCCCGACGCTGGTGTCTTTAGGATCGTCCTCCGGGCCCTTTACGACCTTCAGTGCTGCCTCGAGGGTGTCGCCGCCAGCGGCGAGAAAGGCGTAAGCGTCGTCGAGATAGCTGTAGCCGTTGTGGGCACAAATGATGATAGGACGCTTGCCGCCCTGCGAACCCGACTCCGACTTCTTTGCATCCTGACCTCTTCCTTCGTTCGTCAACAACCCAAGCGATAGAGAGCCAACGACAGTGGTGCCCAAAAAATCGCGGCGCGAGACGGTCATTCGTGCTTTCCTCCAGGGATAAATGCGTGGAGATCGTCCGCCAGAATACCACGGCTTGACCACACCACCGAGGACACCGAGGGCAGCGGGGAAAGACAAGAAAAGCCCACCCGCAGGTGGGCTGAGAGAAATAGTTTGCGCTCAGGATGCGGCCAGCGCTGCGTTACCCTTACTCTGGTCCGCGCGGAAACGCAGCAGCGCCGCGATGTTTCCCGCGCCGTCGAACTCGGGATCATCCTTCACGTAGAACAATTCGATGTCGCGGCGGATGGCCACGGGAATGATGGTGTCACAAACATCCGCCACTTCCCGGGTCTCTCGGCCGCAGGCGGGACAAAGCCGGACGATGTGCCCGTCGAGGTGGCCGCAGCCCGTGCATTCGACCGCGGCGTGAGAAAAGTTTTCCCCAATCAGCAGGGTTTGCACCTCTCCCAATTCGAGCGACCGCAGTACGCGGCGTAACCCGGTCACGCCCCGGCTATTGCTCTTTGCTTGGTCCAGCACTTCTTTCACCAGCTCGTGCCGGCGCCGGTCGAGCGATTCGCGCAAAACCCGGCCGGCTTGCTCCCGAATGTGCTCGTTGGTCATTTTGCGCACGTCCGCCGAGAAGCGGCCCAGCAGTCTCTTCCTGACATATGGATGCAGCAGCGACTCGAGCTCATGCCAGTGGGTGTCGTGACAGCCGATGATCAGTTTCTCGAAAAGGCCCTTCTCGAGAGCGTCCTGCAGGTGCCCAGCCACATCTTTGAAGTGATGCAGGACGTCATCGTTGACACGGCGTTGCGCATGGCCACCGTCGTACCCAGCGAATCCATCGCCGCGGCCCTGGCGGGCTGGCGGGGTCCGGAATAGCCCCTCGCGCTCGTTCAGCTCATCCAGGCGAAGCTCGAAGAAGCGGGCCTTCTGGCGATCGACAAGCGCCACCCACAGTCTCGGTTGCGCACCCAGGAGCACCGCCAAGGGCTTCAAGTGGAAGCGTTGGTTTACGAATAGCTGTGTGGCCGGCAACTGCGCGGGCAAGTCAAACTCCCGCCAGAAATTGCGGGCGCCACAGGCAAACACAGCTTTCGCACGGGCCTGGTTGCCGTGCAAATTTTCCGCCAGGGCCAGAATGCGGTCCAGATCGGCCCGGGCGTATCCATTTTTGCCGATCTTTTCCGCTTCCCGGGCCGCATTCCGGACAAGCTCTTTGACGAGAATCGTCTCGGCGCGATGCGATTTATTCTGGGGCGTAGCCGGTTCGAAATAGAAACTGAGTGCGCAGTTTTGGTCCCCGTTGCTTTGGAATTGGGCCAGCTCACGGATATCTTCGCGTGTAATCATCACGATCTCTCCTGAGTGCGGTTAGATGCTCGTTCAGTCGGTCGTGGACACTCCCAGCAGTTTGTCTTTGAATCGGCCAGCGATGGGGACGGAGCTACGTACATGCTTCCGTGCGCTGGCAATTGAAGATCGCACCTCCTCCGGTGGGCGGTCAGTGATAACGGCGATCTCGTCCACCGAAAAGCCTTCCACCGCGTGCAAAATGAACGACTCCCGGTCGTGGCGGCTGGCACCGTTCAGCGCGAACTGCACCAGCGCGATCATTTCATCGGAGGAGGCAATGTCTTCCGGCGTAGCGGTGCGCCGGTCCGCGATCACACTCTCGCCCGTCAGGGTTTCGTCGGGTTGGTGGAACTGCAGTTCGGCCTCGTCACTGCCGCGTACATTCCGCCGCCGCGCGGAGTCCTCCAGGTGAACCGACGACGCACTCTCCTCCGGGTTCTGGGAAAGGTCGTCGATGACACGCATCGCCAGCCGATACAGCCAGGGCTCGAGCGCGAGTCGCTCTGGCTTCTCCGCCCCGTCACCCAAGGCCCGGGCGATCGCCTCGTCCACGACTTCCTCCTTGGTTACGGAATCAGGGGGCATCTCGTCAGCGGTCTCCCGGAAATACAACTCCCGCTCCACAAAGCGCTCCAGACGGGCAAGATTGGCGTTGACATAGGAGCGAATGTCGTCGGATGAAGCCATCGGTACCTGGATCGCAGCCACCGTCTCCTCAAAAGGCACCTGCGATTCCGGGCGGAAACCCGCCACCCGGTGGCGCGACCATTTGTGGGTGCTGCGCAACAGGTCTTTGTGCTTGCCAATCTGCTGCAGCAGTTCATCGCAAGCCGCTTTCACCGCCGCGGAAGCAGTGGGGGCAGACTTCTGCACCGCCATCTGACCTGAGGGCAACCGCAGATTCAGCGAAACCGTCGTCCCTTCGCGGGGCGAGTTTTGCTCAATTCCGCCCCGCAGGTGCACCAAGTCCGGGCGAAACACCTGCAGCCGCTTGCGTAGCTTTTCAATGAGGTGGTTGATTTCTTTCTCGACGTCGGGAGTCTTGCAGTCCTTGTAGCTAAAGTGGACGTTCATGCCAGGCCTCGGACCACGGGAGCAGATCCCATGAAAGATTTCCGGTTCCTTACAAGCCGATTCTACACCCGCGGGAAACGGACAAACGCAAATTCCGCCAGGAACCGAACGTTTCGGGCCTTGGGTACTCTCAGGGGGGACCGGTGTGACGTACGTACTTGCGCCGAACGTTGGACTGTGGTCTACTTCCGCCGCAAAACTCGGGCGCGGATCACACCGCCACCGTGACCGAGGTCTCCGTCCTGGTCACCGGCCGATACAGGGTGTCGCGCTCGATGGGCTCACGCCCGGCTTCGCGGATCAGGCGAACCAATTCTTCCCGGCGCATACCTTGGGGGGTGGTGGCACCGGCATCGTGGTAGATCTTCTCTTCGATTACCGTCCCGTCAATGTCATCCGCGCCGAAGCGCAGCGCGATCTGGGCAATCTTGGAGGTCATCATCTGCCAATAGGCTTTGATATGCGGGAAGTTGTCCAGGACCAAGCGGCTGACTGCGATTTGCTTGACGTCGAGCATGCCCGTGGTTTTCGGCAGATGTTGCAGCGGAGTGTTGTCGGGATGGAAAGCCAGCGGAATGAATGTTTGGAAGCCATGGGTCTCATCCTGCAGAGCGCGCAGTTTGAGCAGATGGTCTACGCGGTCTTCATCATTCTCGACGTGGCCGTACAGCATGGTGGCATTCGACTTCAGCCCGATCTGGTGGGCGAACTTAGCGGTCTCCAGCCACTGATCCCCGTCAATCTTGTGGTCACAAATAATGTGCCGTACGCGATCGGCAAAGATCTCCGCGCCACCGCCAGGGAGCGAGTCCACCCCAGCTTCTTTTAACTGTTCCAGAGTCTCGCGAACCGAGAGCTTGGCGCGCTTCGCCAGGTAAGCCACCTCGACCATAGTGAAGGCCTTCAGATGGACTTGTGGGAAGCGCTGCTTCAAGCCAGAGATGAGATCAATAAAATACTGGAACGGCAGGTCAGGGTGCAGCCCGCCGACAATGTGAAATTCGGTGACCGCTTCGCTGTAACCCGATGCCGCTGTCTCGAATGCTTCCTCCAACGCCATGGTGTAAGCGCCGGGGGTGTCCTTCTTGCGTCCAAAGGCACAAAGGCGGCAAGCCGCCACGCAGACATTGGTGGGATTCAAGTGGCGGTTGACGTTGAAATAGGTCTTGTCGCCATGCATCCGTTCGCGGACGTAATTTGCCATCCAGCCGACAGCTAAGAGATCGCCAGTGCGGTAGAGGGCGAGAGCGTCGTCGGCGCTCAGACGTTCCCCGGCGAGCACCCGATCATGGATGGGCCGCAGGCGCGGGTCGTCGGTGTGGAAAGGATGCACGCTCGGCATTGATTCGATGATACCGCACCGGTCGTGCGAAAGTCACAGCTTGAAAGCTCATAGCTTCAGCAACAAATCTCCCGCTACGAACCCGAAGAACACCACCGAAATCACTCCGTTCATGGTGAAAAAAGCCGCATTCAGCTTCGACAAATCATTCGCCGACACCAGCGAGTGTTCGTAAGCCAGCAGCAGCCCCACCACCACGACTCCGGCGATGGCCAGCTTGCCCAGTCCGAAGACCACGATCAGGCTGACCAGCAGCAGCAGCATGGTCAGATGGAAGATTCGCGAAATCCAAAGCGACTTGCCAATTCCGAAATAACGGGGGATGGAATGAAGGCCGCTCTGCCGGTCAAAGTCGTAGTCCTGGCAGGAGTAGAGCACATCGAAGCCTCCACCCCAGAACGTGACCGCGGCGGTCAGAAGGAGTATCCGCGGATCGAGTGAGCCGCGCACCGCGATCCATGCAGCCGACGGTGCGATCCCCATGGCAAACCCCAGCACCAGGTGTGACCAGCGCGTAAACCGCTTGGTGTAGGAATAAAGGAGCAGCACTGCCAGCGCCACCGGCGAGAGCAGCAGTGACAAGCGGTTTAGCTGTGAAGCTGCAAAGATGAATAGACCGCAGGAGACACACACGAACGTTGCAACGAAAGCTGGGGTAAGCGCTCCGGTCGGCAATGCTCGTGTCTGGGTGCGAGGGTTGGCGGCGTCAATCGAGGCATCGGCGAGACGATTGAAGGCCATGGCGGCCGACCGCGCCGCTACCATGGCAACAACGATCCAGGCCAAAGCGTGCCCGTTGGGCAAGCCGTCGGCGGCAAGCATGGCGCCACAGAGCGCGAACGGAAGCACAAACACGGAGTGCTCCCACTTGATCATCTCCAGAGTCACTCTGAGGCTACGTAGGACGGCCACTGGCAAATTGTAAAACAGAGAAACAGCTCTCAGCTCCCGGTTCG
>Ga0335084_10007201_pt1 | contig 11068 bp, 8 predicted proteins | sample Lox_Sample_44_FD_206721 | JGI IMG/M metagenome (GOLD analysis project Ga0335084, IMG submission 206721) | Soil microbial communities from Loxahatchee National Wildlife Refuge, Florida, United States - Lox_Sample_4.4 | ecosystem: Environmental > Terrestrial > Soil > Wetlands | place: USA: Florida...
CGGTCGTCGTGCTCCTGCGCGGCCTGCAGCGCCTCGCGCGCCAGCTCGATCGAACGCGCCGAGTCCTGGTGCAGCAACTGCCACGCCTTGCGGGCCAAGCGCAGCCCCTTCGATGTTGCCGACACTGCCCCCGCGCGCGACATGGGGCGATTATCGAATCCGCGCGCCGCGCCGGCTAGCGGCGCGGGTGCGGCTGTTAGGGGTTGCGCAACGCTACATGCTGCGGCGGTACTGGCCGCCGACCTCGAACAACGCCGAGGTGATCTGGCCAAGTGAGCAGCAACGTACGGCCTCCATCAGCACCGCGAACACGTTGCCGTCGTCGATCACCGCCTGCTGCAGGCGCTTCAGCATCGCCGGGGTCTGCGCGGCGTGGCGGGCGTGGAAGTCGCTCAGCCGCCTCAACTGCGACTGCTTCTCGTCCTCGGTCGAGCGCGCCAGCTCGATGTGCTCGGGCACCGGATCGCCATGGGGATTGCGGAAGGTGTTGACGCCGACCACGGGCAACTCGCCGGTGTGCTTGAGCATCTCGTAGTGCAGGCTCTCTTCCTGGATCTTGCTGCGCTGGTAGCCGGTTTCCATGGCGCCGAGCACGCCGCCGCGCTCGGCGATGCGCTCGAACTCGGCGAGCACCGCCTCCTCGACCAGCTCGGTCAGCTCGTCGATCACGAACGCGCCCTGGTTGGGGTTCTCGTTCTTCGCCAGGCCCCACTCGCGGTTGATGATCAGCTGGATCGCCATCGCTCGGCGCACGCTCTCCTCGGTGGGCGTGGTGATCGCCTCGTCGTAGGCATTGGTGTGCAGCGAGTTGCAGTTGTCGTAGATCGCGATCAGTGCCTGCAGCGTGGTGCGGATGTCGTTGAACGCGATCTCCTGCGCGTGCAGCGAGCGGCCGCTGGTCTGGACGTGGTACTTCAGCTTCTGGCTGCGTTCGTTGGCGCCGTAGCGGTCGCGCATCGCCACCGCCCAGATGCGCCGCGCGACGCGGCCGAGCACGGTGTACTCCGGGTCCATGCCGTTGCTGAAGAAGAAGCTCAGGTTGGGCGCGAAGTCGTCGATGTGCATGCCGCGCGCCAGGTACGCCTCGACGAACGTGAACCCGTTGGACAGCGTGAAGGCGAGCTGCGAGATCGGGTTGGCGCCGGCCTCGGCGATGTGATAGCCGGAGATGCTCACCGAGTAGAAGTTGCGCACGTCGTGGTGCACGAAGTACTCGGCGATGTCGCCCATCACCTTGAGGCTGAACTCGGTGGAGAAGATGCAGGTGTTCTGGCCCTGGTCTTCCTTCAGGATGTCGGCCTGCACGGTGCCGCGCACGTTCGACAGCGCCCACTCGCGGATCTTCTGCGCCTCGGTGTCGGTGGGCTCGCGGCCGTTGTCGGCCTTGAACTTGTCGAATTGCTGGTCGATCGCGGCGTTCATGAACATCGCCAGGATCGTCGGCGCCGGGCCGTTGATCGTCATGCTGACCGACGTGTTGGGCGCGCACAGGTCGAAGCCGGAATAGAGCACCTTGAGGTCGTCGAGCGTGGCGATCGAGACACCCGAGTTGCCGACCTTGCCGTAGATGTCGGGCCGCGGGTCGGGGTTGGCGCCGTACAGCGTGACCGAGTCGAACGCGGTCGACAGCCGCTTGGCCGGCAGCCCTTCGCTGACCAGCTTGAAGCGGCGGTTGGTGCGGAACGCGTCGCCCTCGCCGGCGAACATGCGGGTCGGGTCCTCGTTCTCGCGCTTGAACGCGAACACGCCGGCGGTGTACGGAAAGCTGCCCGGCACGTTGTCGAGCATCAGCCACTTCAGCAGCTCGCCGTGGTCCTCGTAGCCCGGCAGCACCACCTTGCGGATCTTGTTGCCCGACAGCGTGGTGTGCACGAGCCGGGTGCGGATCTCCTTGTCGCGGATCCTCACCACGTACTCGTCGCCGGCGTAGGCCTTGCGCATCTCGGGCCACATCGCCAGCAGCTTCTTCGCCTCGGGGGCCAGCCGCGCCTCGCGCGTGACGGCGAGCGCCTCGAGCGCCTCGCGGGCGCGGTGCTTCTCGGCGTTCTCGGCGAGCAGCATGCGCTGGCTCTCGCGCAACTGCTGGATCTCGCGCGCCAGCGCCGCTTGCTCGCGCGCGCGTCGCTTGTAGCCGCGCACGGTGTCGGCGATGTCGGCCAGGTAGCGCGTGCGCGCGGCCGGCACCACCGGGTGCTGGTGCGTGCTGTGGCGCGTGGCCACGGCGGGCAGGCGGCCCTCCTGCAATGGCAGGCCGAGCTGCGCGAGGCGAGGCTTCAGTGCCTGGTACAGCGCCGTCACGCCGTCGTCGTTGAAGCGGCTGGCCATGGTGCCGAACACCGGCATCGCCTCGGGCGCCTGCTTGAACGCCTGCCGGTTGCGCTGCACCTGCTTGGCGACGTCGCGCAGCGCGTCGGCGGCGCCCTTGCGGTCGAATTTGTTGATGGCCACGAACTCGGCGAAGTCGAGCATGTCGATCTTCTCGAGCTGGCTGGCGGCGCCGTACTCGGGCGTCATCACGTACACCGGCACGTCGACCAGCGGCACGACGCCCGAGTCGCCCTGGCCGATGCCCGAGGTCTCGACGATCACGAGGTCGAACCCCGCGCACCTGCAGGCGGCGATCACGTCGGGCAGCGCGGCGCTGATCTCGCTGCCGGTGTCGCGGGTGGCCAGGCTCCTCATGTAGACCTTCGCACCGTCGTTCCACGGCCCGATCGCATTCATGCGGATGCGGTCGCCGAGCAGCGCGCCGCCGCTCTTGCGGCGCGACGGGTCGATGCTGATCACCGCGAGGCGCAACCGGTCGCCCTGGTCCAGCCGCAGGCGGCGGATCAGCTCGTCGGTGAGCGACGACTTGCCTGCGCCACCGGTGCCGGTGATGCCGACCACCGGCACCTTCACGGCCTTGGCCTGCGAGCGCAGCGACTTCAGCAGCGCGGCGTCGACGGCGCCGTTCTCGAGCGCGGTGATCAGCTGCGCCAGCGCGCGCCAGGCGGCCTCGCCGTGGCCTTTCAGGGCGGCCAGATCGCTCGGCGCTTGCGACGACAGGTCGCTGTCGCAGCGCATCACCATCTCGCCGATCATCCCCTGCAGCCCCATGCGCTGGCCGTCTTCGGGGCTGTAGATGCGCGCCACGCCGTAGCTCTGCAACTCGCGGATCTCGGCCGGCACGATGACGCCGCCGCCGCCGCCGAACACCTGGATGTGCGCGCCACCGCGCTGCCGCAGCAGGTCGACCATGTAGCGGAAGTACTCGACGTGGCCGCCCTGGTAGCTCGACACCGCGATGCCCTGCACGTCCTCCTGCAGCGCGGCGGTGACGATCTCGTCGACCGAGCGGTTGTGCCCGAGGTGGATCACCTCGGCGCCCATGCCCTGCAGAATGCGGCGCATGATGTTGATCGCCGCGTCGTGGCCGTCGAACAGGCTGGCGGCGGTGACGAAGCGCACCTTGTGGGTCGGGCGGTACTCGGCCAGGGCCTTGAACTCGGCGGACAGGTCGGTCATCGGTGTCTCCGGGGCCGCACCTCGGGTGGGTGCCGTGCAGCAGGGGGCAGTCTAGAGCGCGGCGCGTCGGCTTGCGATGGCCGAATCGCTCGCGCGCCTGAGCGCATTTGCCGACAATCCCGGCCCATGCCTCCGCCCAGCCACCCGGCTCCGCACACGGTGTCGAGCGCCTTCGTGGCCGCCGCGGTGATGCGGCTGCAGCCGGCGGCGCGCACGCGGGTACTGGCCGGCTGCGGGCTGACGCCGCCGGCGCTGGCGCCGGGCGCGCGGGTCGACGCCGACGCCTTCGGCAGACTGTGGCTGGCGGTGGCCCGCGAGCTCGACGACGAGTTCTTCGGCCTCGATTCGCGGCGCATGAAGGTCGGCAGCTTCGCGCTGCTGTGCCGCGCGCTGCTCGCGCACCGCACGATCGGCGGTGCGCTGCGCGAGGCGCAGCAGGCGTATGCGGTGTTCCTCGACGACGTGCGCGTCGAGCTGCGCAGCGACGGCACGCGCGCCTGGCTCGAGCTGCGCAACCGCATCGCCGAGCCGGCGGCGCGCCGCTTCGCCGACGAGGCGATGCTGGTGATGCTGCACGGCCTGCTGTGCTGGCTGGCCGGGCGGCGCGTCGCGATCCGCGCGCTGCGCCTGGCCTGGCGGCGGCCGCCGCACGCGTCGGAGTACCGGCGCATGTTCGGGCCGGCGGCCCGCTTCGACGCAGCGGCCACCGCGCTCGAGTTCGACGCCGCGCTGCTGGCCACCCGGCACGCGGCGACCGCCGCGTCGCTGCGCGAGTTCCTGCGCGACGCGCCGCAGTCGGTGTTTCTCAAGCAGGTCGGCGGCTCCCGCTGGGCGCAACGGCTGCGCACGCGGCTGCGCCGCGGCGGCGACTGGCCGGCGGCCGACGCGGTGGCGCTGGAGTGGGGTGTCTCGGTGGCCACGCTGCGGCGCAAGCTCGCCGCCGAGGGCACCGGCTGGCAGCAGGTGGTCGACGAGCTGCGGCGCGACCTGGCCGTGCGGCTGCTCAACGACGGCCGCCACAGCATCGAGCACGTCGCGGTCAGCCTCGGCTACGTCGACGCCCGCTCGCTGCACCGGGCGTTTCGCAAGTGGACCGGCGCCGCGCCGGGCGCCTTCCGCGGCCACTGAGCGAGCCTCCCGGGCTGCGGGTCGGCCCTTCCCCCAACCCCGGGGTGGTCGGCCCGCGGTGCGTCGCTAGGATCGTGACATCGATCACAGATCGGACACCGACAAGCGCCGGGCTTCGGCCGGCGTGGCAGCCCAGAAAGCGCTTGCGTGCGACAACCCACCGAAACCCTGCCCTGGGCGCTGATGTCCGTCGCCGCGCTGGTGCTGTCGGGCGCCGCCGCCGACGCGCTGCGCAAGGGCGCCTCGCTGGTTGACCTGCAGGCCTCGGAGGCCGCCGTCTCGGCCGATTCCTGCCGCGCCGACGGCTCGCCGTGCGCGCCCAAGGCGCTGCGGCGCTACGTGCTCGCCGCCGAGGCATTCGCGCTCGACTCGGCCGAGCTGCCGCACGAGATCCGGCGTCCGCTCGACGCGGTGGCCGACGCGCTGCGCGAGGACGGCGCGAAGGCGGTGCGCATCGAGGTGCACACCGATGCCTCGGGCCCGCCGGAGGCGCGGCGCATGCTGACGCAGCGGCGCGCCGAGGCGATCAAGGCCTATCTGGTCGAGATCGGTGTCGACGCCACCGCGTTGCACGCGGTGGGCATGGGCTCGTCGGTGCCGCGGCACGCGGGTGACCCGTTCGCGGCGGCCAACCGGCGCATCGAGATCGTGCGCTTGTAGTCGGCGACCGCGCGGCTACGATGCCGCGCATGAGCAAGGCGTTCACCCGCGAGGCCGACCCCGCCGACGAAGACGACGGCGACGCCGCCGCGCCCGCGCTGCCGGCCGGCTCGAAGAACTACATCACCGTGCAGGGCTATCGACGCCTGCGCGCCGAGCTGATGCAGCTGATCGACGACGAGCGGCCCAAGGTCGTCGAGGTCGTCTCCTGGGCGGCGTCCAACGGCGACCGCTCCGAGAACGGCGACTACATCTACGGCAAGAAGCGGCTGCGCGAGATCGACCGCCGCATCCGCTTCCTGACCAAGCGGCTCGACATCGCCGAGGTCACCGACCCCTCGGTGCACCACGGCAGCGACCAGGTGTTCTTCGGCGCCACCGTCACCTACGCCAACGCGCGCGGCGACGAGCGCACGATCACCATCAAGGGCATCGACGAGGCCGACAGTCTGGCCGGCGAGGTGAGCTGGGTCTCACCGATCGCGCGCGCGCTGCTCAAGACGCGCGAGGGCGACGAGGTGAAGCTCACGACGCCGGGCGGCGTCGAGACGATCGAGGTGCTCGACGTCCGCTATCCCGACCGCGCGGCCTGATCGGGCGCCCGACGACGCCGGCACGGCCGGCGCGCGAGGCGGAGCGCTTCAGTGCTTGACCCGCCACACCCGCAGCACCGGCGGGCAGCGCCGCATCGTGCGCAGCACCTCGGCCAGGTGCAGCCGGTCGCGCACCGTGATCAGCAGCCGCAGCTCGGTGGTCTCGGCGGCGCGGTCCTCGCCCATGTCGATGTGCGTGATGTCGGCCTGCGACGCGCTGATCGCGCTGGCCACCTGGGCCAGCACGCCCTGGCCGTTGCGCACCAGCACGGTCACCGCGGTCTCGAACGGGCGGGTCGGCTCTTCGGCCCACTCGACGCGCATCCACCGTTCGGGGTCCTTCTCGGCCTGGCGCCGTGCCACGTGGCATTCGCTGGTGTGCACCATCAGCGCCTCGCCGCGGCCGGAGTAGCCGACGATGGCATCGCCGGGAATCGGCCGGCAGCAGTGGGCCAGCTGCACCGAGGTGCCCTCGCTGCCGTCGATCACGACCCCGGCGCGGCCCTGCATGCCGTCGTCGCTCGTGTAGCGCCCGAGTGTCAGCATCACGGCGTCGGGGCGCGTGCCCTGCTCGACCATGAAATTCGACAGTTGCTTGGCGACGAAGGGCGCCATCTTCCTGCCGATCGCGATATCGGTCATCAGTTCGCCGCGCGTGCGGTTGCCGCTCCAGCGCAGCAGCTGCTGCCACAGCGCGTGGTTCGCAGGGTCGTCGGCGGGCAGCGGCAGGCCTTCGGCACGCATGGCCTGCGCCAGCTGCTTCTCGCCCATCGAGCGCGATTCCTCGAGCTCCATCGTCTTGAGGAAGTGGCGGATCTTGGAGCGCGCGCGGCCGGTGCGCACGAAGTTCAGCCAGTTCGGATTCGGCTTCGCGCCGGGCGCGGTGATCACCTCGACCACGTCGCCGGAGCGCAGCTCGGTGCGCAGCGCCACCGGCTCGTTGTTGACCCGCGCGGCCACCGTGTGGTCGCCGACGTCGGAGTGGATCGCGTAGGCGAAGTCCACCGGCGTCGCGCCGCGCGGCAGCGACAGGATTTTGCTCTTGGGCGTGAACACGTACACCTCGTCGGGCACGAGGTCGATCTTCACGTGCTCGAGGAACTCGGCGGCGTCGCGCGTCTCGTCCTGGATGTCGAGCAGCGACTGCAGCCACATCGTGCCCAGGCGCTGCGCCTCGTCGGAGTTCTTGTCCTTGGTCTTGTACAGCCAGTGCGCCGCGATCCCCGCCTCGGCCACCGCGTGCATTGGCGCGGTGCGGATCTGGAACTCCACCGAGGTGCCCAGCGGGCTCACCAGCGTGGTGTGCAGCGACTGGTAGCCGTTGAGCTTGGGGATCGCGATGTAGTCCTTGAAGCGGCCGGGCACCGGCTTGTAGAGCTGGTGCAGCACGCCGAGCGCGAGGTAGCACTCGTTGAGCGTGCCCACGACGATGCGAAAGCCGAAGATGTCGCTCACCTGCGCGAAGCTGGTGTGCTTTTCGCGCATCTTGCGGTAGATCGAATAGACGGTCTTCTCGCGGCCACCAACCTGCACCTTGATCTTGGCGGTGGCGAACGCCCGGACGACTTCCTTCTCGACGCGCTCGACGATGTCGCGGCGGTGGCCCCGTGCCCGCTGCAGCGCCTTCTCGAGCGCGGCGTGCCGCCACGGGTTCAGGCACGCGAACGACAGCTCCTGCAGCTCGCGGAAGGTCTGGTTCAGGCCCAGGCGATGCGCGATCGGCGCGTAGATCTCGAGCGTCTCGCGCGCCATGCGCTGGCGGCGATCCTCGGCGATCGCCTGCACGGTGCGCATGTTGTGCAGCCGGTCGGCCAGCTTGATCAGGATGACGCGCACGTCGCGCGCCATCGCCAGCAGCATCTTGCGGAACGACTCGGCCTGGCCTTCCTCGCGGGTCGAGAACTGCAGCTTGTCCAGCTTGGTCAGGCCATCGACCAGGTCGGCGGTCGGGGCGCCGAAGCGCTCGATCAGCTCGGACTTGGTGATGCCGCAGTCCTCCATCGCGTCGTGCATCAGCGCGGCCATCACCGCCTGCGCGTCGAGCCGCCAGTCGGCCACCAGGCCGGCCACGGCGATCGGGTGCGTGATGTAGGGCTCGCCGCTGGCGCGGAACTGGCCGAGGTGGGCCTCGTCGGCGAACTTGAACGCCTCGCGGATCAGCTTCAGCTCGGGCTTGCCCAGGTACGACAGCTTGTCGAGCAGCGCCGCGAACGAGGCCGCCTGCGGCTTGGGCGCGGCCGGCGCCGCGGTCGTCACGCGCTGGAATCCCTGCAGCGCGGAAGGCAGCAGTTCGGCGGCGAACGAGCGGATGCCCATGCGGCGACTTTAGCGCGGAACGCCTGTGGGCGAGCCCGCCGCACCCCGTGGCGCCTTCAATGGCGTCGATTGGCGTCCCGCGGCGCGAGCCCGCACCGTTTCGTTCGTGCAATCGGCAACGAAACAGGGCGCCGTCGGCGCCCTGTGCATCCGCACGGCCCGCCGTGCGGCCGCTCGATGGATCGTCAGGTCAGATCGGTACGCGCCGCAGCATCTCGACACCGACCTCGCCGGCCGCGATCTCGCGCAGTGCCGTGACGCTGGGCTTGTTCTTGCTCTCGATCTTCGGCGCGTGGCCCTGGCTGAGCATGCGCGCGCGGTAGGTGGCGGCCAGCACCAGCTGGAAGCGGTTGGGCACCTTGTGCAGGCAGTCTTCGACGGTGATGCGGGCCATGGCGGGGTGGATTCCTGAGCTGTGCGCCGCCTACAGCAGGTCGAGCGCCTTGAACACCTGGGACTTGTTGCGCCGCTGCGCGGCGAACTTCAGACGTTGCGAGTGGACGACCGTCTTGAGGTCGAACAGCGCCGTCTCGAACAGGGCGTTGATTATAACGAAGTCGAAGTCCTTGGCTCGAGCCACCTCGTCGCGCGCATTGGCCATGCGCGTCTCGATCACCGCCGGAGCGTCCTCCCCGCGGCGCAGCAGCCGCTGGCGCAGCTCGTCCCAGCTCGGCGGCAGGATGAAGATCAGCACCGCGTGCGCGAACAGCTGCTTGATCTGCAAGGCGCCCTGCCAGTCGATCTCGAGCACGACGTCCTCGCCGGCGGCCAGCCTCGACTCGATGGCCTTGCGCGAGGTGCCGTACAGGTGCCCGTGCACCTGCGCCCACTCGAAGAACTCGCCGCGCTCGACCATCGCGCGGAACTGCGGCTCGTCGATGAACCAGTACTCGCGGCCATCGTGCTCCTGGCCGCGCGGCCCGCGCGTGGTGTGCGACACCGACAGCGCGAGGTGCGAGTCGAGCTCGAGCAGCGCGTTGACCAGGCTCGACTTGCCCGCGCCACTGGGCGCAGCCACGACGAACAGGTTGCCCGGCGTCTCGATCCGGGCTGCAACGGGGGCAGGCGACGGCGCGGTCACGGGCCAAGTGTAGGGCGCCCCCACGCGCCCGGCCCGCCGCGGCGTTCGGCCGGCGTGACATGCCGCGCGAAAGCGCACGGTGCCGGTGCGCTCACTCGATGTTCTGCACCTGCTCGCGCAGCTGCTCGACCAGCACCTTCATGTCGACCGCGATGCTGGTCAGCTCCAGCGTCGCCGACTTCGAGCCCAGCGTGTTGGCCTCGCGATGCAGCTCCTGGATCAGGAAGTCCAGCCGCTTGCCGATCTCGCCGCCGGCGTTCAGCAGGCGCTCGATCTCGTCGAGATGCGCGCCCAGGCGCGCCAACTCCTCGGCGACGTCGATGCGCAGCGCGAACGCGGCGGCCTCGCTGAGCGCGCGCTCGCGCGGCGACTCGGTGTCGCTCGCGCCGGCGGCGGCCAGCGCCTCGTTGAAGCGCTCGATGAAGCGCTGCTGCTGGCGCTGCACCAGCGCCGGCACCAGCGGCGCCGCCTGCGCGGCCAGCGCGCGCAGCTGGCGCACGCGCTCGAGCAGCACGGAGGCCAGGCGCTCGCCTTCGCGCGCGCGCGCCTCGCGCAACGACGACACGCACTCGCGCGCAGCCTGCAACGCGCACGCCTGCAGGTCTTCCTCGGCACCGGCCGGGCGGCTCCATTGCAGGATCTCGCCGACGCTGAGCGCGCGCGCGCCGGGCAGCCACGCCTGCACGGTGGACTCCAGCCGCGCCAGCCGACTCAGCTGCTCGGGGGCGGGCATCGCGGGTCCGCTGTCGGCGTCGCGATGTGTGACCACACGCAACTCGATCTTGCCGCGGCGCAGTGCCGATGCGATCGTCTCGCGCAGCGCCGGTTCGAGGCTGCGCAATTCATCGGGCAGCCGCAGCGAGAGATCGAAGAATCGGCCGTTGACAGAACGCAACTCGACCGTGACGCCAACACGTGAACTCGTGCTGTCTTGCGCGTGCGGCGCCGGTGTCGCGTGGGTGCTCGCGAAACCGGTCATGCTGTAAACTGCCATCGCCCTTCGCGCCGCAAAAAATCAATTATGTCAAAGCCGAAACCAGCGCCGTTGCCGGCCGGCACTGTGGTGGGCGGCTACCAGGTAGTGAAGAAGTTGGCAGCCGGCGGCTTCGGCGTGGTCTATCTGGCCGAGGACGAGAGCCGCCATCTGGTGGCGATCAAGGAATACCTGCCCGCGTCGCTGGCCGAGCGCTCGCCCGGTGAATTGACCCCGCGCGTCAAGCCCGAGAAGCAGCCGCTGTACCGATTGGGCCTGAAGAGCTTCTTCGAAGAGGGCCGTTCGCTCGCGCAGATCAGCCATCCGAGCGTGGTCTCGGTGCTGAACTTCTTCCGCGAGAACGAGACCGTCTACATGGTGATGAACTACCTGCAGGGCGACACGCTGCAGGATTTCATCGTCACCGCGCGCGACCTCAAGCGCGACAAGGTGTTCCGCGAGTCGACGATCCGCAGCCTGTTCGACGAGATCCTGCGCGGCTTGCGCATCGTGCACCAGCACAAGATGCTGCACCTCGACATCAAGCCGGCCAACATCTTCATCACCAACGACAACAAGGCGGTGATGCTCGACTTCGGCGCCGCGCGCGAAGTGCTGAGCAAGGAAGGCAACTTCATCCGCCCGATGTACACGCCGGGCTTCGCCGCGCCCGAGATGTACCGCCGCGACGGCACGCTCGGGCCGTGGACCGACATCTACGCGATCGGCGCCTGCATCTACGCCTGCATGCAGGGCTATCCGCCCAACGACGCGCCGCAGCGCATCGACAAGGACCGCCTGGCGCTGAGC
>Ga0335084_10007202_pt1 | contig 11067 bp, 10 predicted proteins | sample Lox_Sample_44_FD_206721 | JGI IMG/M metagenome (GOLD analysis project Ga0335084, IMG submission 206721) | Soil microbial communities from Loxahatchee National Wildlife Refuge, Florida, United States - Lox_Sample_4.4 | ecosystem: Environmental > Terrestrial > Soil > Wetlands | place: USA...
ACGCCCTGGCCGACCGGATGGCTGACGCCCCACTCGTGACCGATCGGGCGGAGCTGGAGCAGGCGCTCGCTGCCGGGAAACTGCCGATCCTCGCACCGTATCGGTGGCTGCACGCCGCCGATCCGCTCCCGCATTCCTGGGAGGTGACGAGTGACAGCTTAAGCGCCTGGATTGCCGGCTCACTGGGCGCGAAGCGATTGCTGTTGATCAAACCGGTGCGGGACAAGCGCGCGTCACTGGTGGACGGTTATTTCGCTCGCGCGCTTCCCAAGGGACTGGAAACCATGGTGCTCACCCCGCACGAGCTCGACCGACTGGGTGCCGCCCTCGACGAGACCCGCCCGCCCGGGGCATGGCGTCTCGTGAGCGAGGGCTGACAGCCGCGCCACGCGCGCTTCCGAAATCGGTCCGAGCCTTCCCGCCCCGGGAGCGCAGGCCGCCCCACGCACTCCGGCAATCGCCGCCCCGGCTCGGCGCACGATGGGGATGTCCGTTTCGTCGAGCCCCCCCGCGATCGCTGCCATGAGCCCCGCGTGCCGCACCGCGGCAATCCACTGAACGAGATCCCGCTCCGTCAGGATTTCGAGCAGGCGGCGCCGCTTCGTGGCGGTGTCCAGCAGCACACCGGTCGCGTGGCTCGCGCGAGCCACGGCAAGAATCGTGGTGCTTGAGGGACTCGCTGCCTGCTCCCCGTCAGCATACGCCACGAGAATCAACGGTAATGGGTTGGCATCACGAGCCGCGCGGGCGAGGGACTCGAGCGAACGCTGCGACGCGCCACGCTTCCCGGCAAACCCCAGTTTGAGAAATGCGAGATCGGTCCGAGCGGGCACGGAAGCCCGAATCCGGCGCGCGGTAGTCGCGTCTCCCAGGGCGGCGGAGAGCGGCCGCCGGTGCGCGAGGACGGTGTGAATCTGCTCGAGTGTCTCGGGCGCCACGGGGCCGAGCGCCCCACGCGCCGGATCCTTGGCGTCGATGACATCGGCGCCCCCCGCGAACGCGCTGACCGCTTCGCGCGCATCCCTAACGCTGACCAGCAGTTGCATGCGATATCCTTGTGGGTGGCGCGAAATCGCCGATAGGTTACGACTCGGGACGAACGATGTCAAAGATCGAGATCTCGCTTGCAGGCAAGGTGGTCCTCGTGACCGGCGCGTCGAGCGGTATCGGACGCGCGATCGCGCTCGCCTGCGCTGAGGCCGGCGCGGATCTCGTCATCGCGTACGCGGCGAATCGTGAGGGTGGCGAGGCGACCGCCCGCGAAATCCGCGGGCTCGGCCGCCGGGCCGAGCTGGTCCAGGGGGACGTGTCGCAGCAGGGGACGGGGACGGACCTTGCCGCGGCGGCGCGCGCGGCGTTCGGGCGGGTAGACGTATGGATCAACAACGCCGGCGCGGATGTGCTCACCGGCCCCGCGTCACAGCGCTCCTGGACTGAAAAGCTCGACCTCTTGCTTGAGGTGGACCTGCGGGGCACCGTGCTCGCCTCCTGGGCCGCCGTCGACCTGATGCGGGGCCAGTCGGGGGGCGGGATCATCATCAACATGGCATGGGATCACGTGCTCGCCGGCATGAAGGGCGAGTACGCGGAAGTGTTTTGTGCGGCGAAGGGCGGGGTGTACAGCTTCAGCCGGGCGCTCGCACGCACGGTCGCGCCCCACATCCGGGTCAACGTGCTCGCACCCGGTTGGGTGGAAACAGCGTACGGGGAAGGGCTCGATGCCGCCACCAAGCAGCGCATCACGGAATCGATCCCGTTGAAGCGCTGGGGACATCCGCGGGATGTCGGCTCCGCCGCCGTATTTCTCTCCTCGGACGGCGCCAATTACATCACGGGGCAGATGATCATGATCAACGGCGGCGACATCATCTAGCCGCGGGGGAGGAGCGATGGCAAGCAAGAGCGAACGGACTTACAGCGAACCGGAGATCGCCGAGCGACTCAAGGCGCTCTCCGGATGGTGGCTCGAGGACGGCTGGATTCGCCGGCACTACAAGACTGACGGGTGGCCAACGACCTTGATGCTGGTGAACGCGATCGGGTACATCGCCGAGGCCGCGTATCACCATCCCGACCTCTCGGTCACGTGGGGTCGGGTGATCGTGAAGCTTCAGACCCATTCCGCCGGCGGGATCACGGACAAGGACTTCGAGCTCGCGCGGCAAATCGAGGACCTCGCCCTGTGGCGGCCCCAGGGGGGAGCCCTCGAGGGCACGCCGAACAAGTTCACCCGTTCGGGCGATCCGCGGTGAGTGTTTCGCGTGTGCTGTTCGTGACGGGCAAGCTCGCGGAGCCCGCGCTGCGGCGCACGCTCGAGGAGATGGCGCCTCCGTTTGCCTGGGAGATCGCCGCGCTCAAGATCACGGTGGCGGCGCTGATGACGACGGCCTGGATCGCGCGATTCCTCGAGATCCCCCCCAACACGGATTTGGTCCTCATTCCCGGACTGTGTGAGGGCGACACGACGTTGATTTCCGAGAAGACCGGTGTACGTGCGGAGAAGGGTCCCAAGGATTTGCGCGAAATCCCGGAATACTTCGGCCGATCCGCCGCTCCCTTCGAGTACGGGGCCTGGGACATCGAGATCGTGGCGGAGATCAACAACGCGTCGCGACTCTCGCGCGACGCGATCCTCGAGGCCGCGACCTACTACCGATCGAGCGGCGCGGACCTGATCGACATCGGGTGCACTCCGGGCAAGCCGTTCCCGCCGGCGGACCTCACTGGTGTGGTGCGCGACCTGGTGGACGCCGGAATGCGGGTGAGCATCGACTCGTTCGATCGGGTCGAGATTCGCACGGCGGTTGCAGCCGGTGCCGAGCTGGTCCTGAGCGTGAACGGCAGCAATGTCGAGATCGTGCCGGAGCTCGCCGCATCCGGTGCTCGGGTCGTGGCCATCCCGGACTTCGGCGCGGGTATGGAGACGCTCGAGCCGACGCTACGCGGGCTCGACCAGCACCGCGTTCCGTATCTGATCGATCCGATCATCGAGCCGATCGGGTTTGGATTCATGGCTTCCCTCGAGCGGTTCGCGGACGCGCACCGGCGCTACCCTGGCATTCCGCTCTTCATGGGGATCGGCAACATCACGGAGCTCTTGGCCGCCGATACCACCGGGGTCACCGCCCTGCTCCTCGCCATTTGCCAGGAAGTGGGGGTTCGGGCCGTGCTCACCACCGAGGTCATTCCCTGGGCCAGGGGCGCCGTCCGCGAAGCGGACATTGCCCGCCGCCTCGCGTATTACGCGATCACGAACACGGCGCTTCCGAAAGGGATCGACGACCGCCTGGTGACGGTGAAAGACCCGAAGATCCTCGAGTACTCCGAGGCTGAGCTGCGCGCCCTGCAGCAGCGGATCACCGATCCGAATTTTCGCATCTTCACTGATCGCCACACGATCACCGTGTTGAGCAGCGAGGTATTCGTGCGGGGAACGGATGTCGACGAGCTGTTCGGCTCGCTGCATGTAACCGAAGGCACCCATGCGTTCTACCTCGGCCGCGAGCTCGCCAAGGCCAAGCTCGCGATCACCCTGGGCAAGACCTACCGGCAGGAGGGCTCGCTCCGCTGGGGCTATCTCACCCCTGCGGACGAGCACGCTCCGCACGTCACGTTGACGCAATCCTCCCGGCGCCGCGGTCGACCGCCCGCGGCTCCCGCCGCGGAGGGTGTGTGAGCCGCACGCTGCCGCTGGTGGACGAGATCGTTCCGGCGCCCGAGCCCCTGCTGGTGTGCGCGCGGCTCGCGAGCTTGCCGTTCCTCGTGTTTCTCGACAGCGCCCGGCGCGATGCCCGCCTGGGACGGTATTCGTTTATCGCCGCCGATCCGGTTCATATCATCCGGAGCAAGGGCGCGCTCACGCTGGAACGCCCCAGTGAGCGCTCGGAATGGAAGCGCGTATCGGACCCACTCGGCGCCACGCGGGCGGTGTTGCGCCGCTTCGAGAGCGAGCCGGTCCCCGGAATCCCGCCGTTTCAGGGCGGCGCGGCTGGTTACCTGGGATACGACTGGGGCACCACGCTCGAGCGAGTCCCCCGGGCGCGCTACGACGACCTCGAGATTCCCGACGTGATGGTGGGGATCTACGACTGGGTGATCGCGTGGGATCACGACTCGGGACAGGCGTGGATCATATCGACCGGCATCCCCGAGCAGGGAGCTCGGCGCCAGGCTCGAGCCGCGAGCCGTCTCGCCCTCGTGCGCGCGTATCTGACCGGGTCGATCGGAACGTCTACACCGTTGCACCACGCGCGCGGCCAGCACGCCGCTCGTCTCTCCGCCCCGAGCTTCGCCGTCAAGTCGACGCCGCCGCGGGCCCGGGTCCGGTCGAATTTCACGCGGCCGGGGTACGAGATGGCCGTCCGGCAAGTGATCGAGTACATCCGCGCGGGCGACATCTTTCAGGCCAACCTCTCCCAGCGCTTTCAGGCGCCGCTGATCGGCACCGCGTTCGATCTGTATCAGCGCCTGCGGTCCCGCAATCCCGCGCCGTTCGCGGCCTATCTCGCATTCGACGACGTGAAGATCGCGAGCTCATCACCGGAGCGGTTTCTGCGCGTGGACCAAAGCCAGGTCGAGGCACGCCCGATCAAGGGCACGAAGCCTCGAGGCACGGGCCCGGAGCACGACGCCGCACTCGCCCTCGCGCTTCAGGAGAGCGCAAAGGATCGCGCCGAGAACGTCATGATCGTGGATCTGCTGCGGAACGATCTGTCCCGCGTGTGCCGACCCTCGAGCGTGCGCGTTCCCGAGCTGTTCGCGCTCGAGCAGTATGCGACCGTGCACCATCTCGTGTCCACGGTTGTCGGGGAGCTCGAGCCGGCGCACGACGTCATGGATCTGTTCCGCGCATCATTTCCCGGGGGATCGATCACCGGGGCCCCCAAGGTCCGCGCGATGCAAGTCATCGCCGAGCTCGAGCCGACCCAGCGGACGGTCTATTGCGGCGCGATTGGTTACGTGAGCCTGTCGCAAGCCGCGGACACGAACATTGCGATACGGACCATGCTGGTGCGTGGTGACGACGTCTACTTCCAGGCCGGCGGCGGCATTGTCGCAGACTCGGACCCTGAAGCGGAGTACGAGGAAACGCTCGACAAGGCCCAGGGGATGATCGAGGCGCTGGTGCCATGATCCTCCTGATCGACAATTACGACTCGTTCGTGTACAACCTGGCTCGCTACGTCCGCGAGCTCGGCGGCGATGCACTGGTCCGCCGTCATGACGCGATCACCCTCGAGCAGATCGCGACCCTCCGGCCGTCGCACATCATTATCTCGCCCGGGCCCTGCACGCCGGGAGAGGCCGGGATCTCGACCGACGTCGTACGGCGGTTCGGGCCGACCATTCCGATCCTCGGCATTTGCCTCGGCCATCAGTGCATCGGGGCGGCGTACGGCGCCGGCATCGTGCGCGCCTCCACGCCGATGCACGGCAAGGCTTCACTCATTCATCACGATAGCCGGGGAATCTTTGCGGGTCTGCCCGTTCCGTTTCGGGCCGGACGGTATCATTCGCTGGCGATCACGCGCGTCGGCTTGCCCGATCGGCTACGGGTCACGGCGACGGCGGAGGACCGTGAAATCATGGCGGTCGAGCACACCCAGTATCCCGTCGTGGGGCTCCAGTTCCATCCCGAGTCGGTACTGACCGAGTACGGGTATCACCTGCTCGCGCGGTTTCTCGGAATGGAGCCGTCCACCGGCGGAGCGTGGCCCACCACCGCGGATGCCGGGGGCCTGCGCGCCCACGCGCCGGACGTCGCCGTGCCGTGATCGTCGAATCGATTCTCACCACGCTCGACCACGCCGGGGCGCCCAACTTCGCCCCCATGGGCGTGGAATGGGGTGAGGCAGAAATCATCGTGAAGCCGTTTCTCGAGACGACCACGTTTCGGAACCTGCGGGCGACGCGCGCCGGCGTGGTCAATCTCACCGATGATGTCGGTGTGTTCGCACGGGCCGTAATCTCGAACGCGGAGTTTCCCGCATTTCCGGCCGAGCTCGTGCGTGGAGTCGTACTCGCGGCGGCGTGCTCGTGGCGCGAGATCACCGTCCAGAGTATCGACGAGACGCCGCCGCGCGCACGCATTCTCACTCGCGTCGTGCATCACGGCGTGCGCCGGGAATTCGTGGGGTTCAATCGGGCGCGGAACGCGGTGCTCGAGGCGGCGATCCTCGCCACCCGCCTACACCTGCTGCCGGCCGGGGAAATCGAGTCCGAGTTCAAACGGCTGAGTGTCATCGTCGAGAAGACGGCGGGGCCCGTCGAGCGCGAAGCGATGCTCCTGCTCACGCAGTTTGTGCGCGGCGCGCTCGCGGCCGCCCCCGTGTCCCCCCCCCCGATCCCCACCGCTCCGGCGATTTGAGCGCGTCATCCTCCGCACGGCCGCTGCTCCTCGAAGCACCCGCCCGGCTGCATTTCGGCATGCTGGACCTGCGGGGCGAGCTGGGCCGGCGGTTCGGAGGAATTGGCGCCGCGGTGCCAATCCCGTCGCTCCGCCTCGAAGGCGTCGCCGCGGACCGCTTCACCATCGAGGGGAGCGGACCGGACGTGGACCGCGCGGGGGAATTCGCGCGCCGGTTCGCCGCGCATTATGGGATCGCCTTGCGTGCTCGACTCACCCTGCACCGCACGATTCCCGCGCATGTTGGGCTCGGTTCGGGGACGCAGCTCGCGCTTGCGGTCGCGCGTCTCCTGGCCGTGCTGCACGGCATCGACTACGACATCGCGCGGTTCGCCCGGGCGGTCGACCGGGGGCGTCGTTCCGGCGTCGGGACCTGGACGTTCGCGTTGGGCGGATTTGTGCTCGAGGGAGGGCGCCGCAGCGATGGTGATCGCGTCGCGCCTCTCCTGGCGCGACTGCCCATGCCGGAGACATGGCGCTGTGTCCTGGTCGTTCCGGAAGGAGACCCGGGCCTGGTCGGCGACGCAGAGGCCCGAGCGTTTGCGACGCTGCCCCCGCCCTGCCGCGGTGATGTCGAGCGAGTCGCCCATCTGGTACTCATGCAGCTGCTTCCAGCGCTCGCCGAGGCCGACTTGCCCGGATTCGGCGCTGCGCTCACGGAAATTCAGCGCATCACTGGTGCGTGGTTTTCTGCGGCTCAGGGAGGAGTGTACGCGCCCGGGGCCAGCGCCGAGTTGATCCGCGAGCTCGAGCGGGGGGGCGCCCTCGGCGTGGGACAAAGCTCGTGGGGTCCGGCTGTCTATGGGCTGACCACCGATTCCGCAGCCGCGAGCCTCCTGGCCGCACGCGTGCGAGCCGTGCTCGGCACGAGGCCGGGAGCCGTCTACGACACTGTGTTCAGTCAAACGGGAGCCACGGTTGTGCCTGCTTGACGGGTGCGGGACCGGGGGGTATAACCAAAATCCCCACACGCATTTCGTGCAGAAGGGACATGCTGTATGTCCGGTTTGTGTTGGGAGCGTAGTCCCCCGTTTCGACTCCCCGGGTCGACACCGACCCTTAGCCGGACAAGCGCCCATGCCAATCCGTCATCTTTTTTCGAATGGGGTATGCTCATGACTCATTCCCAATTCTCGTCCGGCAGCCTCGTCGCGAGCCTGATGCTCGTGGCGGCCGCCGTGGGGGCCCAAAACCCCGCACCGGCGAAGCCTGCAGCAGGGGCGGCGCCGGCGAAGCCCGCAGCCGCAGCATCCCAAGGGTCGGGCGAATGGACGATGCCAGGTCGCACAGCGGACCTGCAGCGCTACAGCACGCTCGCCCAGATCAGCCGCGCCAACGTCAAAGGGTTGAAGGTCGCCTGGCAGTTTTCCACCGGCGTGTTGCGCGGCCACGAAGGCGCGCCGCTCGTGATCGGAAACGTCATGTATGTGCACACTCCCTTCCCCAACATCGTGTACGCCCTCGATCTGACCAAACCGGGCGCGCCGATGATCTGGAAGCACGTGCCATCGCAGCCCGCCGAGGCGATTCCCATCGCCTGTTGCGATCTCGTGAATCGCGGCCTCGCGTATCACCCGAGCGGCAAGCTGTTCATCCAGCTGCTCCAGGGCGATCTGCTTGCGCTCGACGCCAAGACCGGCAAGCAGCTGTGGCGCGTGCCCAACGCAGACTACAAGCAGGGCTCCACCATGACCAACGCGCCAATCGTGATCCGCGATATCGTCATCGCCGGAATTTCGGGCGGTGAGTTCGGCGTGCGTGGCCGGGTCACCGCGTTTGATGTGAACAGTGGCAAGGAGCTGTGGCGCGGATACAGCACCGGGCCGGATTCGGAAGTGCTGATCAACGGGACGCCGAACGCCAACTACGAGTCGATGAAGGGCAAGGATCTGGGGGTATCGACCTGGACCGGCGACGAGTGGAAGCGCGGCGGCGGCACCACCTGGGGTTGGTATTCGTACGATCCCGACCTGAACCTGTTCTACTACGGCTCGGGCAATCCCGGCACGTGGAACCCCGATCAGCGCCCCGGCGACAACAAGTGGTCCATGAGCATTTGGGCCCGCAATCCGGATAATGGCCAGGTGAAATGGGTGTACCAGATGACGCCGCATGATGAGTGGGACTACGACGGCGTGAACGAGATGATTCTTGCGGATCTCACGATCGGCGGGAAGCCGGTGAAGGCGCTCGTACACTTCGATCGCAACGGCTTCGGCTACACGCTCGATCGGACGAACGGCAAGGTGCTCGTCGCGCAGCCCTTTGGCCCCGTCAACTGGGCGTCGAAGATCGATCTCACCACCGGCCAGCCGGTTCGGAATCCGCAGTACGGGACGACCTCGAAGAAGAACACCGAGGGCATCTGCCCGGCCGCCATCGGCTTCAAGGATCAACAGCCCGCGGCGTATTCGCCGCAAACGGGGCTGTTCTACGTCCCGACGAACAACATCTGCATGGATTACGAGGGCGTGGAAGTGAAATACTCGGCCGGTCAGCCGTACGTCGGCGCGATCGTCCGCATGTTCCCCGGACCGGGAGGCAACCGTGGCGCGTTCATCGCCTGGGATCCCGTGGCCGGCAAGATCAAGTGGTCGATCAAGGAAGACCTCGCGGCGTATGGCGGGGCGCTGACGACCGCGGGTGGGATCGTATTTTACGGCACGATGGAGGGCTGGCTCAAGGCGGTCGATCAGCGCACCGGGCAGGAGCTGTGGCGCTTCAAGACCGGCTCGGGCATCATCGGCAACCCGATGACCTTCCTCGGACCTGACGGCAAGCAGTACGTAGCCGTGTTGTCGGGCGTCGGAGGTTGGGCGGGAATTGGGGTGGCCGCCGGGATCGGCCCGGAAGATCCAACGGCCGGCCTGGGCGCGCTGGGCGCGTTCGGCGATGCCGGCAACTTCAGCAATCAGGGCGGCATTCTGACGGTGTTCTCGCTCTGATGCTGGAGCGGCGTCAGGGGTAGCACGTTTCGTAACTGCGTTTGGCGGTGACGACCCGGTGTCGAGGCCAAGACCCTCGACACCGGGTATTTATCTGTGAGGTTCCCCAAGGTAGCTCGTGAGGATTGTTATGGCCGCTCTATCCGTGAAGCGCACCGCCCCCGTTCTTCTCGTCCTGCTCGCGAGCGCATTGCTCGCGGAACGCCCGCGGCCTCGCGTGGACCCGCTACGAGTGTGCGCGGACCCGTATGACCTGCCGTTCTCCAACGATCGCGAGGAAGGCTTCGAGAACAAGGTCGCCCAGATCGTGGCCAAGGATCTCGGCACATCGGTGTCGAACTTCTGGTGGCCGCACCGCCGCGGGTTCATCCGCAACTCGCTTTCGGCGGGCCTGTGTGACGTGATCATCGGCGTGCCGGTCGGATTCGATCCGGTGCGCACCACGGCGCCGTATTATCGCTCGACGTACTACTTCGTGTACCGCTCCGAGCGCAACTTCAACATCCGCTCGCTCGATGACACCGTGCTCAAGCACCTGAAGATTGGTGTGAATCTGATCGGCTACGACTACACCAACACGCCGCCGGCGCACGCGCTGTCCGCCCGCGGCGTGGTGGGCAATCTCATCGGATTCTACAACTTTCTCGGGCCGGAACGCGATCATCCCGAGGACATTGTGAACGCGGTGGCGAAGGACAGTGTGGATGTCGCCATCGTGTGGGGGCCCCTCGCGGGGTATTGGGCGAAGCGCCAGCCGGTTCCCCTCACGCTCGTCGCGCTTCCCGATTCCGACCCCGTGTCGGGCATGATCTTTGGATTCGATATGGCCATGGGCGTGCGTCATCGCGACAAGGACCTTGCCGCACGGCTCGATTCGGTGTTGAGCCGGGATCGGCAGCAAATCACCGACGTGCTCAAGTCGTTCAACATCCCGATCGCTGAGCCACGTGCCCCCACCCCCACCCCCACCCCTCGGTCTGGAGGACCGTCAGTGGATTTCGCGCTGCTCGAATCCCCTATCGCCTTCGCCGACCCGACGACGCGCGACAGTTTGCTCGTCTCGGACGACGAGTACCAGGGCTGGAAGTGGTTCCACGTGTACTGCTATCGCTGCCACGGTACGGATGCGTTCGGGGGACAGCTTGCGCCTGACCTGCGCCACTCGGTCGGTCCTGAGGGTACGGTGACTCATGACGTCTTCATGCAAACCGTTACGGAGGGCCGCGTCCCGAAGGGCATGCCCTCCTGGAAGACGCTGCTCGACAGCGCGCAGATCGAGCAGGTCTACGCGTATGTGAAAGCGCGGAGCTCGGGAAGGCTCGCACCGGGCCGGCCACATCGTGCCTCCGATCTTCCGAGACCATGACGCTCTTCTGGGCCACACTCGCGACCGCTGCGTGGCTGCTCGGTCCCGCAGGGCAGGATTCGGCGGGACGGGTGCTCAACGTTGCGGTGGTCGAGTTTGTGGCCGCGGATGCCGCGGGCGGGAGCGGTATCGACAGTGCCGTGCAGGCACACCTCCTGGCGAGCGGCCAGGCGCCGGATGTGTGGCTCGCGACGGATCTACGTGAGACGGGGCGCTACGCCCCCGTGGCGCGGGAGCGTGTCGCAGCCGCGCTCACCGCACTGAGTACGACGCCGTGGGACTGCGATGACGTGAGCTGCGCCACCCGAGTCGGCCACGCGGTCGGCGCCGACCGGGTGGTCACCGGGCGC
>Ga0335084_10007203_pt1 | contig 11067 bp, 10 predicted proteins | sample Lox_Sample_44_FD_206721 | JGI IMG/M metagenome (GOLD analysis project Ga0335084, IMG submission 206721) | Soil microbial communities from Loxahatchee National Wildlife Refuge, Florida, United States - Lox_Sample_4.4 | ecosystem: Environmental > Terrestrial > Soil > Wetlands | place: USA...
AAAATCGGGGTCAGACCCCAAGTTCCGGGAAATTGGGGTCTGACCCCGATTTTCAGCGGTGGTAGCTGGTGACGCGCTCGACTTCGTTCTTCGAGCCGAGGATCACCGCGACGCGCTGGTGCAGGCCCTTGGGCTGCAGGTCGAGGATCGGCGTCGCGCCGTCGGTGGCGGCGCCGCCCGCCTGCTCGACGATGAAGGACATCGGGTTGGCCTCGTACATCAGGCGCAGGCGCCCTTCCTTGTACTTCGCGTCGCGCGGGTACATGAAGATGCCGCCGCGCGAGAGCACGCGGAACACGTCGGCGACCATCGAGGCGACCCAGCGCATGTTGAAGTCCTTGCCGCGCGGCCCGTCCTTGCCGGCGAGGCACTCGTCGATATAGCGCCGCACCGCGGGCTCCCAGCGCCGCTGGTTCGACATGTTGATGGCGAATTCGGCAGTGTCCTCCGGGATGCGGATGTCGGGATGCGTGAGCACGAACGTGTAGGACTCGCGATCGAGCGTGAAGCCGTGCGCACCGTCGCCGACCGTGAGCACCAGCACCGTGGTCGGTCCGTAGACCGCGAAACCTGCCGCCACCTGCTTGCGCCCGGGCTGCAGGAACGCGGCTTCGTTCGCTTCGCGCAACTCCCCGCTCGCCGCCTTGGGGCAGCGCAGCGCGGAGAAGATGGTGCCGACCGAGATGTTGACGTCGATGTTGGAGGAGCCGTCCAGAGGATCGAACAGCAGCAGGTATTCGCCCTTGGGAAATTGCGTCGGAATCGGCCGCGGCAGCTCCATTTCCTCGGAAGCGAGCGCGGCGAGGTTGCCGCCCCATTCGTTCGCCTCGAGCAGGATCTCGTTGGACAGCACGTCGAGCTTCTTCTGCACTTCGCCCTGCACGTTCTCGGTGCCGGCGGAGCCATGGCTGTCGGCGAGGGCGCCCTTGTTGACGCGCGTGCTGATCGCCTTGCAGGCGCGCGCGACGGTCTCGATCAGGAGGCGCAGGTCGGCGTTGATCTTGCCGGCATGCTGGCGCTGGATGAGGAACTGGGTGAGGGAGACGCGATGGCCGCTGCGTGTCATGGCGGGACTCATTTTACCCGGCGCCAGGCGTAGCCCGCGCCGGAGACCAGGAACGCCGCCATCGACCAGAACACGGGGCCCATGCCGAGCGCCGCGCCGAGCGCGCCCATGGCGAGCGGCAGGAAGGTGTGGCTGCCGTTCAGCATGGTCGTGCGCACGCCGATCACCTCGCCCTGGCGCCCAGGCGGCGAGGCCGCGTACAACAGGGACATGATGAATGGCTGCGCGCTGCCCAGGCCGAGGCCGAGCAGGAAGGAAAGCGCCATCAGCGGCGGCACGCTCTCGGCGAGCGGAAACAGGGCGTAGGAGAGCGCGGCGATGCTCATCGCCATGATCACCATCGGCCATTCCTTCAGGCGCCGCGACAGCGCCGGCATGGCAAGCCGCACGGTGAAGGTCGCGGCGGCGAAGGTCCCCATGATGATGCCGATGGTCGAGGCCGAAAGCCCGATGCCCGAGCCGTAAACCGGCATGACGAACGTGTAGAGGTCCCAGCCGGTCGCCAGCACCGCGCTGGCGATGAACGCGCTGCGCAGCTGCGGCTCGCGCAGCAGGTCGCCGAGCCGCCGCTTGCCGCCCGCGTGGTGCGCGCCGCCGGGGCCGGGCAGCACGTGGCGCCGGCCGTATAGCACCAGCGTAGCGAGCGCTGGAAAGGTCGCCAGGACGATGAAGGCGGCGCGATGCCCGGCGCCGTCGATGGCGAAGCCGGCGAGCAGCGGCCCGCCGAAGCCGCTGATGGAGAAGCCGAGCGCGAACCAGCTGAAGTTCACGGGGCGATCGGCAGGCGTGCCGAGCTGGCCGATCACGTTGTTGAGCGCCACGTGATAGAAAAGGAAGCTCGTGCCGATCAGCATTGCCGCGAGGTGCAGCGCGGCAAGGCTCGGCCAGAGCGCAGGCAGCGCCACGCTGGCCACGAGGCCGGCCGAGCTGTAGAGCATGGGCTTGCGCGGGCCGATGCGATCGATCAGGCGCCCTGCGTATACCGCGAGCAGCATCGGCAGGAAGGCGTACAGCGACATCAGCACGCCGACCGTGAACGGCGTGGCGCCAAGCCGGATGCCGTTGAGCGCGATCGTCATCCGGCTGCCCACGAACGCCACGTGGGTCAGCACGGTGAGCACGATCGCCAGCGTCAGCGTCACGCCATGGATTGTCGCAGCTTGCCGGCGGTCACCAGCGAAACGCCCAGGCAGGTGACCGCGATGCCCGCGAGCGTGAGGCGGCTCGGCACCACGTCGAACATCAGGTATTCGAGCACCACCGCAAAAATCGGCGTCAGGTACAGGATGCTGGTGACCTTCGTGGCCTGGCCGCGGCGCATCAGAGTGTGCAGGGCGTTCACCGCGAAGATCGAGGCGAGGATGACGAGGAACGCGATCGAGGCGAAGAGCGCCCAGCTCCAGGTCACCTTGGCGCCTTCCACGGCGAAGGCGAGCGGCGCCAGCAGCGCGAGCGACGCGGCGAACTGGATCCAGGCGGCGCTGTAGAGGTTCACGCTCGGGCAGAACACGCGCTGGTACAGCGTTCCGGCGGTCACGCCCGCGAGCGACACGGTGACGGCGATGAGAGCGCCTACCGTCATCTCGCGCACGTCGATCTTGTGCCAGACGACGAGCAGCACGCCGGCGAGGCCCAGCGCAACGCCGGTCCACTGCCGGGGCGCGAGCCGCTCGTGCAGCCAGCGCCGCGCGACCATGGCGGTGAGCAGCGGCTGCGCCGCGAGGATCAGGGCCACGATCCCCGCGGAGAGACCGAGATACTGGGCGTAGTGGCTGCCCGAAAGCTGGATGCCGTGCATCAGCAGGCCCGCGACCACGACATGTGCGAGCTCGCGCCCCGAGGCCGGCCACGGCGGGCGCAACCAGAGCAGCACTGGCACGAGGCACGCGAGCCCAAAGGCGTAGCGCAGCGAGAGGAACGTGAAAGGCGCCGCGTACTGGATGCCGACTTTCGTCGCCAGGTAGCCAGAGCCCCAGACCGAGACGAAGTACCACGCCAGCAGGGTGTCCACCCAGCGGCGGGAACCCGTGCTGGAGGCCGCGCGCTCTACGGCCAGAGCGGCAGGCCGGAGAGCCCGGCGGTCTCGGGTTGGCCCGTCATCAGATTCGCGTTCTGCAGTGCCTGGGCCGATGCGCCCTTGCCGAGATTGTCGATGGCGCCGAGCGCCACCACCAGGCCGGTGCGCGAATTCACCGCGTAGGAGAGGAACGCCAGGTTTGAGCCGGTCGCCCAGCCTGTGTGCGCGCTGCGGCCCTTTTCCGCGGCCACCACCTTGATGAAGGGTTCGCCGCGATAGAGCGCCGCGGCGGCCTCGTAGAGCCGCGCTGCAGTCGTCGTTCCGCGGGGCCGTGCGTAGCAGGTGGCGAGAATCCCCCGCGTCATCGGCACGAGGTGCGGCGTGAAGGCGATCGTCGCTTTCCTGCCGCCGATTTGCGCGATCGCCTGCTCCATCTCGGGCACGTGGGGGTGCGCTTCCAGCCCGTAGGCGAAGACGTCCTCGTTGGTCTCCACGTAGCCGAAGTCGCTCGAGCCGCCGCGCCCGGTGCCGGTGACGCCGCTCTTTGCGTCGATGACGATGCCTTCGGATTCGACGAGGCCTTCCTTGACGAGCGGCGCGAGCGCCAGCAGCGCCGCGGCCGGGTAGCAGCCGGGGTTGGCCAGGCGCGTGGCCTTGCGGATCTTCTCGCGCTGCCCGGGCAGCTCGGTGAGCCCGTAGGTCCAGCCCTGGACGAAGCGATGATCGCCGCCGACGTCCACCACCTTGATGCTCTTCGCCACGCGCGCGAGCGGCTCGCGCGACTTGCCGGTGGGCAGCGACGCGAACAGCAAATCGATGCCGGCGACCTTCTCCGGCTCGAACGCCTGGATGACGAGGTTGCCCGCAGGGTGGCCGGCGAGCGCGGGAAAGCGTTGTGCGAGCGCCTGGCCGGCGGTGGATTCGCCGCCGACGTAGGAGACCTCGAAGCTGGGGTGGCCGGCGACGAGCCGCAGCAACTCGCTGCCGCCATAGCCGCTCACGCCGACGATCCCGATCTTCATGACCGGAATCGTAGCAGGTAGGGCGCTACCTAGACTTGGCCGGCGCCGCGCGCCTGCAGCGCGGCGATGCGTTCCTCGAGCGGCGGGTGCGTCGAGAACAGCGCCAGGATGCCCGAGGGCTTGTTGGTAATGCCCGCGGTCTGGATCGCCGGCGGCAGCGCGCCCGGCTCGAGGCCGCCCAGGCGCGCAAGCGCGTTGATCATCGGCCGCGGGCTGCCGAGCAGGTCGGCCGAAGCGGCGTCCGCGCGGAACTCGCGCTGGCGCGAGAACCAGGCGACGATGATCGAGGCGAGGATGCCGAAAACGATCTCGCACACCACCACCGTGATGTAGAAGCCGGGCCCGACGCCGCGCTCGGTGCGGAATACCGCCTTGTCGACGACGTAGCCGACCACGCGCGCAAGGAACACGACGAAGGTGTTCACCACGCCCTGGATGAGTGTCAGCGTCACCATGTCGCCGTTGGCGACGTGGCCCATCTCATGGCCGAGCACCGCCTCCACCTCTTCCTTGCTCATGGATTGCAGCAGGCCGGTCGAGACCGCGACAAGCGATGAATTCTTGAAAGCGCCGGTGGCAAAGGCATTGGGCGCGCCTTCATAGATGGCGACCTCCGGCATGCCGATGCCTGCCTTGTCGGCGAGCTTCTTGACGGTGTTCACCAGCCAGTACTCGCTGGTGCCCTCCGAGCCGTCAATGACATGGGCGCCAGTCGTCCACTTGGCGGCGGTCTTGGACATCAGCAGCGAGATGAAGGACCCGGCGAAGCCGATCACCGCGGAAAAGACGAGCAGCCCGGTGTAGTCGATGCCCTGCGCGGTGAGCCACCGGTTCAGGCCGAACAGGTTGATGATCACCGACAGCAGCACGACCACCGCCAGGTTCGTGGCCAGGAACAGCACGACGCGTTTCATCTTTGGACTGTCTCCTTTGTGCGCAGCATGTTAGCGCAAGGTGCGGGCCGGGCAGCCGATTTCAAGCCCGCCGGCAATTCCCGCAAACAATTCAAGGGCTCTCTAGCGGTCCTCCAGCACCATGCGCGCGCCTTTCTCGGCGATGGCGTAGGTCGGCGCGTTGGTGTTGCCCGAGGTGATCCGGGGCATGATCGAGGCGTCGATGACGCGAAGCCGGTCCACGCCGCGCACGCGCAGGCGCTCGTCCACCACCGCAAGCGCGTCGCGCCCCATCTTGCAGGTGCCGACGGGATGGAAGATGGTAGTGCCAAGCTCACCGGCGGCTTTCTCCAGCTCTGCGTCCGACTGCGCCGCCGGCCCGGGGCGGAATTCTTCCGGCCGGTACTTCGCCAGCGCGCTCGCCGCCATGATCCGGCGCGTGAAGCGCATGCCGTCCACCGCCACACGCCGGTCCTCTGGCGTCGCGAGATAGTTCAGCTTGATTTCCGGAAAGCGGTCCGGGTCCGGCGACTGGATGCGCACCCAGCCCCGAGAAGTCGGGCGCAGGTTGCACACGCTGGGCGTAATGGCCGGAAACGGGTGCAGCGGATCGCCGAACTTGTCCAGCGAAAGCGGCTGGACGTGCCATTCGATGTTCGGCGTGGGCCGGGAGGGATCGCTCTTCGCGAAGGCGCCAAGCTGCGAGGGCGGCATGGTGAGCGGTCCGGTCTTGAACAACAGGTACTCCAGGCCCATCGCCGCCTTGCCGAAAAGGCTGTTGGCGGCCTTGTTCAGCGTCTTCGCCCCGCTCACCTTGTACTGCATGCGGATCTGCAGGTGGTCGTGCAGGTTTTCACCGACGCCCGTCGCGTCGTGAACCAGGGGAATGCCGAGCGCCTGCAGGAGCCGCCCCGGGCCTACGCCCGACACCTGAAGCAATTGCGGCGAGCCGATCGCGCCTGCGGCGAGGACGACCTCGCGCGTGGCTGACGCATATTGCGAATCGCCGCCCGCGCGAAACTCGACGCCGGCTGCCATGCGTCCCTCGAAGCGCACGCGCGTAGCCTGCGCGCCGGTGACGACTCGCAGATTCGGACGCCGCATCGCCGGTCGCAGGAACGCCTTCGTCGCGCTCCAGCGCACGCCGCGCCTCTGGTTCATCTGGAAGTAGGCGCAGCCGCTGTTGTCGCCCGTGTTGAACACCTTGATCGGCGCGATGCCGCATTCCTGCGCCGCCGCGCGCCAGGCGTCGAGGATCTCCCAGCGCACGCGCGGGTCCTCCACGCGCACCTCGCCGCCTGCGCCGTAGGAATCCACCGCGCCGTGCTCGTAGTCCTCCAGCTTCTGGAACAGCGGCAGGATTTCATCCCACGACCAGCCGGGGTTGCGCAGGGACGCCCAGTAGTCCCAATCCTCCTTTTGCCCGCGCATGTGGATCATGGCGTTGATCGAAGAGCAGCCCCCGAGCACGCGGCCGCGCGCGTAGTGGATCGAGCGGCCGGCGAGGTGTTCGTCAGGCGCGGTCCTGTAGCACCAATCGGTGCGCGGATTTGCGATCGTGTAGAGGTAGCCGACCGGGACGTCGATCCAGAACCAGTCGTCCGGCCCGCCTGCCTCGAGCAGCAGCACCGAGATGGACGGATCGGCGGACAGGCGGTTGGCGAGCAGGCACCCGGCGCTGCCCGCGCCCACCACTACGTAGTCCGCTACGTATTGATCCTTAGCCACTTTTCGCGTCTCGCCGCGTCTAAGTGGCAAGTGCGGCGCATGGTGTGCCGGACCTTACCACCCGAACCAAGGAGATTGACCATGAAACGTGTTCTGATCGCTTCGCTGTTCAGCCTTGCCGCCGCCCCCGTGTTTGCGGCGTCGACCCCGTCCTTCAACGACTTCCCCGAGCAAGGCCAACTGGAAGCCAGCCGCGCGGTGACCGTCAGCCTGGCGCCGTCCTTCAACGACCAGGCCGACCTCGACGCGCTTCGCGCCGAAGGCGTCGCGGGCCGCGCAGCGGCGGAAATCGCCCCGTCCGCCAACGCGTTCTGGACCCCGTACTAAGCTTCGCCTAGTAGCCCGACGAAAGGCCACCGGCCGCCAACTCGGCCGGTGGCCTCGTGCTTTTGCGGAAGCCGAACGCGGCCAGCACCTCCGCCACCGGCGGTTGCAGCTTCGCGGGCGTGCGCTGGTACCACTGCTCGAGATAGTCGCGAAAGGTCGCCGGCGCCGGCGCATCGGATCGATTGAGGTAAGCGAGCGCCTCCAGGCGCGACTCGCGGCCGAAGATCTCCAGCAGCCGCATTGTCACCGCCTCGTTGCGCATGCGCTGGTAGGGATCGGCGCGCAGCGCAGCCTCGTTGGTCCGCAGCCAGGCGGCGAGATCCATGCCGCGCGCCGCCCGCCGGTGCGGCTCGCCGAGCACCAGGTCCGCGAAGCCGGCGTAAGGCGCGCCAAAATCGTCCGGCGCATGCGCCGCCAGCCGGCGCAGGGCATACACGGACAACATCTCGCACACGGCTTCCTCGAACCACTGGTGGCGTGCGGCATAGGGCTCGCGCGCATGCCGACCATAGTTGGTCAGGATGTGGCCCAGCTCATGGGCAAACTCGTAGGCGTAGTGCGCCCAGTTGGTGCCGCGCGCGCGCAATAGCACGTGGTGCTCTCCCTGCGGCGTGAGCTCGAACAACACCATGGGTGCGCTCGAACCTGGGGAAACCAGCACCCGCAGCGGCGCATCGCCGGGAAAAAGCCCGCGGAGTTCGCGCGCCGTATCCTCCAGCACCACCATGACGCGCGCCGGATCGGCATCGCCCCAATCGGCGTCGGCCACGCGCACCTCGATGGCGACAGAGGCCCTCGCCGCCGCGGAAACGAGGAGTAAGAAGACGCAGGCGCCGCGCAGTAACCGCACGGGGCAATTCTACGTATTTCTACGCAGTATCCAATGACTGCGAGGCCCGCGCCGCTGGCGGGGCCGGCAGGGCGCCGGCGCGGCCGCGGTGCCCTCAGGGACGCATCAGGCCGCAGGCGATCGCCATGCGCACCAGGTCCGCGAGCGAGCGCGCCTGCATCTTCTCCATCAACTTGGCGCGGTGCACCTCGACCGTGCGTGTGGACAGCCCCAGCCGCGTGGCCACGACTTTGTTCGGGCGGCCTTCCGCCACCAGCAGCATCACCTCGCGCTCCCGCGGCGTGAGCGAATCCAGCCGCGCCTCGATCTCCGCGCGGCCCGCGCCCTGGCCGTCGCGCGCGCGCGCCAGCGCGCGGTTGACCGCATCCAGCAGTACCTGGTCGTTGAATGGTTTTTCGATGAAGTCGCTCGCGCCGGCCTTCATGGCGCGAACGGCCATCGCGACGTCCCCATGGCCGGTAATCAGCACCACGGGAAGTCGGGCCTGGCGCCCGTTGAGCGCTTCCTGCAGCTCCAGGCCGCTCATGCCCGGCATGCGCACATCGCACACCAGGCATTCCGTGCCGGCCGGGCGCCACGCATCGAGAAACTCATGGGCGCCCGCGTAGGCTCGGCTCTTCAGGCCGACTGAGCGCAACAGCATCCCCAGCGACTCGCGGATCGCCGGCTCGTCGTCCACCACGTGCACGAACGGCTCAGGCGTCGGCATGCTCCAGCTCCTGCGCCGCCGGCAGCACCAGGTGGAACGCAGCGCCCGCAGGCTCGGCGCTCGCCCAGACGCGACCGCCGTGGGCGTCCGCGATCGAGCGGCTCAGCGGCAGGCCGATGCCGATGCCATCCGGCTTGGTGGTGAAGAAGGGCTCGAACACCTTGTCGAGCGCGCCGGGCGCGAGTCCCGGGCCGGTGTCGCGCACGGTGAAATGCACGCCGCCGTCCGCGGCACGCCGCACCTGAAGATCCACCTCGCGGCGCGGGCCATCTCCCCCGTCCACGGCCTCGACGGCGTTGCGCACGAGGTTCAGGAGCACCTGCTGGATCTGGATCGAGTCGGCGAGCACCGGCGGCAGCCCGGGCTCGACCTCGCTTCTCAGCTCGACGCCGCTCTGGCGCGCTTCCGCCGCCGCAAGGCGCATCACCTCCGCCGCGAGGAAACCGGGCTCGATTAGTGCCATCTGTCCTTCCTCGCCGCGCACGAAGCCGCGCATCTTGCGCACGATCTCGCCTGCGCGTTCGGCCTCCGCGGCGACCCGCTGCATGGCCTCCAGCGCCTCCCCCGGCCGAGCCTTGCCGGAGCCCAGCAGTCGCAGGCAGGCTGAAGCGTAGTTGGCGATGGCGGTAAGCGGCTGGTTGATCTCGTGCGCGATGGCGCTCGCCATTTCCCCCATTGAGGACACGCGCGAGACATGCGCCAGCTGCTGCAGGTGCTGACGCGCTTGCTCCTCCGCTCGGCGCCGGTCCGTGATGTCGCGCGCCACCGCCACCACGAACTGCGGGCTGCCGTCGGCGCCGAGCACGGCGCGGCTCTGCACCGCCACCCAGCGCCAGCCGCGCGGCGTGAGCACGCGGTGCTCGTGGCTGGTCAGGTAGGGCGGCTGCAGCATTTCCTTCCAGGCGTCGCGCACGCAGCACAGGTCCTCGTCGTGTACGCGCACCGCCTCGGTGAGCGTACGCCCGATGAACTCCGATTCCGGCTTGCCGAAGTAATCACGGTGCGACGGGCTGACGTACTGGATGCGCCCGTCGACGCCGATCTTGGTCACCAAATCGGTCTGGTGGTCCACCAGCAGGCGATACTTCTCCTCGCTTTCACGAAGCGCGCGCTGGCTGGCGACGAGCTGTTGGCGCCCGGCGGCGAAGATGAGCGAGGTGCCGCCCAGCACGAGCAGGAACAGGTACAGCTCCGCAAGGTTGCTGTATGGGCCGTTGAACGTGATGTGGGTTTGCTCGAACGGCCCGCGGCCGAGCCCGGTGCCGCCCACCGCGATGACGCCGATGAGGAAATACATCGTCGCAGTCTCGCGCGGTCCGAAGCGCGCCGCGGCCCAGAACAGCACCGGGAACATGGCGTAGGGCAGCGACTCCACCAGCAGCATCGGCTGCAGCATGCTGGCGAAGACGCCCAGGGCAGCGGCGACGCCCGTGGCGTAGAGCAGCACCGACTCGGCGCGCTCGCCGCGACGCATGGCCTGCGTGCGCGAGTGTGCCCAGGTGAGCACCGCGGGCACCAGCAGCAGGATTCCCGCCATCTCGCCCAGTAGCGTCACCTTGGCAAGGGCGCTTGCCGGCAGGGACAGGGCATCGTCGTGCGCGCGGTATTGCAGGAACACGCGCGCGGCACTCGCGAGCGGGGAAACCGTGGCACCGATGAACGCCAGCTTCACCATGTCGCGCACGCGCTCCAGCGCGGGATTGAAGCCCGCGACGCGCACAAGCAGCAACCAGGTGAGCCAGATCTGTACCGTGGTGAGCGCGGACGAAGCGAGCACAAGGCCGAGCGGCTTCTGTGCGATCAAGCCGCACACCAGGGTGCCCAGCGCGATGCCGGGCAGGGCGCGCGCGCCAAGCAGCAAGAGGGCGGCAAGCCCCACGCCGGAGGCGAACCAGACTACCGCCGTCTCCGCGGCATAGCGCAGCAATTGCAGCGCAAGCTCGGAGGCGGCGGCGTACAGCGCGCCCACCAGGAGGTTCGGCAGGACCCACTTCTTCAGCATGGGCGTAACGCTAGCAGCAATCGCGCGCGCAATCATTAGGTAGTACTACCTAGCGCAGTTGGTAGCGGCCCGGATATTCGTGGCGCGCGCGACGCCGCATGATGCCGGCCATGATCCAGGCGCGATCACTCCCCAGTCTGGCCGTCGCAGGCGGACGTCGCTACCGCATTGCGGTGTCGCCGGCCGTGCTCACGCCCGCGCTGCTCGCGGAGCTCGGGGGTGGGGAGCGCCTCTGGGACGAAGCGCAGCTGTTCCTAGCCGACACGCTGTTCGAGGGCTGCTGCCCGACACCGGCCAATTCGCGCTCGCGCTTTGCGGCGCTGCGCTTGCGCCCCGGCCAGCTGCACGCCAACGTCGCCGATCAGAGCGACCCGCTGCGCGCGGCAGCAGCTTACGAGCAGCAGCTGCGCGCCGTGTTCGCGCTCGGCCCGCGCGATGTGCCGCGCTTCGACG
>Ga0335084_10007204_pt1 | contig 11066 bp, 20 predicted proteins | sample Lox_Sample_44_FD_206721 | JGI IMG/M metagenome (GOLD analysis project Ga0335084, IMG submission 206721) | Soil microbial communities from Loxahatchee National Wildlife Refuge, Florida, United States - Lox_Sample_4.4 | ecosystem: Environmental > Terrestrial > Soil > Wetlands | place: USA...
AACCGGTGGCTCGGCCGCCGCCCCCGCGTGCGCGGCATGGCGATGAACCCGGTCGACCATCCCAACGGCGGCGGCCAGGGCAAGTCGAAGGGTGGCGGCGGACGCCAGCAGGTCGTCTCGCCGTGGGGCCAGCTCGCGAAGGGCTTCCCGACGCGCCGCCGCTCCCGTCCGTCCAACAGCCTCATCCTCCTCCGCCACAACGGCCGCCCGCCGCGCGGCAAGAAATAAACCCGCGCCCCGCGCCCGGAATCCGACTCCTTCCTCACCATGGCCCGCTCAATCAAGAAAGGCTACTTCGTCGATCCGCATCTGATGACGAAGATCGAGAAGGCCGCCAAGGCCAGCTCGCGCAAACCCATCCAGACGTGGTCGCGCCGCTCGACCATCACGCCCGACTTCGTCGGCCACACCTTCAATGTCCACAACGGGAAGGCCTTCGTCGCGGTGTATGTGACCGAGAACATGGTCGGCCACAAGCTGGGCGAATTCTCCCCGACCCGCATCTTCAAGGCCCACGGCGGCATGACCCGCAAGGAGATCTGAACGCCGGCCGCCACCCCGACGCCACCGAACCACCATGGAAGTACAAGCCCTTACCCGCAACACGCGCATGTCGCCGAAAAAGATGCGCGAAGTGGCGCGCCAGATTCAGGGGCGCCGGGTGCCCGACGCGGTCGACCTGCTCGCGCTCATCCCGCGCAAGTCCGCGCGCCTCGTGCTCAAGACGCTCAAGAGCGCCATCGCCAACGCGGAGAACAATCCGAAGGTCAATCTCACCGCGGACCAGCTCACCGTCTTCCGCGCGCTGATCGAAAACGGTTCGGCCCTCCGCCGTTACAAGGCCGGCCCCCGTGGTTCCGCCATGCCGCGCCGCAAGAAGATGTCCCACATCCGCATCGTCCTCTCCGACGAGGCGAAGAAGAACTAAACCCCGCCCAACCCGCCGCCCTCGCCAACCTCCGCTCCCATGGGTCAGAAGACACATCCCGTCGGCTTCCGCCTCGCCGTCAATCGCAACTGGCTGTCCCGCTGGTATGCGAACAAGAAGGACTTTCCCGGTCTGCTCCTGGAGGACCAGATCATCCGCACCAAGCTCATGGCCAAGCTCAAGCAGGCCTCCGTGCCGCGCATTTTCATCGAGCGCGCCTCCAACCGGGTCCGCGTCAAGATCTTCACGGCGCGCCCGGGCATTGTCATCGGCCGCAAGGGCCAGGAGATCGAGAAGATCAAGGAGGAACTCGCCAAGCTCACCGGCAAGGAGATTCTCCTCGACATCCAGGAGGTGAAGAAGCCCGAGATCGAGGCCCAGCTGGTGGCGGAGAACGTCGCGCTCCAGCTGGAACGCCGCATTGCCTTCCGCCGCGCCATGAAGAAGGCCGTCGAGATGGCCATGACGCTCGGAGCCGAGGGCATCAGGATCCAATGTTCCGGCCGCCTGGGCGGCGCCGAGATCGCCCGCCGGGAGTGGCAGCGCAAGGGCCGCGTGCCGCTCCACACCCTGCGCGAGAATATCGACTACGGCTTCGCCGAGGCGCACACCCTCTACGGCAAGATCGGCGTCAAGTGCTGGATCTGCAAGAAGGACGTTGACATGACCAACTGAGCCCGCCGGCTCGCGACCTCCGACCTTTGACCTGATTATCCACCATGGCTCTCGCTCCCGCCCGCAGCAAATACCGCAAGATGCAGAAAGGCAGCCTCGCCGGCAAAGCCAAGCGCGGCAACACGCTGGTCTTTGGCGAATTCGGCCTGCAGTCCCTCACGCGCGGCCCGATGACGGGTGCGCAGATTGAGGCCGCCCGGGTGGCCATTTCCCGCCATCTGAAGCGCAAGGGCAAACTCTGGATCCGCGTGTTTCCCCACAAGCCCATCACCAAGAAGCCCGCCGAAACCCGCATGGGGCACGGCAAGGGCCCGGTGGAATATTACGTGGCGCAGATCAAGCCCGGCGTGGTGCTCTTCGAACTCGGCGGCATCCCCGTCTCGCTGGCCAAGGAGGCCTTGCGCCTCGCCGACACCAAGCTGCCGTTCCGCTGCCGGTTCATCGCCCGCGAAGGCGCTGCGGTGTGAACCCGTCCCCGGCCATCCCTCCCTTCTCCCGTCATGACGACTAAAGAGATTCGCGAATTGTCCCCGACCGAGCTGGAAACGAAGCTCCGCGAAATCCGCGAGCAGTTGCTCCAGCTGCGTCTGCGCAAACAGACGGGGCAGATCGAGAAACCCCACCTGATGCGCGAGTACCGCAAGGATATCGCCCGCCTCGAAACCGCCCGCCGGAGCGCCAAGAAGCCGGCGCCCGCTCCGGCGGCCTGACGCGACCGTCAACCGATTTTCCCTATGTCCGCCCCCACCCGCAGCAAGCGCAAGATCTTCATCGGCATTGTCACGAGCCGCATGGGCGAGAAGTCCATCAAGGTGACCGTCCCCTACCGGACACCCCACGCGAAGTACCAGAAGGTCGTCAATCGTCAGACCGTGGTGCACGCCCATGACGAGAAGAACCAGGCCAAAGTCGGCGACAAGGTCGAGGTCATGGAGACACGCCCGCTCAGCCGGCTGAAGCGCTGGCGGGTCGTCCGCGTCGTGGAGACGGCCAAGACCGCGATCGCCAAGGCGATTTCCGAGCAGGACGTGGCCGCAACGGTCCCCACCAAACTTACGCCCGCCCCGGCGCCGGCGACCGAATCTGCCGCCGCTCCGGTTGAATCGGACGCGCCGCCGGCCTGAATTCCGCCACGCTGAACCCCGCCAATCCGGAGGCACGCCATGATCCAACTGCGCTCCATTCTCGACATCGCCGACAATACCGGCGCCCGCAAGGCGGCGCTGATCCAGCGCATGGGTCAGACCACCCCGTATGCGCATATCGGTGACGTGGTCACCGTCCACATCAAGGAGAGCGCCACCGACGCCGCCGTGAAGAAGGGCGAGGTGGTGAAAGCCGTGGTGGTCCGCACCCGGGCGCCCATCCGGCGGAATGACGGCAGCTACTTGCGCTTCGACAGCAACGCGATCGTCATCCTCGGGCCCGACGGCAATCCGCGCGGCACGCGCATCTTCGGCCCGGTGGCCCGCGAACTGCGCGCCAAGAACTTCATGAAGATCATCTCGCTGGCCCCGGAGGTCCTCTGACCATGCAGAAGTTTCACATCAAACGCGGCGACACCGTCGTCGTCATTGCCGGGGCCCACAAGGGCAAGCAGGGCAAGGTGCTCGAGCTCCTCGTCCGAAAACAGCGGGCGCGCATCGAGGGCGTGGCTCTCGTCAAGCGCCACTTGAAGAAGTCGCAGGAACATCCCCAGGGCACGATCGCCGAGCGTGAAGGTTCCGTCCACGTCTCCAACCTCATGTCCCTCGCACGCTGGGAGCAGCGCAAGGCGGCCCCGAAGGAGCCCGTCAAGTCATAGGACAGAAAAATCCCTCCAGGTCGTAAACTCCCCAGATCCGCCGCCGGCTCGGAAACCCGGTCGCATCACCATGAGTTACATTCCCTCCCTCAAGAAGCAGTACCTCGAGCACGTCGTGCCCGAGCTGATGAAGCTGCACGGCTACAAGAACCGGCACGAGGTGCCCCGGCTGCAGAAGATCACCATCAACACCGGCATCGATGCTGAGGCGGACAAGAACGTGATCGCCGACGTGCAGCGCGATGTCACGACGCTGGCCGGCCAGAAGCCCTTGCTCGCCAAGTCGCGGAAGGCCATCGCCAACTTCAAGCTCAAGAAGGGCCAGATCGTCGGCTGCCACGTCACGCTCCGCGGGCCCAATATGTGGGAGTTCCTCCTGCGCCTGATCGCGGTGGCGCTGCCGACCATCCGCGACTTCCGCGGCATGTCCCCCAGGCTCGACGGCCAGGGCAACTACACCATCGGCATCACCGACCACACCATCTTCCCCGAGATCACCGTCGACAACGTCAAGAAGCACATCGGCCTCGACATCAACATCGTCACCAGCGCGGAAACGGACGACGAGGCCCGCGATCTCCTGCGCCTGCTCGGCATGCCCTTCCGCCGCGCCGAGGGCCCCGCCCGACCCACCACCACCAAAGCCGCCTGACCGCCCCGCCGCAACGTCCCCATGCCCAAGACCTCCGCCATCGAACGCAACAAGAAGCGCCAGCGCCTCGTGCAGAAATACCAGGCCAAGCGCACCGAGCTGAAGGCCATTCTGGCCAACCCGAAGACCACCGATGTGGAGTTCTTCGCCGCGCAGAAGAAGCTCGCCAAGCTCCCCCGCAACTCGTCACCCGTGCGCGTCCGCCACCGCTGCTCCCTCAGCGGCCGCCCCCGCGGCTATATCGGCCGGTTCGGCGTGTCCCGCATCACCTTCCGCGAACTCGCCCTCGCCGGCAAGATCCCGGGCGTGATCAAATCCTCCTGGTGACCCTTTTTGCCGGCGGGAGTGGGATATGACCCGCCCGGCCCGAACCCAACCACATCCGCTATGACCGATCCGATCAGTGATTTTCTCACCCGCCTGCGCAACGCCAGCAAGGCGCGGCGGGAGGACTGTATGGCGCCGTACTCGAGGCTGAAGGAGCGGCTCGCCGCCATCCTCAAGGCCGAGGGCTACATTGCCGACCATGCGACCGGCGCCGACGAACTGGGCCACAAGACCCTCATCGTCAAGCTCAAGTATGTCGACAGCGCGCCTGCTCTCACCGGCATCCGCCGCATGAGCACGCCGGGCCGCCGCCTCTACTGTCGATCGGGCGAGATCCCGCTCGTGCTCAACGGCCTCGGCATCTCGATCCTGTCCACGTCCAAGGGCCTGCTGAAGGACCAGGACTGCCGCCGCAATAAGTTGGGCGGAGAACTCCTGTGCAACGTCTGGTGAGAGGAGCTGTCCCCATGAGCCGCATCGGCAAACAACCCGTTTCCATTCCCGACAAGGTCAAGGTCGACGTGCAGGACCACTCGATTCAGGTGGAGGGCCCCAAGGGCAGGGTCACCAAGTCCTTCGCCGAGGTCGTCAAGCTTTCGCTCAACGAGAAGAACCAGATTATCGTCACGCCGCTGGAGGAGAGCCGCTTCGCCAAGGCGATGTACGGCACTGCCCGCTCCATCATCAACGGCATGGTCAAGGGCGTCACCGCCGGCTACTCGAAGGATCTGGAGATTCAGGGCGTCGGCTTCAAGGCCATGCTCAAAGGCCGCCAGTTGGATCTCACGCTCGGCCACTCGCACCCCGTCCTGTTCGAGATTCCCGAGGGCATAAAGATCACCGTCACTGACAACACCAAGCTCAAGGTCGAAGGGGCCGACAAACAACTCGTCGGCGCCGTCACCGCTGAGATTCGCAGCATCTATCCGCCGGAACCGTACAAGGGCAAGGGCGTGCGCCTCGTCGGCGAACGCGTCCGCCGCAAGGAGGGCAAGACCGTCGCGTAAGGGCCGCTGTCCGCCGCCCGCGCCGGGTCGCACCAGTCATGAACACTATTCAAAAAGCGCAGTTGCTGCAGAAGCGCCGGTGGCGCATCCGCCGAAAGGTTGCAGGCACCGCCGCGCGCCCGCGCCTCACCGTCAAGTTTTCGGGCAAGCACATCTACGCCCAGGCCGTCAACGACGACAACGCCACCACGCTCGTCTTCCTCGCGAGCGTCGATCCCGAGCTCCGCCAACAGCACCTCAAGGCCAACCTCGCCGGGGCCAAGGCCCTCGGCACCGCCTTCGCCCTCAAGGCCAAGGCCGCCGGGCTCAGCGCGGTCGTGTTCGACCGCAACGGCCGCCCGTATCACGGCCACGTGAAGGCCTTCGCCGAGGCCGCGCGCGCCGCCGGCCTGGTTTTCTGATTTCCGTCCATGAACACTTCTTACCGAACGTCCACCGCCCCCAGCTCCTCCGAGACCGCCGAACCCGGCGCGCCGGAGATGGTCGAGAAGGTGGTCTACATCAACCGCTGTGCCAAGGTCGTCAAGGGCGGCCGCCGCTTCAGTTTTTCCGCGCTCGCCGTCGTGGGCGACCAGAAGGGCAACGTCGGGATCGGCTATGGCAAGGCCAATGAAGTTCCCGACGCGATCAAGAAGAGCACGGAGCACGCGCGCAAACGCATGGTTTCGGTCAAGCTCAAGGGCGACACCATCCCGCACGAGGTGCTGGGCGAATCCGACGGCGGGAAAGTGTTCCTCCGCCCGGCCAGTCCGGGCACGGGCATCATCGCGGGCGGCGGCGTCCGGGCGGTGCTCGAGGCGGCGGGCGTGCGCAACGTCCTGTCCAAATCGATGGGTTCCAAGAACCACATTGCCGTCGTCCATGCGACGCTCAACGGTCTGCGCAAACTGCGCCTGGCCGCCGACGTCCAGGCTCTCCGCAGCCACCCGTGAAACCCTGCCTCCGGCGGGGCCCTGATCCCGTGCCGGCCCCGGCAAGCGCCGGCTACCATCCCAGATCCCTATGAAACTCCACGAGCTCAAGAACGTTCCCGGCGCGGTTCACCGCCGCAAGCGGGTCGGCTGTGGCGAGGGCGGCGGCCACGGCCGGACCTCCGGCCGCGGCGGCAAGGGCCAGACCGCCCGCAGCGGCGGTTCCATCCGCCCCGGCTTCGAGGGCGGCCAGATGCCGCTCTATCGCAAGCTTCCCCAGCGCGGCTTCAACCAGGCCCGCTTTCGCGTGGCCCATGAGATCGTCAACGTCGGCGATCTCGCCCGGCTCGACGCCAGCATCACGGAAGTGACGCCCGCCGTGCTCGCCGCCGGCGGCCTCGTGCGCCACGGCACCGCCCCGGTCAAGGTGCTGGGCGATGGCGAGCTCAAACGCGCCCTCAAGGTCACCGCGAGCAGGTTCTCCGCCTCCGCCAAGGCCAAGATTGAGAAAGCCGGCGGGCAGGCCGTCACCGCCTGACGGCGGACCGCCGGGATCCCGACTGCTGATTTCGAACCGGCCCCTCGTCCTCCGCCCCGGCAGCGACCTCCGACCGCCAAGCGTCCCATCCAGCCATGCTCTCCGCCTTCACCAATTCCATGAAGATCCCCGAGCTCCGCTCGCGGATCCTCTACACGCTGGCCCTGCTCTTCGTGTCGCGCGTGGGCGCGCACATTCCGCTGCCCGGCCTGGATCCCAAGCCGCTCCAGGACTTCTTCACCGCGCAGGTGGGCAGCACCGGCGGCGCGCTGGTGGGCTTGTACAACATGTTCACGGGCGGCGCGCTCGTGAAGGGCGCGGTCTGCGCGCTGGGCATCATGCCGTACATCACCTCGTCCATCATCTTCCAGCTGATGACGGCGGTGGTGCCCTCCCTCAGCCGCCTGCAGCAGGAGGGCGATGTCGGCCGGCAGAAGCTGACCCAGTACACGCGGTACGCCACCGTGCTGATCTGCGTGATCCAGGGCGCGCTCCTGATCCTGGCGCTCGAAAACCCCGGGCGGCTCTTCAGCGGCTACGACGTCAACGTTTACGGCGACATCATCCTCATCAACAAGAGCTGGTTCCTCGCCACGTCCATCATCTTCATGACCGCGGGCACGCTGCTCATGATGTGGCTGGGCGAGCAGATCACGCAACGCGGCATTGGCAACGGCGTGTCCCTGCTCATCACCATCGGCATCCTCGCCGACATTCCGGGGGCCGCGCAGACGCTGAAGACGCTGATCCTCGCGCCGGTCGGCGTGCAGGCCATCAGCATGCCGCAGCTGGCGATGATGGTCGTGCTCTTCGTCGTGGTCATCGCGGGCATCATCATGATCACCCAGGGCCAGCGAAAGATTCCCGTGCAGTACGCCAAGCGGGTGGTCGGCCAGAAGGTCTACGGCGGCCAGAGCTCCTTCCTCCCGCTCAAGGTCAACTACTCCGGCGTCATGCCGGTGATTTTCGCCGCGGCGATCCTCCTCTTCCCGCAGCAGATCTTCTCCCAGCTGGGCGCGGCGGCCAACCTCAAGTTCCTGAGCGAGTTTGCCAACAACCTCCTGCGCGGCCACGTCGTGTACTACGCGGGTTACACCATCCTGATCCTCTTCTTCAGCTACTTCTGGGTGTCGGTCATGTTCAAGCCCATCCAGATCGCCGACGATCTCAAGAAATACGGCGGCTACATCCCCGGGGTTCGCCCGGGCGAGCCGACCGCGCAGTTCCTGGACTTCATCATGACCCGGATCACCCTGGCCGGCGCGATCGCGCTGACCGTCATCGCGGTGATGCCCGACGTCCTCCTGTTCGAGTTCAAAGTGCCGCAGCGCATCGCCTATTTCTTCGGCGGCACCGGCATGCTCATCACCGTCGGCGTGCTGCTCGACACCATGCGGCAGCTTGAAACTTTCCTCCTCCAGCGGCACTATGACGGGTTCCTGCGCAAGGGGCGCATCCGGGCCCGTAGCACCGCGATCGCCTCGGCGATCGGCGAAGCGGCCGACATGAAAACGGTGGGGGTCCTCTGGCTCTGGCTGGGGGCGATCTTCCTCGTGGGCATCATCACGTGGGTGATCCGGCACTTTGTTCTTTAAGGCTTTACATCCCGGGAGATGCCTGTCATTCCCCACACCTTTTCGCTGCCCGGCCTTGCGGCCGGCGCGAAGCTGTTGTACTTCGGCGCCACCGGCACGCTGCCTGCGCGCTTGGCGGCCGAGGCCCGTTCTTTGAAGATAGAGCACGTCTCTCCTGAAACCCTTGTGCGTCAGGAGATTTGCCGTCGCACGCCGCTCGGCCAGCAGGCCGGGCGGGCGCGCCCGCCCGGCGCCGCCGTGCCCGACCAGATCCTGCTTGCGGTCCTCCGCAAGTGGTTCTGGGCGCGCAAACCTGATGCGGGATTCCTTTTGGAAGGATTCCCGGCTACGCTGCTCCATGCCCGAGTGTTCGATGAATGGCTTGAGGCCCGCGAGGAAGCCCTGACCGGCTGCCTGTGCGCCGGGCCCCTGTCCCCCGCCGTCAGCCCGGCGATCCGCGAACACTACCACACGCTGGGACTCTGGCTTGAGTCCGCACTGGCCTGAAACCGCCTGGGACCGATATGATACCGATCAAAGACCGGGACGGGATTGCGCGCATGCGGGAAGCGTGTGGCATTGCCGCCACGGTGCTGCACCGGCTCAAGACCATGGTGCAGCCGGGCATCAGCACCTACGACCTGGACCAGGCCGGCCGCGACCTCATCGCCGCCGCCGGCGCGCGCAGCGCGGATTTTGGCTACCAGATCGGCTCGCGCCGGTTTCCCGCGCACACCTGCCTCTCGGTGAACGAGGAGGTCGTCCACGGCATCGGCTCCCTCAAGCGCATCCTGCGCGAGGGCGACATCATCTCACTGGATGTCACGGTCGAATACAACGGGTACATCGGCGACAATGCCGTGACCGTTCCCGTGGGGGCGGTGCCGCCGCGCGTCGCCGAGCTCGTCCAGACCACCGAGGAAGCCCTCCACATCGGCATCCGGCAGGCGCAGGTGGGCAATCGCATCGGCGACATTTCCCACGCCATCCAGAGCTTTGTCGAGGCGCGCGGATTCGGCGTGGTTCGCGAGCTGGTTGGGCATGGGGTCGGCCGCACGATGCACGAGGAGCCGCAGATCCCCAACTTCGGCCGCCCGCATACGGGCGACCGGATCAAAGCCGGCATGACCTTCGCCATCGAGCCCATGGTCAACCTCGGGACCTACCGCGTGACCACGCTCGCCGACGGCTGGACTGTCGTCACCGCGGACGGCCAGCCCTCCGCCCACTTCGAACACACCGTGCTCACCTCCGAGAAGGGCCCCGAGATTCTCACGCTCCCGCCGCCTCTCTCCCCCCTTTCGCCCGTTCCCTCCCTCTCAAACCACAACTAAACCTCCGCCACTCTCCCATGCCACGTCTGCTTGGTGTCGAAATCCCGCCAAAGAAGAAGATCGCCTTCTCGCTTTGCTATATCTACGGCATCGGCCCGACCCGCGCCCGGCTCGTCGTCAAGGACGCCGGCCTGGACCCCAACATGCGCGCCTCGGACCTGACCGAGGAACAGCTCAACAAGATCCTTCACGTCATCACGGACCGGAAGTGGGTGGTGGAGGGCGACCTGCGCCGCGACATCACCGCCAATCTCAAGCGCCTGCAGGCCATCAACTGCTACCGCGGCATCCGCCATCGCAAGGGCCTGCCGGTCCGCGGCCAGCGCACCAGCACGAACGCGCGCACCCGGAAGGGCCCGCGCAAGACCGTCGGTGTCACCAAGGTGAAAGCCGAACCCACTCCCGTCTGATTCCCGCCATGGCTGAAGAAAAACCCACACCCGCCCCGAAGAAGGAAAAACCCGCCCGCAAGGAAGGCGCGCCCGCGCCTTCCGCCAAGGCGCCGGCTGGGGACGCGCCCGCGAAGGCGGAGGCCGCTGAGAAGAAGCCCGGCCGGGAACGGGCCCCCAAGGCCGCTCCGGCCGAGCACGGTGCCCCCGGCGACAAGGCGGCGAAGAAGGACGCTCCCCCCGCGGAAGGCGCTGCTCCCGCCGCGGCGCCGGCCGCCGCTCCCGCCGACAAGCCGGTGGAGACCGTGGGTGGCGTCGCCAAGCAGCCAACAGCCGAGGAACTGCTCAAGGAGGAGCTGGGCGAGATCAAGATCCGGAAGGCCAAGGGCGCGAAGAATATCACGACCGGTCTGGCGAACATCCTCGCCTCCTTCAACAACACCGTGGTCACCATCACCGACCTCAAGGGCAACGTCATCGCGTGGTCCAGCGCCGGCAAGTGCAACTTCCGCGGTTCGCGCAAGTCCACCGCCTATGCCGCGCAGGTGGTCGCACAGGACGCCGCCCGCAACGCGATGGCCCACGGGCTCAAGGATGTGCAGATCCGCGTGAGCGGCCCGGGCCTCGGCCGGGATTCCGCCATTCGCGCGCTCCAGGCGATCGGCTTGGAGGTCACCTCGATCGTGGACGTGACCCCCGTGCCACACAACGGCTGCCGTCCGCGCAAGCGCCGCCGCGTGTAGCGCGCCTCGCGCGAATGGCCCATGCCCGATAGCCTAAGCGCCCGACCTCACTCCCTCCTCCCCCTCACTCTCACCTTCACTGCTCCATGGCCCGCTACATCGGTCCCACCACCCGCATCAGCCGCCGCTTCGGCCAGCACATTCTGGGCTCGGCCAAGGCGCTCGAACGCCGCAATTTCCCGCC
>Ga0335084_10007205_pt1 | contig 11065 bp, 10 predicted proteins | sample Lox_Sample_44_FD_206721 | JGI IMG/M metagenome (GOLD analysis project Ga0335084, IMG submission 206721) | Soil microbial communities from Loxahatchee National Wildlife Refuge, Florida, United States - Lox_Sample_4.4 | ecosystem: Environmental > Terrestrial > Soil > Wetlands | place: USA...
CTTTCGCCCTCCCCGTCGCGCACATCCACGGCGGCGAGGTGTCCGAGGGCGCGATGGACAATCAGATCCGCCACGCCATCACCAAGCTCTCCCACCTGCACTTCGCCTCGGCCGAGCCGCACGCGCGGCGCATCGCGCAGATGGGCGAGGAGGCCTGGCGCATTCACACGGTGGGCGGGCCGGGCATCGACCGGATCGCGACCGCGGAGACGCTCAGCCGCGAGGCGCTGGCCCGCGAGCTCGACCTGCCCGGGGAGGGGCCGTGGCTCCTCGTGACTTTTCATCCCGTGACGCTCGAGCACCGCGACACCGCATCCCATGTCGACGAGCTCCTGGCCGCGCTCGAGAAGACAGACGGCACGCTGGTCATCACCTATCCGAACGCCGACACGTCGGGCCGGCTCATCATCGACCGCCTCGAGGAGTTTGCCGCGCGCCACGCGGGCCGCTGCCGGCTCGCGCGCAACCTCGGCGAGCGGCTCTATCTCGCGCTGCTGAGACATGCCGATGTGATGATCGGCAACTCGTCGAGCGGCCTCATCGAGGCGCCGTCGTTCGGGCTGCCCGCGGTCAATATCGGCGCACGCCAGCGCGGGCGGCTGCGCGGGGCCAATGTGATCGACGTCGAGCCGGCGCGCGACGAGATCCTGCGCGGCATCGAGACGGCCCAGACGCCCGCCTTCAGGGCGCGGGCGCGCGCGGCGGCCAATCCCTACGGCGACGGGCGCGCCGCCCCGCGCATCGTGGAGGCGCTGCGGACCGTCCAGATCGATGCTCGCCTCATCCAGAAGCGCTTCGTCGACAGCGCGGGAGGCGCCTGATGGCCGATCTGTCCGGCTGCACACTCGTTCTGGGGGCGAGCCTGCGCGCGGTCATAGAGGCCATGACCCGGAGCGGCAAGCAGATCGCCCTCGTGGTCGACGCCGATGCGCGCCTGGCCGGGGTGGTCACCGACGGCGATATCCGGCGCGCCATGCTCCGGGGAGCGTCCCTCGACGCCAAGGTGGACGAGGTGGTGAACCGGGCGCCGCTGACCGGGCCCGCCGGCCTCTCCGCCCCGGAAGCGCTCCAGGTCATGCGGACACGGTCCGTCAGGCATTTGCCTCTGCTGGATGCGGAACGCCGCGTGACCGATCTGCTGCGGCTCGAGGATCTGCTCGCGCCGCCGCCGCTTCAAAGTCGCGCGGTGATCATGGCGGGGGGAGAGGGGCGCCGCCTCCGTCCGCTGACCGAGCTCACTCCCAAGCCGCTCATCGCCGTGGGCGGCAAGCCCCTGATCGAGATCATGATCGAGCGGCTGCGTCAGTCGGGCCTCGTCGACATCACCATCGCGCTCCACCACAAATCGGAGATGATCAGGGAGCGCTTGGGCGACGGCACGCGCCTCGGGGTCCGCATCGACTATGCGCTCGAGCCCAAGCCTCTGGGGACCATGGGCGCGCTGACGCTCCTGCGCGAGAAACCCCGCGCTCCCTTCTTCGTCGTCAACGCCGACATCCTGACCAAGTGCGACTTCCGCGCGATGTGGGAGTTTCACCGGCGGCAGGAGCACGCAGCCATGACCGTCGGCGTGTCCATCCATCAGGTCGATATCCCCTACGGCGAGTTCACCCTGCACGACGGCCGCGTCACCCGGGTGGAGGAAAAACCGCGCAAGGAGTTTCCGGTGAACGCGGGGATCTATCTCGTCGACCCGTCGGCCGTCGATCTGATCCCGGCGGGAGAGTACTTCGACGCCACCGACATGATCCGGACGCTGGTCGACAAGGGGCGCGTGGTGGCCGCGCACTTGATCCGCGAATACTGGCTCGATGTGGGACGACTCCACGATCTCGAGAAGGCGAATCGCGACATCGCCGAAGGACTGTTGGATTGACTACGGTTGGCGTCGTCGGGCTGGGCTACGTAGGGCTGACGCTGGCGGTGACGCTCGCGCGCAAGGGCTTCATCGTTCACGGTGTCGACACCTCCCCGGCCGTCCTCGACGCGCTCGCCCGGGGCCGGCCGCATCTCTTCGAGCCCGGCGTGGAAGAGGGCGTGCGCGCCTTTCTCGGCGAGCGCCTCCACGTGGGCTCCGCGCTGCCGAAGGGCGGCGTGGACGCCGCCATCATCTGCGTCTCGACGCCCGTCAATCCGGAGACACAGGCACCCGAGCTCGGCAATCTCCGCGCCGCCGCGCGCCACGTCGCCGAGCGCTGCTCGTCCGACACGGTCGTCATCGTCAGGAGCACGGTGCCGGTGGGGGCCAGCCGCTCCATCGTGCTGCCCGAGCTTCTCGAGCGCTGGGGACGGGCCCGGCTGGCCTTCGCTCCCGAGCGGACCATACAGGGACAGGCGCTGCGCGAGCTCGAGGAGCTGCCCCAGGTGGTGGGCGGCCTCGACGGGGACGGCCGCGGAGCGGCCGCTGCGCTCTTCGCCCGTGTCACGAGACGGGTCGTCGAGGTCTCCTCGCTGGAGGCGGCGGAACTGGTCAAGCTCGTCAACAATTGCCACACCGATCTCATCTATTCGTACGGAAATGAGGTCGCCCTGATGGCGGAGCGCTGGCGGCTCGATCCGCTCGAGGTGATTCGCGCGGCCAATCTCGAGTATCCGCGGCCAGACCTCGCCAAGCCCGGCTTCGTCGGTGGCGCATGCCTCTCCAAGGATCCCTACATTCTCATCAGCGCCTCGCGCGCCGCGGGCTATACGCCATGGCTCGTGAGCCAGGCGCGCGGGCTCAACGAGCATCTGCCCGTGCATGTGGCCGAGCTCCTGGTCGGCATGATCCGCGGGGCGCGCGGAAGCGCCGAGGGGGTGCGGCTCTCCGTGCTCGGCTGGGCCTACAAGGGCTGGCCGCCCACCGACGACATGCGCGGGACGCCCATCGTCTCCATGCTGCCGCTGCTGCGAGCGGCAGGCCTCGAGCTCAGGGGCCACGACTATCTCGTCGATCCCGAGGTGATTCGCGGCCTTGGGGCGGAGCCGGTGACGGTCGAGCAAGCCTTCGACGGTGCCGACGCGGTGCTGATCATCACCAACCATCCCGAATACGCCAAGCTCGATATCGGGCGGCTTCTGCCTGGTCTCAGACGGCCGGCAGTGCTCTACGACTGCTGGCGCATCCTCGACGAGGAGGCGGTGCGCGGGACTGGGGTGTCGTACGCGGGGATAGGCTATGCCTAGGACGCTGATCCTGGGCGGCGCGGGCTTCATCGGCTATCACCTGGCGCTCAGGCTGGCCGGCGAGGGCCATGAGCTGACTCTCGTGGACGATCTCTCGCGCGGGCGGCGGGACCGCGAGCTGGACTCGCTCTGCGCGCGGCCGAATGTCACCCTCCTGCAGGCGGACCTCACCCGCGCGGATGCGCTCGACGGCCTGACGCGACGCTGGGACGGCGTCTACATGCTCGCGGCGGTGGTGGGCGTGCGCAATGTCGAGACCGACCCCGCCCGCGTGGTGCGTACCAACGCGCTGGCCCTCCTGCATCTGCTCGACTGGATGGTGCCCGAGTCCGGCGTGCTCTTCTTCGCGTCGACCAGCGAGACCTATGCGGGCGGCGTCACCGCCGGCACCCTGCCCGTGCCGACGCCGGAGGACGTGCCGCTGTCCATCCCGGATGTCCGCGCACCCCGCTTCGCTTATGCCGCCAGCAAGATCCTGGGCGAGGCCGCGGTGATCCACACGGCGCGCGCCCGCGGGCTGCGCGCGGTCATCGGCCGCTTCCACAATGTCTACGGCCCGCGCATGGGCGCGGACCACGTGATCCCGGAGCTGGCTCTTCGCGCGCTCAGTGGCGAGAACCCCTTCCGCCTCTATGGGGCCGAGCAGCGGCGCGCCTTCTGCCACGTCTCGGACGCCCTCGAGGCCATCGTGCGGCTCACGGCGACCGAGCCCGCGTGGGGGCAGATCGTGAATATCGGCAATGACTCCGAGGAGACCGTGATCGAAGATCTCGCCCGCCTCGTTCTGAGAGAAGCCCGTTTGGAGCCCGTGCTCGATCGGGTGCCGGCGCCTCTCGGTTCCGTCGCGCGCCGCTGCCCCGACATCGGGCGCCTGCGCGCGCTGACCGGCTTCGTGCCCAAGGTGTCCATCGAGGCAGGCGTGCGCGATACCTTCGCCTGGTATCGCGACTGGCACGAGGGCCACGGAAGGGCGCGCTGATGGACGCAAGGCGCGTCATCCCGAATGCCGTGCCGCATCTGGCGGGCAATGAGTGGAAGTACGTCAAGGAATGCCTCGACACCAACTGGGTCTCCTCGGTCGGGCCCTTCGTGGACCGCTTCGAGCGGGAGGTGGCCGCCTACGTCGGCGTGCCGCATGCGGTGGCGACGGTGAACGGCACGGCGGCCCTTCATGTCGCGCTGCTGGCCGCGGGCCTTCAGCCGGGGGACGAGGTGCTGGTGCCCGCGCTCACCTTCATCGCCACCGCCAATGCCGTGACCTACTGTGGGGCGCATCCGGTTTTCCTCGACTCGGAAGCGGTGTCCTGGGGAGTGGACGCGGGCAAGATGGCCGACTTCCTCTCGCGCGAGTGTGCGATCAAGGACGGCACGGTGGTCAATCGTGCCACGGGACGCATCGTACGCGCCGTCGTGCCCGTGCACCTCTACGGTCATCCTTTCGACATCGACGCCGTCCTGGACGTGGCGGGCCGCTATCCGCTGGCTGTGGTCGAAGACGCCGCCGAAGCCCTCGGCGCCCGCTACAAGGGGCGGGCCGTCGGCTGCGACGGGCTCATGAGCTGTCTCTCCTTCAACGGCAACAAGATCATCACCACTGGCGGCGGGGGTATGGTGCTGACGCGTGATGCGACGATGGCGGCGCGTCTGCGGCGGCTCACCACGCAGGCGCGCACGGACGCCATCGAGTACATCCACGAGGAGACGGGCTACAACTACCGGCTCACCAACCTCCAGGCCGCCCTGGGCGTGGCCCAGCTCGAGCAGCTGGACGGCTTCGTGGAATCGAAGCGGGAGACGGCGGCGCACTACCGCAAGATCCTCGCCGGCGTGCCCGGTGTCGAGGTGGCAGCCGAGGCGCTCTGGGCGCGCTCGACGTACTGGATGACGTCCGTGCTTCTCGACGGTCGCGGCTCTGCCGACGTGCGTGAGCTCGTGCGGCAGCTCAATGCCGGCGGCATCGGCGCCCGGCCGCTCTGGCGCCCGCTTCATCGCCAGCCGGTCTACGCCGGGACGCAGGCCTATCGCGTCGAGGTGGCTGAGCGGGTATACGAGCGCGGGCTGTCGCTGCCGTGCTCGGTGGGCATCACGGCCGAGGAGCGCCGGACCGTATCGGCCGCCCTCGTTGCCGGGCTCGGGAAGGGCCCCTCAGAGTGAGGCGTCTACGCCAAAGCGTCGCAGGCAGTACAGGAGATCGCCGACGCACGCCGTGCAGAGCTTGCCGGTATTCTCCTTCCCGTCGAGCGGCCACCGTCCGGCATTGCATGCCGCCCGCAGTTGACCGATGGTTAACATGGTGCAGTAGCACAGGAGCAGATCGTCCCTCAGCTCGGGCTGGGTGTCTGTCGGTGTCATTTCACGTAGGTGAAGAGATGGTCGAACAGCACAAGATCGCCCGTGTCCTCGCGGCGGCCCACGACATAGCTCAACAGCCTGAAGAGCGATTTGACCTCGACTCGGGCGAGCCGCTCGCCTTCGTGCTCCGCGGCCAGCGGGACCTCGACATGGCACTTGGGCGCGAGCGTCACGTCACGGGCGATGCGCCGGCTGCCATAGTACGTGAAGACCTGGACCTGGGCGGGCACGAAGCGGGCGAGGCAGCCCAGGAGCACAGAGTGGCGCTGGGCGAAGGGTCCCTGACGGAACACATAGGTCTCGAAATTGTTGATGTTGGTGGCCCCCACGCGATCGGGCACGCCGCCAAGCACCGCGTTGATCGCGTAGTAGAGCGGTGGGGCCGAGGAACCCGCGCGGTGGAGATAGGCGTAGTGATGCGGTCGGTACGGGAAGATCGCCTCGTCGTACCGCGCGTCCAGGACCACCATGACGCGCTCCGAGGTGTTGGTCGTGTCGGCCACCAGCGCACCAAGGTTCAAGATCTCCTGCGCCGGATCGACCTTCGGGGTAGCGAGCAGCACACCGGCGGCGTCGTAGAGCGTCACCTCGAGGGACTCGAGACGGCGGCGGGCCTCGGCATCACGCTGGTGAATGATCTCGACGTGATGGTCGTAGCCCCGCTCGTAGAACGTGGCGGACATGAGCGCCGAGAGGCTATTTGACATGCATCAGCGAGAGAGGGCCGGCGAGGCCCCGCGACCCGGCGCCGACGATGTAGAGATTGAACCAGGCATTGCCTTCGAGCCTGAGCCGCCACACGGTGGTGCCCGAGGCTGGCTCGGAGCCGAGAGAGGCGACGTCGAGAAGGTAGGCACCCATGGGTGGCAGCCGGAGCAGGAGCGATCCGAGACGGCGGTCTCCGGCGCTGGCGGAGGCCCGGATCCAATTTGTCACGTTGGACAGGTTCATGAGGAGCACATGCGAGCGGCTATCGTGTCCGAGATACACATACTGATTACGCGTGAAGACCGGCAGGGTACGTCCTACGGTGGACGCCACCGCGCAGGCCGCCGTCATGAGCAGGCGGACCAGGCCCGGGTATCCCTCGACGAACTCGCCCCGGCCATGGGTAGCGGTGTAGTCGTGACCGTCCGAGAGCGTGACATAGAGATCGGAGTGGAGGCGACTGCCGTTTATCGTCACGAAGCCGCAGCCGCCCACCGCAGGGTGGAGCGGCACTTCGATCGTGTCGGTGCTGTCCTTGAGTGTCACGGCGTAGCGATGCGCAGCCCGGCCGACCGCGTCGTACTGGACTATCGACACGGGGAAGGGACCCGCGCTGTATTCCGGCTTGAATCGGGCCTCGACATTGCTCAGCACGAGCGTGCATTCGAGGCCGGGACGCGTGATCCAGGGCAGGTAGTAAGTTGGGGGGCGCGTCACGCCGAAGAGCCGTCTTGCGAAGGACCGGAGGTGTCGTGCCATTCATGCCAGTCTAGCACCGAGGGCCGTTCGTCATGACGCAGCCTCGCATCCCCGTTGGCGCGCCGTCCATAGGCGAGGAAGAGATCGCCAACGTGATGGAGGCGATGCGCTCGGGCTGGATCAGCTCACTGGGGGCGTTCATCGGGGAGTTCGAGCGCGCGTTCGCCGCGTTCTGTGGAGCGCGCCACGGCGTGGCCGTCTCGAATGGGACGGTATCGCTCCACCTGGCCCTCGTCGCCGCGGGCGTCGGGCCCGGCGACGAAGTGATCATCCCGAGCCTCACCTTCGTGGCTACCGCCAATGTCGTGCGCTATTGCGGCGCCACGCCGGTCTTCGTCGATTCGGAGCGCGAGACGTGGCAGCTCGATCCCGCGGCCCTCGAGGCGCGCATCACGCCGCGGACGCGGGCCATCATCCCGGTGCATCTCTACGGGCACCCCTGTGACATGGACCCAATCATCGAGATCGCGACGCGCCACGGTCTCATCGTGCTGGAAGACGCCGCCGAGGCGCACGGCGCCGAGTACCGCGGTCGGCGAGTCGGCACGCTCGGCGCCATCGGCTGCTTCTCCTTCTACGGCAACAAGATCATCACCACCGGCGAAGGAGGCATGTGCGTCACCAATGACGGAACGCTCGCCGACCGGCTCCGGCTCCTGCGCGACCACGGCATGGATCCCAAGCGCAGCTACTGGCACGAGATCATCGGATTCAACTACCGGATGACCAATCTCCAGGCCGCGGTGGGCGTGGCCCAGGCGAAGAAGCTGCCTGGCTTCATCGAGAAGAAGCGGCAGATCGCGCAGTGGTATGCGGCGCAGCTGGCGCCGCTCGCGGAAGCCGGACGGCTCTCCCTCCATCCCGAGGCGAGCTGGGCGCGCAACGTGTACTGGATGTATTCCGTGATTCTGAGCGACGCGTGTCCCTCGCTCGATGTGCTGAGGACGCGGCTCAACGATCGCGGCGTGGACTCGCGGCCCTTCTTTCATCCCATTCATACGCTGCCGCCCTATGCCGATGGCCAAAGCCTGCCCGTCGCGGAGCACTTGGCCTCGCGCGGTCTGAACCTGCCGTCGGGCACGGGTCTCTCGAAGGCCGAGGTCGAGCGGGTGGCGCGGGCGCTGGCCGAGGCATTGGAGGGCTGATGGCCTGGCGCATTCCCGTTGCCAAGCCCGATATCGGCCAGGCCGAGATCGAGGCCGTCCAGGCCGTCGCTGCCAGCGGCTGGATCACCCAGGGCGCTAAAGTCCGCGAGCTCGAGGCGGCCTTCGCCCGGCTGTGCGGCACCGCGCATGCCGTGGCCACGACGTCGGGGACGACGGCATTGCACGTCGTGCTGGCCGCGCTCGGCGTGGGCCCCGGCGACGAGGTCATCACGACCCCGCTCTCATGCATCGCCTCGGCGAATCCCATTCTCTTTACCGGGGCTCGCCCGGTGTTCGGCGACGTCGACCCCGAGACCTATAACCTCGAGGCGGAGGGGATCGAGAAGCGCATCACGTCCAGGACAAAGGCCATACTTCCCGTGCACCTCTTTGGTCATCCGCTGGATCTCGATCCAATCCTGGAGCTGGGCCGCGCGCACGGCCTGCCGGTCATCGAGGACGCGTGTCAGGCCACGGGTGCGCGCTACAAAGGGCGGGCCGTCGGCGGGCTGGGGACGGTCGGCTGCTTCAGCCTCTACGCGAACAAAATCATCACGTCGGGCGAGGGCGGCATGGCCGTCACCAGCGACGCCACGTTGGCGGATCGCATGCGGGCCATCCGGAACTTCGGCCAGATGCCCGGCGAGCATTTCCTGCACGCTTTCCTGGGCGGCAACGCCAAGATGACCGACCTCCAGGCCGCCGTGGGCTGCGCGCAGGTGGGCAAGCTCGAGGGCTATATCACCCGCAGGCGCGCCAATGTTGCCACGCTGAACGAGGCCTTGAAGGGCCTTGAGCGGATGATCGAGCGCCTTCCCGCCGAGCGTTCCTACGCGAGGTCGGTCTACTTCGGGTACGACCTGCTCTTCCGCGAGGCTCGGGTGTGCAAGCGCGCCGACGCGGCGCTGCACGCCCCGGGAATCGAGACACGCCCGTTTTTCTCGTTGATCCCCTCGCAGGCACCCTACCGGGACATGGGGTATAGCGCCACCGACACGCCGGTAGCCGGCGACCTCATCACCCGAGGTCTCTACGTCTCGAACTCTCCCGATCTCACGGCAGGAGACCGGGAGCTGATCGCGGAAACGCTTCGAAGCGTAGCCCGGAGCGAAGGACTCATCTGATGCGTATCCTCTCGCCTCACTGCGGCATCGCCCCCGAGTCCGGCTCGGGCGGTGAGGTCTATGAACGGGAGCTCCTGAAGGACTTGGCCGCGCTCGGCGAGGATTGCCATGTCTTGCTGGCTCGAGGCAAGAGCTTCGAGCGGGTGCCCGGTCTCAGCATTCACCCGGTATGGCCGTCCAAGGGTCTCCGCTGGTATGTAACGCCCTTCGTGTGGCCGCGCTATATCAAGCGCGTCTGGGATGCGCAGGGTTTCGACGTGCTGCGCGCGCACTCCGTCCGCTTCGTCGGCCCCGCCGCGCTCTGGGCCCGCCGGCACTACCGCCTGCCGGTGCCTGTGGTGACGCATCACCATCACCTGGATCCGAGCCCGCTCAATCCCGTCATCGAGAAGCGCGTCATCGAGGCCTCGGACTGCGTGGTGACAGACAGCCAGTTCGCGAAGCGCCAGCTTGCCGAGGAGCTGAGCGTCCGCACCGATCACGTGCAGGTCGTCTACTGCGGAGTGGGGACGAAATACGCGCCGGGACCGCGCGATGAGGCCCTGGCCCGGCGCTGGAACATCGCCGGCAAGCGGGTGCTCCTCTCCCTCGGGCCTTTGATCGCCCGGAAGAATCCGGTGCTTCTCATCGAGACCTTCGCCGAGATACGTCGCGCAGTGGGTGAGGACGTGAGCCTGGTCTGGGTCGGATCCGGCCCGCTGAGGAGCGAGCTCGAGGCGCTCGTGCACAGACTCGGGCTCGACGGCGCGGTGGTCTTCACCGGCTACCTTCCCGAAGCCGACAAGGTGCCGATGCTCAACCTTGCCGACGTCTTCGTTTTTCCCTCGCTGCTCGAGGGATTTCCCCTGGCACCCCAGGAGGCGATGTCGTGCGGCAAGCCGGTGGTCGCTTTCCGGGCGGCATCGCTCGGCGAGATGATCGAGGATGGCGGCACCGGCTTCCTGGTCGAGCCCCATGATCGGACCGCTTTTGCCGACCGCGTGGTGCGTCTCCTGCGGGAGCCCGAGATGCGCGCCCGCTTCGGCGCCGCGGCGGCCGAGCGGGTGGACCGCAATTTCCGCTGGGACCTGACGGTAAGACGGGTACAGAAGGTCTATCAGGAAGCCTTGGATGAGTTCAGGCGCGCCGGTTAGGCTCCGCTGCCCTGACTGCTCGAAATCCCTGGGACCCTTCGAGGGACGCCCGATCTGTCCCGGCTGCGCCCGCTCCTTTGGTCCTTCTGAAGGCGTCTGGGACCTGTTGCCGCAATCACTCGACCTCGTCAAGGCCCGCGAGGACGAGGCGCACGCGCACCCCGGTCTCCCTACGTGGCGACGGGTCTTCTTCCACAAACGCTATTGGCTCGAGTGGTGCGAGAGGCGCTGGCTGCCTGAGGTGGTGGACGGACAGAGCCGGAGCTTCCTCGAGATCGGCGGCGGGCTCTGCTATGCGAGCGCGCTGGCCAAGGCGCGTGCGCCTCAGGCCTTTGTGGTGGCCACCGACGTGTCGCCCCGCTACCTTCGCCAGCACGCTGTCCGGGTGGGCGAAATCCTCGGTGCCCCGGCAGACATGTACGCCGCGGTCGACGCCGAGACGCTGCCTTTCGATGACGCGCAATTCGACGCCGTGTACTCGCAGGTTGTGCTCTACCGGCTACCGGACCCTGTTCGTGCGCTCCGGGAGATCCGAAGGGTACTGGCCCCGGGCGGAAAGTATCTCGGGATCGAGCGTGCGTCGCCCTGGCTGCCGCCTTTCTCGAGCCGAGAGGCCCGGGCGATGTCTGCACGTTCCACCCTCGCAGGAATCGGTGAGCGTCCAATCTCATACCGCGAG
>Ga0335084_10007208_pt1 | contig 11060 bp, 11 predicted proteins | sample Lox_Sample_44_FD_206721 | JGI IMG/M metagenome (GOLD analysis project Ga0335084, IMG submission 206721) | Soil microbial communities from Loxahatchee National Wildlife Refuge, Florida, United States - Lox_Sample_4.4 | ecosystem: Environmental > Terrestrial > Soil > Wetlands | place: USA...
TGCCCGAGGACACCAACGGTCTCGTCGACGTGTACGTGCGCGACCGGCTCGAAGGGACGACGGAGCGCGTGAGCGTCGCGAGCGGCGGCGAGCAGGCCGACGACGGCTCGTTCGGCGCCTCGATCAGCCGCGACGGGAGCTTCGTGATGTTCACGTCGCTCGCGGGCAACCTCGTGCCCGGCACGCCGAGCGGCGCGAACGTGTATCGGCGCAACCGCCTCACCGGCACGGTGGAGTGGCTCAGCGCCGGCGCGGTCGCGGGCAACACGAGCGGCGCGCCGGACGCGAACGGCGACGGCCAGTCCGTGGCCTTCGCGTCGAACGCGTCGCTGGTGATGAACGACTCGGCCACGCCCGACGTATACGTGCGCGAGACCGGCGTGGGCACGGACCTGAACGGCGACGGCGACACGATCGACTCGATGCTCCAGGTCTTCGCGGCGGACGATCCGCTGCCGGGGCTGCGCCCCGGCGCGCGCGTCGCGGCGGCGTTCGCGAAGACGGGCTTCGGCCGGGCGCTCGTCGGCGTGCCCGAGGCCTCGCAGGGCGGGCTCAACCGCAACGCGACGAGCCGGATCGTCGGCGCCGGCGCCGACGGCGACAACGATGCGCTCGACACGGTGCTCGCGCTCTACGACGGCCCGCACGACCAGCTCGTGAACCTCGGCGTGGCGGGGAAGGGCGGCGCGGTCTCGGACGTGGCGCTGTGCGCGCTCGCGGACGAAGCCCAGCAGAACGGCACCGACCTGAACGGCGATGGCGACCACAGCGACACGGTCCTCGTCACGGGCGAGATCTCGGCGCTGCTGGCGTCGCCGACGTCGAAGGTGCTGACGAACACGCGCATCGCCGCGACCGAGACGCTCGCTGCCGCGTCGCTCTGCGTGTTCACCGCGAAGGACCAGGGCAACGTGCTCGAGTTCTACGACGTGCAGACGGGCAAGCTCGTGAGCACGGGCCTGCCGGCGACGCGCTTCATGGTCGGTCCCGACCAGAAGCTCGTGGCGTTCCGCGTGCCCGAGGCGGGCATCGGCGACCTCAACAACGACGGCGACACCACCGACGAGGTGATGCACCTCGTCTCGACCACGGCCGTGTTCGCGGCCGCGAACGGCGCGGTGATCACCTCGCAGGTCGCGAACCTGGGCCTCCAGGGCGTGGACTGCGATCTGCCGGCCTGCCTCGCGCTGCCGCTGGGCTCGATCCTCGGCGACGGCAGCGTCTCGTTCCTCGGCACCGAGCCGGGGCAGACGCGCGATCCGGAGAAGTGTCTCGCGACCAACGGGGTGGCGTGCGACTTCAACGGCGACGGCGACGGCGTCGACACCGTCGTGCACCTGGTGCGGACGCGGCCCGCGAGCTCGCCGCCGCAGGTGACGGCCGAGGGCGAGATCGCGCTCTCGTCGACGGTCCAGCAGAACGCCAGCCCGTTCCCGATCGAGGCGCCGAACGGCCTCGTCCACATCCTCCAGGTCACGGAGTGCGAGGCCGCCCAGCTCGTCTGCCCGGAGACGCGCACCAAGCCGCCGCAGAACGGCCGGATCGGGCCGCCGCTCACGTACTGCGAGTCGCGCTACGACACGGACTACTCGGGCGATCTCGACTGCGTGACGGCGCGCAACTTCGTGGGCGTCGACACCGACGCGGACGACATCCCCGACTGGTTCGATCCGGCGGAGCTCGTCGACAACCCGGCGCCGAAGGACAGCGACGGCGACGGCGTCAGCGACGACATCGACCAGACGGTCAGCACGCCGCCGTGCCAGCTGAGCTGCGACCTCAACGAGGACGGCAGCATCGACAAGCGCGACGTCGACGCGATCCTCGCCGCCGCTGCCGCCGGCGGGCAGATCCAGGGCAATCCGGCGAGCCCGCAGTGCAGCGACCGCCGCGACCGCAACGGCGACCGCCGCATCACCTTCCTCGACGCCTCGCTCTGCAAGGCCCAGTGCGATCGGCCCGACTGCTCGCCGCCGCCTCCTCCGGCGCCGGCCCCGCTGGCGCCCGCCGCGGCGCCGCCGGCCGCGTGCGGCATCGGACCCGAGCTGGCGCTGCTGCTGCCCGTGCTCTGGGCGCTGCGCCGCGCGAAGGGCCGGGCGCGCTAGGAACGGAGTTGCCCAAAAGGAGAAGAACATTCGTGGTCTGCTGAGCAGACCCTCACGTAACTCCCGAGGTTTTCGAGCGGCACGGGTCTTGCTCCGTGATGCGACGAACCTGGGGAGGGTTTCGCAGGGGAAGGGGTCCATCGTGACGCGGCCGTGGAAGGCTTGGTGCTTGGCGCTCTCGCTGCTCGGGAGCGCCGCTCCCGCGGCGGCTCTGCCCCTGACGCTCTCGCTCGTCCCCTCCAGCCCGAACCTCGGACTGGGCCAGAGCTTCAGCGTCTCCGTCGTGGTGGGCGGGCTCACGGAGCTCGTCGGCGACAACGTGCAGGAGATCGCGCTCGAGAGCTTCTCGCTGAGCCTCCAGTTCGACGCGAGCCGGCTGCAGTTCCAGTCGCTCTCGTTCGGCGGGAGCCTCGGGGATCCGAACGACGCGTTCGAGACGTTCCTCAGCGGGCCCGGCACGCCCAACTCGACCGGCGTGGTCACGCTGGGCGAGTTCTCCTTCCTGACCGAGTCGCAGCTGCTCGCCCTGCAGAGCGCGCCGTTCACGCTCGCGACCGTCGGTCTCCGCGCGGTCGAAGGGCTCGGCCCGACGCAGCTGCAGCTCATCGGCCTCGACGCGTCGTCGCTCGGCGGCGTCTCGGGACGAGCGCTCGGCAACCTGCTCCAGGCGCCGAGCCCGCTGAACGTGACGGTGCCCGAGCCCGCGGCGGCGACGCTCGTGCTGCTGGCGTTCGCCGGGGTCGTCCGCCGCGCCCGCCGCTGACCGGCCCCGCGGCTTCGCGCATGCTCCCGGCGCCATGCGCCTCTCCGTCGGGCTCGCCGCCACCGCGCTCTCCGCGCTGCTGTACGGGCTCGCGTTCCCGCCGCTCGAGTGGGGCTTCCTCGCCTTCGTCGCGCTCGTGCCGTTCCTCGTCGCGCTGCGCCGGCTCGGCCGCCGCGACGCGCTGCTCTGCGCCTTCCTCTGGGCCGAGCTCGCCTCGCTCTTCGTGGCGAACGCGCTGCCCGACGCGGTCGAGACGTACTTCCTCCAGCCGCGCTGGCTGTCGTGGGGGTTCGCGATCGGCGTGTGGGCGGGCACCGGCTCGCTCTACTACGTGGGCTTCGCCGCCGCCTACCGCGGGCTGCGCTCGGCGCCGGTTGTGCTCCAGCCGTGGCTCGCGGCGGCGGCGTGGACCGCGTTCGAGCTCGCGCGCGGCCGGCTCCTGAACGACGCGGGCTGGTTCGTCGGCAATCCGTGGGCGCTCGCCGGCTACTCGCAAGCGGGCTGCCTGCCGCTGCTCCAGGTCGCCTCGCTGACCGGCATCTACGGCGTGAGCTTCCTCCTGGTGGCGATGAACGCCGCGCTCGCGGAGCTCTGGCTGCGCCGCGCCGAGGAGCCGCGCCCGCGCGCGCTCGTGCTGCTCGCGGCCGGCGCGGCGCCCGCCGCCGCCGCGCTCGTCTTCGGCGTCGCCGTGCTGCGCGGCGCGGGCGAGGCGCGCGAGCCCGGCGTCGCGACGGCGCTGGTGCAGGCCGACGTCGACCTCGGCTCGCGCTATCGACCCGAGCTCTACGGCCAGAACCTCGACGCGTACCTCGGCCTCACGCAGCAGGCGATCGAGCAGGTGCGGCCCCGCCTCGTCGTCTGGCCGGAGGCGGCACTCACGTTCCACCTCGACGAGGAGCCGCTGTTCCGCGCCTCGATCGCCCACGTGCTCGGCGGCGGCGACGCGGAGCTCGTCACCGGCGGGCCGTGGGGCATCCCCGGCGACGCGCCGGTGTACACGAACAGCGTGTTCGTCCTCGATCCCGAGGGCGAGGAGCGGGGCCGCTACGACAAGCAGGTGCTCGTGCCGTTCGCGGAGTACACGCCGCTGCGCGCGCTCGACCTCGTGCGCCGCAACTTCGGCCGCATCCGCGTCTTCACGCGCGGGCCGGCCACGGCGCCGCTGCCGACGCGGGCGGGCCTCGCGGGCATCCTCGTCTGCAACGAGGCCATGCTGCCCGAGCTCGCGCGGCGCCGCGTGCTCGACGGGGCCGAGGTCCTCGTGAATCCCTCGAACGACTCGTGGATCGCGCATCGCAACTGGTCGCGGCTCGCGTTCCACATGGCGCTCGTGCGCGCGATCGAGCAGCGCCGCGATCTGGCGCGCGTGTCGACCTCGGGCCCGTCGGCGCTCGTCGATCGCTACGGCCGCGTGCAGATCGAGAGCCTGCCGAAGTCGCGCGCGGTGATCGCGGGCAAGCTCCACCCGCGCCGCGAGCTCACGCTCTACGCGCGAGTCGGCGACGCGTTCGCGCTGGGCTGTGCGGGCGCGGTGGCGCTGGCGCTCGCGGTCCGCGCAGCTCCCAGGCGAGCCCGCAGCGCTCGAGGCCCAAGAGCGCCCACCAGGTGAGGTCGAGCTCGCCCGGGCCGACGCCGTGCCGCGCCCAGCCCGGCTCGGCGTGATGGTTGTTGTGCCAGCCGTCGCCGAGCGTGAGCCATGCGAGCCACGGCAGGTTCCGGCTCTCGTCGCGGCCGGGGAAGCGCTGGCTTCCGAAGCGATGGCCGAGCGAGTTCACCGCGAACGTCAGGTGGTAGAGCAGCACCGTGCTGATGCAGAAGCCGAAGACGAGCCCGCGTGCGCCGCCGAGCGCGAACGTCGCGGCCGCGAGGGTGAGCGGCGGCAGCCAGTGGAAGCGCTCGAGCCACACCAGCTCGGGCGCGCGCGCGAGGTCGCGCACGGCTTCGAGCGGCGTCGCGACGTGGCGGCGGCAGAGCAGCCAGCCGAGGTGGGCCCAGGCCATGCCGCGCGTCGGCGAGTGGGGATCGCCCGCGGCGTCGGTATGCCGGTGATGGAGGCGATGGTGGCCGACCCACCAGAGCGGGCCGAGCTGCGCCGCCGACGCGCCGAGCCACGCGAGCGCGAAGCGCGTGCCGCGCCCGCAGCGGAACGAGCCGTGCGCGAGCAGGCGGTGGTAGCCGGCCGTGAGCCCGAACGCGCGCACGAACACGAGCGCGAGGCACGCGACGACCGCGCCCGCGCTCGCGCCGGTGAACAGCGCCGCCCCGCACGCCGCGTGCAGCGCGAGCAGCGGCACGCACACGCGCGGGTCGAGACGCTCGTCGGGCATCGCGGGAGGCTAGGCCGGCTCCCGCGGCGTCGCCTGCGCGCGGCTCCGCGCGAGCGCGCCGTCGCCGCGCCACATGTAACAGGAGTCGGGATAGCCGCCGACGCTCAGCTCGCGCGGGATGGCGCCGCCCGCCGGGCGGCGGCCCGCGAGCTGCGTCACGAGCCGGTGCGAGAGCGCGGCGAGACACTGGATCGTGCCGGGCGCGAGGTTGAGGAGCGCGTCGCGGAGCGGCGCGTCCGCGGCGCCGTCGCCGAGCGCGGCGAGCACGCGCGGCGCGAGGCCGCGCAGCGCCGGCCCGCCGACGAGCGGCCGGAGCGCGTCCTCGCGGCTCCGCCAGGGCGCGCTCGCGAGCGTGGCCGGACCGCGCTCGCGCTCGACGGCGGTGAGCGCCTCGAGCGTGGTGACGCCGGCGTCGAGCCGCGCGTAGGCGCGCACCTCGTGTTGCCGCGCGAGGCGCTCGACCGGCCACGAGACGTCTCGCTGCGGGCGCGTGACGAACTCGGAGAGCTGGAGCGCGATCTCGAGCGCGCCGTCGTCGCGCTCGAAGCCGTCGAGGAAGAGCGCGCGCTTGGCCACGCGCTCGTGCGGCGCTCGCGCGTCGAGCTGCGGCTCGCCCGCGAGGATGCGCGGCGCGCTCGCGCCCATCAGCTGCGCGAGCGTGAGCAGGTGCGAGCAACCGAGCGGCCCGCCGAACACCGCGCCGAGCCGGCGCACGAAGCCGCCGTCGAGCCGCTCGCCGACGAGCGCCTGGAGCCGCGGCGCCGGATCGCGGCACGAGTCTCCGCCCGAGGCCGCGCTGGGCTCGAAGGCCACCGTGGGCTGCGCGACGTCGAGCCGCTCGAGACGGGCGCTCGCCGCATCGACCTCGAAGGCGAGCTGCATGTGATGGATGAAGCCGGCCGTCTGGAGGTCGCCGCCCGTCGGCACGAACCCGCACTTGCGGAGATCGAGGATCACGCCCGCGAGATGCAGGCGCTGCGGCCCGGCGGCGAAGGCCTCGACGACGAGCGTGCGCGTGTGGAGCGGGAGACCGCTCGCGTACGGCAGCTCCAGCGGGCGGTCCGGCGACATGGCCGCGCAGTATAGAAGCACCCCTTCGCCGCGTGTAAGCTGGCGCCGTGTCCGCGCCCGAAGCGCTGGTCGACCTCGCCCGCCATCCCCTGCTCGACGTGTCCTGTTCGCGCGCGAGGGAGGCGATCGCGCGCGGCCGCGACGAGCTCGCGGCGAGCGGCATGGCGGTGCTGCCGGGCTTCCTGCAGAGCGACGCGCTCCCGGCGCTCGTCGAGGAGTGCGAGGCGCTCGCGCCGCGCGGGCACTTCTCGGAGGTGCGCGGCACTCCGTACATCGACGTGCCGGATCTCTCTCTGCCCGAATCGCATCCACGCCGCCGCCTCGGCCGCACCGCGCTCACCGCGGTGGCGTACGACCGCTTCCCGCGCACGAGCGGCTTGCGCGCGCTCTACGAGTGGGAGCCGCTGCTCGACTGGATCCGGATCCTCCTCGGCCGCGAGAAGCTCTACCGCTACGCCGATCCGTTCGGCGCGCTGAACCTCGCCGTGATGCGAGACGGCGACGAGCTGGCCTGGCACTACGACCAGACCGACTTCGTGGTGTCGATCGCGCTCCAGTCGAGCGAGCGCGGCGGCGAGTTCGAGGTGGCGCCGTGGATCCGCAGCGCGGAGGACGAGAACTACGCCGCCGTCGCGCGCGTCCTCGACGGCGCGCCGGGCGCCGGCGTGCGCGTGGTGCCGATGACGCCGGGCACGCTGCTCCTGTTCGAGGGGCGGCGCTCGCTGCACCGCGTCTCGCCGATCGGCGGCCGCCGCGCGCGCCACGTCGCGCTGCTCGCCTACGACACGAAGCCCGGCACCGACAGCTCGCCGCTGCTGAAGCGCGTGCGCTACGGGCGCCTGCCGGGAGAGGCATGAGCGAGGTCGAGATCGGCGAGGCGTTCGTGGGCTCGGGCGCGGAGGCAGCGCACGTGAACACCGTGCTGGGCGCGCGGAGCGGGCCGGTCGGGGTCGCGTGGGCCACCGCGCTGGCCACGCCCTCCGCCGGGCACGCGCCGTTCGTGGCCGTGGTGCGGCCTGGGCTTCCGGCGAAACCCCTCACGTTGTTCGTGAACAAGGCCGCGATCGCCGGAGAGCGGCACGCGGCCCTCACCTGGGGCGCCGCGCAGGCGGGCGTCGCGAGCGGCGTGATGGACGCGGTGGCCGCGGGCGACGTGCCGCCGGGCGAGGTCGACGCGCTCGCGCTCGTCGCGGCGGTGTGGGTGGATCCCGCGGCCAGCGACGCGGAGGCGGTCTACCGCAACAACCGCGCGGCCACCGCGCTCGCTCTCGCCGCGGGCCGCCGCCGCGCGCCCGCGCTCGCCGACGTGCTCGCCGCGCGCGAACGGCCCGAGAACCCGTTCTTCCGGCCGCGCTCCTAGTAGAGCACGCAGCCGTACGGCGGCTCGTGGCGCGCGATGCGCTCGGCGAAGCCGGGCACGTACGCGCGCACGCGGTCGGCGCCGAGGTCGACCTTCACGCGGTCCATCGAGGCCGGGATGTCGGGCCGGCAGGAGTCGAGAGTGCGGCCGCCGACGAAGACGCAGGAGCAGACCTCCTTCGCCACGTAGCCGGCGCCGATCGAGCTGCGGTCGCGCAGCGTCTCGTAGATCAGCGCCGCGCCGACGAGGACGACCCACAGCCCGGCGATGGCCTTCCAGCGCGTCATCGGCTCGCGCCTCCGCGCAGCGGGAAGGCGCGGATCAGCGCGGCGAGCTGCGCGTTCAGCTCCGGCCAGCCCACCGCCTGCATCTCGCCGAGCCGCACCACCACGAGATCGCGGTCCGGCACCATCACCACGAACTGGCCGCCGTTGCCGTTCATCTCGAAGGCCTCGACGCCCGGGCCGAGCACGGGGAACTGTCCTTCCCCCGGCGTGCCCGTCACCCAGAAGTGCGCGCCGTAGACGCCGTTGTTCGGCGCGGGAGCCGGCGTGCGCGTGAACTCGACCCAGCCCTCGGGTAGCAGGCGCCGGCCCTCCCAGCGGCCGTCGCGCAGGTAGAGCAGGCCGAGGCGCGCCCAGTCGCGCGCGTTCGCCCAGACGAACGCGCCGCCCATCAGCGTCTCGGCCGCGTCGAACTCGAGCACGAGGCTGCGCAGGCCGAGCGGCGCGGCGAGCTCGCGGTCGACGAACGCCTTCACGCCCGCGCGGCCGCCGCCGATCGTGCGCGTCACGATGTCGGACACGATCTGGCTCGTCGCCGTGGAGTACGCCCAGCGCGTGCCGGGATCGGCGACGAAGTCGACGTCCTCGGCGCCGAGCGCCGTGTTCGCGGACAGGTCGCCGAAGAGCAGCTTCGCGACGAAGGCGCTCGCGCCCTCGCCGCCGTCCGCGTTGTCGAGCCCGGTGTCCATGTTCAGCAGCTGGCGCAGCGTGAGCGTCGCGCGCGGATCGTTGGGCTTCTGCCAGTCGGGCACCGGAGCGGGCGCGTCGAGCGCGAGCTTGCCCTCGCGCACGAGCAGGCCGCTGAGGCATTGCGTGACGCTCTTCGCCGCCGACCAGGAGCGGAAGCGCGACTCGGGGCCGAAGCCGTCGGCGTAGCGCTCGAGCACGATGCGCCCGCCCTCGATCACGAGCAGCGCGCGCGTGTCGGGGAGGCCGCCGCGGCCGACGGGAAGGAACAGCTGCGCCACCGCGGTCTCGATCGCGGTGTGGTCGGCGCCGTCGGCGGGGACGCCGCTCGGCCAGCCGAGCGTCGGCCACGGCACGCCGGCCGGCTGCGGCGGCAGCGGCGCGGCCGCGCGGGCTGCGGCCGCGAGGCCGAGCGCGAACGAAGCGGCGAGGAGAGCCCGGGCTCGCATGCGGCGCCGGAGCGTAACGGGTGGGGTGGGGCTCGTCAGCCGGCGCTGGCCCCGCTCGCGCGTCTCTCACGCAGGTTGGTCAGCAGCACCGCCACGAGCGCGGCGCCCACCGCCGCGAGATAGAAGCTCCCCCGCGCGGGCAGGCTCGTGATGGTGAAGTTCGCCACCGTGCCCGTGCCGAACACCGTGGGCGTGAACGCCTCGATGCGGAACGGCGCCTTCGGGTCGAGGTTGTGGCCGAACACGTAGAGCGTGTACGCGAAACGCGCGAACGCGAACACGCCGAAGTACGCGTAGAGCGCGAGCAGATCGAGCAGCGAGCGGACGTCGCCGAGCGCCACCACGCGCAGCAGCAGCAGCACGAACGCGCCGAGGGCGAAGGGGAGGAATGCGAGATCCGACAGCGCGGCGCGGTCGATCTTCGCCATGCCGATGTAGTGGTTGAGGGTGTTCACCTCCTGCACGTCGCCGCTCACCGTGTACGGGAAGATCACCAGCTCGAGGCCCGCCGGATACTGCGGCGCCACGAAGCGCATCTGCCAGATCGGCGCCAGCACCGACAGTGCGAGCGGGACGATCAGCACGAGCAGGAGCCAGCGGCTCCGCGTGCCGAGGGGTCGCGCGAGCCAGCTCGAGGAAGAGTTCACGGGAGGCTCCCTCATACCGCGTCGTCGCGGCGGAAACGGTGGAGAGCGGCGGCGAAGGCGGCGGCGCCGAACGCGAGCGGCCAGCCGACGCCGAGCGCGACGCGCGCGGCCGCGCCGAGGCGCGTGGTGAGGTAGAAGCCGACCGGGCCGAGCGTGGCGAGATCGGGCTCCGCACCGGCCAGCAGCGCGACGCGCGCGGCCTCCACCGGATTCAGCGACGCCAGCACCAGCACCGCCTGCGGCGCGAGCTGCCAGCGCAGCAGGATGCCGATCAGGCCGAAGTCGAGGAGCGCCACGGCGGCGAGCCACGCGAGCAGCAGCGCCGCGAGCGCGTGCGCTCCGCTCCGCGCCAGGCACGACAGCGCGAGCCCGAGCGCCGCGAACGCGAGCAGCAGCGCAGCGCACACCGCGAGCGCCTGACACAGGAAGCCCCACGGCACGGGGGAACCGAGCAGCGCCGCCGCGGCGCCGATGGCGAGGAACAGCGCCACGAGCGGCAGCACGAGCCCGAGCGCCCGCACGCCGAGCGCGACGCCGAGGTAGCGCGCGCGAGAGACGGGCTGGCTCAGCAGCAGCTCGAGGCTGCCGTCCTCGCGCGCGCGCGTCACCGCGAGCCCGGTCGCGAGCAGCGCGAGCAGCGGCAGCAGGTAGACGAGCGCGTGCGACAGCGAGAACAGCACGCGGCCGGCGCCGGTGAAGCCGAGCACGCTCGATTCGCGCAGCCCCACGCCCACGAAGACGAGGGCGAGCAGCGCATAGAGCCCGACGCCGAGCCAGAGCCAGCGCGAGCGCATCAGCTCGGCCCGCTCGAGCAGCGCGAGGGCGGAGATCTCGCCGCTCATCGCGCGGGCGCCTCGCGCGCGCGGAGCGCGGCCAGCGCCGCCGTCGCGTCGAGGGCGCCCGCGCTGCCGGCGCCCACGGCCGCGAAGCCGTGGCCCATCGGCGTGCGGGCGCCGTCGACGAAGCGCGCCTCGCCCTCCGCGAGCCAGCGCTCTCCCGCCGAGTCGTGGAACCACGCGGGCCCCGTCCGCTCGGGGTGCTCGGCGCGCTCGAGGAGCAGGCAGCCCGGGTCGTCGAAGAAGAGCACCTCGCCGCTCGGGAGGTGGAGCTGCGCGGCGAAGGCGGGATCGCTCACGAGCATGTGGCAGCGGGCGCAGGCCACGCGGTCCCACGCGGGCTCGACCGGGCCGCTCGGCGGCGCGACCGCGCGCCAGACCCAGAAGGCCGCCCCGGCGAGCGCGAGCGAGACGAGGGCGGCGGCGCCGAACGAGCGGCGCTCACGCGGCACGGGGGCCTCCGCTCTCTCGCGCGGGCGGCAGCGTGTCGCCGTCTCGCACGCACACGTCGCGCAGGTCGGCGCCGAGCGT
>Ga0335084_10007209_pt1 | contig 11058 bp, 10 predicted proteins | sample Lox_Sample_44_FD_206721 | JGI IMG/M metagenome (GOLD analysis project Ga0335084, IMG submission 206721) | Soil microbial communities from Loxahatchee National Wildlife Refuge, Florida, United States - Lox_Sample_4.4 | ecosystem: Environmental > Terrestrial > Soil > Wetlands | place: USA...
AGAGTGAATTCCTATTATACTCATTTTGGTAAATGAGTATAATACCGCTGGATACCGGGTTCCCAGCACATTATACTCAATCCGCATACTGAGTATATCTCATGCCAACTCCTTCCCTGGTTGCCCAGACGACATATGCCGAGCTCCTCGAGCGCACCGCCACCGCCGCCTTCCAAGACGCCTTCGCGGACGACGGCTCGTTTACTGCCAAGACGATCAATGGCCGCAAGTACTGGTACTTCCAGACCGGCATTGGCGCCGAGCGGTCCCAGCGCTATGTCGGGCCGGAGACGCCAGAGCTCCTGGAGCGCATCGCCCATCACAAGGAGGTTCGCGAAGACGAACGCGAGCGCCGGGCGCTCGTCTCCACGCTTGTCCGATCATTCGCCTTTCCCCGTCCCATTCCTGAGATCGGCGATGTCATTGCGGCACTTGCCAAGGCCGGCGTCTTTCGCCTTCGCGGCGTGCTCGTCGGAACGATCGCCTATCAAACCTACGCCGCAATGCTTGGCGTTCGTCTCTCTGCCGGCTCGCTCCAGACCGGCGATGTCGACATTGCCCAGTTCAAGAACGTCTCGGTGGCGGTCGAGGACTCTACTCCGCCTGTTCTGGAGGTGCTGAAGGAGGTCGACAAGACTTTTCGTGCCGTTCCTCACACGGCGGATGGCCGACTCGTCACCAGCTATGCCGCCAAGGGCGGCTTGCGCGTAGACTTCCTAACGCCTCATCAAGGTAAGGAGACCGGCCGTCCCCAAAAGCTACCTGCCCTGAACACAGACGCCCAGCCGCTTCGTTTCCTGGATTTCCTGATCCGCGACTCCGAGCCCGCGGTCATCCTGCATGGCGCCGGTATCCATGTGTGCGTGCCGGCTCCGGCGCGCTACGCCGTCCACAAGCTCATCATCTCCCGCAGGCGCCCAGAGGGGTTCGCAAAGCGCGACAAGGACCTTAAGCAGGCCGAGGCCTTGCTGGCAGCCCTCGTCGAAAAGCGACCCCATGAGCTGAAATCTGCATGGAAGGAAGCTCACGATCGCGGTCCCAAATGGCGCCAATTGATGCTCGAGGGGCTTGCCTTGCTTACAGGCTCTATTCGAGACGCGGTGCTTAAAACGATTGGCGCGCCTCGCTCGGTCATTCAGGGCATCGATCTTTCCTTCGAAAATCCCGCCGCTCGTTATGACTTTAGCCGCGATATCGTGACATTCCAGGGCAAGGCGCTCGGCGGCGCAGTCAACTGCGCAGTCAGTCGCGAAGCGCTGGACGACCACTTCGGTGCCGATGGTCTCGGGCAAGAGGGTCGGCTGCAAGCGTTCCTCAAGAACAGGTCAAAGATTGAGGAGATCGCTCGCGCCAAATACCTCTTCTCTCCGGTCGATGAACCCGGCGCCGTTCTGATTAAGACATCCGATGCCGAGAACTTTTCGCGGGAGACGCCCGCCCGGAGATCTCCGGGCTCTCCAGAGACCCGGCGAGCCCCTAAACGGAAATAAGCGCTCCTTGATAGTCCAATCCCGCGCGTCATTCCGATCGACCAGGATATGCACTCACCGCCAACGCTGCCGGTGACCGCTTGACCACGTGCCCGCTCTAGCACCGGCCGCCAAGGCACTAGAGCGGTTCACAACTTAATTGAATCGGGAGGGATTCCCGATCTCGGACGAATATGATTCAAGATGCTGGCTGGGCTGGAGGCCAGCATCCGATGGTCCGACCACTTTCCAATGATCTGCGTAAGCGTGCGGTTGCCGCTGTTGCGAAGGGTGAGAGCTGCCGCTCGGTGGCATTGCGGTTTGGGGTGGCGGTGTCGTCGGTGGTGAAGTGGTCGCAGCGTTATCGAGCGACCGGCTCCGTAGCGCCCGGCAAGATGGGCGGGCATCGCAAGCCCGTACTTGAGCCGCATCGCGCCTTCATCAAGGAACGGATCAGCCAGACGCCGCATTTGACGCTTCACGCCCTCAAGAACGAACTCGCCGCGCGCGGGATCAAGGTCTCCCACAATGCGGTTTGGCTGTTTCTGCGCCGCGAAGGGCTGCGCTTCAAAAAAAACGCTGCTCGCCCTCGAGCGAGCCCGCTCCGACATCGCGCGTAGACGCCAGCGCTGGCACTCATTGCAGGCCAAGCTCGATCCCCGGCGCCTGGTCTTTATCGACGAGACCTGGATCAAGACCAACATGGCCCCCCTGCGCGGATGGGGACCAAAAGGCGAGCGGGTGCGGAGCTTCACGCCGCACGGCCACTGGCGGACGCTGACTTTCCTTGGCGCCTTGCGCTGCGACCGCCTCACCGCACCTTGCCTGTTCGACGGCCCCATCAACGGCGAATGCTTCCGGGCCTATGTTCAGCAGGTTCTCGTTCCGCAGCTTCAGCCGGGCGACATCGTCATCATGGACAATCTCGGTAGTCACAAGTCGGCCGCCCTGCGCAGCTTGATTAAAGCGGCCGGCGCAAGGCTCTGGTATCTGCCGCCATACTCTCCCGACCTCAATCCGATCGAGCAGACCTTCGCCAAAATCAAGCACTGGATGCGCTCCGCCCAGAAGCGCACCATCGACGACATCTGCAGCCATATCGGCCACCTCGTCACAACCATCCAACCCAGCGAATGCAGCAACTACTTCGAAAACGCCGGATATGCTTCCATCAAAACGTGAAACGCTCTAGCGCGAACTCGCGGGACCGCTCGATCAAGGGGGGTATCGTTTTCGTCGCCCTGAAATCCATCGTCGAAGAAATGGAGCTGAATTGGGAGCCCAACGACATGGCAAGAGGCCATTTTCCTCAACGGTGGCTGATAGGCCGCCAAACGTTATCGTTCGGCTATTCAGAATAGGATGCTATCGAGACGAAGCGTCAACAGAAATCGGGTCTCGCCGGCAATTTCGGTCTGCGCGGCGGCCTCCCAGCCGGCGCGCTCGTACAGCGGAAGCAGCCGCGCAGCGCAGGTGGCGTACCCCCGCGTGAGGCCGGCCTTGCCCATCTGCTCCAGAAAACCCCGCCAGAAGAAACGCATCGCGGCAATGTCCGTGGGGCCATGATTGAAAAAGGTCAGGATCTCAAACATCCCGGGTTCACAGGGGATCACGAAACCGTAGGCTGCCGACTGAGCGCGGGAATGATCTTGATGTGCTGCAACGGCGAAATGTAGCCTGCCGTCCGCGCGGCGGGACACCCAGATGGCATGATCCTCGTAGGCGAGGCGGATCCTGAGACGCCGACTTTCGTCGTCCCACAGCCAGAGCTGACGGACCAGCCGGTTCGAGGGCACACGAGCAAACGCCTCGTAGAACGCCCTTTCATATTCATCGCGCAGGTCGCGATCGCACGCGTCGAGGCGACAAACCCCGCTCATGCCAGCGGCTCCAGGCGTAGAAATATCTCGCGCTTTGGTGCCAGCGTGATTCGGGGCGAGGCCTCGATCGGTGCCTTGTCGGCGCGCAGGAGGCGAAATCGCTGGGCAATCATGGCGACCGATATCAGCAGCTCGGTATAGGCAAAGTGGGTGCCGACACACACGTGCTCGCCCGAGCCGAACGGCAGGAAGCTGCGTCGCGGCCAGGCGGCATCCGGGGCAAAACGGTCGGGACGAAAACTTTCGGCATCCTCTCCCCATTCGGCCGACCGATGCAGGCCATAAACCGAGATCAGCATGATCGAGGCGCGCGGAATGGGGTGCCCCTCGATCTCGTCATCTTCGATGCTCTGGCGGGCGAGGTTGTAGACCGCGGGGTAAACCCGCATCGCTTCGTTGACGACCTGTAGGGTGTAGGTGAGCCTGGGTAGATCTCTCCATTCGGGCGCACGACCTTGCAGTACCGATTCGAGTTCGAACTGAAGCTTCTCGGCGACATCCGGGTGCTCAGCAAGAAGCAGCAGCATCCATGCCAGCGTCGTGGCGGTGGTCTCATAGCCGGCGACGAATAAGGTCTTTGCCTCGTTAAGGAGCGCTGTTCGGTTCAGGCCGTCGCCGCTGCGAGCATCGCGTGCGTCGATAAGGGCGCCGAGCAGATCGTCACGTTTGACGGCGTCGGGCACGATTCGCGCGTCGACATGCGTGCCGACGAAATCGTCGAGTTCGCGACGGCAGGCCGCGAGCCTGCGATTGCGCGGCGTCGGAGCCCACATTGGCGTAGGAAACATTGATGTATTGCGCTCGCGCAGCAGCAGCAGCCCATCGCGCATGGCAGCGCCGACACGGATGCCGAATTCCGGTTCGATCTGGATCGACAACAACTTTTCCGCCATCACCTCCATGGCGAGGCGCTGCGTTTCCGCGACGATCGCAACCGGAGCGCCAGACCTTCGCCGCACCTCCCAATCCTCGAGCCGCCGCGCCGCGGCACGCTGGACCACAGGCGCCAGCGACGCCATCTCGCCGCGACGCAGCAGCGGCTGGATCATAGCGTGGCGCGTCTTCCACAACGGACCTTCCGTCGCCAAGAGGCCATCACCGATCACGATTCCCAGCGCACGGTTTTGCGCGGCGCGTTTCCAGATGTCGCGGCGCGAGCTGAACACGTGCTGCGCCACTTTTTGATCGCACGTCGTCAAGATCCGTCGACGCAGAACGCGAAATGAGCCAAGGCCGCCGCCCTGTTCGGCGTTTCGCCACACAAAAAGATGCGGCGAACGGGCAAAAGCCTCGATGTCGCCAAACAGCCAGTGCGAGGCTCCGGAATCGCTCATGTCCTCCCCTCGGCGATCAGACGCCGTGTTTCAGAGACGAACTCCGCGTCGAGCCCGGCTCCCCCTTCGAACAGTTCGACCAGGCGGCGGCCAAATCGTGCCATCGCGACGCCGTCGGCAATGTCGTGATCGCAAGCAGCGGACAGGAAAAGTATCTTGCGCCGCGACACCTTTCCCTTGGCGTCGAGGGCGAAGCGCTCGGCGATCGCGCCCACGAACCCGGTGACTGTATGGAGCGTACCTCCGACGATGCTGGTGGGCCGGGCGAAACCCCTTCTATGAACCGTCGAGACGAGAACCGTGCCGTGGCTCATACGCAGCCGAAAGGGATCGGAGACTATCCAGCGGGCGATCAGACGCCGCGCCCAGTTCGGCGCCGTAGCCATTCGACGCCGGAGCCGTACTGCGGGATCATCGGCCAAGTCATCGCTGCTAATTGCTTGGCGCAATTCCCAATTAATCCTCGCCAGGCTCTTGTCTTGTGCGCCCCGCACGATGTAGCCGACGGGAATGCGGATGCCGCCCGGAAGGCGCTTGTCGAGCGGAGAGAGAATATCGACGTCTTGGAACGTGATCAGTTTGTCACGGCGCCTGTAAGTGTTGAACTCGGGATTGGCGCTGATCCCCCGCGCAAAGCAAAAGACGGCGAACACATGGAACGGCAGAGCGATGCGCGTTTCGCGTTGCAATGCGCTGATGCGCGCAAGCGTTTCGGTGACGTCGACCTCAATCGTGGCTCTGATGACGTGTGGCCGCTGCCGTTCGAAGAACATCACCAACACGTTGCGCAAGATCGGCCATGGCGCCTCGCGGTGGGCGATCTTTTCCTTGGGCGTCGCGACGCGAGCAATGCCGCGCAATTGCTTCAGGAAGGTCGGATGCAATGGCTATAATCCTTTTAAAAAAAGCAAATTCAACGGCGACTAATCTCATCTTTCGGAACGTGTGGCGCGCCGCCGCTCGCCACAATGAAAACGTCCATCTGTTGCCCAGGGTAAAGCGTTCGGCCGGCGGCGTCGACCTCATAGACCACGCGCAGGACTCGGGTGTCGACCCGCTCGGTCGCGGCGCCCACAAGTTCGGTCTTGGCGACCACGAGCGGCTCTGCTCGCAAGGGCCGCAAGTTGAAACGCTGGCCTGCTGCCCCGCGCGGACTGGCCCAGGCAGGAGCCTTGGGATCAAAGCGCGAAAGATCGGCCTCCTCTACCTCCGCGCGCACCCACAGTGCCCCCAGACGGCCGAGCACCACAAGGGGAACGGAAAGCGGGCCAGCCTGGACAAACTCGCCTGGATGGATGTTGACCTGAAGCACCGTCGCGTCGAAGGGCGCGTCTACGGTGCGCAACGCAAGTGACGTCTCAACCTGCACCAGCGCTGCGCGCGCCTGCTCCACCGCCGCTTCCGCGACCAGCAGCGCCGGCCCGTCCGTCCCCTCGGAGGTCAGATACTGGGAAAGCTCGGCGCGCGCCTGGAGCCGCCGCGCCCGCGCCGCTTCGAGCCGGGCCTTGGCGATAGCAGCGTCACTGGATCGGCGGGTTGACTCCATCACGCTGATGGTCTCGCCGAGCTTAACCCCCTCAGCCATTCTGACGAGGTCCTGCGCCTGTGCGAGCGCTGCCTGCGCCTCGTCCACGCCCGCCTCCATTGCGTCAACCTGCGCTCGCATGCTGGCCAGACCGTTGCGGCTTTGCGCGAGCCGGCTTTCGGCCACGCGAAGATCGGCTTTGCGCGTTGCCACCTCCGCGGTCACCGATCGAGTGTCCAGAGAGAAAAGGGCTTCGTTCGCACGCACAGTTATGCCCGGAACGACGTTTACCCGGGCGGCTACCCCGGAAACATGAGCGCCAATACCAACCTGCTGGCCTTCTGCCTCCACGAGGCCGATGGCGGCAATCACGTCGGCTCGCGGAAACGACGGACCCGGCGGTCGCATCCGCGGCGCCGTTTGGTCGCGATCCTTTCCGTTGGCAAGGATCGTGGCCAGAGCAACCGTCAGACCGGCTGCGGCCACAGACGGCAGCCCCCAAAATCTGAAACGTTTTGAAGTGAAGCTCAAGATCTGGTTCTCTCGATTGTGTCGATTCGGCCGTCGCTCATATGAGCGATCCTATCCGCATGGCGGCGGATGCGTTCGTCGTGAGTGACGATCAGTACCGCTCGATGCGACGAGCGGGCGAGTTCGCGAAGAAGCGCGGTCACCTCGTCCCCTGTCGCCCTGTCGAGCGCCGAAGTCGGCTCGTCGCAGACCAGCAGACTAGGATCATGGATCAGGGCGCGGGCTATTGCAACGCGCTGCTGCTGTCCTCCGGACAAGCGCGCCGGCACCTTGTCGAGATGCGACGACAGGCCGAGCCGGTCCAGCATGCGCGCGGCAGCGGTTTCAGCCTGTTTCGTACGAGCTCCGCGGAGGAGAAGGGGAATGGCGACGTTTTCGACCGCGGTCAGGGCCGGTAGCAAGTTGAACTGCTGGAAAATGAAGCCAATATTGCGAGCTCGAAAATTGGCCAGCGCCATGGAATCCAGCGCGGAAAGACGGGTTCCGAGCACCTCTACCTCGCCAGCGTCCGGTTTCAGTATTCCTGCAATGATGGACAACAGCGTGGTCTTGCCGCAGCCGGAAGGGCCGACGAGGAAGGTCATTTCGCCAGCTTCGATATCGAGATCGATGCCCGGCAGGACCACGGCGCGCGCCTCGCCGTCCGCGAAAGACTTACTCAGCGCGCGAATTCGAACAGCGAGACTTCCGGTCGGCCCCTCATCGGAAGACAATGGCAGGATCCAGGCGGCGCACCCGGGCGAGGCTGCCCCCGGTTGCGACAAGCATGATGGCGAGGATGATTAAAGCAGAGTTGCCCGCGACCCAGCCCGGAAGCGAGAAACCGCGCAGATTGCCGTCGGCCGGTCCCACCCAGGCAAAGAAGCCCGTGGCGGCAGAAATGCCTAGCGCGTAGCCAGTGGCGCCGACAATCCCGACCTGCGACAGAACCATGCCGGTGAGATCGCGGTCGTTCATTCCCATGGCCTTGAGCGCTCCATATTGCCGCAGGTTATCGGAAACGAACATGCTGAAGGTCATGCCGATGATCGCGGCGCCGACGACGACGCCGAGCAGGACGACTACACCGAAATTGACGGGAATGCCGGTCTTGGTGAGGAAATACCAGATCGTCGTCCAGCGAAAGTCCTCGCTGGACAGCGCCTGCAGGCCGGTCTGTTCCGAGATGCGCTTGGCGACCTTCGCCGTATCCTCACCCTCCGCGGCCGCCGCGGCGACAAACGACAACCGGTTGCGCACCGGCGGAGCGTAATGGGCGGCCCGATCATAGGTCGTGTGCAACATCAGGTTGGTGGCGAAACTTGCCGTCGCTTCCGTGATAGCGACTACCACGGCACGCCGTTCGTTTATTTCCAGTTCATGACCAAGTCGCAACGGCTCCCCAGGCCACAGTCGGCCATAACCAAACACGTCGACCGCAACTGCATCCGGCTTGCGCAGATCCTCTGGGCCGCCGAGGCGGAAGCGCGGCGGCGCGCCAACGAAAGTCGCATCGTCGAGCCCGACCAGAACTCCGACCTCAATACGCCCGTCGAACGTGTGCGCAACGACGTTGACCCGCGACAACGGCGTGGCCCAGGCCACGCCCGCGACGCCACGCACCCGAGACAGAGCGGTGGAAGGCATCGGGCGCACCACATCGAGATGATCGACGTCGGGATTCATCACCCAGATTCCGACCTCGCGGGCATCGTCAATGATGTTGACGGTCCGCTCCATGACGCCGACGAATATCGCGGTCTGTTGGGTGATGAGCAAGGTAGCAAAGGCCACGCTCAGAACCAGGCCGTAATACTTCAACCGGTCACCGAACAGCATCTTGAAACCGATACCATACATCCGTGCGACGATTCTGTATTAGACTCCGTGGCGTCCGAGCGAACTTAGAGTTGCGTTGCGTCAATGGCAGCGTCCGCGAACCCGTCCACGCTATTATAGAAAGGCCGGCGGCGCGACAAGACGGCGGGAGGGACCGTTCCGGAAGCCGCCGTGTGCAGAACGACGCCAGCCGCCGAACCCGCCGATCCTTTCGCGGGTGTGGATCCGTTCGCGGGCGGAATAGCTGGGGTTTTTCAGTAGGTTGTCGCCTGGTCTGAATTGAGGAAGCTGAGAAGACTGGCTAGGCGCTCGAAAATCATCGCCTGAATTCTCTCTTTCGGACGGCTTCCGGTGCCTGTGGGAATAAGAGACTGTCGCGTGGCACATTGAAGAGAGTGTGTATTGGACGCGGGTTTGGACATAAGAGAGTGTAACGAAATCCGCGGCGGCTCAAACGCCCATCGATAGTTGCGTTCTCGATAGCAGAAGTCCGAGTCGCTGCGAACGACCGCTTCCTTTGGAATGCCTCCCTGCCAGCATCGGGCCGGCCGCCCTCGACCATTGATGCACAATTCGTGGGGCCGCCGGTAGGCCTTGCGCCCCAGAAATTTGAAGGCCACCAGCGCGTCCAGGAAATCGCGGGCATCGCGTCGCTGATTTGCCGGGTCGGCGCAGTCCGGAATCTCGCTTCATCTGGTTTCGTTGTGCATTCGACGCTGTTGGCCCTTGATCTTACTTACCGCATGCCGCGAGCCAGCCATTTAGCTAGCCCGTCGGAATCTAAATCGGCGAGAACTGGAGCAGTAAGGTATCCATCCGGTGAGTACCGCAGGCAAACTGAGCTTGCGGCGTTCAATGGGGATGGAACAGTTCTTCGGACCTCAGGGTGTCGATCGCTTCGGCGAGGGCAAGGCCGCGATAGATGCAGAACCATTCTCCGGTGTGGCGGTGCCACTGGAGGTCGAAGCGATCGCGGCTGATCCAGTCGAGACGGGCGAAGGGCGCGTCAAACTCTTCGCCGCGATTTTCCGGGAAGCCAGAGCGGTAGCGTTGAATGAAGCGATACTTGGTGCCGTGCCACTTGCCGAGGATATCGACGGGATAGTTGAACTGCGTCGGCCGGATTGTGGGCAGGAAGCGGGGCTTCAGGAACTCGTCGATCAGGTGCTGGCAGGCGGTCGTCACCGCCGATTTTTCCGCCGCGGAAAGACCGCTCGATCTCATGTGTCCTCTTGGCTCATGCTGCTTCCGCACGGCCTGGCACGGGCTTTCGCCAGTTCCAGGGCAGCAGCTCATCCAGCCTGTGGGCAGCGTGGTCGTTGATGCGGGCCAGCACGTCGGCGAGCCAGGCTTGCGGGTCGATGTCGTTGAGCTTGGCTGTGATGATCAACGTCGCCATGACCGCGGCACGCTCGGCACCGCGATCGGAACCGGCGAATAGCCAGGATTTACGTCCCAGGGCAAAACCGCGCAGGGCGCGTTCCGCTGCGTTGTTGGTCAGGCAGATCTTGCCGTCGTTGATGAAGTGCGCGAACCGATTCCATCGCTTGAGCATATAGTCGATCGGCTCAGCGACCGAGGCCGAGCGCGACAGGCGGCCGCGTTGCTCGCGCAACCAGGCTTCCAGAGCCTCCAGGAGCGGCGTGCTTTGCTCTTGACGGATGCGCAGCCGCTCGACAGCGGCAACGCCGTTGATGCCGCGCTCGATCTCGAACAGGGCATCGATACGCCTGACCGCCTCCAGCGCGATCGGTGAGATCGCCCCCGCATTCTTGCCGCGCCTGGCATTGGCCGCGATATCCGCAAGCTCGAAGAACTGCCGCCTGGCGTGGGCCCAACACAGCGCCGACGTGATCGGCCCCTCCGCGCGCGAGGGATCGTACAACGCGTTGTAGCCATTGTAGGCATCCGCCTGCAGGACGCCGCTGAAGGTCTGCAGGTGCCGCACGGGATGTTCGTGCCGCCGGTCGCGTGAGGCATAATACAGCACCGCCGGCGGCGCCGGTCCGCCAAAGGGCCGGTCGTCACGGACATAGGTCCAGATATGCCCCTGGATCGTCTTGCCCTTCGCCAGGATCGGGATTTTGGTGTCATCGCCATGCAGGCGCTCGGCAGCGAGCACATGAGCCTCGATCAGTGCGTGCAGCGGCTGCAGCACGGTCGTGCACGCACCAACCAGGTCGGCCAGCGTCGACAGGCTCAGATCGATGCCTTCCCGCGCGTAGCGCTCACTCTGCCGGTTCAAGGGCTGGTGCTGACCGAACTTCTCGAACAGGATCATCGCCAGCAGGCTCGGCCCGGCAAAGCCGCGGGGGACCGCATGGAACGGCGCCGGAGGCTGGGTGATCGTCTCGCAGGCCCGGCATGAGAACTTCTCGCGCACGGTCTGGATCACCTTCCACTGCCGTGGAACCACCTCCAGCGTCTCGCTGATGTCCTCTCCAAGCTTCGACAGCCGCTCCGAGCCGCAGCAGGGGCAGCAGGCCGGCGCCGCGATCACG
>Ga0335084_10007210_pt1 | contig 11058 bp, 11 predicted proteins | sample Lox_Sample_44_FD_206721 | JGI IMG/M metagenome (GOLD analysis project Ga0335084, IMG submission 206721) | Soil microbial communities from Loxahatchee National Wildlife Refuge, Florida, United States - Lox_Sample_4.4 | ecosystem: Environmental > Terrestrial > Soil > Wetlands | place: USA...
CGCGTGCACGGCCGCCCGCCGACCACGCACCACGAATTGGCGCACTGGTTGGCGAGCGCGCCCTAGTACGCTCGTTCAGCCGACGCGGTCGAGGTAGCGCAGCGCCGCCGCGAGCGGCGCCTCGGCCGGATGTCCCAAGCGAGCATCGACGATCGCGTCGACGAGCATCCACAGCGCCGAATACAACGGCAGCCGCGAGGCGAGTTCGGCGGCGAGCGTTCCGGTCGGATCGTAGCCGGCGAGCAGCAGCGCCAACGACTCCGGATCGGCGCGGTGTCCGAAGCGCGCGATGTCCCACAGCGGGTCCGCGACGACCGCGTCGCCCCAATCGATGATGCCGCTCAGCCGATCGCCGTCGACGAGGATGTGCGCCGTCTTCAGATCGCCGTGACACAGCACGCCGATCCCGACGGCGTCGAATGCGTCGACGCGCGCACCGATCGCGACCTCCGCGGCGCGCGCGGCGTCGACGGCAGCGTCGACGCCGATGCGGCGCGTGTCTTCGCATATGCGGTGTAGGAACGCGAGCCACGAGACGTCGCGCAGTACGAATTCGTCGCGGTCGTTCCAGGCGACTTCGGCGAGCGTGCCGAACCGCGGCAGTGGGGTGCGATGCAGACGGCGCAGTCGCGAGCCGACCTCGCGAAACGCGGAATGACCCGCCGTGATCGGCGCGCCTGCGATGCGCGGCATGACGAACGCGCTCGTGCGCGCATCGAGCGTCGCGATGCCGAGAATCGGCGGCGCTCCGCAGTCCGCCTCGGCACCGCGCGCGCACGCCCACGCCTCGGCGCGCAGCGCATCATGGGTCGACGCCTTCACGATGAAGCGCCGCTCGCCGACGTCGACCTCGTAGACCTCGTTCGTCTCGAACGCCGTTAGGCGCGCAATGCGGGTCGCATCGAGATCGAGCGTGTTTGCGATGAACGCGGCGATCGCGCGATCGCGCCCGGTCGAGGAAATGGACAGAGGAGCGGTACCGTTTTCGTCGTGGCGTTCGGAGGGTTCTGGCGCAGAGACCGATGCGAATTGTATGCAGCTGACGGCGGTTTGTATCTGCGGTATCGCGAGAGGCGGCAAATCCCCGATGGGCTCCTAGTCGCGTGATGTTTCCGACATGAATTGCCGACTCGCTCGAGTCGATTCATTCTTCGCCGCGTAATTGTTGCCCACGGGAGGGGGCAATGGTTCGCCGATTCACGCGGTTGCCGTTCGGTATGCGCTTCTGCCTAGTGGTTGGTGTCGTCTTCGTCGTCATCTTTGCCCAGCACGTGGTGTTCCCCGCGCCGGGTTAGCGAATGCTCGCGATGGTGCTGGCGGAGAGAGTGGGATTCGAACCCACGATGCGTTTCCGCATACTTGATTTCGAGTCAAGCGCCTTCGGCCACTCGGCCATCTCTCCGCCGAGCATTTTCCTTGAGCCGGGTGCGCATTGCCAGCGGTCAGCGGCGAAGGCTCACCGGGACGCGTAACGTTCGGTTCGCAGCGCGCCGCGCGACCACGAGCAATCCGAGCAACAGCGCTGCCGTCACCCCATCGGTGGCGCCTTGGCCGGGTGAGCCTTGGCCCGGCGCCGGTGCAGGCGGTACGCCGGTCGCCGTCGTCGGGTTCCACGCCGGGATCTTCGGCGTCGCTTCGACGGTGATCTCGCCGTTGCTCACCGACGTCTCGAACTTCTTCAGCTCGGTGTCGAGGTTCGCGATGAGTTGATCGATCGCCTGATCGAAGCCGGTGGCGCTGCGTTCGCGCAAGGCCTGGTTCACGCCGACCAGCGTCGAGCTGCCTTTGATGCTGCTTTGGCCGGCCGCGTGGAACAGCATCGCCCGCGACGGGATGTCGAGCGCCACCGCGTCGACGAACGTTCTCGTTTCGTTCTTTTCGCCTTTGATCACGTACGCGGGCACGCCGTAGGCCCAATAGGTGAGTCCCATCGCGCCGGTGTCGCTGAACTGCACTTGCTCGTACGAGATCAGCACGATGTCGGTGACGCGAAACGCGGCGCGCAGGCGGTCGAGTTCGTCGAAACCGCCGCGCGGATTGAGGTACGTCGACGGGATGATCTCGATTGCCGCGATCTTCGGATCGGCGCGGAATGCATCGCTGATGCGCTTCAGCAGCTGTTGCTTCTTTTCCTCCGGAAAGACGTCGCTGCCCGACGGCGCGAACGCGATCCCGACGCGCACCGGGGCGTGCAGCTTGACGACGGTTGCCGGCGAACCTTCGTAGCCGCCGGAATACAGGTACTCGACCGCGCTGCTGTGCAGATTGCGCTGCTGCGAGGCGCACCCGGCGAGCACGCCCAACGAGAGGATTAAGGCGTAACCGAGATGTCGATTCATGGCACCTCCTTTTCGGCGCAGCTTGATTGCGCCGCACCGAAACGGGAATACGTGAAAACCGGGGCGCGCAGACGACCATCCGGCGGATTGGGTACGATCGGCACAGCGAGGACCGGAGGATCCGACGATGACTGCGTCACGAGAACGAAAGATCGAACGAGTGCTGGTCGCGAGCGATACGCCGGATGCGCTGGTGCGCGGTATGGAGCGGGCCGCCGGTGTACAGCGGATGACCGGCGCGGCCGTCGTGGCGGTGCTCGTCACGTACGATCCGGTGACCGAGATCCTGGTCGAGCGCTACAGCCCCGACGTGTCGCAGCGGGTGATCGACGATTTGCTGCGCAACGAACGCCAAGGCCTGGACGCCGCGCTCGCGCCGCTGCGCGCGACGATGACGCAGCTCGACGTCGAGGTGGTGTTCGCGCGCCACACGGCGTCGGCGATGTGCGCGGCGGCGCGCGATCACGACGCGAGCTTGATCGTGAAGCCGTTGGCGCGGTCGAATCGCGCGGACTTCCTGCACGCGCCGATCGATTGGCAGCTGATGCGCGAGGCACCGTGCCCGGTGCTCTTCACGCGCGCGGAGCCGTGGCCGGTGCCGCCGCGGGTGCTCGCGACGGTCGACGTCAGCGACACCGCGCACGCGCATTTGAACGAAGACATCCTGCGGCTCGGCGCGCAGGTCGCGGCGACGGTCGGCGCCGAGCTGCACGTGGCGACCGCGGTGCCGGTGCTGGCGCGTTACCTGACCGTCTATCAGGTCGCGCAAGACTACACGTCGGCGAAGGAGCAACTGCGCGAAACCCGGCGCGAAGCGCTGACTGCGCTGCTGCGGAGCGTCGGTATCGATGCGGCCGCCACCTACGTCGTCGAGGGGCGGCCGGCCGACGTGATCCGTGCGCTCGCGGCGGAACTGGCGGCGGGGCTCACCGTCGTCGGCACCGCCGGGCGTACCGGCCTGAAGAAGCTGTTGATCGGCAACACGGCCGAGGCGATCGTCAGCGACTTGCCGACCGACCTGCTGACGATCCGGGCGAGCAAGCCCGCGCGTGCGGGCAAGCGCGCGAAGCAATGAATTGCGGCTCGATGCACGAGCTGCCACGCAGGCGGTTCTTCGAGAGTCTCACGGGAGAGTCTCCGCAGCGGACGCTGCCCCGCCTGCCGCCGACACCGAGGAATCCGTTGCAGTAGCAGCCGCCGCGCGGTGCGCGAACAGCGCGCGGCATTCGTCCTCGCGACCTCGCACGACGCGCCGTCCCGCCCAAGCGCCGCTCGCGATCGTCACGACCGTGCATTGATCGTCGTCGTGGTCGCGGTGGTAGTAGATGACGACCCAGTCGTTCGTGCGGCCGAGTTCGTGCGCGCGTTTGGTGTTCGAGTACAGCGCGGTGAATTGCCACCCGTCGCGGGTGCAGTGATGAATCGGCAGCCAGCGCCGGTGCTCGGGATTGAAGCGCCGCGGCGCGATCGTCGGCAGCGCACGCTGTCGCGCGAGCGAGCGATACTCCTCGTCGACGGCGAGCAGCGTTTCGACCGCCGGCCGGACCGCCAACGATCGCATTGGGGCGCGACGGCGGCGCGCACCCAGCATACCGGCGAGGGCCGCGCGGATCGTCTCGACCTTCTTCGCGCCGACGCCCTCGACGCGCGCGAGCCGGCCGTCGTGGGCGGCTTGCTCGAGCTCTTCGAAGGTCATGCAGCCGAGTTCGTCGTGCAGCCGGTGCGCGAGCTTCGGGCCGACCCCGGGTAGGCGCTGCAGAAGTCGCTCGGGCTCCCCCTCGCTCTCGAGACGATCGAGCAACGATGCGCGTCCGGTGTCGATGATCTCGGCGATGGTCGCCGCCAAGCCGTCGCCGACGCCTTCGATTTCGCGCAATGCCGCCGTGCCGCCGGTGCGGTATTGCTCGGCGGCCGATCGATCCCACCCGCGCAAGTGCCGCGCGGCGCGCCGATAGCTCGCGATCCGAAAGGGATTCGCATCCTGCGTCTCGAGCAGTTCGGCGAGAAGGTCGAGCTGCGCCGCGATGGCGTCGTTCGCGCGCGGGTCGCTCACGCGGACGGCAACCGGGCCGCGAGGTAACGGACGCAGTCGTCGAGGCTCGCCACTTGCGCGTAGTCCGCTTCGGGAACCTCGACGCCGACCGTGCCCTTCAGCGCTACCAGGAAATTGAGGAAGTCCATCGAATCGATGTCGAGCTGGTCGCGCAGATTCGCCTGCGGATCGATCCGTTCGCCTTCCGCTTCGGGCGCGATCGAGTACAGCGCTCGCAGGACCGCGTTGCGTAGATCGGCTTCGTTCACAAGGCCTCCGGTTTCGCGAGCAGGCGTTCGATCGCGGCGAGAAAGCGCGCGCCGTCGTGGCCGTCGCTCGCGCGATGATCGGCCGCGAGCGTCACCGTGACGACGCGGCGAACGTACAAGCCGCCGGCGGCGACCCACGGCCGGCTCACGACGGCGCCGAACCCGACGATCGCGACCTGCGGCGGATGGATGATCGGATAGATGCTCTCGACGCCGCTGTCGCCGAGGCTCGATACGGTGATCGTCGCGTTCGACAATTCCGAACTTTTCAGGCGTCCCCGACGAGCGCGTTCGGTCGCGTCCTTCAATGCGGCCATCAGCGCGTCGACATCGAGCGCCGCCGCATTCGGGAGCGCCGGCGCAGCAAGCCCGCCGCCGCGCAATGCGATGACGACGCCGACGTTGACCGCTGCACTGCCCGCGAACGCGCCGTCGCGCCAGTAACCGTTCAGCGCCGGATTTTCGGCGGCCGCGCGCGCGACCGCCCTCAACAACAGCGCGCCGTACACAACGCGTTGCTCGATCGGGCGTTGCGCGTTGCGATGCTCGAGCCACGCGAGTGCCGGTTCGAGGTCGATCGTGTGCCCGAGGTAGTAGTGCGGGATGTCGCGCTTCGAACGACTCATCGCCGCGGCGATGGCGCGCCGCATCGGACTCGTCGGCGCGGGCGTCGGTTCGGCCGGTGCGACCGTCATCGGTTCCGCTTGCGCAGCGACCTGCGAGCGTGCGGGCGACGCGCTCGGCGGCGGCGCCGCGCGAATGAACTGCTCGACGTCGGCGACGGTGACGACGCCGCCGTCGCCGGTACCGACGACGCGATCGAGATCGACGCCGTGCTCGCGCGCGTGTTGGCGCGCCGCGGGCGAGATCTTGCGCCGGGTGGCGACGGACGGTACCGCGGCGGCGGACGGTCGCGCGGACGAGGGCGGCGGCGCACGGGACGGCATCGGCACCGGCGGGATGTACCGCGTCGGTGTGGCTTGTGGCGGCGGCCGTGGCGCGGTTGCGGCGGACGCCGGCGCCGGAGCGGGTGTCGCTGCGGCCGCCGCACGTGGTGTCGCGCCGGCCTCACCGACTCGATCGAGGCGCGCGAGCGGCGTACCGATCGCGACTTCGGTGTCGGGTACGACCAACAGTTCCGCGACGATTGCGTCCTCGAAGATCTCGATCTCGATCGCGCCTTTGTCGGTCTCGACGACCGCGACGATGTCGCCGCGCCGGACGCGATCGCCGACCTTCACGAGCCACTCGATCAGCGTGCCCGATTCCATGTCGGCGCCGAGCGACGGCATACGGAACTCAGACATTGCGCGCCACCAATCGCCGCGCGTGCGCGACGATGTCTTCGGTCTGCGGAATCGCGGCGCGTTCGAGGTGCGCGGCATACGGAATCGGCACTTCGGCGCTGCACAGCCGCGCGACCGGCGCGTCGAGCTCGTAGAACGCCTGCTCCATGATGCGCGCGCTGATTTCGGCGGAGAGGCTGCCGCTCCGCCAACCCTCGTCGACGATCAAGACGCGGCGTGTGCGCGAGACCGACGCGATGATCGTCTCGTCATCGAGCGGTCGCAGCGTACGCAGATCGATCACTTCCGCGTCGATGCCGTCGCGCGCCAGCGTCGCGGCCGCGTCGAGCGCTTTGAAGAGGCTGCCGCCGTACGTGACGATGCTCAAGTTGACGCCGGGTCTGCGCACGATGGCGCGGTCGAGATCGGTCGGCCCGGCGCCGTCCGGCAACTCGCCCTTCATGTTGTAGAGCAGTGCGTGCTCGAAGATCAGCACCGGATCCGGTTTCTCGAGCGCGGTCGGCAGCATGCCGAACGCGTCTTCGATCGTCGCCGGCGCCACGACGCGCAAGCCCGGCACGTGCGCATACCAGCCTTCGAGGCTGTGCGAATGCTGCGCGGCGAGCTGGCGGCCGCCGCCGGTCGCCATGCGGATCACGACCGGCACGCCGAACTGGCCGCCCGACATGTGACACAGCGTCGCTGCGTTGTTCACGATCTGATCGAGCGCGAGCAGGCTGAAGTTGACGGTCATGATTTCGACGATCGGTCGCATGCCGCCGAGCGCCGCGCCGATGCCGGCGCCGACAAAGGCCGACTCCGACAACGGCGTGTCGCGGATGCGCTCCTCGCCGAATTCTTCGAGCAACCCTTTGCTGACGGCGAACGAGCCGCCGTATCGACCGACGTCTTCGCCCATCAGGAACACGCGCGGATCGGCGCGCAGCGCGCCGCGAATCGCTTCGCGCATCGCCTCGCGATAGGTGATCGTCGTCATCGGCCGTCCGCGTCGTGCGCGATCGTCGCGAGCCGCGCGTCCTGCGCGGCGTCGGCATAGACGAAGCGGGCGAGTTCGGCGACGGGCTCGAGCGTGCCGGCGCGCGCGAAGGCGACCGCGGCGGCGATCTCTGCGTCGGCTTCCGCTTCGAGCGCCGTCAGGTCGTCGCGGCTACCGAGCCCGGACGCCTCGAGCCGCTCCACCAACGTTTTCACTGGGCCGCGCTGCCTCCAGCGTTCGACCTCCGCCTTGTCGCGGTAGAGCTCCGCGTCGAACATCGAATGGGCGCGGAAACGGTACGTGCGGAATTCGATGAATGCAGGACCGGCGCCCAAGCGAACCTGCTCGGCGGCACGCTTCGCGGCATCTTCGGTTTCGATCACGTCCATACCGTCGACCGCCTCCGACGGCAGGCCGTAACCGGCGGCCTTCTGGTGGATGTCGGTGACCGACTCGGAACGCTCGAGCGCAGTGCCCATCGCGTACAGATTGTTCTCGCAGACGAACAACACCGGCAGCTTCCACAACGCGGCGAGGTTCAACGATTCGTGGAACTCGCCTTCGGCGACGGCGCCTTCGCCGAAGATGCAGCAGGTCACTCGGTTGCGCTTCGACATCTTGTCGGCGAGCGCGAGACCGACCGCGAGCGGCAGGCCGCCGCCGACGATCGCGTTGCCGCCGAAGAAGCGCGTCGCCGCATCGAAGATGTGCATCGAGCCGCCGCGACCGCGGCTGGCGCCCTCGCGACGCCCGAGCATCTCGGCCATGACCGGACCCATGCCGATGCCGCGCGCGAGCGCGTGGCCGTGCTCGCGATACGTCGCGACGACGGCGTCGTCGGGGGTCAGCGCGTTCATCACGCCGACGGCGATCGCCTCTTCGCCGATGTACAGGTGCATGAAGCCGCGGATTTCGCTCGCGCTGTAGAGCTCGACGCATTTCTCTTCGAAGCGCGTGATGCGGACCATGGCCCGCAGCAGTTCGAGCGCGTGTGCGCGCGAGACGAGCGGTCTCACGTGTTGACTTCCAGCGTCGACGTATCGCCTTCGGGCAGGCCGAGTTCGCGCGCCTTCAGCAAGCGGCGCATGATCTTGCCGCTCTTGGTCTTCGGCAACGAATCCTGGAACTCGATTTCCTTCGGCGCGACGGCGGCGCCGAGTCGCTTGCGCGCGTGCGCGAGCAGCGCTTTGCGCGTCGCTTCGTCGGCGCGCTCGCCCTTCTTCAATGCGACGAACGCCTTGACGACTTCGCCGGCGACCGGGTCGGGCTTGCCGATCACGCCTGCCTCGGCGACGGCGGGATGCTCCATCAGGACGCTTTCCACTTCGAACGGCCCGATCAAATGGCCCGACGACTTGATCAAGTCGTCGGCGCGCCCGACGAACCAGTAATAGCCGTCGGCGTCGCGGCGCGCGAGGTCGCCGGTCAGATACCAGTCGCCGACGAAGCATTTCCGGTAGCGCGCGTCCTCGTTCAAGTACGCGCGGAACATCGACGGCCAGCCCACCGCGAGCGCGAGCTCGCCGGTCTGATCGGTGTCGGTTACGACGCGAATTCCCGCGTCCGTTCGCTCGACGATCGTCGCCACGACGCCCGGTAGCGGCTTGCCCATCGAACCGGGCTTCACGTCCATCGAGCGGTAGTTCGCGATCATGATTCCGCCGGTCTCGGTCTGCCACCAGTTGTCGTGGATCGCGAGCCCGAGCACGTCTTGGCCCCAGGTGACCGCTTCGGGATTGAGCGGCTCGCCGACGCTCGCGACGAAGCGCACGCGCGACAGATCGAAGCGCTTCGGCAACTCGTCGCCCTGCTTCATCAACATCCGAATCGCCGTCGGCGCGGTGTACCAGACGTCGACCTTCTGCGTTTCGAGGGTGCGGTACCAGCGCTCGGCGTCGAATTCCTCTTGATCGACCAACAGCGTCGCGCCGATCGACAACGGCGCGACGATGCCGTACGAGGTACCGGTGACCCAACCGGGATCGGCCGTGCACCAGAACACGTCGCCTGCGCGCAGATCGAGCGCGAAACGCCCGGTCGCATGGTGCATGACGACGGCGCCGTGCACGTGCAGCGCGCCTTTCGGTTTGCCGGTCGTGCCGCTCGTGAAGTGCAGCAGCGCGGGGTCGTCGGGAGACGTCGGCGGAATCGCGAAGTCGGTACTCGCCTGCGCGAGCAACGCCGGCAGGTCGAGACACCCGTCCGGGAGCCCCTCGGCGGAGTCGTCGGGAATCACCAGCACGTGCGCGAGTCCCGGCAAGCGCCCGCGCAATTCGGCGACCTTGCGCCGATACAATCGCGCGGTCGTCACGAGCAGGCGCGCGTCGCCGATCGACATGCGCGAGTGGATCGGCTCCGGGCCGAACGCCGAGAACAGCGGACAAAACACGTTCCGGTGCTTCAGCGCGCCGAGCGCGGCGACGTACAACTCCGGGATGCGGTCCGCGAGCACGAATACGCGCTCGCCGGCCGCGACGCCGAGCCGTTCGAGGATGTTCGCGAACGCATTCGAGCGCGCGGCCAGCGCACGGTACGTGAAGTCCTGCACCGCGCCCGACTTCGCGACCCAGCGCAGCGCGACCGCGTCGCCGCGACCGTGCAGTACGTGGCGGTCGACCGCTTCGTGCGCGATGTTGAGGCCGCGCGCGGCGGGCAAACCGTCGAGTTCGGCGCGCGCGGCGGCCCAGTCGAACGTACGGTACGTCGTCGCGTAGTCGCCCAACACGCACGGCGGTGCGTGCAGGTTCGTCTTGTGGATGACGCTCGGCATGTCGCCTCCGCTTCGATGGCCAACGATAGCGAAGATCGCCGGCGCTGCCGTCCGATTTCGCACCCGATTGCGGCAATCCACTAGTCGTCTACGGACGTTCGGTTTAAGGCCGTACATGCGCTCGGTTAGAATCGCCGCCCCGTTGCGTTCATGGGATCCGTCATGGCCGAGGCCCGCGCTGTCTTCGACGTCACCGCGAAGAACTTCCAGACCGATGTCGTCGAGCGATCGCGCCAGGTGCCGGTCGTCGTGTTGTTCTGGGCCGATCAATTGCCCCCCGCGAAGGACATGCGGCGGACGATGGAGACGCTCGCCGGCCAATACCAAGGCAAGTTCGTCCTGGCGCTGTCGGACGTCTCGCGTGATCAACAACTCGCGCAATCGTTGCGCGTGCAAGGGTTGCCGAGCATCCGCGTCGTCCACGACGGCCAGCTGGTCGATCAGATCGAAGGACCGCAGGGGGAGCGCGTGCTGCGCGCGATGCTCGATCGGCTGACGATGTCGAGCGGCGACCTGTTGCGCGAACAGCTCGATCAGGTGCTCGCCGCCGGCGACTACCGCTCGGCGTTGTCGATGTTGAAGCAGGCGCTGCAGGCGGAGCCCAACAATCCGGCCTTCAAACTCGAGTACGCGGACGTGCTGATCCTGTCCGGCGACGTCGCCGGCGCCCGCGCGGCGGTTGCGAGCATTCCCGAAGGCACCGAGGGGCGTGATCGGCCGGTGACGCGGCTGCAGATGATGGAAGAGGCGGCCGGCATGGGCGACCTCGCGGACGTCGCCGGCGCGTTGCAAGCGAAGCCGGACGATCTCGAGCTGCGCTACAAGGCCGCGGTGCTCGAAGCGGTCGCGCAGAACTACGAGCAGGCCCTCGAGCATGCGCTGTTCATCCTGCAGAAGGACCGCAAATTTCGCGAGGACATCGGCCGCACGACGTTGGTGCGGATCTTCGCGTTGCTGCCGAAGGGCTCCGACATCACCAAGGCGTATCGGCGCCGGATGTTCGCGCTGATGCACTGATTCCGGCGCCGTCGCGGCGCAGCGCGGCACGGTCCGGCATTCGACTGTGCACGGCATCGCAGTATCGGTGGTGCGGCGTTCGCTATCCTGTCCGCTGATACGACTCGGGCGGTTGCACGGCATGGAAGCTCGGCAATTGGCGCCGGCCACACGGCTGGTTCTTACATTCGGCAGACGCCAACAGTTCCTCACGTTCGCGGAGGGCGCGGAATATCGCATCGGCCGCGATCCGACGTGCGACTTCGAATTGGTACGACCGTTCGCGTCGCGCCATCACGCGCGCGTCGTGTGCCGGCGCCAATCGTTTTGGTTGTTCGACGAAAGCAGCAACGGCACGTTCGTGCGCAA
>Ga0335084_10007211_pt1 | contig 11058 bp, 8 predicted proteins | sample Lox_Sample_44_FD_206721 | JGI IMG/M metagenome (GOLD analysis project Ga0335084, IMG submission 206721) | Soil microbial communities from Loxahatchee National Wildlife Refuge, Florida, United States - Lox_Sample_4.4 | ecosystem: Environmental > Terrestrial > Soil > Wetlands | place: USA: Florida...
TCGGCTCATCGCGACGAACGGGCACGCCGACAACCATGTGTTCTGGACTTCGGCTCCCTCGTCGGTGAGCTCGCTGGCCGCGATGGACCGCTGGCTCGCCGCGGTCGAAGCCGACCACAGCGCGGATCCGCTCGAGTCGAAGATCGTCCGCGACAAGCCCGCCGATATCGTGATCGCCTGCTGGATCTCGGGCGTCATGACCACGGACCAGGCACGGTGCGACCAGCAGTTCCCGTATTTCCGCGAGCCGCGCACGGTCGCCGGAGAGGCGCCGACCATTTACACGATGAAATGCCAGCTGAAGCCCCTCAGGCGCACCGACTACGGCGTCACGTTCACCGACGCGCAATGGGCGGCGCTGCAGGGTGCGTTTCCGACGGGCGTGTGCGACTTCTCGGTTCCACCGGTCGGGTTCCAGCCGAACGTGCCGTGGCTGAGCTACGCGTCCGGTCCGGGGGGCGTTGCGCTGGGAGACGCTCCGACGTCGGTGCCCGTACCTTAGCGGGCCCCCTGCGCGAGCGTTCGAACGGTCGGACATCGAGAGGAGCAACCATGACATCGACGCATCGGCGCGCCCGGAAGCTCGCCGTTCTTGTCCTTGCGCTCGGCCTCGCGCCGGCAGCACGCGCAGCAGCGCCCGAAGTGGTCGTGCTGTCGAACCGCGCGGACCTGATCTCGGGCGGAGACGCGCTGGTCGAGGTCAAGGTGCCTGCCTACGTCAATCCCGCGCTCGGAGTGAAGGTCCTGCTCAACGGCGCGAGCGTCACCGGTGCGTTCAAGCTGCGCGCCGACGGCCGTTACTACGGTCTGGTGACGGGGCTGCGCGTCGGCGACAACGTGCTGCAGGCGAACACGATCGCCGGCAGCGCGCGCATCACGATCACCAACCATCCGATCGGCGGCCCGATCTTCTCCGGGCCGCAGGTCCAGCCGTGGGTCTGCCAGACGACGAACAGTCCCTCGCTCGGCCCACCCCTGGATGCCCAGTGCAACGCCCCGACGGCGTTCCGCTACATGTACCGGAATCTGTCGAATCAGTTCGTCGCGTACGATCCGGGCAATCCGCCGCCGGCGTCGAGCATCAAGACGATCACGACGGACGCGGGCGTCACGGTTCCCTACATCGTCCGCATCGAGCGCGGCACGATGGACCGCGGAATCCACGAGATCGCCGTGCTCGCCGACCCCGGCAAGGCCTGGGCGCCATGGTCGCCGCTGGACCAGCCGGGCTGGAACCACAAGCTCTTCATCCCCTTCGGGTCGGGGTGCGAATTCAGCCACTCGCAGGGCAATCCGGGCAGCGTGCTCAGCGACACCGCGCTGTCGCGCGGCTTCATGGTCGCGTCGTCGTCGAATACGCAATACGGGACGCACTGCAACGACGTGCTCGCCGCGGAGACCGTGATGATGCTGAAAGAGCACATCGTCGAGACCTACGGCTTCATCCGCTACACGATGTCGAACGGCGTGTCCGGCGGCTCGCACCTCCAGAATCTGATCAACGCCAACTATCCGGGCCTGCTGCAGGGCAGCATCCCGGGACAGAACTTCCAGGATACGTGGACGCCCTACCGGGAGTTCGGCGACTGCGGGCTGCTCGCCCGCCTCTACGCGGCCGGCCAGATCGGCGCGACGTGGACCGAGGCGCAGAAGGCGGCGATCGACGGCCACGCGAACGCGAGTACCTGCGCGGGTCCCATCAACACGTACATGGCCTCGCGAACGCAGACCTATCTCGGCCCGACCGTGTCGACCGGCTGCCAGGGGAATTCGTGGACCTGGTCGACGACCAACCTGACGGGCCAGCGCTGCACGCTGCAGGACTATCAGGCGGCCGTGTTCGGCAGCCGCGCGCCGGACGCGAGCGATCCGGTCGGCTATGCGAAGCGTCCTTACGACAACACCGGTCTGCAGTACGGTCTCGTCGCACTGAACAGCGGGGTCATCACGCCGCAGATTTTCGTCGACCTGAACGTCAGCATCGGCTGCTACGACATCAACGCCGTGTGGCAGCCCCAGCGCTGCGTCGCCGATCCGGGCAGCGTGGAGATCGCCTACGCATCGGGCAGGGTCGCCAATGCGAAGCAGCATGCGAAGGTCGCCTGGGTCGACATGCGCGACAACGACTACACCGAGGAGCACTACGTCTTTCGCTCGTATGTCAGCCGCAACAGGATGCTCCGCGAGAACGGCACCGCGGCCAACCGGCCGATCTGGCGGATCTACAGCGTGGCGTCGACCGTCGGCGGCAACAGCGAGGATCTGCCCTTCGATACGCTCAATCAGTGGCTGGCGAACGTGGAAGCCGATCTGCGCAACGTTCCGCTCGAGCAGAAGATCATCGACGACCGGCCGGCCGCAGCGGTCGACCAGTGCGTGAACGGCACCGGCACGAACCCGGTCTTCCGCCCGGGTTCGGATTGCGACGCGGTCTTCGTCGTGCGGACCGACACGCGCGTGGCGGCCGGCGAGCCGCAGACGAGCGACATCATGAAGTGTCAGTTGAAGCCGCTCGTCCGGGCGGACTACACCGTGACGTTCACGGACGCGCAGTGGGCTGCGTTGCAGGGTGTGTTTCCGACCGGGGTTTGCGACTGGTCCAAGCCGAGCGTCGGGCAGGTCACCCCTCAGCCGTGGCTGACGTTCGCCAACGGACCCGGTGGCGACCCGCTCGGCAATCCGCCCGTCTCAACGCCCTGATTTCGCCGCCGGCCGGCCCATCGCCCCCTGCGCCCGATGCGCACCCAGGCCGCGATCGCGGCGATCGCGGCGATCGCCGTCGCGATCGCCGTTCTCGAGCGGGTGCGGGCGATCGCCGCGTCGACGTCGGAGTCCGCTCGCGGACGCGCCGTTCGGCTCGGATCGGCAGTATCCCCACCGGCGACGCCGCTCGACGGCGCCCGCACCGCCCCGATGGGCGGCGCATCGCGGCCGAGCAACGGCGGCCGAACACCCGCGCTCGACCTTCGCCCGCCTGCGTCTCCGCCCGCGCCGGGAACCTCCGGCCCGCCGTCCGTTCGCGCATGGGCAGAGAGCAGCGCGAGCGTCAATCCGGGAGAGCCGTTCCCGGTGACCGTCAGGCTCGATGCAAGGCACTTGCAGCGCGTCACGCTGAACGTGCGCTACGACCCCGGGCTGCTGCGCATCGCCGCGGCGAGCCGGGGTGACTTCCCGTCGGCCTCGGCGGGTGCGCTGAGCATTGCGCCGGGCGCCGACGGAGCGTCGTTTCGCATTGCCTTCGAAGGGCGCGAGGTGAGCGGCACCGGGACCATGGTCATCCTGGACTTCGTCCTGCTCGGCCCGCAGCCGGCGGAGATCGAGGTGACGACGCCGGCGGCGCACGACGAAGCCGGACTGCCGATCGACGCCGGCGCCGGGCACTCGGTCGGCATCGAGCCCAACGTCAGTTGAACGAGCGGCGCCCGACACGCGCTCGTCGACTGCCGTCGTGACGCCTGCGCGCAGGTCGCCGGTCGCTGATCGGGTTGACCGTTCCGCGATCCGCGCGTAGGCTCGCGAGTCCTCCCGCGCCGAAGTCCTCCGAGCGCCCCGGCTGCGCCCGGGGGCTCGTGGGCGCGGCGATTTCCGGGCCCCGAGCATTCGACGACTCGGCTGTCGCGGCTGCCGTGCATCCCGTCGGCGCGCCGCTGCGGGAACCGGGGAATGCGGCCGGCTCGACCGGCGCTCGGCGGCCGAGACGACCCTCCGCGCGGTCACCGCGGTCAACGCATCGTCGCTCGTCACGGGCGAGCATGGCTCGCGAGGGCGCCGGGAACTGCGGGGGCGGGCTCGGCCGGCACGCCGCTGTCGTCGCGGGCCGCGGAGCACTTGGACAGGAGAGCGCATGAAGGTGCTGGCCGTCGACGTGGGCGGAACCCACGTCAAGATCCTCGCGATGGGAGAGAGGGACCGACGCGAAATTCCATCGGGACCCGCGATGACGGCCGAGGCGATGGCGAGCGGCGTCAGGCGCCTCGCCGCCGGGTGGGAATACGATCGCGTGACGGTCGGATATCCGGGGCCGGTGCTGCGCAACCGGCCGGTCGCCGAGCCGCACAATCTCGGCCCGGGCTGGGTGGGCTTCGACTTCGCGGCGGCCTTCGGCGCGCCCGTCATCGTGATGAACGACGCCGCGATGCAGGCGCTCGGCAGCTACCGAGGCGGGAAGATGCTGTTCCTCGGCTTCGGCACCGGCCTCGGCTCGACGCTGATCGTCGACGGGATCGTCGAGCCGATGGAACTCGGCCACCTCCCCTACCGGAAGAAGACCTACGAGGACTACGTCGGCCTGCGCGGGCTCGAGCGGCTCGGCAGGAAGAAGTGGCGCGCGCATGTCGTCGACGTGATCGAGCGGCTGGTGGCCGCGCTCGAGCCCGACGACGTGGTCCTGGGCGGCGGCAACGCCAAGCTCCTGAAGACGGTGCCTCCGGGATGCCGGCCCGGCGACAATGCGAACGCGTTCGTCGGCGGCTTTCGCGCCTGGAAGCAGGCGTCGGCCGCTCGTGCAGCAAACACTGAACCGCCCCGCAAGCGCGGGGCCAAACGAAAGGAGTGATCGATGCAACTCGGAATGATCGGTCTCGGCCGGATGGGTGCGAACATGGTGCGCCGGCTGCTCGCGGGAGGCCACGACTGCGTGGTTTTCAACAGGTCGCCGCAGCCGGTGGCCGAGCTCGTGAAGGAGAAGGCGACCGGCGCCGCGTCGCTGCGGGACCTCGTCGCCCGGCTCGCGAAGCCCCGCGCGCTGTGGCTGATGGTGCCTGCGGCCGCCGTCGATGCGACGATCGCCGAACTCCTGCCGCACCTCGAGCCGGGGGACATCCTGATCGACGGGGGCAACTCGTACTACGTCGACGACATCCGGCGCGCGAAGGCGCTCGCGCCGAAGGGCATTCACTACATCGACGTCGGAACGAGCGGCGGCGTCTGGGGTCTCGAGCGCGGCTACTGTTTGATGATCGGCGGCGACGAGGCGGTCGTGAAGCATCTCGACCCGATCTTCGCACGGCTCGCACCGGGAATCGGCGACATCCCGCGCACGCCGGGACGCGATCCATCGAAGGGGACCGCCGAGCACGGCTATCTGCACTGCGGTCCGAACGGCGCGGGGCACTTCGTCAAGATGGTGCACAACGGCATCGAGTACGGGATCATGGCCGCCTATGCCGAAGGCCTCGGCATCCTGCACTCGGCGAACGTCGGCAAGCAGTCGCACGCGGTCGACGCCGAGACCACGCCGCTGCGCAACCCCGAACACTATCAGTACGACCTCGATCTGCCGGACGTCGCCGAGGTGTGGCGGCGCGGCAGCGTCATCGCCTCGTGGCTCCTCGACCTCACCGCGTCCGCGCTCGTCGACGACCCCGCGCTCTCGAAGTTCGCGGGCCGCGTCTCCGACTCCGGCGAGGGCCGCTGGACGATCAAGGCCGCCATCGACGAGGCGGTCCCGGCGCCGGTGCTCACCACCGCGCTGTACGAGCGCTTCGCCTCGCGCGGCGAGGCCGACTTCCAGAACAAGCTGCTCTCGGCGATGCGCTACGGATTCGGCGGGCATCTCGAGAAGCCGGCCGCCAAGTAGCGACGGCGCGACACGGAGCCTGACCCATGGGCGAACAGCACTCCGACGCGCTGGTGTTCTTCGGCGCGACGGGCGACCTCGCGCACAAGAAGATCTTTCCCGCGCTGCAGGCGATGGTGAAGCGCGGGCATCTCGACGTGCCGGTGATCGGCGTCGCCAAGGCCGGCTGGGGCGTGGAGCAGCTCAAGGCCAGGGCGCGCGACAGCCTCGAGCAGCACGGGGGCCTCGACGAGGCGGCTTTCGCCAGGCTCGCCGGCCTCCTTCGCTACGTCGACGGCGACTATGCGGATCCCGCGACCTTCGCCGCGCTGCGCAAGGCGCTGGGCAGCGCGAGCCGACCGGCGCATTACCTGGCGATCCCGCCGGTGCTCTTCGGCAAGGTCGTCGAGCAGCTGGCCGCGTCGGGCTGCAACGCCGGCGCCCGCGTGATCGTCGAGAAGCCCTTCGGACGCGATCTCGGGTCGGCGCGCAAGCTGAACGCGATCCTGCTCGGGATCTTCGACGAGGATCACATCTTCCGCATCGACCACTACCTCGGCAAGCGGCCGGTGCACAACATGGTGTTCTTCCGCTTCGCGAACGCGTTTCTCGAGTCGTTCTGGAACCGCAAGTTCGTCAAGAGCATGCAGATCACGATGGCCGAGAGCTTCGGCGTGCAGGGCCGCGGCGCGTTCTACGACGCGACCGGAACCGTGCGCGACGTGATCCAGAACCACCTCTTCCAGGTGCTCGCGAACCTCTGCATGGAGCCGCCCGCGCGCAACGACAGCGAGTCGATGCGCGACGAAAAGGTGAAGGTGCTGAAGTCGATCGCGCCGGTCGAGGCGTCGAACCTCGTGCGCGGGCGCTTCCGCGGCTACCTCGACGAGGCCGGCGTCGCGAAGGACTCGCAGACCGAGACCTTCGCCGCGCTCAGGCTCGAGATCGATTCCTGGCGCTGGGCGGGCGTGCCGATCTTCATCCGCGCAGGGAAGTCGCTGCCGGTCACCTGCACGGAGGTCGTCGTGCGCCTGCGCCGGGCGCCGCGGATCTTCCCCGACTGCCACGGGGTCGCGAACTATTGCCGCTTCCGGGTGAGCCCCGACATGACGATCGCGCTGGGCACCACGACCATGGACGTCGACGACAAGGGCGTCGGCCAGCAGGTCGAGCTGACCGCGAGCCGGCGCCCCGGCCCCGGGGAGATGGATGCCTACGAGCGGGTGCTGGGCGACGCGCTGGTCGGCGACCGGACGCTGTTCGCGCGCGAGGACTACGTCGAGGAGGCGTGGCGCATCGTCGATCCGGCGCTCGGGGCCGGCACGCCGGTCTACGACTACGAGCCGGGCACCTGGGGCCCCGCGGTCGAGGTCGACGCGCGGGTCGCGCCCCCGGGGGGCTGGCAGAATCCCACGGTCACCGACGCGCCGTGAAGGTCGAGGTCCTCGCCGACGGCGACGCCGTCGCGAGCAGGGCTGCCGAGGTGATCGCCGAGGCGGCGCGCGCGGCGATCGCGGCGCGCGGGCGCTTCGTCTTCGCCGTGAGCGGCGGCCGCACGCCGTGGGCGATGCTGCGCGCGCTCGCCGGCTGCGACCTGGCGTGGACGTCGGTGCACGTGCTGCAGGTCGACGAGCGCGTCGCCCCTTCGGGGGACCCCGACCGCAACCTCACGCAGCTGCGCGAGAGCCTTCTCGCGCACGCGCCGCTCGATATCGCGCAGATTCACGCGATGCCGGTCGAAGCCGGGGATCTCGCCGCCGCCGCCGCAGCGTACGCCGCCACGCTGCGCGCGCTGGCCGGCACGCCGCCCGTGCTCGACCTCGTCCACCTCGGTCTCGGGGCGGACGGTCACACGGCCTCGCTCGTCCCGGGCGACCCGGTTCTCGACGTGAGCGACGGCGACGTGGCGCTCGCCGGGCCCTACCAGGGCCGCCGTCGCATGACGCTCACCTATCCGACCCTCGACCGGGCACGGCAGATCCTCTGGGTCGTCACCGGATCCGACAAGGCGTCGATGCTCGCGCGGCTTCGCGCCGGCGATCGCTCGATTCCCGGCGGGCGCGTGAATCCGGCGAATGCGCTGCTGCTCGCCGATCGCGATGCCGCCGCGCCCGCGGGTGGCGCGCCGTGACCTTCGAGCCCGGTGCGCGGCGGAGCGCCCCCGCTTCGGGTGCGACGGTCGAACGCGATGGCCGATGCGCCGGCGGCGAGCGACGTTTCCGGAGACCACGGCCTCACGAAAGGAGTGGCAGCATGAAGTCGGGATTCCTCGGCGCCGCGCGGTGCGCGGCGATGTCCATCGCCGTCACGGTGGCGAGCGCGACCCCCTTCGCGACCCTCGCGCAGAACCCGCCGGCGGATGTCGTCAAGCGCGGCGAGTACCTCGCGCGGGCCGGCGACTGCATCTCCTGCCACACCGCGAACGGCGGAACGCCCTACGCCGGCGGCTACCGGATCGACACGCCGTTCGGGTACCTGCTCGCGCCCAACATCACGCCCGACGACGCGACAGGGATCGGACTCTGGAGCGCCGACGACTTCTATCGCGCCCTGCATCGCGGCGAGAACCGCCGCGGACAGGACCTGTATCCTGCCATGCCGTACGACTTCTACACGCGGGTCACGCGCGAGGACAGCGACGCGATCTTCGCCTACCTGCGCTCGCTGAAGCCGGTCGGCAATGCGGTCGACGTCAATCACCTACGCTTCCCGTTCGACCAGCGCTGGACGATGGCGGTGTGGCGCGAGCTCTACTTCAGCCAGGGCACGTTCGCGCCCGACCCCACGAAGAGCGCATCGTGGAACCGCGGCGCCTACCTCGTCGAGGGGCTTGCCCACTGCAGCGCGTGCCACTCGCCGCGCAACGCGCTGGGCGGCATCGAGAAGAGCAGGACTTTCGACGGCGCGACGATCGACGGCTGGTTCGCCCTCAACCTGACCGAGAACCTCTACACGGGCCTCGGCGAGTGGTCGCCCGAGGACATCGCCGCATACCTGAAGACGGGCTCGGCGCGGGGACGCACGACGTCGTTCGGGCCGATGGCGGAAGTCGTCCGCAACAGCACGAGTCACCTGACCGAGGCGGACCTCGAGGCGATCGGCCAGTACCTGAAGTCGATACCGCCGAGCTCGTCGCTGCGCATGGGTCGGCCCGACCCCGCGCCCGAGCGCCAGCGCGGCGCCGCGCTCTATCTCGATCATTGCGCCGGCTGCCACCAGGCCAAGGGCACCGGCATTCAGGGTGTCTTCCCGCCACTCGCGAGCAACGGCGCCGTGGTCGCCCCCGACCCCGCCAATGTTCTCAAAGTGATCCTGTCGGGCCTTCCCGCACAGAACGGCCTCGTCGCGATGCCGGCATTCGGCCCCGAGCTCTCCGACCAGGCGATCGCCGACATCGCCAACTACGTGCGGACGAGCTGGGGCAACGTGTCCCCCGCCAGCGCGACGGCGGCGGCGGTGTCCGAGCTGCGGCGGGCGGCTGCGCGCGGGCGCCAGGCGCCGTGAAGGGAAGTCCGACCGCCACCCGGGACACGACGACCGCGGTCCCGTCGAGCGAACGAGGGCGAGAACCCCACCGCGCCGGGCCGGGCGGCATCGCGCCGCCAGGCCCGGCCGACGGCTAGTTGCAGAACGTCGGGATCCGTCCCGTCTTCGCGGCGTCGAACCAACGGGCGTCCGTCACCGTGAAGACCTGCGGATTGGCGAAGTCGATCGGGTCGAGCAGCAGCCGGAACTCGGGCCACTGGCTCTGCGGGAAGCCCATGTTGAGGGCGGTCTCCCGCCAGCTGATCATGTGGTAGATCCCCGAGCCCTTCTGCGCGACGTCGGTGATGTGCCCCGGGACATACACCTTCGGGCGCAGGTTCTGGATCACCGTGATGATGTCGCGCTGCTGGTTGTTGGCCGCACCGAGGCTCACGATCGAGCCGAGGAACAGGTCCGGGCTGGGCAGCGTGCCCAGCAGCGAGTACAGGCCCGCGCCGATGTTCCTCGCGAGCGCGAGCTGCTCGGGCGGCGTCGCCGGGTTGTTGTACTGCGCGAGCGTCACGAGCCCGGGATCGGCGCCGATGCCTTCCTTCGCCGGTCCCGCCGAGTTGAGCCACGCCACCGTGAAGTTGGAGGCGCTGCGCAGGATGAACTCGTAGAAGACCGTGTACGGACCCGCGGTTCCGCCGAAGCCGGTCGTCTGGGTGTTCATCTGCCCGGGAACCGCATTCGCCGGGTTGGTCGGCGGAACGAACGAGGTGAAGGTCGGGTACATCGCCGGATACGTGACCGCCGGAGTCGGCGTCGTGATCGTGCGCCCCGCGTAGCGCGGGTCGGCGAGGTCGCTCAGCGTCGCGTGGGTGAACGACGGATCGACCGGCGCGGTTCCCGAATGGATGTGCTTGAAGGCGATCACGCACACGAGTGGATCGAGCGGCGTGGTGAGCCTTCGCACCTGGCTCTGGTGCGTGGTCGGATTGTACTCGCCCGGATACGACCCGCGCGGCACGACGCCGATGCAGTTCACCGGATTGGCGTCCGGAATGATCTTCGCCCCGCCATTCACGAGGTTGGGATCGTTGTACATGCGCACGACGTCCTGCTGCATGACGTCGCAGGTCTCCGGCGTCGCGTAGATCGGCGCGTTGGTCCACTTCGCGACGAACGCGGCGTTGTCGGCGTGGTCGCCGTGTCCGTGTCCCAGGAAGATGGCTTCGGGCCGGGCGTCGACCAGGTCCTGCGGCAGGAACGGCGTGTAGCGCTTGTCGATCGGCGTCGTCGGCAGCTCCGGCTTGGTCAGGTAGCTGTCGAGCAGAACCACGCGGCCCATCAGCGACACGAGATAGGTCGTGTTCGTCGCCCACGACGCGATCACCTTGTCCTTCCTGACCGCGCCTGTCGTCGCGTCGACGTTCTCGATCCCGAAGAACTTCTGCCGCGCCTTGACCATCGCCGGGTCGACGGCCGCCAGCGCCACCGCCGAGCAGAGACCCAGCGACACCGCTAGGCCCGTCACCATCAGTCCTCTACGCATCACAGACCCCTCCCAAAGTGAGCACGACACACGGAGCCGGGCCGAAAGGGAGCCCGGAAGACACAAGCATCGTTGCCGGCCCCGCCGATCGGTCTGCGCGACCGCGGCTCTGCGTCCGCCGGCGTCGGCCCGCCTGTGCCGCGGGCTCGCCTTCGCGTTGGGGCTCGGAGGAATCGTAGGCCGGTTCGCGCGTGATCGCAATACGAATCGTGCGCAGCCGGCGTCTCGTTTCGATTCGCATTGCCACGCCGTACCCGATCCTTGCACCGCGGGCGGCGATCGACGTGCCGGCGCTTCGCGCATGACCGCCCCGCCCGACCGAATCCCGGGCCACCGTTGCCCGACGGTACCCAGGTCGACGTCAGGGCCGGCCGACCGGCCGTCGGCTAATCCCGGTACGGCTCGACGGCGCTCGCGCGCAGCGCGTAGCCGACGTCGACGTCGGCCGCGCCGTCGACGATGTGCACCGACCGCCGGCTGC
>Ga0335084_10007212_pt1 | contig 11057 bp, 9 predicted proteins | sample Lox_Sample_44_FD_206721 | JGI IMG/M metagenome (GOLD analysis project Ga0335084, IMG submission 206721) | Soil microbial communities from Loxahatchee National Wildlife Refuge, Florida, United States - Lox_Sample_4.4 | ecosystem: Environmental > Terrestrial > Soil > Wetlands | place: USA: Florida...
CCGTGCGGTGGGTCGAGCCGCGCGCGGCCGGGCCGCTGCTGCTGAAGAACGCGCTGCACGCGTACGCCGGCGCCGATCCGCTGGCGGGCGCGCCGAGCGAGAAGGTGCGCCACGTGGAGTCGCTGCGCGGCTGGGTCGTGCTCACGTTCGCCCGGCCGAGCGGCGCCGCCGAGGCGCGCTGCGCGGCGGGGGCGGCGATCGTCCGCGCGCTCGGCGGCCGCGCGCCGTTCGTCGTCCATCCCTGGCCGGTGACGCCGTACCACGACGACTACGTGCAGCAGTACGACCTCGTCCAGCGCGCGCGTGAGCGGGTCGCCGGGACGACGCCGCGCGTCCGCGCCACCGGCGCCCTCGGCGCCGCGCTCGCCGCCGCCGGCGTGACGGTGAGCGCGGAGGCGGACGCCGCCGTGGAGGAGATCACGCTGGCCTCGCTGCTGGCGGGCGTCGAGACGCGGCTGGCCGGCTGGCAGGGGCCGGCGTGGCTCAAGGAGGGCTGGTTCCAGGCCTGGCTGCTCCAGGCGCCGGCGCTGCCGCCGGCCGCCCGCGGCGCGGGGGAGGAGACGTTCCGGCGCCGCGCCGAGGGCGCGCCGCTGCCGGTGGCCGAGCGGATCAACCTCGAGCGCCGGCTCGTCGGCCAGGCGACGGCGGGCTGCGAGCGCGTGGTGCTGGGCTACACCGTGCGGCGCGAGGCGCTCAACGACGACTACTACGAGGGCGTCGAGAACATCGCGGTGGACTCGCAGGCCGGCGTGGCCTCGCCGATCTTCCTGCGCACGGTGAAGCTCAAGGACTTCCCGTGGAACGGCTGGCTGCACGTCGGCACCGAGGGCGGCGCGCGCGCGGCCTGGAACCCCATCGCCGGCTTCACCGATCCCGCCGGGCGCGCGGTGTGGGCCGCCGTCGGCGATCCCGCGCTGCTGTTCGATCCCGACAACGCGCGGCTCATCCCGAACCGGGCCCGGCCGCAGTCGATCGAGGAGGAGGGCGAGGTTCCCGCCGACGCGCTGGTCCCGGCGGCCGGCGAGCTGAAGCCGGCCGGCGCCGGCGTCGCCGCGCGCCAGAAGATCGTCTACCGCGTGGTGCTGTCGAACCTCCACGACGGCCAGAAGATGAGCGTGGCCGACATTCTCTATCCGTACGCGTTCGCCACGCGCTGGGGCGTGAGCGGCGCGCGCGCGTGGGACCCCGAGGTCGAGCGCGCCACCGCGACGCTGCGCCGGGCCCTGGCCGCCGTGCGCGTCGTGCGCGTGGACATGGACGTGCGCGCCGTCGACGATCAGCAGTACCTCTACCAGGTCGCGGTCGTCGAGGTCTATCTCAAGACCGCGCTCGATCCGCGCTACGCGGCCGCGGCGGCGCCGCCCTGGAGCCCGGTGCCGTGGCCGGTGATGGCGCTCATGGAGCAGGCGGTCGCCCGCGGGCGCGGCGCCTTCTCCGAGCGCGAGGCCCGGCGCCGCCACGTGCCGTGGCTCGACCTCGTGCGCGATCGGAAGACGATGGCGGCGCTCACGCCGATGGTCGCGGACTTCGAGCGCCGCGCGTGGGTGCCGGACGCGCTCCGCGGCCTCGTCACGCCCGAGCAGGCGCGCGCGCGCTGGCGCGCCCTGCGCGAGTTCCAGCGCCGGACCGGCCACGTCCTGGTGACGGCGGGGCCCTACCAGGTGGGCCGGGTCACCGCGGAGGCGGCGACGCTGCCGGTCTTCCGCGACTTCACCTATCCGCTCGGCGTGGGCTCGTTCGACCAGTACGCCATCCCCGTGCGCGCCTACATCCGGGCGGTCGACCGGCGCGGCGACCGGCTCGCCGTCCAGGCCGACGTGGAAAACGTCGAGAAAGCCGGGCGCTCGTATAAGATCGTGCGCGGACCGTTCACGCCTGCCCCGCCCGGCGAGAGCACCCGGGAGCCGCTCACGGTGCACTGGACGGTGGTGGGCCCGGGCGACGAGGTGGCCGCCGCCGGCGCCTCGCGCGACGTGCAGGGCGGACGCCTCGTCGTCGACCTTGCCGGACGCGTGAGGCCGGGAGCCTACCGCGTGGTGCTGGCGCTGGCGCTCAACGGCAACCTCGTGAACCCGGAGGTGACGGTGGTCTCCTACCGCGCGGGCGACTGATGGACATCGTCGTCATCCACGCCCTCAACGCGCTGCTCTACGCCTCGGTGCTGTTCCTGATCGCCGGCGGCCTCAGCCTCATCTACGGCGTCATGCGCATCGTGAACCTGGCCCACGGCAACATCTACGCCTTCGGCGCCTACGTGTCGGCCTGGGTCGTGGGCCTGCTGGTGGCGCGCGCCGCCGACGGCCCGCCCCCCTCCACGGCGCTGCTGCTGCTCCTGCTGCCGGCCGGCGCGCTGGCGGCCGCCGCCCTCGGCGCCGTGCTGGAGCCGACGCTGCTGCGGCCGTTCTACAAGCGGGCCGAGGAGTACCAGCTGCTGGTGACCTTCGGCCTGCTGATGATCATCGACGACGTCATCCGCTGGCTGTGGGGGCCGTATCCGCTCTCGGCCAGCGTGATCTTCGAGAACTTCGGCAGCCTGAGCATCGGGGAGTCGATCTATCCCACCTACAACTTCCTCGTGATCGCGATCGGCGGGCTCGCCGCCGTGTTCCTGTGGGCGTTCATCTACAAGACGCGCTTCGGCGTGGTGCTGCGCGCCACCTCGCAGGACATGCGCATGTCGTCCGCGCTCGGCGTGAACGTCAACCGGGTGTACGTGCAGGCCTTCACGCTCGGCTGCCTCATGGCCGGCCTCGGCGGCGCCATCATCGTGCCCAGCCAGTCGGCCGTGCTCGGCATGGGCGTGGACGCGCTGATCCTGTCGTTCATCGTCGTCGTGGTGGGCGGCCTCGGCAGCCTGGAGGGCGCGCTGCTGGGCGCGGTCATCGTCGGCGTCGTGCGCGAGCTGGGCATCGCCCTCTTCCCGGAGATCGAGCTGGCCGTGCTCTACCTGATCGCCGCCCTCGTGCTGCTGATCCGCCCGGCCGGGCTCTTCGGGCGCGCATGAGCACGGTGACGACCCTCGCGCTGGAGCACCGCTCGCCCCTCCGCACGCTGGGCTGGGCGGTGCCGGCGCTGGTGATCCTGCTCGTGCTGCCGTTCGTCGTCGACCAGTACCAGACGATCCTGCTCGCCTACGGCCTCGTCATGGGCATCGCCGCCCTCGGCTTCAACCTGCTGCTCGGCTACACCGGGCTGCTGTCGTTCGGCCACTCCGCGTACTTCGGGGTGGGGGCCTACACGGTGGCCCTGATGGTGAAGTACCTCGGCGTGAGCTCGATGGAGCTGTTCCTGGCCGGCGCCATCGTGGCCTGCGTGCTCGTGACCGCGGTGTTCGGCGTGGCCTGCGTCCGCTACACGCGGATCTTCTTCGGCATCCTCACCATGGCGCTCTCCCAGGTGCTGTGGAGCCTCGCCTTCAAGTTCTTCTGGGTGACGGGGGGCACCGACGGCCTGCGCGTGCCCACGCCGACGCTGCTCGGCGCCGTCACCGGCAAGGGCGACAAGATCGCGTTCCTGGCCACGGCGTACTACTACTACGTGCTCGGCGTCTTCATCGTCTGCGTGGCGGTGATGTGGGTGATCGTCAGCTCGCCGTTCGGCCGCGCGCTCCAGGCCATCCGCGACAACGAGGTCCGCGCCGAGTTCGTGGGTATCCAGATCCGCCGGTACCGCTGGGTGGCCTTCCTCGTCTCCGGCGTGTTCACCGGGCTGGCCGGCGCCCTGTGGGTGCCGCTGAACGGGCTGACGACGCCGGACATCATGCACTGGACGTTCTCGGGCGAGATCGTCTTCATGACGGTGCTCGGCGGCTTCCGCTCGTTCACCGGCCCCATCATCGGCGCCATCGTCTTCAACTATCTCAAGACCTACGCCGTCGGCTACACGGTGTACTGGCAGCTCTTCCTCGGCGTCGTGCTCGTGGTCCTCGTGCTGTCGCTGCCGACGGGCATCGTGGGCACCGCCGGGCGACTGTGGGCCCGCTGGAGGGAGAAGTGATCCTGCTGGAGACGCGCAAGCTGCTCAAGCAGTTCGGCGAGTTCCGCGCCGTCGACCAGGTGGACTTCCGCGTCGAGGAGGGCGAGGTGCTGGCGCTCATCGGCTCCAACGGCGCCGGCAAGACGACGCTCGTCAACCTCATCAGCGGGCTGCTGCGTGCCGACGCCGGGGCGATCGTCTTCCGCGGCCAGGACGTCACCGCCCAGACGGTGCACGAGCGCATCGGCGCCGGCATCGCCCGCAGCTTCCAGCTCGTGAACCTGTTCGATCAGCTCAGCGCGATCGACAACGTGGCGCTGGCCATCTTCTCGCGCCAGGGCAAGACGCGGAAGCTGTGGGTGCTGGCCGAGGCCGACCGGCCGGTGTGGCAGGAGGCGATGGAGATCCTGCACCTCTTCCGCATGGAGGCCAAGGCCCGCGCCCTGGCCGGCGGTCTCTCCCAGGGCGAGCGCAAGCTGCTCGACGTGGCCATCGCCTACGCGCTCCGGCCGAAGCTGCTCTTCCTCGACGAGCCGACCAGCGGCGTGAGCACGCGCGAGAAGGCGCCGATCATGGACACGATCTCCTCGATCGTCCGCTCCGAGCGGATCTCGGCGGCCATCATCGAGCACGACATGGACGTCGTCTTCTCCTACGCCGACCGCATCGTGGCGATGCACCAGGGCGCGATCCTGGCCGACGGCACCCCCGACCAGATCCGCCGCGACGAGCGCGTGTTGACGACGCTCATCGGCACCCCGGAGGCGAAGGCGTGAGCGCGCCCCCTCCGATGCTCGAGCTCGAGCAGGTCGAGACCTACCGCGGCCCCGCCCAGATTCTCCGATCGGTGTCGCTCACGCTCGGCGCCGGCGAGTCGGTGTGCCTGGTGGGCCGTAACGGCGCCGGCAAGACGACGACGATCGACACGATCATGGGGCTCCTGCCGTCGCGCAGCGGCCGCGTGCGCTTCAAGGGGCAGGACGTCACGCGGCTGCCCGCCCACCAGCGCGCGCGCCTCGGCATCGGCTACGCGCCCGAGGACTGCGGGATCTTCCCCGACCTGAGCGTGGAGGAGAACTTCCAGATCACGGGGTGGATCGGGCAGGCGGCCGCGGTGACCGCCGAGGATCAGGTCTTCTCGATCTTCCCCGAGATCAAGACGTTCCTCACGCGCCGGGGTCTGCATCTCTCCGGCGGCCAGAAGAAGATGCTGGCCATCACGCGGGCGCTGACGCTCAAGCCCTCCGTGCTGCTGCTCGACGAGCCGTTCGAGGGGCTGGCCCCGGTGGTCGTCACGCGCTTCATCGAGGCCGTGCGGGCCATCAAGGCGCTCGGCGTGTCGGTGCTCATCGCCGAGTCCCACGTGCAGAACGCCGGCCGCATCGCCGACCGCCTCTACGCCATCGACCGCGGCGAGATCATCTTCGCCGGCCGCCCGGCCGAGCTGCTCGCCAACGCCGAGGTGATGAAGACGCTGCACGGCTGAGCCGGCGCTCGGCCGGCCTAAATTAGCCGTGGTAGTCGCCGCCGTTGACGTGGATGAGCTGGCCGACCAGATAGCGGGCGGCGTCGGTGGCGAGGAAGACGATGACCTCCGCGATGTCGTCGGGCTCGGCCAGGCGGCCGGTCGGATTCGCGCGGCCGAGCGCGGCCAGCGTCTCCTCGGTGTTACCCAGGCGCGGCATCGCCGTGTTCGTGATCCCGGGGGCGACGGCGTTGACGCGGATCCCGTGCGGGGCGAGCTCGCGGGCCATGCCGCGCGTGAGCCCGACGATGCCGAGCTTGCTCGCCATGTAGGCGGTGGCGCGCATCGAGCCGCGATACGGCGCGCCGGACGAGAGGTTGATGATCGCGCCCGGCCGGCCGGCCGCCACCATGCGCCGCGCCGCCTCCTGCGCGCAGACGAACGTGGCCTTGAGGTTGGTGTCGAGCACGGCGTCCCACGCCGCCTCGGTGAGCTCCAGGAACGGCGCGCGGGGGAAGATCGCCGCGTTGTTCACGAGGACGTCGAGCGGCCCCAGCGCCCGCTCGGCCTCGGCCACCAGGCGGCGCGCCTCCTGGGGCCTCGCGATGTCGGCGGCCAGGGTGGCGGCGCGCCGGCCCAGCGCGGTGATGGCCGCCGCCGCGGACTTCGCGGACGCCTCGTCGTCCAGGAAGTTGAGCGCCACGTCCGCGCCGGCTTCCGCGAACCGGAGGGCCACCGCGCGCCCGATGCCGCGCTGGGCGCCGGTCACCAGGACGGTCTTGCCCGCGCACCGCTGGTCGGAGGTCATGGCCGCCAAGGTGTACCACAGGTCGCCGATCACCGTAGACTGAGGGCTCCATGGCCAACGCCGTCAGCGCGTTCCTCGACGACACCGTGGCCGGCGGCGCCGCCGACCGCCCGGCCATCGTCACGCCGGCCGGCGCCACCACGTACCGCGAGATGCTGCGGCTGGCCGCCCGCTGCGGCAACGTCCTGCGCGGGCTCGGCCTCGAGGCCGAGCAGCGCGTGGCGCTGCTGCTGCCCGACGGCGTGGAATGGGCGGCGGCCTTCTTCGGGGCGCTGCGCATCGGCGCCGTGGCCGTCCCGCTGAACACGCGCCTGGGGCCGGCCCAGTGGGTGGCGCTGCTCCGCGACAGCCGCGCGCGCGTGCTGATCGCGGAGGCCGCGCTGCTGGGGGAGGCGAAGGGCGCGCTCACCGAGCTGCCGCATCTGCGGGCGGTGCTCACCACCGGCCCCGGCGCCGGAACGCTCGGCGCGCTGCTGGCCGCCGCCGCGCCCGAGTGCCCGCTGGAGGCCGTGAGCGGCGACGACACGGCCTTCTGGCTCTACACCTCCGGCACCACCGGCGGCCCCAAGGCGGCCGTGCATCTGCACCGCGACCTGCTGGCCTGCCGCCACTACGGGCTCGACGTGCTCGGCGTCGGCGACCGCGATCGCGTGCTGGCGACGTCCAAGCTGTTCTTCGCCTACGCGCTCGGCAACGCGCTGCTGCTCCCGTTCTACGCGGGCGCGGTGACGTGGCTCGATCCGGCGTGGCCGGACCAGGTGAGCGTGCCGAACGCACTGCGCGCCTTCCAGCCCACGCTGTTCTTCTCGGTGCCGACCTTCTACGGCCGGCTGCTGCGCGCCGGCCTGCCGGCCGACGCCTTCCGCTCGGTGCGCGCGTGCGTGTCGGCCGGCGAGCGCCTGCCGGCCGAGCTCTACGAGGCGTGGCGCGCGCGCTTCGGCGTGGAGATCCTCGACGGCCTCGGCGCCAGCGAGACGATCTTCATGGTGCTCTCCAACCGTCCCGGCAAGAGCCGCGCGGGCTCGGCCGGCGTGCCGGTGCCGGGGACGGAGGCGCGGCTGCTCGACGCCGACGGGCGCGCGGTGGGCGACGGCGAGCCCGGCGTGCTGCACGTGCGCACGCCGTCGGCCAGTCCCGGCTACTGGAACCGCCTGGACCTCTCACGGCGCGCCTTCCAGGGCGAGTGGTTCCGCACCGGCGACGTGATGACGCGCGACGCCGACGGCTTCTATCATCACGCCGGCCGCGACGACGACCTGTTCAAGGTGGCCGGGCAGTGGGTGGCGCCGGGCGACGTCGAGGCCGCGCTGCTCGCGCACCCGCACGTGGCCGAGGCCGGCGTGGTCGGCGTGCCGGCCGAGGCCGGGCTGGTGAAGCCCGTGGCCTTCGTGGTGGGCCGCGGCGGCGACGAGCCCGAGGCGCTGGCGGCGGCCCTGGCGGCGCACCTGGCGGCCACGCTGCCGTCGCACCAGCGGCCGCGCCGCATCGCCGTCGTGGACGAGCTGCCGCGCACGGTGACCGGCAAGCTCCAGCGCCACGTGCTGCGCGAGTGGGCGGAGCGCACCCTGTAGTGCGACGCCGAGACGCCGCTCGGGGCGGCGAGGCTAGCCAATGAACAGTCATACGATGGAAGTGCGCGTCAGGTGGGGCGACGTGGACTGGGCCGGCATCGTCTTCTACCCGCGCTTCTACGAGTGGTTCGATCTCGCGTGCGACTCGCTGTTCGACGCCCTCGGCCTGCCGTGGCCGACGCTCTTCCCGCGGCACGGCATCGTCGGCGTGCCCATCGTCGAATCGGGCGCGCGGTTCGCCTCGCCCGTGCGCTGGGGCGACCTCATGCGGATCCGGGCGACGGTGGCGTGGGTCAAGGACAAGACGTTCCGGATGGAGTACGAGATCAGCGTGGACGGCCGGGCCTGCGCGTCGGGCTTCGAGGTGCGCGCGTGGGTGAAGCGGCCGTCGGCGCCGGGCGAGCGGCTCGAGGCCCGGCCGATTCCCGACGAGGTCGCTCGTCTGCTGAGAGGAGATCCCGCATGAAACCGAGGACTTCGTCTTCGTCTCCGGGCAGGGGCCGCTCGACCCGGTGACGAAGCAGGTGGTGTCGACGGACATCGCGTGGACCCCGCGGTAACGTGCTAGAATCCCGCGCCAAACCAAGGAGGCCACCCGTGCGAACATTCCGAGGCGCTCTCGTCCTCGCCCTCGTCATCGCCCTGTTCCTGGTTCCGGCCCGCGCGGCCGAGACCGTGAAGATCGGCTTCATCAGCTCGCTGTCGGGGCCGGCCGGCGTCATCGGCAAGCACATGAAGGACTCCGTGGAGCTCGCGCTCGACCACCTCGGCCGCAAGGTCGGCGGGCTGGAGACCGAGGTCATCTACGGCGACGACCAGCGCAAGCCCGACGTCGGCAAGCAGCTCGCCGACGAGATGCTCAAGAAGCACAAGGTCAACTTCGTGTCCGGCATCATCTGGTCCAATGTCATGCTGGCCGTCGCGCCCACCGTCACCCAGGCGGGGACGATCATGGTGGGCACCAACGCCGGGCCGCACGAGCTGGCCGGCAAGATGTGCAGCGAGCTGTACTTCACGACCTCGTGGCAGAACGACGAGACGCCCGAGGCCATGGGCAAGTACATGCAGGACCAGAAGCTCACCGACGTCTACGCCATGGCCCCGAACTACGCGGCCGGCAAGGACATGATCAACGGCTTCAAGCGCTACTTCAAGGGCAAGATCGTCGACGAGGTCTACACCAAGCTCGGCCAGCAGGACTACCAGGCCGAGATCACCGCGCTGCGCGCCGCCAACCCCAAGGCGGTCTTCGTGTTCTACCCGGGTGACATGGGCATCCAGTTCCTCAAGCAGTACGCCCAGGCCGGCCTCCGCGACTCGATCCCGCTCTACTCCGTGTACACCGTGGACGAGACCACGCTGCCGGCCGTCGGCGACGCCGCCGTCGGCAACTACGAGGCGCGCTACTGGAGCCCGGATCTCAAGAACGAGGCGAACCAGAAGTACGTGGCCGACTTCAAGAAGAAGTTCGGCTACACGCCGTCCTTCTACGGGGCCCAGAGCTACGACGGCATCATGCTGATCGACTCGGCCGTGCGGGCGGTGAAGGGTGACCTGTCGAACAAGAAGGGGATGATCGCCGCCATGCAGAAGGCGGATTTCAAGTCCACCCGCGGCAAGTTCACCTACAACGTCAACCACCACCCGATCCAGAACTTCTATCTGCTCAAGGCGGTGAAGGGCCCGGGCGAGGTGGAGATGCAGATCCAGAAGACCATCTTCGAGAACCACAAGGACGCCTACTACCAAGACTGCCCGATGAAGGGGTAGTTCTGCTCGTCCTCGAGCAGTGCCTCAACGGCCTGCAGTTCGGCGTGATGCTGTTCCTGATGGCCGCGGGGTTGACGCTGGTGTTCGGCATCATGAACCTCGTCAACCTCGCGCACGGCTCGCTCTACATGGTGGGCGCGTACTTCGCCACGGCGGCCTACACGCGGACCGGGTCGTTCCTCGCGGGCGTGGCCTTCGCGCTGGCCGCCACGCTGGCCGTCGGCATGCTGGTGGAGGTGATCGCGCTGCGCACGCTCTACGAGCGCGATCACCTGGACCAGGTGCTGGCCACCTTCGGGCTCATCCTGTTCTTCAACGAGGCGGTGGCCATCGTGTGGGGCCGCACCGCGCTCTTCACGACGGTGCCGCCCGCGCTGGCCGGCCACCTCACGCTCCTGCCCGGCCTGCGCTATCCCGCCTACCGCGCGGTGATCATCCTGGTGGGGCTGGCGGTGGCGCTGCTGCTCTACGTGCTCGTCAGCCGCACGCGGCTCGGCATGCTGATCCGCGCCGGCGCCAGCAACCGCACGATGGTGGCCGCGCTCGGCGTCAACGTGCGCCTGCTCTCCACGCTGGTGTTCGGCTTCGGCGCCGCGCTGGCCGCCCTCGGCGGCCTCATGGCGGGGCCGATCTACACGGTGCAGCCCGGCATGGGGGACGACATCCTCATCCAGGTGCTGGTGGTGATCGTCATCGGCGGCATCGGCTCGATCCGCGGCGCGCTGGTCGGCGCCGTGGTGGTCGGCATGGTGGACACGCTGGGCCGGGCGTTCCTCAAGCCGGTGCTGAGCGGCGTGATCGGCCCGGTGGCCGCCAACGACGCCGGCCCCGCGCTGGCCTCGATGCTGATCTACATCCTGATGGCGGCGGTGCTCTACTTCCGGCCCCAGGGCCTGTTCCCCGCCGCGCGCGGCTGATGCCGACGGCGCGGACCCTCACGCTGGCCGCCGGCTTCCTCGTCCTCGCCCTGGTGCCGGCGGGGGCGGCGCTGCTGAACCAGCCCTTCTACCTCGACCTCGTGCGCCGCATCATGATCTTCGCCATCGCCGCCGTCAGCCTCGACCTCATCCTCGGCTTCGGCGGCATGGTGAGCTTCGGCCACGCCGCCTACCTCGGCCTCGGCGCCTACGCGGTGGCCATCCCCGCCTTCTACGGCATCCACAGCGGCTTCGTGCAGTGGCCGCTGGCGCTGGGCCTCTCGGGGCTGGCGGCGCTGCTGATCGGCGCCGTCTCGCTGCGCACGAGCGGCGTGTACTTCATCATGATCACGCTGGCCTTCGCGCAGATGCTCTACTACCTCGGCATCTCCATCAACGCCTGGGGCGCCGACGACGGCATGCGGCTGGCCCGGCGCAGCCAGTTCGGCGGCCGGCTCGACCTCGGCAACCCGTACGTCTTCTACTACGTCGTGCTCGGCCTCCTGGTGATCCTGCTCTGGCTCGGCCACCGGCTGATCCACGCGCGCTTC
>Ga0335084_10007213_pt1 | contig 11057 bp, 12 predicted proteins | sample Lox_Sample_44_FD_206721 | JGI IMG/M metagenome (GOLD analysis project Ga0335084, IMG submission 206721) | Soil microbial communities from Loxahatchee National Wildlife Refuge, Florida, United States - Lox_Sample_4.4 | ecosystem: Environmental > Terrestrial > Soil > Wetlands | place: USA...
CCGGGCTCTACGACATGGCTGACGTCCTGGGACTGTCCTGAGCCGTGCAGATCGTCCGCTTCCGCGTGGACGACAAGACGCGCTACGGCGCCATCGACGGCGGCAGCGTCGTCGAGTACACCGGCACCCCGTGGAGCCTCTTCCGGCGCGGGCGGCGGCGCTACCCGCTGCGGCAGGTCGTGCTGCTCTCCCCCGTGCTGCCGGGCAAGATCGTCGGCGTCGGCCTCAACCACCGCGACCACGCCCTCGCGCTCGGGCGCAGCGTGCCCGAGGAGCCGCCGCTCTTCTTCAAGCCGATCAGCGCGCTCATCGGACCCGACGATCCCATCGTGGCGCCGTCGCGCTGCGGGCACCTGGAGTGCGAGGGGACGCTGGGCGTGGTCATGAAGCGCCGCTGCCGCAACGTGCCGGCCGCGCGCGCCCGCGAGTACGTGCTGGGCTACGCGGCGCTCAACGACGTGACCGCGCGCGACGTGCAGGCCCGCGACGGCGACTGGACGCGCGCCAAGGCCTTCGACACCTTCTGCCCGCTCGGCCCCTGCATCGCCACCGATCTCGATCCCAACACCGCCACCATCGAGACGTGGGTGAACGGCGCCCTGCGCCGGGCCGGCTCCACCAAGGAGCTGGTGCTCGGCATGGAGGACGTGATCGCGCGCGTCTCCGAGGTCCTCACGCTGCTGCCCGGCGACGTGGTGGCGACGGGCACCCCCGGCGCCTCCGGCCGGGTCGAGCCCGGCGACCGGGTGGAGATCCGCGTGGAGGGCGTGGGCGGCCTCCGGAACGCGATCGTGCGGCTGTGACGGCCGACAAGCTCCTGCTCGAGGACGTGCGCTTCTATGGCCATCACGGCGTGAGCAAGGCCGAGCAGACCGTCGGCGTGTGGTTCTCGGTGGACGCCGAGCTGGCCGTGGACCTCGCCGCCGCCGCCGTCTCCGACGACCTCGGCAGCACGGTGGACTACGGCGCGGTGGCCCGGCGCATCGTGGAGGTCGGCACCCGGGAGCGCGTGAACCTCATCGAGCGCCTGGCCGGGCTGATCGCGCAGGCGCTGCTGCGCGAGTTCCCCGCCCGCGAGGTCCGCGTGCGCGTGCGCAAGCTCACCCCGCCGCTGCAGGGCCTGGTCGGCACGCCCGCGGTGGAGCTGGTGCGGAGCCGCTGATGGCCCGCGTGTTTCTCTCCCTCGGCTCGAACCTCGGCGACCGGGTGGGGCTGCTGCGGGCGGCGGTGGCGCGGCTGCGCGTGGGCGGCGTCGACCTGGTGGCCGCCTCGCCGCTCTACGAGTCGGAGCCGTGGGAGGAGGAGCCCGGGCAGACGGAGATCGAGCGCCCGTGGTTCCTCAACTGCGTGGTGGCGGTGGAGACGCAGCTCTCGCCGCGCGCGCTGCTGGCCCGCGTGCAGACGATCGAGAGTGACCTGGGCCGCGCGCGGCTGCCGGGCCTCACGCCGGAAGCGCGCCGCTTCACGCCGCGCACGCTCGACATCGACATCATCTTCTACGGTGACGAGGTGATCAGCGCCCCCGACGACCTGCACGTGCCGCACCTGCTGGCCGCCGAGCGCGGCTTCGTGCTGCGGCCGCTGGCCGACATCGCGCCGGACTTCACGCACCCCACGCTCTACCGCCCCGTGCGCGAGCTGCTGGCCGAGCTGGACGACGAGCACGAGGTGCGCCGCGGCGCCTACCCGGCCGATTGGCTGGAACCCTGAGATGGCCGACGCCGACTTCCAGCGCCAGGTCCTGACCCATCTCGACGCCCTGTACAACTTTGCCATGTACCTGTCCAAGCGCCCGGCCGACGCCGAGGACCTGGTCCAGGAAACCTATCTGCGCGCGTTCCGGTTTTCCCACCGCTTCCAGCCGGGAACCCACCTGCGCGCCTGGTTGTTCCAAATCCTGAGAAACACGTTCCTGACGTTTTACCGGGTCCGCGAGCGGGAGGCCCCCATCGCGGAGGATGGCGTCCCCGAGTGGGACGCGCCCATGTTCCACGACGCCCCGGAGGACGATGGAACCGCGATGGACGCGCACACCGATCTCGAGCGGGCCATGCGCCGCCTGCCGGAGGAGTTCCGCACGGTGCTCCTGCTCGCCGAGGTCGAGGGCTTGCCGCTCGAGGAAGTGGCCCGGGTCATGGCCTGCCCCGTCGGCACGGTGAAGTCGCGGATCTTCCGGGCCAAGGAGCGGCTGCGCGGGCTGCTCCGCGACTACGAGAACAAATGAGCGACCGCTTCGACGATCCGACGGACGAGACGCTGGGACGCCGGCTGGCCGGCGAGCTGACGCGCTACGAGGCGCCCGTGCGCCTGCGCGTGGCCATCGTGGCGGCGGCGCCGCAGCCGCGGCGGCCGCGGTGGCTGGGCCCGCTGGTGGCCGCCGCCGCCACCGCCATGCTGCTGCTGCTGGCGGTGATCCCGGTGCTGCCGCGCATCATCCCCTCCGACCCCGTCCAGCGCTACGTGCGCGCGGTCGTCAGCGAGCACTCGCGCGCGCTCATGTGGGGCGCGCGCCACGGCGACGTGCTGCCGGCCGCCCTGCCCTGGCTCACGCAGGAGACGGGCATCGGCCTCAACCAGTTCTTCGTGGGCGACGAGCGGCTGGAGCTGGTCACCGCCGAGCCCGTGTACCTCGAGCGCGAGCGCGGCGTGGCCATCCACTACCGCGATCAGGACGGCCACATGCTCACCTACATCGCGCTGCCGGCCGCCGCGCTCACCGTGCCCGACCGCGAGCGCGTGCAGATCGGCCGCTGGCGGCCGGCGCTCCTGCGCGACAACGGGTTCGCGGCGCTGGTGTGGAAGCAGAAGGACGTGGCGTGCTTCCTCGTCTCCGACATGGTCTCCAGCGACGACGTCGAGACGTTCAAGGAATACTTCGTCCGCGTTCGCTCGACGACCGAACCCGTCCCGGCGTACTGACCTTACGCTCTCTGCGTGGCGCCGCGGGGCGGCGGCGCGGCGGGGGGCCTGCCCAGTTCCGCGTTGTTCTAGCCGGTGCGCCTGCCGAGGGTTGGCGGAGTCCTGCGTCAGCCGATAGCCGATCGAAGCCAACGGAACTTGGGCAGGCCCCCCGCCGCGCCGCCGCCCCGCTGACCATCGCAGGGAACGGTCGATGGTGCGCGGGCGTGGACGTGCATTCCTCGAGCGCGCGGCGTGGTCCGTGCAGCCAGTGGGACGGAAATCCACTCCCTCGGTGCATCGGGGGGCTCATCGTCCCCCGGTTCGGGGCGACGAGATCGGTGGTCGAGCGAAGAACGCGTGCGGCGCGGCGGGGGTCAGCGGTGGCGGGCGGCGAGGATGAGGTCGGCGATTTCGCGGATGGCGCCGTGGCCGCCGCCGGATGTGGTGACGTATCGTGCGGCGCGGCGGACCTGGGGGACGGCGTCTTTGACGGCGATGGGGAGGCCGACCTTGCGCATGGCGGGGAGGTCGCCGACGTCGTCGCCGACGTAGGCGGCGTGCGCGGCGGGGATGTCGTGACGCGCGAGGAGCGCGGTGAGGACGGCGGCCTTGTCGCCGGCGTTCTGGTGGACCTCGGTGAGGCCGAGGTCGCGGGCGCGGCGGGTGACGATGGTCGTCTGCTTGCGCGTGATGATCGCCACCAGGATGCCCGCCTCGCGCAGCAGCACCAGGCCCTGGCCGTCGCGGACGTCGAAGCGCTTGAGCTCGTCGCCCTTCTCGGCGTAGTAGAGGCCGCCGTCGGTGAGCACCCCGTCCACGTCGGTGACGAGGGCGCGGACGGCGGACCAGCGCGGCCGGCCGGGGGGCCTCACGCGGGCAGGCACGGATCGGCCGCGACGCGGTCGCCGGCCACGGCGAACGGCAGCGCCATGAGCGCCAGCGCGACCATCAGCACCTCGGTGTCGCCGAAGTTGTACTCGAACACCCCGGCCACCAGGAACGTCACCAGCGCCGCCAGCGAGCCGAGGACCAGCGCCCGGTCGCCGGAGGCGTCCGCCGGCAGCCGGCGCCAGACCGCGCCGGCCCGGTGGAAGAAGGCGACGAAGATCCAGAGCCACGCGGCCAGGCCGACGAGACCGCGCTCGGCGGCGATCTGCAGCGGCGTGTTGTGCAGGTGGCTGGTGGAGTGTCGCATCCCCTCCGGCGGCACCATCCGCGGATAGACGCGCTTGACCCCCTCGGGGCCGATCCCGGTCAGCGGGTGCGCGGCCACGATGTCGAAGCCGACGAGCATCATGGCCATGCGATCGCGCGCGGTGTCATTGTTCGGATCGCCGATCGTCTCCACGCGCGCGCGCACGGTGGGCAGGACGAGCACGAGGCCGCCGCCCAGGATCGCGAGCGCCCCCGCCGCGACGAGGCCGCGACGGCCGAGCCCGGCGGCCACGGCCAGCGCGCCGGCGCCGAAGCCGAGCCAGGCACCGCGGACGTAGGTGAGCCCCAGCGCGACGCCGCCGATCAGCCAGGCCGGCGCCAGCCAGCGCGCGTCGGGGGCGAGCCGCGCCAGCCGCGGCAGCGCGCTGGTCAGCATCATCGCCACCACGCCGGCCAGCGTCATGTAGATGCTGTAGAACGCCCGCGCGCGCGTGCACTTCCGCAGGAACTTGCGGATCACCGCGGTCTCGCTGTGGACCGCGTCGGGGCTCGGGCAGGCCGCCACCTGCACGACGCCGAACAGCGCGGTGCCGGTGAGGCCCACCAGCAGCCACACGGCGAAGCGGCGGGCGTCGGCTGCCGACGGCAAGGCGTTGACGAGGACGAAGACGACGCCCAGGGTCAGGAGATGCTTCAGCTCCCAGACGCTCGCCGCGACGTGGTCGCTGGCCAGCGCCGCCACCACGCTCCACGCCGCGAAGGCGGCGATCGGCGGCAGCAGCGGCCAGCGCAGCCGCTCCAGGACGCCGGCCCGGCGCGCCAGCAGCACCCACACGACGAGCACGGCGAGCACGATCTGCGCCAGCGAGATGGACACCGCGAGGCCGACGACGAGCGCGAGCAGCAGCGGCGCCCGCGCCGCCGCCAGCGCCCGCGGGCTCACCAGCGCCCGCGGCCTCAATAGGCGTTGCGGTTGCGGAAGCCGAGCCACAGCGTCTGCAGCAGGATCTTCAGGTCGAAGCCGATGGACCAGCGGGCGATGTAGTCCAGGTCGTACTCGATGCGCTTCTCGATGGAGGTGTTGCCGCGCCAGCCGTTGATCTGCGCCCAGCCGGTGATGCCGGCCTTCACCTTGTGGCGGAGCATGTAGCGCGGCACGCGGCGCCGGAAGTCCTCGACGAAGCTCGGCCGCTCGGGCCGCGGGCCCACCAGGCTCATGTCGCCGCGCAGCACGTTGAAGAGCTGGGGCAGCTCGTCGAGGCTCCACGCCCGCAGGAACGTCCCCAGCGGCGTGCGGCGCGGATCGTCGGGCGTGGCCCAGCGCGGTCCGCTGATGGCCTCCGCGTCGAGCCCCATGGTGCGGAACTTCAGCATGGCGAAGCGCCGGCCGTCGAGGCCCATGCGCTCCTGGCGATAGAGCACCGGGCGCCCCGAGGTCACGGCCACGGCGGCGGCGATCACGGCCATGGCCGGCAGCGCCCCGGCCAGCGCGAGCGTGCCGAGCCCGATGTCGAGAGTGCGCTTGAGGACGAGGTTCCAGCCATAGAGCGGCGACTCGCGCAGGTGGATGAACGGCACCGACTCGAACTCTTCGACGCCGCCGCGCAGGGAGGCCAGGCTGAAGAGATCGGGCACGAGATCGATGTCAACCGGCTCGTCGCCGATCTCGTTGAGCACGACGGTGACCCGCGGGTACTCGCTGTGGGGCAGGGCGATGATGACGATGTCGACCTGCCGGCTGGTGAGCACGCTGTGGATCTCCTCGATCCCGCCCAGCCAGGGCACGCCCGTCCCCTCCCCCTCGCGCTTGTCGCTGAGCAGCCCCAGCACGCGGATGCCGGTGTCCCGCCGGCGCCGCAACACCCTCAGGACCTCGGCGGCGGGCTCGCCGCCGCCCACCACGACCGCGTAGCGCTGGTTGTAGCCGCGGCGCCGGGCGAAGCGCAGGGCCTCTCTCAAGATGCCGCGGGAGAAGCTGGCGCCCACGATGGAGGTGATCCAGAACGTGCCGATGACGATCCGCGAGTAGTCGTAGGAGCGGAACGCGAACGTCATCAGCGCGATCAGCACCAGCACGCCGAGGGTGGAGGCCTTGGTGATGTCCCACCACTCCGAGACGTAGGAGCCGAGACGGTGCGGGCGGTACAGATCGAAGGCGCGGAAGGCCAGGCCCCACACGACAAGGATGGGCAGCAGCTGCAGCGCGTAGCCGCTGAGCGGCGGGGTGTCGCCATGGCCGAACACGTGGAAGCGCAGCCAGTACGCGCCGAGCCACAAGCCGGCCAGCAGCAGCAGGTCGGCGACGAACGCCAGCTGCTCGAAGAGCCGCGAGTGCGCCTTCAGCATGCCCGCGCCGTCTTCGCCGCCCAGCGGCTACCGACCCACTCGCCGATCTCGCGCGCGAACCGCGGGCGGTCGAACGCCGCCGCGTGCGCGCGCAGCGCCGCCGGCTCGAAGCGGTGCGCGGCCGCCTCGAACGTCTTCATCGCGGCGACGACGGCCTCCACCGTCTGCTCCTCGAAGAAGACCGCGGTGGGCGCCGCGCCGGCACCCAGGCCGACCATGGTCTCGAGCGCCCCGCCGCGCGCCAGCGCGAGCGTGGGCCGGCCCGCCGCCGCCGCCTCCAGCGGCACGATGCCGAAATCCTCGACGGCGGTGAACAGCACGGCCCGGCAGCGCGCGTAGAGGTCGGCCACCTCGGCGTCCGAGCGCCAGCCGAGGAACGTCACGCCCGGCCCCGCCAGCGCGCGCAGCCGCGCCTCCTCCGGGCCGCGCCCCACGACGAGCAGCCGCCGGCCCGCGCGCGTGGCCGCGAGCACCGCGAGGTCGACGCGCTTGTAGGGCGCCAGCGCCGAGACGACGAGGTAGTAGTCGTCCGTCTTCGGCGCGATCGTGAAGCGGTCCAGGTCGACCGGCGGGTAGATCACCGCGGCCTCGCGCCCATACACGCGGCGGATGCGCGCGGCGATGTGCCGGGAGATCGCCACGAACTCGTGCACGCCCTCCGTGCGCCGGTCCCAGCGCCGCAGCGCGGCGGCCAGGGGCGGCAGCGCCATGCGGGAGAGCCAGCCGGCGCCGCCGGCGTAGTCGGCCTCGAGGTCCCACACGTAGCGCATCGGCGTGAAGCAGTAGCAGAGGTGCAGCGCCCCGGGCGGCACGCGCACGGCCTTGGCCGCGCAGTGGCTCAGCGAGAGCACGACGTCGACGCCCTCCGGCGACAGCCCGCGCACCGCGGCGGGAAACAGCGGGAGGTAGTGTCGATAGTGCTCGGCCGCCCCCGGCAGCCGCTGCACGAACGAGGTGACGATGCGCCGCCGCTCGATGGTGGGGCTGACGCTGCCCGGCACGTGCAGCAGCGTGAAGAGCGGGGCGTCGGGGAACAGCTCGCAGACGGCCTCGAGACACCGCTCGCCGCCGCGCATGCCGGTGAGCCAGTCGTGGACGAGGGCGACGCGGGGCGCGGCCGGGCCGGCCGCGGAGCGCCCGCGCTCGCTCAGCGCGCGAGAACCGGCGGGCGCAGTCGCCAATACTCGACGTGCGAGGGCTGGACTCGGCGGGGGCTGAACATCCCGGGTAATAGTACTACAGCCCCAGGATCTCTCCGTAGAGCCCCTCCAGCGCCGCCAGCATGGCGCGCGCGTCCAGCTCGCTGCGCGCCCGCGTCCGATTCTCGGCGCCGAGGCCGGCGCGCAGCCGGTCGTCGGCGAGGACCTCGCCGAGCCGCTTGGCCAGCGCCGCCTCGCTCGCCTCCACGAGGCCGGCCGAGGGGCCGAGCGTCTCGCGGTGCGCCGGGATGTCCGTCGCCACCACCGGCAGCCCCAGCGCCATGGCCTCGACCACCGCCAGCGGCAGCCCCTCCTTGCTCGAGGACGCCGCGAAGACGTCGAAGGCCCGGAACAGCCGCGCGGCCTCGACCACCTCGCCCGCGAAGCGCACGCGCGCGGCGAGGCCGAGCCGCGCGGCCAGCGCGCGCAGCGCGCCCGCCTCGGGGCCGTCGCCGATCAGCACCAGCGTGGCGCCCGGCAGCGAGGCCAGCGCGCGCAGGAGCAGGTCCAGGCGCTTGACCGCGTCGAAGCGGGCGGCGGTGCCCACCACCGGCACGCCCTGCTCGAGGCCGAGCTCCGCTCGCGCGTCCCAGCGCTCGAGCGCGCGGGCGCCGAGGCGCGCGGTGTCCACGCCGTTGAGGATCACGCGGCTCTGCGCGCGCGTGAAGAGCCCGAGCGCCAGCCCTTCCGCCTCCTGCGCGCGCGAGACGTTGACGACCACACGCGTGCAGCGCGAGAGCCTGCGCTCGAGGGCGAGGTAGGCCGTGCGCGTCACCGCGCCGTAGCGCTCGTAGTGGATGCCGTGCAGCGTGTGGACGGCGGGCACACCGGTCAGCCGCGCGGCCAGCCGCGCGTGCAGGCCGGCGCCCTTGCCGTGCGAGTGCACGAGCCGCACGTCCTCGCGGCGGATCAGGCGCACCAGCCCCAGCAGCGCGCCGGGGCCGAGGCGGTCGGTGTGCAGCGCGGCGGTCTCCAGCCCCGCCTCGCGATAGCGCGCCATCATCGCGCCGCCGGGCGGGCCCGCCACGATCGGACGCCACCCCCGCGCGCGCAGTCCCGTCGCCACGTCGAGCACGTGCTGCGGCCCCCCGCCCGGCTGGGTGGAGACGAGCACCTGCGCGACGGTGACCGGCCCGATCAGGGCTGGGCTCCGCCGAGGGCCGCGCGCACCATGCGGCGCAGCGGGCGTGGCAGCGCCAGGGCCAGCGCCGGGCGCACGGCGAAGACGGCGCACCACACCGGATAGACGCCGGCCCGCACGGCGCGCCAGCGCACGCGCGTCTCGGCGCGCAGGCGATCGTCCTCGCGCTCGACGGACACGCGCCGGGCGCCCAGGCGGCGGACGACGAGCACGTCGGCGAGGTTGGCCAGCCGCGTGACCCGCGCGAGCCGCATCCACAGGTCGTAGTCCTGGGCCACCGGCAGGGTCTCGTCGTAGCCGCCGGCGTCGACGAGCAGGGCGCGGCGGATCATCACCGAGGAATGCACGAATGGATTGGCGCGGATGAGCGCGCGCCTCAACGAGGCGTCATCCACCGGTGGCTGCACGACCCTCACCAGCCGGCCGCCGGCATCCACCTCGCGCGCGGCCGTGCCCAGCAATCCGACCTCGGGCGTCCGCTCGAGGAACGCCCGCTGGCGCTCGAGCCGCTCGGGCAGCGCGACGTCGTCGGCGTCGAGCCGCGCCACCAGGGGGGCGCGGGCGAGCGCGAGGGCGCGGTTCAGCGCGCGCGTGAGCCCGGTCCGCGCCTGGCTGACGACGCGCACGCGGGGATCGCGGACGCGCGCGAGCAGGGCGGGCGTGGTGTCGGTGGAGCCGTCGTCGACGACGATCAATTCCAGGTCGCCGGCCGTCTGGCCGAGCACACTGTCGATGGCCTCGGCAACGCCGGGGGCGCCGTCGTGCACCGACATCAGCACCGAGACCGCGGGAGTCATGGGTAGCGAGTGCCGCGCGGTCGGCTAGGCACGTGGGTGGCCTGGCTGAGAAGGTTGCCGGGTACGCGCCGTCACTCGGTTTTCCTGAACACCAGGTTGAGGTACGGGAGCGCGAGCGACGGCGGGCGGCCGAGGGCGCGGAGGGCGGCGGCGGCGGCGGCGAAGGCGGGCAGCAGCGCGCGCCGCGTGCGCGAGCGCGCGCCGGCGCGGAAGAACGCGAAGCCGTAGCCGGCCTCCTCGGTGACGTCCGCGAGGCCGGTCCGGCCGGACGAGGGCAGGCACTCGGCGAGCGCGGCGTTGCGCCAGCCGGTGCCGTCGGCGACGAACTCGTCGAAGCCGACGGCGCCGTAGCGCGCCGGGCGGGCCAGGCGCGCGTAGCGCCACGCGAGCGGGGCCGGCAGCCACTGCACGAGCGGCAGCCCCACCGAGTGCGTCTCCAGCGGAAACCAGCGGTTCGGCGTGTCGAGGATCGCGATGTGGCCGGAGCGCGCGAGCACGCGATAGTGCTCGTCCACCTGCGCGCGCCGGTGGCGCGCCGGCAGGTGCTCGACGACGCCGACGGCGAGGACGAGGTCGAAGGCGCCGTCGGGCCACGGCAGCCGGCAGGTCCCCGCCTGGTCGAGATGGAGCACCTCGCGCACGACGGAGAGCCCGAGCTCCTCGACCTTGGCCCGCGTCAGCTCCACGAAGGCGAGGTCGGTATCGTACGTGCTGAGCGCGGCGACCTCCGGCTGCTCGGCGAGGAACTCCGTCATGTGGCCGAACGAGCAGCCGATCTCGAGCACGCGCAGCCCGCGTGCCCCGTGCGCGCGCAGGTAGCGGAAGAGCGGGCCCAGGAAGTGCGGGCCGCGCGTGTCCTTGAAGTCGAAGTAGAGCGGCGCCCGCCGGGCGCCCTTGCGCTCCACCAGCATGCGCACGACGCGCGCGCTGTAGCGCGTGGGATAGGAGCGCCCGCCCGTCTCCAGCACGCGGCGATCGCCCAGGTCCACGATGCGGAAGGCCTGCGTCATCGCAAGCTCAGTGTGTCACGCCCGTCGGGCGACGACGAGCAGCATGTGGCCGAGCAGGCGCAGGGCCGGCTCGGTGTAAAGCGCCCGCCGGGCGAGCCGCTTCATCGATGACCCGGCGCCACCCCCGCCGGCGGCGGCGGGCCCGGGCGGGGCCGCGGCGAGCGCGCGCGCGGGGCCGGCGGTCCGCCGGCGCGGCAGCAGCGTCCTCAGGATTCGCGCGGGATCGTAGGGATGCGCCGCCAGCGTCACGAAGCCGTGATGCGCGAGCGTGCCGAGGAGCTCGGCGCGCGAGAACGCGTACTGGTAGAAGCTTCCGCCGGCGGCGGCGACGGCGCGCGCGCGGCGCCGGAGCCACGGCGCGCCGAGCCGGCGCAGGCCGTTGACGTACGGCACCGAGATCACCAGCGTGCCGCCCGGTGCCAGCACCCGTCGCGCTTCCGCCAGGATCGCATCGGGCCCGGCCGGGTCGTGCTCCACCACGCCGAGCGAGACGTAACTGGCGACCGAG
>Ga0335084_10007216_pt1 | contig 11055 bp, 12 predicted proteins | sample Lox_Sample_44_FD_206721 | JGI IMG/M metagenome (GOLD analysis project Ga0335084, IMG submission 206721) | Soil microbial communities from Loxahatchee National Wildlife Refuge, Florida, United States - Lox_Sample_4.4 | ecosystem: Environmental > Terrestrial > Soil > Wetlands | place: USA...
CCGTCCTTCGCCTGGACGAGGGTAAGAAGAAATGTCGAACAAGATCGGGCGCTTCGAGATACTCAGCGAACTCTCACACACTGATCTGGGCTGTGTCTACAAGGCCTCCGACCCGGAGAGCGGACAAACCGTGGCCCTGAAAGCGGTCCGTCTGGAACCGCTGGGCGAACTGGCAACGGCCATGGTGAAAAGTGTTCTGGAAGAGGCCGAAACCAGCAAGGTCCTGAACAGCCACAACGTCGCCGCCTTGTACGGGGCGAGTGAACTCGATGGCCAGCTTTGTGCCTGCATGGAATACGTGCAGGGCAACGCGATTGCCACCATGCTGGCGCGCAAAGAAGGCTTTTCCATCTGGGACCTGCAGGACATCGCCCGCCAGGCCTGCCAGGGGCTTGACCACGCCCATGTGCGCAAGGTGGTCCACTACAGCCTGGAACCAGCGAAGATCATGGTGCAGTGGGACGGCATCGTGAAGATTCTGAGTTTCGGTGTCTCCAACATGGGAGCCCACGCCGCGCAGGCCTCAGGCAAAATCCCGGACGTTCTGCACTACATGTCCCCGGAGCAGCTGCGGGGAGAGACGGTGGACGCACGATCGAACCTGTTCAGCCTGGGCGCAATTCTCTACGAGATGGTCACCGAGCGCAGAGCATTCAACGGCGATGACGCCGACCAGGTGCGGCAGGCCATTCTGGAGGCGACGCCGGTCGCGGTCGACCAAGTGAACCGCAAGATCCATCCCGGGCTGAGTGCCGTCATTATGAAGGCTTTGTGCAAGGTCCCCGAAGAGCGCTACCAGTCGGGGCAAGACCTGGTGAACGATCTGGAGAAGTGTAAAGAGAGCGCGTCCAAGGCGTCGGTGGGCAGCAAGCCGGCGGCATCGGTTGCGCCCAAGGTCGAACCCAACATTGCTCCGAAGCCAGCGGTCGCTGCGGCCAAGATTTCGCAACCGGCAGCAGCTACCAAGGCGGCTGCGGCCTTTGCCGGAGCCCGCCAATCGGCGGAGTCCGCTTCGCCCGCAGTGCAAGGTGTTTCCGGCGAGACCGCCGGCATGTCCTCGCTGGCGATGGAAGAGGTTGAAGTCCAGGCCCCCAAAATCCATGTTGATCCGATGATGGACGAGAGCAGGCAGGCGGGAGCCAAAGGCCGCAGCTTTTCGGAAATCAGCGAACTGCCGCCGCTCAAGGAAGTTTATGTCGAGCCCGAGCCGCCGGCCCCGCCGGTGGAGGAACCTGTGCCCGTGGCCCAGGCCCAGGCCAAGGCAGCGGTGTTCCGCAACGCGGCACCGCCCAAGCCCAAGGTGCAGCCGCGCGAAGTGGCGAAAAAAGCGGTGTCGGAGATCAAGCAAACGCCACCTCAGCTGTTTCTGTATTCGATCGCGGGCGCAGTGGCCGTCATCCTGCTGGTGATTGCCGGCATTGCCTACCACATCCATTCCGGAGAGGCCGACGACGAGAGCATTTCCTCAACGCCGACGGCTTCAGAGACTTCGACCGCACCGGTGCAGGCCCAGCCAACGGCGCAGGCGCCCGTTCCGGCGCCGGCGCAGGTCGCGCCTCCGCCGCCGGTGGAGGAAACGCCGGATGTTTCGGTAACGCCCAAGGTTGACAGCAGCGCCAGAAAAAAGAAAAAGGTTCCGGTGGCCGCTCCCGCCATCATTACGGGCCAGTTGAGTGTCGAGTCCAATCCGCCCGGGGCGCAAGTCCAGATTGACGGCCAGAACACCGGTTACACGCCCTTCAATCTCGCCGGACTCAATCCCGGACACCACACCGTCACCATCGTCAAATCCGGCTACGCGACGGAGACAAGGACCGTGGATGTGGCTTCCGGCAGCCGGTCGGTGATCAGCGTGCAGCTATCGTCGCTGACGGCCACGCTTGCGGCGAACAGCAGTCCTACAGGCGCGGAGGTGTGGATCGATGGCAAGAGCACGGGGCATGTGACGCCGGCGCAGATTTCCGTGGACAAGCCCGGCGCCCACAACCTGGTGTTCAAGAAGCAGGGTTACCTCGAGGAAACTGCCACCGTCAATCTGCAGATTGGCCAGACCTTCCACGTAGCACCCACGTTGCGGGCGTTAGGCAACACAGACGAGATCCGCATCGGAGGCGGCAAGTTCAAGAAGCTATTTGGGGGGGGCGGAGATTCGGCCGGCATGGGCGCGGTGAACGTGAAGACCCAGCCCAAGGGTGCGCAAGTGGCAGTCAACAACCGCATCGTCGACAAGATGTCCCCGGTCGAGTTTTACCTGAATCCGGGCAACTACGTGATTGACATCACGGCGTCGGGGTTCAAGAGCGTCCATAAAATCATCACGGTCGAGAAGAACGGCAAGGTTGTCATCGACGAAAGCCTGGACCGCGAATAACGTCTCTCGGCCTTCGTGAAAGCCCGCTTCCATCCGGGAGCGGGCCTTTTCTTTTCCCCGAAGATGGGGTCACGCGATGCGGTGACCGGTGTCACAGAGGGGCGGTTTGCGATGGGATACAAGAGTTCGAGGTGCGTGAGGATTGTGTGATTGGACATCGTGGAACCCCGCTCCGGGCCGAGCTTGGGCAGGCTTTGCGCAGCCTTCCCTGGGTCCCGGTCGAGTCCAAGGCGGAACCCCTGTTCCGTTGCGGCGAGCCGCCCCGGGGCGTTTACCTGGTGGAAACAGGCGAAGTCAGGCTGTGGTTGACGGCGAAATCCAAGCCGGGCCGCTGTTTCGAAATCGCCGGTCCGGGCTCGGTGCTGGGGCTGAGCGAAACCATGACCGGCGGAGACTACAAGCTGACCGCCGAGGCCGGGGAGGGAGCCCGAGTTTCGTATATCGAGCGCAGTGTTTTCCTGCATTGCCTGCGCCGCGACCATCAGCTCTGCATGCATATTGTCCGCTTGCTCAGCGAGGACCTGCACAGTCTCTACTGCCAATCCCGGGTACTGGTTCACGGCGGATCGCGCAACGACATGGCCGCTTCCCGGCGTGTCAACTAGGCAGGGGCTCAATTCCAGCGACTCCAAGGTTTCTACTCAGTTGCTAGTCTCCGCGCTGAGAGGGACTTGGGTTGGTGGGAGAACCCGGCAGAGACGGCGGGCCATCTTGCCGGGATGTTAGACTTTGGAGTTTTCCTGTGGAGGTTGTCCTCATGAATATTCAGCGCGTGGGAGTGGTGGGAGCGGGGACCATGGGCAACGGCATTGCTCACGTCTTTGCCCGCAACGGATATGGCGTGGTGTTGTGCGAGGTGGAGCAGCGTTTCCTGGACCGCGGTCTGGAGATGATTGCCAAGAACCTGGATCGCGAGGTCGCTAAGAACAAGATTACTGCCGCAGATAAAGCCGCCGCCTTAGGGCGGATTGAAGGCGTGCTGGACCGGGGAAAGCTGGCGGGGTGCGATTTTGTGGTGGAAGCGGCGACCGAGAAGTTTGAAATCAAGACCGAGATATTTCGCGACCTCGACCGGATCTGCCGCCCGGAAGTGATGCTGGCATCCAACACCTCGTCGATCTCCATTACCAAGCTGGCGGCCCTGACCAAGCGGCCGGACAAAGTGATTGGCATGCACTTCTTCAATCCCGTGCCGGTGATGAAGCTGGTCGAGGTGATTCGTGGCCTGGCAACGACCGACGAAACCTTCCAAACGGTGCGCGACCTGGCACTGAGGCTGGAAAAGACGCCGGTGGAAGTCAACGACGCGCCTGGCTTCGTTTCCAACCGGGTGCTGATGCCGCTGATCAACGAAGCCATTTACGCGGTGATGGAAGGCGTGGCCACGCCCGAGGCGGTGGATGAAGTGTTCAAGCTGGGCATGGCGCATCCCATGGGGCCGCTGACCCTGGCGGATTTCATCGGACTCGATGTCTGCGTCGACATCATGCGGGTGATGCTCGACGGGCTGGGCGACCCCAAGTACCGGCCGTGCCCGCTCCTGATCAAGATGGTGGATGCGGGTTGGCTGGGAAGGAAGAGCGGGAGAGGGTTCTACAAATACTAGCTGGAGAGACGCAGGTTGCCACCTCTCCGAGAGGTTGCCAGCAACGTCTCTACGATTGCTATGCCGATTTACATTTCATTGCTGCGTGGCATCAACGTTGGCGGACACAACAAAGTCCCCATGGAACGCTTGTGCGCGCTATGTGAAGGGCTCGGCTTCGAGCAGGTGAAAACCTTCATCCAGAGCGGGAATGTGGTGTTCAAGGCAGTGAAGGTTACTCCCGCAGAATTGTCCTTGAAGATTGAAAAGAAGATTCTGGCAGAGTTCGGCTTTCCCGTGTCCGTGGTCACCAGGACCCCGGAGGAACTGGGCAAAGCCATCGCAGGCAATCCGTTCGTCAAGGAAAGCAAGGCCGAGCCGGCGAAGGTGCACATTGCATTCCTGTCAGAGGCCCCGAAGGCGGAAGCGCTGAAGAAATTAGAAACGCTGGCCACGAAGACTGAACAACTCCGCTACGCCGACAGGGAGATCTATCTTTATTACCGGGACGGCATGGGTAAGGCGAAGCTAACGGGCGCGGTGATCGAACGGGTGTTGGGCGTCGCTGCCACGGCCAGAAATTGGAATACCGTGACCAAGCTCTATGAGATGGCGGCGGAAGAACTTAAAACGCAGAGTGCTCAGAGGACGCCGAGGAAAAAAGATCGTTGACGGTGCAAGGAGACAAGGCCGATGCCTGGCGCGATATCCCGATCTACGCTCTGGGTGTGGTCTTGGGAGTCTGCGCCGGAGTGCTGGATGTGAAGATCGGCGATCTTCTCCTGACCGCGTTGTTCGTGCTGGCCTGCACCATGCTGCTGGGGATCTTGCGTCCTGAGAAACCGTGGCGCTGGACGGTTACTGTGGCCGCGTTCGTCCCCACCGTGCAGGTGTTGGCCTATTTTTTCCTCACCGCGAAACCCTACCGGGCGCAGATCTACGAGTCGTTTCTGGGATTCCTGACCGGCATCGCCGGGGCCTACGCCGGGTCGATGGGAAGAAAGGTGGCGGGGGAGTTGTTGAGAAGCAGCAGTTAGCATTTAGCACTTGGCATTTGGTCCATTGAGCTTCTCGAAGGGTGCTTCCACAGACTCAAACGGCTAAATGCTAAGTGCTAACAGCCAAATGCCGCTCTTCCCGCACCAAGGTCTCTGCTTACCCAGAAAGTTATCGCGTTTCCACAGTGGCTGCGCGTATCCTGCGGGCATGGCAGTGTCGGTCACGGTGCTGGCGAGTGGCAGCCGGGGAAACAGCGCCATGGTGCAAAGTTCGTCGACGAGGATTCTCGTGGATGCGGGAATCTCGTGTCGCGAAACCTGCAAGCGCATGAAGGCGGCGGGAGACGACCCGCACCGACTCTCCGCCGTCGTCATTACCCACGAGCACTCCGACCACGTGGTGGGTTTGCAGGTGCTGGCCAGGAAGCTCAACGTCCCTATCTTTATGACCGGCGCCACTCATCAGGCCTGGTCGCGTGCGGTACGCGATTCGACTGGCGAGCGGCCCGAAGTCTCCCGTCTGGAATTTTTTGCGTCGGGGAAACGTTTCCAGATCGGAGACATCGAGATCACTCCCTTTACCATCCCGCATGATGCCGCCGACCCGGTTGGTTTCACGTTTCGCTGCGAGGGGGTGAAGGTGGGCATCGCCACTGACCTGGGATACATGCCGCCCAGCGTGTGCGACCAGCTGCGCTCCTGCGATGTGCTGGTGCTGGAGTCGAATCACGACCTGGAGATGCTGCGCGGCGGGCCCTACCCCTGGTCGGTCAAACAGCGGGTCATGAGCCGGGTCGGGCACCTGTCCAACGAGGCCCTCGCGGATTTCCTGCACAAAGACTATGATGGAAATGCAACCTACATTGTGCTGGCGCATCTCTCCGAGCAGAACAACCATCCCGAACTGGCCCGGGGAGCAGCGGAAAAAGCCTTGGGCGGCCGCCGCACGCTGCTGCACAATCAGGTCATGCTGGCAGCGCAATCGGAAGTAATGCAACCCATCCGATTGTAGGCAGATCAGTATTGCTATGAGTCAGTGCGTTGATCCCATCGTGGGCAAGATCCTGGCGGGCTGGCGTTACGATATCTCCGGCCTGGCTCCCGAGATGCGAGGGGACTACGAAGAGCACTTCAAGACCTGTGAGCGCTGCCGCAAGCGTCAACGCCTGCACCGCACCTTCGACATTTCCCTGATCATCCTGGCCTCGCTTTCCGCAGGTGTTTTTCTGCTGGCATTCGGCATGATCCGTCACTTTGGCCCTCGCCACGCGCTGTGGCTCGAACTGGCGGCTCTGGCCGGCTTTGCCTTGTCGGCTCTGATCTGGCTGGCGGTCGCCGTGGCCACACCCGCCCCCACAGCGATGGTAGACGCCGCCAAGATCGGGGCCCGCCATGTCCACGATCGCTTGCCGGCGGAGATCCGCGAGCGCTTGCCGGAAGAGCTGCGGCTGAAAATCACCGGGTCATGACCGAATGAACGCCCGAGCGGTGAATCCCTTGGACAATGCGGTGCATCCCATCTGACAACCATGCGTGTGGTCCACAAGGCGGTGGCGTTGCTGTTGTTGGCAGCAATGTCGTCGTTTGTGGCCGGGCAGACGTTTCCCCCAGGGGAAGCCCTGCACAAACCGCCGGCGGGATGCCACGAGCACAGTCAGAAGGCGCCGTCGTCCGCTCCAGTGACCTACCAATGCTGCGCGACGGGGCACAATGCCGCAGTTTTACAGCCGGCGTTGGATCTCGGCGAGTTGTGGCTGCCGTCTTCGCGAGTGCCTGACCTGACACTTCTTGCCTCCAGCGGCTTCACTCGGGGAGGCCTTTCGCAACATTTTTCCGCCAACCGACCACCTGGCTCGAGCACTCTGCGTATCTAGCCAAAATCCCTGCCCAGATCGCCCTCCGGCAAAGTTGTGTGAGGATGGGCGGCGTCTTGTCCGTCGACACAGAGGAGATTGGTGCTTGCGCAAGTCTAGTGGGTGCGTTCTGATTATGTTGATGTTGACCTGCTGCGCGGTCGCACAGGAGGGCGGCGCCGCCCCGTCTGCCCAAACCATGCAGGGCATGGAAGGCATGCATGCAGAAGCCGCGCTGTCCTTCCTGCCTTCATTGCATGCTTCCTCAGGAACCGGATGGCAGCCGGCGTCGGTTCCAGAGCGAATCTGGATGACCTCGCGCGCGGGCTGGGACCTCATGCTGCATGGCCAGCTGTTCTTGACCTACAACCAGCAGGGTGGCCCGCGGGGCGCGGGTAAGGCGGAGTCGGTGAATTACCTGATGTTCATGGAGCAGCACCGCCTGGGTTCCGGGACGCTGCTGTTGCGGGAAATGTTCTCGGCGGAATCGCTGACCTCGCCCCATCCCGGCTTCCCCGAGTTATTCCAGACCGGCGAGACCTATCATGGCCAGCCCCTGGTGGATCACCAGCATCCTCATAATGTGTTCGCCGAGTTGGCTGCGCTGTACACGGTGCCAGTCAACAAAGAAGTCAGCTGGTTAGTCTACGGAGGGCCGGCCGCTGAGCCGGCGCTGGGGCCGGTGACCTACATCCATCGCGAATCAGCCTCGGAGAATCCCGCGGCACCGCTGAGCCATCACCTGCAAGATTCGACCCACACCAGCTTCGGTGTCGTGACGACGGGATTCATCGTGGACCGTTTCAAGATTGAGGGCTCAGCATTCAATGGACGGGAGCCGAATGAGGAACGCTGGAGCATCCAACTGGCCGCGCTGGATTCTTGGTCCGTTCGGGGAAGCGTCGCGCCTACGGCAAACTGGACGGCGCAATACAGCTATGGGCGGCTGCTGCATCCCGAGGCGTTGGAGCCGGGGGATCAGCGGCGGCAGACGGCATCGGTCGAGTGCCACCGCCCGTTGTCCGGCGGAGTATTGGGGCAAGGGAACTGGGCTACTTCCGTGATTTGGGGCCGGGTAAAAAAAACCTTCGAGGATTTCCCGCTTAACAGCTATCTGCTGGAATCGACGCTGAATTTCCAGCAACGGAACTATGCCTATACGCGAGTGGAACTGGTCGACAAGGACGAGTTATTTCCCGGCACATCGGTATCCTATCGGATCGGCGCTTACACATTCGGCGGGGTGCGCGATCTGGTGCAGTCGCACGAATGGCAGCTCGGACTCGGAGGAGACGTTACCTTCTATTCGAAGCCCGCCGCGCTGGATACCGCGTACGGGAGCGATCCGGTATCGTTCCACATTTTTCTGCGAGTGCGGCCGGGGTTGATGGGGCACAAACACTAAGCCGCACAAGTCGGTCGATGAGTGAATGGCGATATATCGACAGTGATGCTCAGAACCTGCGCGCATAGGCTGCCCGCCCCACTTGCCGCATGTCGAGAAGTTGCGTTTCCCGTTATGCAGAGGGCCGACAATTCGCCGTTTGCGGACCGAAGCCCTCACCACGGGATAGCTGAGGTTCGTTCGGGCATCTTCGATCGCCTCAGGGCGGGTTTCGACAAACTCGTCGTCGCCGTGGACGAGATCTTTGCGTGCGAGGAAGGAAAAGTTGTGGTTCTCGGCTACTATCACGGCAGGTTTCGCGGCAGAGCTGAGGAATTCAAGGCACAGGTCGCTCACATCTGGACAATCCGCGAAGGACGGGCCGTTAAGTTCCAGCAATATCTCGACATTCTCAGATCGCACGCGACTCGGGAGCGGTCTCAAGCGGCAAGCAACAGTAAACAGCATAGAGTCGTCATAAGTCCCTCCTCTGACGGCACCTGCAGAGGTACGGCACACATAAATGGCGACAACGCACTGCCCGCCGCAAATTAAATGGGCCAGCGGCCAAGAAGCGGTGACATTCCTTGGCTACCAGCCCATTCGATCCTGAATTGGATCGGAGGTGATACCTCAATGCTAGTCCGCTCCCGCCAGAAGTCAAGTATTCTTTCCATAGAAAAATGGCCCCCTTGACAATTGTCCTAAAGCACGGTTTTGGCGTCCGCTGACTTCCCCTTACGGCCTCCCACCGCGTTGACACTAATCCTTGTAGGATGTTAGGTTTAATGGTTTCACAAGCCCTCTTCAGCTCAGGATCGAATCACGTCAAAATGGACGAGACGCTTCGACAAGTAGGGGAATTACTGCTCGGATCCATTCCGACCATTATCTTCATGGTGCTGCTGTACGCCACCTACAGCGTTCTGGTCCATAAACCGCTGACCAAGGTGCTGGCCGAGCGTCGCAGCAAGACTGAAGGTGCGGTAGAGAAGGCGCGGGCCGACATTGCCGCCGCCGAAGCACGGACTGCCGAATACGAGCAACGGCTGCGCGAGGCTCGCCTGGCGGTGTTCAAGAGCCAGGAGGCGCGGCGCCAGCAGGCCTTGCAAGCACGAGCGGCTGCCGCCGCCGAAGCGCGCAACAAGGCCCAGGCACAGGTTGCCCAGGCGCGTGCGGCCATCGAAAAAGACAAGATCGCCGCGCAGGAGGCTCTGCAGGGGGAAAGCGGCAGGCTGGCTGCCGAAATCATTCGCATGGTGTTGCGCCCGGGGACCGCGCCCGCGGCAGGCGGTGCCCGATGAGCCTGGCAAAGATTCTATCCAATGGGCGCAGCGCAGTTCTCCAGCTTGCAGCCTTGATGTTCCTGGCAACGGCTTGCCTTCCGACGGCGGCGCACGCGCGTGCCCTTCTCCAGGAATCGAGTGCGCAAGACAACGCGTCGCTCTCGAACAGCCAACAACTGGCGAAGGAGACTCGCGAAGCGGCTGGCGAGGAAGGGGACGATCAGTTCAAGCATTCACCCTCGGTGCAGTTCATTGCCAAGCTCACGGGATTGAGCCTGCACAACGCCTATCTGCTGAGCGTGGGGTTGAATTTTGCAGTGATCGCGGGGGCAATTTTCTGGCTTTCGAAAAAGAACCTGCCGGCGATGTTCCGCAATCGTACCGCCTCGATCCAGAAAGCCATGGAAGAGGCACGTAAGGCAAGTGAGGACGCGAACCGGCGGTTGGCAGAGATCGAAACCCGGCTTTCCAGGATGGGCACTGAAATTGACGCCATGCGGGCTTCGGCGGAAAAAGAGGCCGCGGCCGAGGAGCAGAGGATTAAGGCTGCGGCGGAAGAGGATGCCCGCAAGATAGTAGAGTCGGCAGAACAAGAGATTGCAGCGGCCGCCAAGGCCGCCCGTCGGGAACTGACCGCTTACGCGGCTGATCTCGCCGTATCGCTGGCAAAAAAACAGATTCACGTAGACGCTGCCACGGACCAGGCCCTCGTCCGCAGTTTTGCGCAGCAGCTGCCGGCCAACGGCGGCGAGCGGAAGGGCAGACAATAGAAGATGGCTTCGGTCACCAACACCTATGCGCGGGCTTTCGCGGATGCGGTTTTTGCCAGCCGTCTGGATGCAGCCAAGACCTTGCGGGAGGCCCAAGTTCTGGCCGGATTGGTGGCCGAGAATAAAGAGCTGCGGCAGGTCTGGGAGGCCCCGTCCATCCCCGCCGAGCAGAAGCGCGCGGTGCTGGATGCCATTGTGGCGCGTGAGGGAATTTCGCGGACCGTGCGGAACTTCCTGGCAGTTCTGATCGATCATCGCAGGACCACCTTTCTGGCCGCGATCGTGAAGCAGTTCGAATTGGAACTCGATCAGCGCATGGGTTTCGCAGAGGCGGAGATCAGCAGCGCTCGCGAACTTGGAGACGGCGAGCGGCGAGCGCTCGAAGGCCAAGTCGAAAGAGTGATTGGGAAGAGGGTTCGGGCGCTCTATTCGCGGGACGCATCTCTGCTGGGTGGCGCCGTGGTGCGGGTCGGCAGCACGATTTACGACGGCTCAGTCAAAGGGCAGTTGGAGAGGATAAGGCAAGCTATTAGCTCTTAGCCCTTGGCTTTTGGCGAGGGCAAGACTGACACAAAGTGCTCAACCGCGGGCCGCAAAGAACTGCCGCGGAGATCGCAAAGGAAGCTAAGAATCAGAAGCGAAACGGAAGCTGGGAGCTAGCAGCCAAGAGTTAGAAGCTAGGAGCCAGAAGCTAAGAGCTGACTTTATGGCACAAATCAAAGCAGACGAGATCACACAGCTGATCCGGCAACAAATCGAGAATTACGAATCCAAGATTGCCGTGGACGAGGTCGGCACGGTCATTACC
>Ga0335084_10007217_pt1 | contig 11055 bp, 11 predicted proteins | sample Lox_Sample_44_FD_206721 | JGI IMG/M metagenome (GOLD analysis project Ga0335084, IMG submission 206721) | Soil microbial communities from Loxahatchee National Wildlife Refuge, Florida, United States - Lox_Sample_4.4 | ecosystem: Environmental > Terrestrial > Soil > Wetlands | place: USA...
CGCCGGGCCGGGACGCTTGGCCGTTGCGGCCGAGCGCGGCTCAGCCGCCGCGGCGCAGGCGCTCGAGGTCGGGGATGCGCACGGTGCGGCCGTTCATCTCGATCAGCCCGCTCGCGGCGAGGTCGTGCAGGATGCGGGAGAAGTGCTCGGGGGTCATGTTGAGGCGCGAGGCGATCACGCTCTTGCCTGGCGTGAGGTGCACCTCGACCGGCTTGCCGTTGCCGGTGCTGTCGGCGATATCGGCGAGGAGGTAGCCGATGACGCGCTCCTGGCCCGAGCGCAGCGTGTAGGCCTCGACGTCGCGCACCAGGCCATGCAGGCGTCGCGCAAGGCCGGAGATCATGCGGCGCGCGAACTGCGGATCGCGCGAGAGCTCCTCGATCACCGCGTGCTTGGCGACGTGCAGCAGCATCGTGTCGGAGAGCGCGGCCGCGAACACGATGTACGGCTTGTCGAGGAACATCAGGGCCTCGCCGAAGCTCTGCCCGGGGCTGACGATCTCCACCACCTTCTCGATGCCCTGCGGCGAGGTGAAGCCGAGCTTCACCTGCCCGTAGACGACGATGTGGAAGCCCGCGCACGGGTCGCCGCACTGGAACACCGACTCGCCCTTCGCCACGTAGACCGGCAGCGTGGCGGCGGCGATGCGGTCGAGCTCCTCGCGGCTCATCTCGCTGAACATCGGCAGGTTGGCGAGGAACGCCTGCGTCTTGATCTGCAGCGGCCGCCGGCTCACCAGCTGGTGCCCTCCGAGCGCGTGATCTTGTTGTACACGTTGTACTTGCCCACCGGCTTTCGCATCGGGATGCGCTTCACTTCCTTGAGGGTCTGCGCGTCGAACACGATGAGCGCGCCGTCATCTTCCCACAAGCTCGCCAGCACGTAGCGGCCGTAGCGGTCGAACTCGACGTGGGCGAGCGTCTTGCCCGGCACCGGCGTGAGCTGCGCCACCACCTCGAGGCTGTCCTTGTCGATCACCTGCAGCGTGTCGCGGCCCTTCGGCCCGATCATCGAGTCCACCCAGACGTAGCGCGAGTTCTCGTGGCTGCGTAGGAAGAACCCCGCGCCGAGCGTGCGCACCTGCTTCACCAGCTTCCAGTCGGCGACGTCGATGACGCTCACCACGCCCTCGCGCAGGTTGGGCGTGGCCATCACGCGCCGGCCCCGGCGCTCCCAGCTGATGCCCGAGCCCAGGTGCGGCAGGCCCGGCAGGTCGACGGTGGCGATGGCGCGGCGCACGTCGAGGTGCACCACCTGGCCGCGCTTGCCGTCGCGGCTCGCGCCGATCAGCTGCCGGAAGTCGGGCGTGAAGAAGAAATCGTCCAGCACGTCCTCGAGCGGCATGCGCCGCGGATTGAGGAAGCCCGGCGCGAAGGCGCCTTCCTTCATGCGGTAGTCGTGCACCAGGCCGGTGGCGACCGGCTCGGCCTTCGGATCGTAGGAAATCTCCCAGAGCTCGGGCACGTCCTTCATCGCGGCGACGAAGCTCTTGCGGGGCGCCGCGTCGTAGACCGCCGAGACGCGCGAGGGCGCCTCGAGGATCTTCACCAGTTCCAGATCCGCATCCAGCACCACCAGGCTGTGCGGCAGGTAATTCGCGACCATCACGTACTTGCCGTCGACTGACACCGCCGCGTTGCGCGTGTTGATGCCGGCGCGCACCTCAGCCACGGTCTTCAGGTTCCACAGGTCGAATTTCGAGATCCAGCCGTCGCGCGAGGCGAAGAACACGTAGCGCCCGTCCGGCGTGAACTTGGGGCCGCCGTGCAGCGCGAAGCGCGAGGCGAAGCGGTGGATCGGCTCGAGGCGGTCGCCGTCCAGGATCGTCACGTGGTGGTCGCCCGCCTCGACGACGACGAAGAGGTTCAAGGGATCGGCCTTGTACTGCGGCGCCGCGGGCAAGGTCCCCGGCGCGTGCTGCACCACGCGCGAGCCGCGGATTTCCGCTTCGCCCCAGGCGGGCGCAGGAACGAGCGGCGTGTAGATCAGCTCGACCAGCGCCGCGACCTCCTCCTCGCGCAGCTGGCTCTTGAAGGCGGGCATCTGCACGCCGGGACGGCTCTCGCGGATCACGTGCGCCGCCTCGGGCTTCTTCAGGCGCGAGAGGTTCTCCGGCAGCAGCGCCGGCCCCATGCCGCCCAGGCGCTGCGCGCCGTGGCAGCTCGCGCAGTTCTTCTGGTAGATCGCATCGGCCGGCGCCTGGGCGAGCGCCGCGCCGGCAGCAAGGAGCAGAAGCGGCGCCAGCAAGCGGATCGCGCGCGGCGCGGGCGCGCGGCTCAAGCGCGGCACAGGCTGGCGCATCAGTCCTGGAACGCGGGCGCGGGACTCTCCGCGATCTCCTCGTCCTCCAGGTAGCAGCCAGGGTCCTCTGCCCAGGGGTCGCCCGTGACCTTCATCGCGCGCACGCGCGTGTTCCCGCCGCAGACGTCGAAATAGGCGCAGGTGGCGCAGCGGCCCTTGACATGGCGAGGGCGCTCCTTCAACCCAGCCATGATCGGGTGCCGCGTGTCGCGCCAGATCTCGGAGAATGGCCGCGAGCGCACGTTGCCGAAGGTGCAGTCCCACCACATCGTGTCCGGGTGCACGTTGCCGAGGTTGTCGATGTTGGCGACGTTCACCCCCGAGGAATTCCCGCCCCAGGCGGCCAGGATCGCGCGCAGGCGCGACGCGTCGAGCTCCGGAACGTGCTGGCGCACCCAGTGCAGCAGGTACACGCCGTCGGCGTCGTTGTTGCCGGTGACGAAGTCTTTCACCACGCCGCGCCGCGCTGCGTCCCAGGCGCGCGCGAACAGGAGATCCAGCGCCTCGCGCGTGACGCGGAAGTGCGCATCGCGCTTGCGGTTGACGTTGCCGCGGCCGGCATAGTTGAGGTGCGACAGGTAGAAGCGGTCGATGCGTTCCGCTTCTACGAGATCAAGGAGCCCCGGCAGGTCGGCGGCGTTGTCCTGGGTGAGGGTGAAGCGCACGCCGACCTTGACCCCCAGGTCGCGGCACAGCCGCAGCGCCGCGAGCGATTTGTCGAACGCGCCCGCTTTGCGGCGGAACTTGTCGTGCGTCGCCTGCAGGCCGTCGAGGCTGATGCCGACGTAGTCGAAGCCGGCCTGGTGCACGCGCGCGGCGAGCGGCGCATCGATCAGCGTGCCGTTCGTCGAGAGCGCGGTGTAGAAGCCCAGGGCCTTGGCGCGGTCCGCGATCTCGAAAATGTCCTTACGCAGCAGCGGCTCGCCGCCCGAGAGGATGAGCGCCGGCACGCCGAAGGCCTTCAGATCGTCCATTACCCGCATGACGTCCGCGGTGCCGAGCTCGCCCGGGAAGTCGATGTCGGCCGAAATCGAATAGCAGTGCATGCACGTCAGGTTGCACCGGCGGATGAGGTTCCAGATCACCACCGGGCCTGTGGGTCCCGAGGCCGTGCCCGCGCGGCGCGGCGCCGCGGGTTCCAGGAGCTGCTGCAAGGCGCGCGACAAGCGCAGCATGTCAGGCGAGCCTCATGCCGGTCTTCTTCAGGATGCGCGTGCTGTAGAGCACGTCGGACGCGCGCAGCGCAGGTGCGAGCAGCGCGCGGATTTCCGTGATGCGCGCGTCGGTCTCGGCACGGCTGCGCCCGTGCACCATCGCGAAGAGGTTGTAGCGCCATTGCGGCAGCCGGCGCGGGCGGCGGTAGCAGTGCGTGACGAAGGGCAGGGCGCCGACGCGCGCGCCGAGCTCGTCGACAGCGTCGTCCGCCACGTCCCAAACCGACATTCCGTTCGCGGTGTAGCCGAGCGCATAGTGATTGGGCACCGCGCCGATGCGCCGGATGCGGCCGTCAGCGAGCATCGCCTCGACGCGCTCACGGAGCTGCGCCTGCGGGATGCCGGCTGCCTGTGCCGCCGCGCGCCAGGGCTCGGCGACGAGCGGCAGGCCCGCCTGCGTCGCGCGCACGATCCGTTCGTCCATCGCATTCATGCAACCAGCCTCAATTCAATGAAGTATTCCTGCTCGCGCGGCAGGTCGAGCACCGGGTAGCCGGTCTCCGCTTCGATGGCGGCAATGAGCGGCGCGATTGCCTCGCGCGAGGCGGCGGCGAGCACGAACCACATGTTGAAGTGGTGCGCGCGCTCGTAGTTATGCGCCACCTCGGGGTGCGCGTTCACGAGAGCGGCAACGCGCTCGAAGTCCGGTTCGGGGATGCTCATCGCGCACAGCGTGAAGGCGCCGCCCAGGCGCTCGGCGTCGTACATCGGTCCGAAGCGCGTGAGCGTGCCCGCCGCAAGCATGGCTTTCAGCTTCGCGATCAAGGTCGCCTCGTCGGTGCCCAGCGCGCGCGCCGCTGCGGCGAAAGGCCGCTCGCAGAGCGGGAAGCCGCTCTGCAGGCGATTGACGATTTCGCGCTCCAGGTCATCCATAGCGGGCGGCGCGCTGGCTGAAGCAGCGCTTGCTGAAGAGGACTGCGCACGGATAGCGGGCAAGGCCGTGCCGCGCGCAGAGGCGCTCGATCGCCTGCGTCACGTCCGCGCGCTCGCGGCCGTGCACCATGCAATAGACGTTGTACGGCCACTCGGGCAGGGCGCGCGCGCGCCGGTAGCACAGCGTCACCGCTGCGTCGGCGGCAAGCCCGCGGCCGGCGTCGCTGGCCTGCGCCTCCGGCAAGTCCCACACCACCATGGCGTTCGCCTCGTAGCCCAGACGCCGGTGCCGGACCACGGCGCCGATGCGACGCACGATGCCGGCGTCGAGCCAGCGCTGCAGGGCGGCGATCAATTCCGCCTCGGGCAGGCCGAAGGCGGCGAACGGATGCGGCTCGAGCGGCAGCCCCGCCGCGACGCGCGCTGCCAGCCGCCGCTCTTCGTCGCCGAGCGGCGCGACCGGCCCTTGCGGCTGCGCGCGCGGCACCGAATGATCGTCGAGGTCGAAACCGAGATCGATGTGGAATTCCTCGAGGAGAGGCAGGCGCAGCACCGGGAGCCCGGTCTCCTGCTCGATGCAGGACAGCGTCCATTGCAGCGCCGCCTCGGAAGGGGCCGTGGCGACGAACCAGAGGTTGATGCGGTTCTCGCGCTCGTAGTTGTGGTTCACGCCTGCGTGCGCGCTCACCAGCGTGGCTACCGCATCCAGGCGCTCGGCCGGCACCGCCATCGCCGCGAGCGTGCTCGCCCCGGCGGTGTTGGGCCGGAACACCGGGCCGATGCGATCGATGAGGCCGCGGCTGCGCAGCTGGCCGAAGCGATGAATCACCTCGTCCTCGTCGAGCGCGCAGGCCTCGGCGATCGCGGCGAAGGGCCGCGGCACCAGCGGAAATTCGCGCTGCCAGGAGTTGAGGAGCCGGTAGCTGGTCGCGTCGAGCATCAGGACAGCCCTAGAACCCCGTCATCGCGCCGCGCGCAGTAAGGAAGATGCCGCTCGGGCTCTCGGCGGGCAGCCGTGCGAGCTCGGCGAAGCTCGCCGCGTCGTACACCACCACGCGGCCGTCGTCGCGCGAGGAGATCCAGGCCTGCTCGCCGCGCGGCGTGAATTCGAGGTGCAGCACCGCGCGCCCCGGCTGCAGCTCGCGCACCACTTTCATTTCCGCGACGTCGATCACCTGCACCGCACCGTTGTCCGGGAAGGCGAAGTTCACCCACACGCGCCGCCCGCCCGGCTGCGCGACCGCGAACACCGGCTGGCCGTGCACCGCGATGCGCCCGGCCTCGGTCCAGGTGACGCTGTCGAGCACCAGCACCTCGTGGCGGCCGATCGCCGGCAGGAAGATGTAGCGCCCCGCAACCGCCCAGCCGCGCAGGTGCGGCATCTTGTACACCGGCAGCGGCTCCTCGCCGCGACCGTAACCGCCGAGGACGCGGCGCGCGCCTGCCCCGGGGTTCCACATGTCCACGAGCGCGAGGCCGTCCTCGCCGAACAGGCCCGCGATGTAGTAGCGACCATCGGGCGTGATGAAGCCGTCGTAGGGCTGCTTGCCTACGCCGGCGATCTTGCGCACCTGCGGGCGTCGCGGGTCGGTTGCGTCCACGATCCAGATCTCGCCCGCCTCGAACAGGCTGAAGACGAAGCGATTGCCGGGCGCATCCGCGATGCCGACCACCTTCGATCCGGTGGGGACCTCGGCGAGCGCCTCGAGCGTGCGTGCATCGAAGAGCCGCACGCCGCCCGGCGTGTAATTGGCGACCGCTACGACGTGCCCGTCCTGCGAGATCGCGCCGCCGATGGAATTGCCGGCCTGGATCACGCGCTTGTCGATCTTCGCGGTGAGCAAGTCCACCTTGGTCAGGCCGCCGTCCCGCCCGAATACGTAGGCGTAGCGGCCGTCGCGCGAGAACACCGCGGCGGCGTGCGAGAGGTCGCCCAGGCCTTCGACGCGGCCGAGCGTTGAGCGGCCGCTCGTCTCGATGAGCATGATGCGGCCCGCGGCGCGCTCGACCACCAGGCCCAGGTCGCCCGTGCCGCGCAGTTCCGGCGTTGCGCAGGCTGAGACGCCGAGCACCAGCGCGGCGATCGCGAGCAGCCTCACTTGGGCAGTCCCTTCTTCAGTTGCTCCACGATCCAGCGCGCCTCGGCTTCCGAGAGGAACGGTTTCCAGGGCGGCATCGCCGTGCCGCGGCGCCCGTTCAGGATCACGAAGCTCATTTGCTCCGCGTCCTTGTCGACGAGAGCCGTGGGCTCGAGCGAGGGGCCGAGGCCTCCTTTGAGCGTCAGGCCGTGGCAGGAACCGCAGTCCTGCCGCACGAGGTGCAGCAACTCCGCGCGGCGCGCCGGCGGGGGCTCGGCCGCCGATGCGACGCCGGCTGCCATCAGCCCCAGCAATGCCGCCATTCGATGCATGGCGTAAGGTTGCCGGATGGCTGCGGGAGGTATTTAACTTAGATCAAAGCCGCGGCCTGCAAGCCCAATAAAGTCAACGCCATGAGCATCGCCCCCTCTGCGGATCGCGCCTATTTCGCCGCCTTCCTCGACTTGAAGGGCAAGCCCGGTGTCGTGGTCGGCGGCGGGCCGGTCGCCGCGCTGAAGGCAGAGACCCTCCTGCATTCAGGGGTACGCGTCACGGTCGTGGCGCCCGAGCTTTGCCCGCGGCTCACCGAGCTGACGCTGCTCGGCGCCGTGCGTCACGAGGCGAGGCGCTTTCAGGCGGGAGACCTGCTGGGCGCGGAAATCGCCATCGCCGCGACCGACGACGTAGCGGTGAACGAGGCGGTCGCCCTGGCAGCGCGTTCGCTCAGGATTCCCGTGAACGTCGCCGACGACCCCTCGCGCTCGAGCTTCATCATGCCTTCGGTCGTAGACCGGCCGCCGGTGCAGATCGCGATCTCCACGGCAGGCGCTTCGCCGGTTCTTGCGCGCAAGCTGCGCATGCTGATCGAAACCGCGGTGCCGCACGCGTTCGGGCGGCTGGCGGCGCTTGCCGCGCGCTTTCGCGCCGATTCGCGGCGCCGCTACCCCGAGCCCGAGGCGCGCCGGCGCTTCTGGGAAGAGGTGGTGGACGGCCCGGTCGCGGACCTCGTTTTCTCGGGCGCCGAGCAGGCAGCAGCGCAGAAGCTGCAGCAACGCCTCGAGGGGGACGCGGGCGCGGCCCCGGTTACCGGATTCGTGAGCCTCGTAGGCGCGGGCCCCGGCAATCCGGAGTTGCTCACGCTGCGCGCCTTGCGCGTCATGCAGCGGGCGAACGTGGTGCTCTACGACCACCTGGTGGCGCCGGCGCTCGTGGATCTCGCGCGGCGCGACGCCGAGCGCATCTACGTGGGCAAGGAAAAGGACCGCCATGCCCTCGGCCAAGCCGAGATCAATGCGCTCATGGTGCGCATGGCGCGCGAGGGCAAGCGCGTGGTGCGTCTCAAGGGCGGCGACCCGTTCATCTTCGGGCGCGGCGGCGAGGAGATCGAGGCGCTTGCCGCGCAGGGCATCGCCTTCGAGGTGGTGCCCGGTGTCACGGCCGCCGCGGGCGCCGCATCCTATGCCGGAATTCCGCTGACGCATCGCGACTACGCGCAGTCCTGCGTCTTCGCTACCGGGCACTTGAAGGATGGCAGCGCGCAGCTCGACTGGGGCGCGCTCGCGCGGCCGCACCAGACCGTTGCCATCTACATGGGCGTGGGCGGCCTCGCCAAGATCTGCGCCGGACTCATCGAGCACGGACTTTCGCCCGAACTGCCGGCCGCGCTGGTGGAGAAGGCGACCTGGCCAGAGCAGCGCGTGATCGAGGGCACGCTCGCCACGCTGCCGGAGCTCGCCGCGCAAGCCGCGGTGAAGGCGCCGGCGCTTCTCATCGCCGGCGAGGTGGTGCGCCTGCGTGCGCGGCTAAGCTGGTACGGCGGCGAGCGTGTGCAGCTCGCAAGCCACGCCGCTTCTGAGGATTAGGTCGCGGCTTTCCTTCGCGCGGCGGGCGCTGCCGCGCACGCCCGTCACGCGCTCGTGTTCCTCGAAGCGCGCCTTCACGTCCATCGCCACCCAGTCGACGAGCGGCAGCACCTGGGCGAGCCGCCGCGGCACGATGCCGGCGGTATGCAGGCCCACGAGAAAGCCGAGCGCCTTCACATCGCGCATGGCGTCAGCGAGGCCGCGCTGCAGCGTGGGCTCGCCACCGCTGAAGACCACCGCGTCGAGCAGCGCGCGCCGGCGCCCGAGGAACGCCAGGACGTCGGGCCAGGCGATCTCCCCTTGGCGGCGACGCGGCTGCAGCTCCGGGTTGTGGCAGTAGCCGCAGCGCCAGACGCAGCCCTGGCAGAAAACCACCGCCGCGAGCTTGTCGGGATAGTCGGTCGCCGAAAGCCGCGTCAGGCCGCCGACACGGAGCACTTCTCCTCCTCGAAGAAGCGCCGCTCGTGGAATTCGCCCTGCTTGCCCTTGTTGAACGAGGACACCGGGCGGTGGTAGCCCATCACGCGCGTCCAGATCTCGCAAGCCTGCGCGCATTGCGGGCAGGTCTCGTGCTCGCCCGCGAGGTAGCCGTGGCTCGGGCAGATGGAGAAGGTGGGCGTCACCGTGATGTAAGGCAGGCGGAAGCGTTCCAGCGAGCGGCGCACCAGCGTCTTGCACGCCGCCGCTGAGCTCACGCGTTCGGTCATGTACAGGTGCAGCACCGTGCCGCCGGTGTACTTCGCCTGCAGTTCCTCCTGCCGCTCGAGCGCCTCGAACGCATCGTCGGTGAAGCCCACCGGCAATTGCGACGAGTTGGTGTAGTAGGGCATCTGTGCGGTGCCGGCCTGAATGATGCCGGGGTAGCGCTTGCGGTCCTCCTTGGCGAAGCGGTAAGTGGTGCCCTCGGCGGGCGTCGCCTCGAGGTTGTACAGGTGCCCGGTGCTCTCCTGGAACTCGACCATGCGCGCGCGCACGTGGTCGAGCAGCCGGCAGGCGAAGGCGTGGCCCCAGGTGCTGGTGATGTCGTGCTCGCCGCGCGAGAAGTTGCGGATCATCTCGTTGAGCCCGTTCACGCCGAGCGTGGAGAAGTGGTTGCGCAGCGTGCCGAGGTAGCGCTTGGTGTAGGGGAAGAGCCCCGCGTCCATGTGGCGCTGGATCACTTTCCGCTTGATCTCGAGAGTGGTGCGGCCGATCTCGAGCAGCTGGTCTACCCGCGCGTAAAGGGCGTTCTCGTCGCCGCGGTGGAGGTACCCGAGGCGGGCGCAATTGAGCGTCACCACGCCCACCGAGCCGGTCTGCTCGGCCGAGCCGAACAGGCCGTTGCCGCGCTTCAGGAGCTCGCGCAGGTCGAGCTGCAGCCGGCAGCACATCGAGCGCACCATGTTCGGCTCGAGGTCGGAGTTCACGAAGTTCTGGAAGTAGGGCAGGCCGTACTTCGCGGTCATGGCGAAGAGCTCCGCGGTGAGCGGCCCGTCCCAGTCGAAGTCCTTGGTGATGTTGTAGGTGGGGATCGGGAAGGTGAACACGCGTCCCTTGGCGTCGCCCGCGGTCATCACCTCGATGTAGGCGCGGTTGATCAGCGCCATCTCGGGCGCGAGCTCGCCGTAGGTGAACGGCATTTCGACGCCCGCGATCACCGGCACCTGGCCCTTCAGGTCCTCCGGGCAGGTCCAGTCGAAGGTGAGGTTGGTGAAAGGCGTCTGCGTGCCCCAGCGCGAGGGCACGTTCAGGTTGTAGACGAGTTCCTGGATCGACTGCTTCACCTCGGCGTAGGACAGTTGGTCCTTGCGCACGAAGGGCGCGAGATACGTGTCGAAGGAGCTGAACGCCTGCGCGCCCGCCCACTCGTTTTGCAGCGTGCCGAGGAAATTGACGATCTGCCCCACGGCGCTCGAAAGGTGGCGCGCGGGCGCGGCTTCCACCTTGCCGGGCACGCCGTTCAGGCCTTCGGCGAGGAGCGTCCTGAGCGACCAGCCCGCGCAATAGCCGGCGAGCATGTCGAGGTCATGGATGTGGATGTCGCCTTCGCGGTGCGCGCGCCCGGCCTCCGGCGGGTAGACGTGCGAGAGCCAGTAGTTGGCCGTCACCTTGCCGGCGACGTTCAGGATCAGTCCGCCCAGCGAATAGCCCTGGTTGGCGTTGGCGTTGACGCGCCAGTCCTGGCGCTCGAGGTACTCGTTCATCGAGGCGGCGACGTCCACCACCGTGCGCCGGTCCTCGCGCAGGCGCTTGTGCTGCTCGCGGTAGACGATGTAGGCGCGAGCCGTGGCGACGTGATCGGCGGCGATGAGGACCTGCTCGGCGACGTCCTGGATGTTCTCGATGGTGGGCGTGGCGCCGGCAAAGCGGTGCGCGAGCACCTTCACCGCCTGGGCGGCGAGGCGCGCGGCTTCTTCACCGCCGAACTCTCCGGTGGCGGCGCCGGCGCGCGCGAGCGCGCTCGCGATCTTGGCGGGGTCGAAGGCTGCGACCGTGCCGTCGCGCTTGATCACCGCCTGCGGCAGGGCGGCTCGCGCCGCCGCCGGGGCCCTACGTATAGTGGTTTCCACGATTTGCACCCCAACATGTTGTTATTGGAGGGCACACTGTATCCCCGAGGGGCGGGCCACAGTCAATGGCCGGAATTGACGGCGGTCAACGGCGTCGCGAGCGGGCGCTATGGTGCACGACAGCACTTTCATGCCCGCCGCGGAGCCGACGCTTGCTTGCGCGCTCCTCGCCGCGTAG
>Ga0335084_10007220_pt1 | contig 11053 bp, 13 predicted proteins | sample Lox_Sample_44_FD_206721 | JGI IMG/M metagenome (GOLD analysis project Ga0335084, IMG submission 206721) | Soil microbial communities from Loxahatchee National Wildlife Refuge, Florida, United States - Lox_Sample_4.4 | ecosystem: Environmental > Terrestrial > Soil > Wetlands | place: USA...
TAAGAATTGGTGCTGAGGAGACCTTTCTATGCCAGTTGCTGTCAGTTACCCAGGCGTTTACATCGAAGAGATTCCGAGCGGCGTTCGCACCAACACCGGAGTCGCCACTTCAATCACCGCTTTCCTGGGTCGCGCACTCAGCGGACCGGTGGATGTCCCGGTCACCATCAACAGCTTCGGTGACTTCGAGCGCAGCTTCGGCAAGCTGCACCCGGACTACCCGCTCAGCTATGCGGTGCGCGACTTCTATCAGAATGGCGGGGCGCAGGCGGTCATCGTGCGGCTTTACAAGCTGACGCCCGACCCCGCACCGGCGTCGCCGCCCAACATGAGGCCGGCCCGGGCGACCATCCGAATCGCGCGCCTCGATCTGCAAGCGGCCTCTGAAGGCACGTGGGGCAACAACCTGCGGGCACGGATCGACTCGGCAGTGTCTGCCGATGTCGCGGCGCGCATGGGGCTTACCGCGGCGGACCTGTTCAATCTGACGGTGCGCGACATGGCCACAGGCACGACGGAGCGCATCGTCAACCTCACTGTGAAGGAGAGCCCGCGACGCGCCGACCGGGTACTGGCGATCGAATCCAGTCTTGTCCGAGTGGCCAAGACGGTCACTCTGCCAGGGACGCAGGTGCCCTCAGCGCATCCCGCTCCGGCGGCCGGCAAGACCATCTTTGAGGACGACGCAGCATCTACCAAGGTGGCCACAGCCGACCTGGCCGTCGACAGCGCTCCTCTCGACGCCACGGCGTACCTCGGGGACGCCAACGCGAAGACCGGTATGAACGCGCTGCAAAAGACCGACCTCTTCAACCTGTTGTGCATACCGGCGGATACCCGTGCCGGCGACACCCCGATTCCAGTGTGGCAAGGTGCGCTCACCTTCTGCGTTCAACGCCGGGCCATGTTGATCATCGATGCTCCGGCGGCCTGGCAAGGCGCCGGAACCGTGACGGCCAACAACAACAAGGCTCTCACCGATCTCGGCATATCGGGAGACGCAGCCCGCAACGCTGCGCTTTACTTTCCGCGCGTGATCGCGTCGGACCCCAACCGCCAGGGCCAGCTCGATACCTTTGTTCCCTGCGGATGCGTGGCGGGCGTCATGGCTCGCACGGACGCTCAGCGCGGCATCTGGAAGGCGCCCGCCGGGATCGACGCAGCGGTGAACGGCACTCAGGGCCTCGCAGTGAGTCTGACCAACGAGGAGAACGGCCTGCTCAATCCGCTGGGGGTCAACTGCCTGCGCACGTTTCCCATCATCGGCAGCATCGTGTGGGGCGCGCGCACGTTGCGCGGAGCCGATCTGCTGGCGGATGAATACAAATATATTCCAGTCCGGCGCCTCGCCTTATACATCGAGGAAAGCCTATTCCGCGGGACGCAATGGGTGGTGTTCGAGCCGAACGACGAGCCGCTGTGGTCGCAGATCCGCCTCAACGTCGGTGCGTTCATGCAGAACCTGTTCCGTCAGGGCGCCTTTCAAGGCACGACCCCGAGCGCGGCCTACTTCGTCAAGTGCGACAAGGAAACCACCACGCAGGACGACGTCAATCGCGGCGTCGTCAACGTCGTGGTGGGCTTTGCGCCGCTCAAGCCAGCGGAGTTCGTGATCATCAAGATCCAGCAAATGGCTGGTCAACTTGCCGCGTAGGGGGAAATCTCATGGCCCAGTTCAGCGTGAATCCGCAGCGGTTCGATCCCTACAAGAATTTCAAGTTTCGCGTCAAGTGGGACGGACGCTACGTCGCGGGTGTGAGCAAGGTCGGAGGCCTCAAGCGCACCACCGAGGTCGTGAAGCATCGCGAAGGCGGTGATCCCAGCAGCTCGCGCAAGTCCCCCGGACGCACCGAGTACGAGGCCCTCACGCTCGAGCGCGGCGTCACCCACGACACCGAATTCGAGAAGTGGGCCAACAAGGTTTGGCGCTTCCAGTCCGCACTGGGCAGCGAGACCTCGCTCAAGGATTTCCGCAAGGACATCATTATCGAGGTCTACAACGAGGCCGGCCAGGTTGCGCTCGCTTACAAGGTGTTCCGCTGCTGGGTTTCGGAGTACCAGGCTTTGCCCGATCTGGATGCCAACGCCAATGCTGTCGCCATTCAGCACATCAAGCTGGAGAACGAAGGATGGGAGCGCGATGTGGAGGTTCCCGAGCCCAGCGAGCCGTCCTTCACCGTTCCGGCCAACTAGAACTCCCGGCTCACAGGCGCCCGCCCGCCCGATTCCCCGGTCCTCGAGTGTGCTGGCGAGCCGAGGGAGGGAACAGCCGGCGGGCGGCTCTATGTTGACGTCGTTTCGGTCTGCCTCATGCAACCACTCACTGCGCACCAGATTCTGACGGTCTGGGAGGCGGGACTCGGACAGCATCCGGTCGAGCGTGCCCTGACCATCCTGCAGCATGCGTCCGGGGGCGAGACCATCGAGGCGCTGGCGGGGCTGACCGTTGGTGAGCGGGACCGCCGGCTGATCGAGGCACGCGAGCAGACTTTCGGCCGCACGCTGGATGCATACGTCGAATGCGGTGCCTGCGCCGAGCGACTCGAGTTCAGCGTCACGACGGATTCCATTCGCGCCGCCCCCGCAACGGTCGCGAGCGGGCAGCTGCGCATCGCCGACGTGGAGCTGCGTCTGCGGCCTCCCACGACCAATGATCTGCGCGCATTGCGCTCGTGTGGAAGCGTGCAGCGCGCACGCGAGCGGCTGGTGGAGCTTTGCGTGGTCGGGCTGCTGCGGGACGGAGAAGCAGTCGCGGCGAACCCGCTGCCGGCGAATGTCGTGGCGGCCGCGGCCGCTCGCATAAGCGCGCTCGATCCGCAAGCAGAGGTTCTGATCGATCTGTCCTGCCCCGCCTGCCAAGCGCACGAACAGATTCTGTTCGACATCGCAGCGTTCTTCTGGTCGGAGATCGCGGTGCGCGCCAAGCGATTGCTGCACGAGATCCATCTGCTCGCGCGCGCCTACTGCTGGAGTGAAGCCGACATCCTCGGAATGAGCCCGCGCCGGCGGGAATGCTATCTGACGATGGTGCAGAAATGACCGATTTTTTCAACCGCCTTGCCGGGCGCAGCATGGGGATCACGCAGGTGGTCCAGCCCCGCATCCGGTCGAGGTTCGCGGCGCCGGTGCGGGAGGACGCGGACACGGAGGTCGTTCGAGAAACCTGGATGGGGCAGTCGGAGGAGTTCCCAGTCGCGACGCGATTGCACGACGAGCGGGACCGAGGCCATTCGTTACCGCGACTGCACGGGCAAGATGCACTCCTGCAGACCGAGTCGCGCGCCGCTACGCGCGTCGTAGCGGCGGACGGCGTCGAGTCTGAAGGCGCAGCCGTTCAGGGCGGGCGGGAGCCTGTCCGGGCAGAGACATTGCCCGCCGGTTCGCGCGGCCAGATGAATACGATCGAGACGGAGCTGGAGGTCGTAAGTTCCAGAGCGGCTCTCAGCATGGAGTTCCCCGCTGTACCCCTTCTCGAGATGTTGGATGCGCGCCGAACCGAACGGCCTGTCGAGGCGGATGGGCATGTCGAGCCGGCCCGGCAACTCCACACGGCGATCCCAGCGCCTTCCTCGCTGACTCCGCCGGCACACGACCTCCGGCGACCGCCGCTGGACATGCGTAGCGCAACTCGCCGGAGCGATCAGGAGAATCCATCCCGCGGTGCCTCGCTGTCGCTGCCACTCGACGAGGCTGCGCCGGCCCGTCGTGCTCAAGGCCATTTGGTGCGCGACTTGGAGCTCGGTGCGCCGCCTGCGCCGGAGATCCACGTGTCCATTGGACGGATTGAAGTGCGGGCGATGCCGCCACCTGCGGCGCAGCTGCCTCGTGCGCGCCCGCCTTCCGTCGGACCGGCCCTGTCGCTCGAGGCCTACCTGCAAAAGCGGCTAGAGGGTTCGCGATGAGCAATCACCTGGCCATCGCTACCGTGACCGCTGGGCTGCGGCAAACGCTGAGTGCGGCGGTCGGCAGTGCCGTCCCCGGGGCGGCCGTGACGACGTCTCTACCGGACGCGCCCACGCAGAGCCAGCCCGACCCGCGTGTCAACCTGTTCCTGTATCAGGTCACGCCCAATGCCGCCGGGCGCAACGCCGATTTGCCGGCACGTAACGCGACCGGGACCTTGATGCAACGTACGAACGTGGCGCTCGATCTGCACTATCTGCTCACGTTCTACGGAGATGAGACGCAGCTCGAGCCGCAACGTCTGCTGGGGGCGGTGGTGCGCACTTTGCACTCGCAGCCCGTGCTCTCGCGCCCGATCATCCAGAGCACGATCACCAGTCCGACGTTTGCATTCCTGGCGACATCTGACCTCGGCAGTGCCAGCGAACCGGTGCGGTTCGCACCCGCTTCGCTGGCGCTGGAAGAGCTGTCCAAGCTCTGGTCGGTGTTCCTGCAGACACCCTACCGTCTCTCGATTGCCTACCAGGGGACCATGGTCTGCATCGAACCCGACGATAGTCCCTCGCCCGCACTGCCCGTGCGCGCGCGCAACCTCTATGCGGTCCCGTTCCGCCAACCTGTGATCGAACGGGTGTTGTCGCAGGCCGCCCCCGGCCAACCGGTGCAGGAGCAACCGATTCTGCCGGGCTTCATCCTGGTCCTGACGGGACAGCGGCTGAGCGGTGCGAGCGTGCTGGTGCAAGTTGCGGATGTCATGCTGACGCCCGCGCCAGACCAGCTGCAGGACAGCGAGATTCGCGTTCCGCTGCCGCCGACTCTCCGCGCGGGCGTCCAGGCTGTCCAGGTGGTTCAACAACAACTGATGGGCACCCCGCCGACGCCGCATCGTGGGGTGGAATCGAATGCTACGGCGTTCGTGCTGCACCCGACCGTCACGGCGACCGCCGCACATGTGTCCAGCCGGACTGTGGACGGAGTGAATGTTGCCACCAGCGACGTCACGGCGACGTTCACGCCATCCGTCGGCAATCGGCAGCGGGTGTTCCTGCTTCTGAGTGAGTTCAATGCGCCCTCCAGCCGCGCACCGCGAGCATACAGCTTCCCTGCACCCCCTCGCAGCGCCGACACCAACACGATCGTAGTCCGAGCCACCGACGTGGTCCCAGGCGACTATCTGTTGCGCGTGCAGGTCGACGGCGCAGAGAGCCCGCTTGCCGCCGATGTCAACGGCGTGTACGTCTCGCCACGCGTCACGGTAGCATGAGCGACGTCGCCGAAGGTTGGATCGAAAGCAATCAGCGGCAGCTGGTCGCCGCCCTGGCTCGCGTGCGGCGGGCCTTGGAACAGCGGAGCAGACAGCCGGGGGACGGCCTCGCCGGGTCCGCTGCGGATCCCGCCTCGAGCTCCGATCTGGAGCCCGAGCCGACCGATCCGCCGTCCGCATTGTCGCGGCTGTGCGCCACGTTCGGGTTCTCGCCGTTCGAGCGCGATGTTCTGGTGCTGTGCGCCGGCATGGAGCTCGATGCAAGCTTCGGGAGCTTGTGCGCGAGCGCGCAAGGTGATCCGTCGCGCAGCTATCCGACTTTCAGCCTGGCGCTTGCGGCGCTGGAGGGTGCGCATTGGAGCGCGCTGACACCCGCCGCGCCGCTGCGGCGCTGGCGGTTGATCGACGCGGCTGGCGACCAGCCATTGACGCAAAGGCCCCTGCGCATCGATGAGCGCATCTTGCACTTCCTTGCGGGAGTGCAGCACCTGGACGAGCGGCTGTGCGGCCTGGTCGAACCGGCGAGCGCACCGGAGGACGACTTGGTGCCATCCCACCAGGCGATCGCCGAGGAGCTGATCCAGGCCTGGTCGCATCCGCTCGGTGGTACGGCGCGGACTCCGATACAGCTTCACGGCGAGGATACGGCCGCCAAGCGGGCGGTTGCAGCGCACGCCTGCAAGGCGCTGGGTTGGAATCTCAACATCCTGCAGGCCGCCGCTGTTCCGCTACCTCCCGCCGAGCTCGATGCGCTGCTGCGGTTGCTCGTGCGAGAAAGCGCCCTGACCGGAGGCGCCCTCCTGATCGACTGTGATGAGACGGACGGCAGCGATCCTTCGCGAGCTGCGTCGATGTCCTGGCTGGTCGAGCGGCTGAGCTTGCCGCTGGTGATCACAACGCGCCACCGTCTGAGAAACCTGCAACGGGCGGCGCTCTGCCTGGAAGTGCGCAAACCGACCGCAGCCGAGCAACGTCTCCTGTGGAAGCGGCTGCTCAGCGCTGAGCTTGCGCGTGACAACGCCGATCTCGACGCGCTGGGGTCCCAATTCAGCTTGAGCACGCCCTCCATCCGCGCCGCCTGCGCCGAAGCGTTCGGGCGCTACCACATGACTCAGCGCCCGCCGCCACCCGCTGACCAGAGGCCGCAGCCCGGTGCGGCACCAGGACTGGGTGCCTTGCTCTGGGAAGCGTGCCGCAAGCAGGCACGTCCGCGCCTGGACGATCTTGCCCAGCGGATCGACCCGCTGGTGGGCTGGAACGATCTGGTCTTGCCGGATGCGCAACTCGAGATCCTGCGCGAGATCGCCACCCACGTGCGCAGCCGGTCGAAGGTCTATGAGAGCTGGGGGTTTCTGTCCCGCGGCGCGCGCGGCCTGGGCATCAGCGCGCTGTTCGGCGGCCCCAGCGGAACCGGAAAGACCATGGCCGCCGAAGTGCTTGCGCACGAGCTGCACCTCGATCTGTATCGCATCGACCTGAGCCAGGTGGTCAGCAAGTACATCGGGGAGACCGAGAAGAACTTGAGCCGTGTCTTCGACGCCGCGGAGGAGGGCGGCGCCGTCCTGTTGTTCGACGAAGCCGATGCGCTGTTCGGCAGGCGCACCGAGGTCAAGGATAGCCACGATCGCTACGCCAACATCGAAGTGAGCTTTCTGCTCCAGCGCATGGAGGCATACCGTGGACTGGCGATTCTCACCACCAACATGAAGAGTGCCCTTGACACGGCGTTCATGCGTCGCATCCGGTTCATCGTGCAGTTTCCATTTCCGGATGTCGCGCAGCGCGCGCAGATCTGGCGCGGAGTGTTCCCTGCGCAGACGCCTACGGAGGATCTCGACCCGACGCGCCTCGCGCGCCTGGCGGTGGCGGGCGGGAACATACGCAACATCGCCTTGAATGCAGCATTCCTGGCGGCCGATGCGGGGCAGCCGGTGCGTATGACGCACCTGCTCAAGGCTGCCCGCAGCGAGTACGCGAAGCTGGAAAAGCCGCTCAATGAAGTGGAGACGCAGGGGTGGAGCTGAAGCCCGCAAAGATCTTCTTGCATGTCGACGAGCTGTCGGTAAGCGGCGTGCCACCGGGAGACTTGGCCGCTGTGGGTAGCGCGGTGCAGCGCGAGTTGACGCGCTTGCTGGGTACCGCTGAACTGCCCGCGGGGATTGCGCGGAGCCGTCGAATCGAGTCGCTCGACGCCGGTCGTGTGCAGACTCCTTCAGGCAGTGCGGATGCGCTTGGCACACAGGTAGCACGAGCGGTGCACGGCAGCCTCCGCAGGTAAGCCCTAAACAGGTAAGCCCTAAAGAGGAGAGCAAAAGCATGCAGCTGCACGCAGTTGGATCACCCCGCTCCGGAAGGTACAGGCCGCGCATAGGGGCATCGCTTGCCTCTGTATTGTGTGGAATGGAGCTGGCATGAGCAGCTTCCCGAACTCTCCGCGTGTGCTGAAAGGCGCCATCATCGGCGTCGATCTGTTCAACCCGCTCGCGAGCGTCGTGGTATTTCAGTACAACCCCGATACCCTCAGCCGCACGCTGCAGGCGCAAACCGCGGGCGCAGAAGGCGCGGACCGGTCCGAGGCGCTGCGCCTGCGCGGTGCGCCGATCGAGGAGATCAAGCTGGACGTGGAAATCGACTCCACCGACCAGCTGGAAAAGGGCGATCCATTGGCTGCATCGATGGGCGTCTATCCGCAGCTCTCCGCGCTGGAAATGCTGCTCTATCCCAAGAGCGCATTGGTGATCGCCAACACGATCCTGCTCGCGGTGGGGACGATAGAGATCGTTCCGACCGTGGCGCCGCTCACGTTGTTCGTCTGGGGGCCGAAGCGGGTGCTGCCCGTGCGGCTGACTCAGTTCACCATTACCGAGGAAGCCTACGATGTCAACCTCAATCCGATGCGCGCTAAGGTCGGGCTGGGCATGCGTGTGCTGAGCTACAACGACTTGTCGATCACCAACCCTGGGTATGCCCTGTTCCTGGCGCACCAGGTGGTGAAGGAAACCATGGCGACGCTGAACTCCGCGACCAGTCTTCCGCAGCTGGCCGGTACCGTGTCGCGCGGCGCCGGAAGTGGAGGGTGACAGCGTGTTCCAGCCGACCAGCCGTTACTACAACATCGAGACGGTGACCATCACGGCTTCCGATGGGCGGGTCATCGCGTACAAGCGGCGCCGCTTCGTGCCCCAGAGCGATACATTGGCGACTCTGGCCGAGCTGACGGTCGCACAAGGCGATCGCCTCGACGTGATCACGGCACGCACGCTGGGCGACGCCGAGCAATTCTGGCGCGTCTGCGACGCGAATCAGGCGCTCGATCCATTTGCGCTCACCGCTGAGATCGGCACTACCTTGCGCATCCCGATTCCACGGCTCTGAAGATGGACCAGATCGGCATTCATCTCACGCTGCTCATCGGGCCCACCGTGGCGGTGCCGGCGCCGCCCACGGTGATGGAGGCGCTGAGTAGCGTCGAGGTGAGCCACAGCGATGATCGGCAGTCGGGCTTCCAGATCATGTTCACCATCGGGCGCTCGGGCCCCCTCGATCTGCTCGACTACCCGTTGGTTGCGAATCCGCTGCTCAAGCCGTTCAACCGAGTCGTGATCATCGTCACATTCAATGCCATCCCCCGGGTTCTGATGGACGGCATTATCACCCATCAGCAAATGGCGCCGAGCGACAAACCGGGAGCTTCCACCTTCACCATCACGGGCGAAGACGTCAGCGTGATGATGGACCGGGAAGAGAAGTCGGTACAGCACCCCGCGCAAGACGAGACGCTGATCGCGCTCAAGCTCATCGCGAGCTACGCCCAGTATGGGCTGATCCCGATGGTCATTCCGCCCGTGGTGATCGATCCCCCGATCCCGATAGAGCGTGTCCCGGTGCAGCAGGCGACGGACCTGCAATACCTCAAGCAAATGGCCGAGCGCTATGCGTACGTCTTCTATATCAAGCCAGGCCCGGCTCCGTTGACCAACATCGCATACTGGGGACCGCCCGAGCGGTTCGGCCTGCCGCAATCCGCGCTCACGATCAACATGGGCCAAGCGACCAATGTCGAGTCGTTCAGCGTGAGCAATAACGCGCTGGAGCCGACCCTGGTGTCCGGACAGATCCAGGACCGGACCACGAATCAATCCGTGCCGGTACAGACGTTTGCGAGCCTGCGGCTGCCGCTGTCGGCGATGCCCGCGTGGCTCGTCAATCAACCCAACGTGCGTCGGCGCCAGTTCCGCGACAGCGGCCTCAACGCCATGCAGGCCCTTGGGCGGGCGCAGGGCATCACCGATGCGTCGGTCGATTCGGTGGTCGCCGAGGGCCAGCTCGACGCGATCCGGTACGGCACGCCTCTGCAGGCACGCGGACTGGTGGGGGTGCGCGGCGCGGGCTACCTGCACGACGGCATCTGGTACGTCAAGCGCGTGACGCATCAGATCAAGAAAGAGACCTACAAGCAGAAGTTCACCCTGACCCGCGACGGTCTGGGATCGATCACGCCGGTGGTCGTGCCATGAGGCAATTCTTCGGCAAGTACCGAGGGCAGGTGGCGAACAACATCGATCCGCTGATGCTGGGACGCATCCAGATCACGGTGCCGGCGGTGCTGGGGGATGGAAACTTGAGCTGGGCCATGCCGTGCGTGCCCTACGCGGGATCGGGCGTTGGTCTGTTCGTGGTACCGCCGGTCGGCGCCAACGTGTGGATCGAGTTTGAAGCCGGCGACACGGACTACCCGATCTGGGCCGGCTGCTTCTGGGGCGTTGGCGAAGCGCCGGCGCAACCGGCGATCCCGCAGATGAAGGTCCTGAAGACGGACGGCATCAACCTGCAGATCAGCGATCTGCCCGGAGCCGGCGGGTTCACCCTCGAAGTTGGCCCTCCGGCGGTGCCGATTCCTCTGAAAATCGTGCTCAATGCGAGCGGCATCGAGCTGTCTCACGGCGCCGCCAGCGTGAAGCTGACGCCCGCGAGCGTCTCGGTCAACAACGGTGCGCTGGAGGTGATCTGATGCCGGGCTTCCTGCTGCACGTAGGCGCGACGGTGATGTGCATGCACGCCGGGCAGGCGCAGCCGACAGCACCGAATCCCCGCGTGACAGTGGGCGGGCAACCGGTGGTGACGCAACCCGCACCCTACACGGTCGGTGGCTGCCCATTCAATGTAGGAGGCGGCCCCAGCCCGTGCGTGACTGCGCAGTGGGTGTCGGCGGCGACGCGCGTCATGGCAGGGGGCGCACCCGTCCTTCTCCAGGACAGCCAGGCGGTATGCGCGCCGAACGGCACCGGCTTGAACATCTTGGTTACGCAGATACGCGTGAAGGGGATGTGATGCAGGTCGACTACCCGTTCCACATGGACGGCCGCGGGCGGACGGCCGAGACCGAGACCGATGACCATATCCGCGACTTGATCGAGCAGGTGCTGTTCACGGCACCTGGAGAGCGCGTCAATCGTCCCAGCTTTGGCACAGGCCTGCAGCAACTCCTTTTCGCACCGAACAGCGGCGAACTGGCCACGGCTACCCAGTTTCTGATCCAGGGCGCGCTACAGCAGTGGCTGGATGACCTGATTCAGGTCGAAGCGGTGCAGGTGGATAGTCGCGACGAAGTGCTGACTGTGACCGTGCAGTACGTGGTGCGCCGCAATCTGCAGAGGCAGGTCGCGCAGTTCACGCAGCCAGGAGGGCAGCAGTGATCTACCTCTGCTGCGATGAGCGTCGGCGCACTGCCGTGCGGGGGTTCGCCGGTCTCAACGGCATCGATTTCGTGGAGGTGATCGACAACGACGCACCCTCGCCACAGGAGCGTCAGCGCAGCTTGCGTGTGCATTTCTTGAAATCGCCTGCGCCGCCCGGCATCGGTCCCGCGAACGTTCAGATCACCGG
>Ga0335084_10007221_pt1 | contig 11052 bp, 7 predicted proteins | sample Lox_Sample_44_FD_206721 | JGI IMG/M metagenome (GOLD analysis project Ga0335084, IMG submission 206721) | Soil microbial communities from Loxahatchee National Wildlife Refuge, Florida, United States - Lox_Sample_4.4 | ecosystem: Environmental > Terrestrial > Soil > Wetlands | place: USA: Florida...
GCCGGAATTCCACCCGAAGATCTGCCTCACATCTTCGAGCCGTTCTATACGACGAAGCCTGCGGGGAAGGGCACGGGCCTCGGTCTCGCAACCGTTTATGGGATTGTGAAGCAGAATCGGGGATTCATCTGGGTCTATAGCGAGCGTGCGGTAGGCACTGTATTCAAGATCTACTTGCCTTGCGTACGTGAGCACCGTCGCGAGATCGAGTCTGCCTCCCAGCTGGAGAGAATCACTGGCGGATCTGAAACTATCCTGCTGGTTGAGGACGAACAGGCAGTCCGTAGCGCAACGGCTGAATTCCTTCGCCTGCAGGGGTACAACGTCATTGAGGCGCGAGACGGGTTGGATGCACTCTCTCAAGCCCAACAAAACGTCGGCACGATCCACTTGCTAGTGACCGATGTTGTGATGCCGAATCTCAGCGGTGGCGAGCTCGCGCAACAGCTCAAACGCGTCCGTCCGGACACAAAGTTTCTGTTTGTGTCGGGGTACGCAGGCAAAACTGTTCTCGATCACAAGGTAGTCGATCTGGAGAGAACCTTTCTACAAAAGCCCTACACACTCAAACAACTCTCGTCGAAGATTCGGAGCGTCTTGGAAATTGGGCTCGCTACCAATCAAGGCATTTCTTCAAACGTCTAAACAGCTGACGCCTGCCTCACCATCACGCTTCTTGCAATCAGATCGGGATCAAACGTCCCTTCTTCAACCGAAAGCGATCGTCCCGCCACGTTACCGTTTGGCCAAAGAAACTTGCCATCCAGACGCCAATCGCAATCAGGTCTCGCAAGGGCAGCAGCCACAAGAAGCGTCGGACCTGGCCGTCCTGCAGGACGGCCTTTCCGATCACGAGCGCCACCGCCACACGTAGCACCAACATTGAGGCCAGAATTCCCCACCCCCAGCCTGATCCGCTTGTCGCGAAGAAATTCAGCAACGCCCACGCCACGCCGAACGTAAAGATCAGGCCGAAATATCCACCTGGTCGAGCATCGCGCACTCCGCGCGCCCAGCGGAGTTGATGTTGCAGAAACTCAGCAAAGCGGTATGCCGGCAGATGTGTCTCCACGACGACATCGGAGAGTAAAACTCTGAATCCGAGATTGGCGATCCGTCGCCCTAACTCGTAATCGTCCGCGAGAAAATCGACGATCGCTTTGAATCCGCCGATACGATTCAGTTCCTCGCGGCGGAATGCAAGCGTTGAACCAAGACCGAAGTGAAGTCCGCCCTCAAGGTGACATGCAACGAGAACTCCAGCACAGAAGTCGGTGCTGATCCCGAGCGATTCCAATTGCGATCCGATTGTGGGCGCTGCAACGCCCCGATAGAGGCAGGTCACCATTCCAATTTGTTCATGGGTAAGAGGTGCAATTACCCGTGCCAGATAATCGGGCTCCACTTTGATGTCACTGTCGTTCACGACGATGAGCTCGTATTGACTTCCTTGAGCCATCTGCTCCAGATTGCTGACCTTGACATTCGGGCCGAGTCGGTCCGGGCAAATCATCAGGCGAATCGCCTTTTGTGGAAATTCCCTCTTCAACTGCTCGACACTGGCAATCGCCGGATCGTTCGCATCACTGACCCCGAAAACAATCTCGTACTCTGGATAGTGTTGGAGGCAATGGCTGCGGAAGCTCCCGTAGATATCAGGGTCAACACCCTTGAGAGGCTTGAGAATCGAAACGGGAGGGAAGACTAGGTTGGCGCCAATATCACGTTCCGCTTTTCGCTCACGAAGGAAGTTCGATGCGCTCCACAAGCAGACCAGGTAGTAGCAGCCACTGGCCAGGGATCCGAGAGTCGCAACAGTCTCGAGAATCCTGCTGAGTGAGTGCATCATGCGCAGAGGCGGACTAACTATTCGTACCGCAACGATTCTATCGGATCGAGATTCGCCGCCTTCCAAGCCGGATAAATGCCGAACACCAATCCGACGCCAGCCGATGCCGTGAAACCAAACGCGGTCCAGAAGGTGGACATACGTGCTGGCAACGAAGGCCAGACAGCCGGAATTACCCAGACGATGACCGCACCAACGAGGATTCCAATCACGCCGCCGATCGCTGTCAAGATGATGGCTTCCAGCGTAAATTGGAGCAAGATATCACGCTTCCGTGCCCCGATGGCCTTGCGCACTCCGATTTCACGAGTTCGTTCGGTCACACTAACCAGCATGATGTTCATCACTCCAACGCCGCCCACAATAAGGCCGACGCTTGAGATCGCAAACATGCCGATGAACAGCATGCCCGTCAGCTGATTCCACACGTCATTGATCGAATCGGCGGTGAAGACTGCAAAATTATCCGGCTTGTCGTAAGCGACTTTTCTCCGACGCCGCAGCAGTTCACGCACTTCGTCGATTGTCTTCGGGACGTCGTCATGCGAAGTGGCTTTGATGCTGATCCAATGCTGCTTGAGCTCGGGATGCAGCTTGCGGATCGTGCTGAGCGGCATGTATACCTTATTGTCTTCCGGATTCTTGCCGCCACCGAATACAGACTTCACGCGCTGCGCGATTCCGATCACAGTAAACAACTGGCCTTCAATGTTGACTTCTTTTCCAAGCGGATTTTCGGTGCCGAACAATTCATCCGCAGTTTCGGCGCCGAGCAGAACAACTGGTGAACGATGGTCTTCATCCACCTCCGAGAACCAGCGTCCCTCTGCAATCTGAAGATCAAATACATCTTTGGCGGAAGACTGATCGCCTTCAAGGATCGTGTTCTTGGCTTTCCGGTCGCCGTACTTCACGGCAAAAGAACCGATGCCGAGCTCAGGCCGAAAATATCTCAGACCGGCGGTCACTGCTTTTACATGAGGTAACTGACTAATGGCAACTGAGTCGTCGTAGGTGAGTTCCTTGCGCGTTCGCATCTCTTCCGTCGGACGTCCGAACGTAAACGGCTCGATGTGAAATGCAAAGACCACATTCGACCCGATGCTGGTGACAATGCTTTGTACGTTGTCATTAAGTCCGCGCCCGATCGAAGACACGCTGATAACAGCAGCAATTCCGATGACAATGCCCAACACGGTCAGCCCCGAGCGCAGCTTGTTGCTGCGGATCGTATCCGTCGCCATGTTAACGATCTCGCCGAATTCGCTTTTGCCTATCATAGGGACGTGTTAGTTCAATGATTAAGTGATTGCGAAGACTGCCTGATCGATCTCAACGACACAGTCAGCTACATCTCAAACCGAAGAGCCGCGATCGGTTCAAGCTTTGCGGCCTTGCGCGCGGGATAAACACCGAAAAACACGCCCACGCTCGCCGCCACAATCAATCCTATCGCGATTGCCCACGTTGGAACGGCCGAAGGGACGCCGATGATCAAGGTAATAGTTTTGGAGAATCCTACACCCATGACTACACCAAGCACTCCACCAACGAGTGCCAAGATGGTCGATTCGATCAAGAACTGTACAAGCACGTCGTCCCGGCGAGCCCCCAGTGCCTTCCGAATGCCGATTTCACGGGTGCGCTCCGTAACCGCGACCAGCATGATATTCATGATCACAATGCCGCCCACCACCAGCGCAATAGCCGCCACGCCAATCGTTGCCATAAAAAACGTGCTGCTGAAATCTTTCCAGATTCCGAGCAAGCTCGCATTGGTCTCGATATCAAAACTGTCTTCCCCACCGGGACGATCATGGCGCTGGGCACGCAAGGCAACCCGTGCTTCGTCGACCGCCTCACTCAACGCAGCCCCGGCCGACGTCGCTTTGCCGGAGATGCGCACGCTGTCATTATGGCCGCCATACTGCTTCAGGTACGCCGTGATCGGAATCATGACGTAATTGTCGAGGCTCTGCCCCAGCGTCTTGCCCTTCTTCTTTCCGACGCCAATGATCTGGTACGTCCAACCGTCAAGACGGATTTCTCTTCCCAACGGGTCGACACCGCCCATCAAGTGCTCGACGATATCGGTTCCGACGACAACGACCGGGGACTTATTCTCCAGATCGGATTCGTTCAGCATGCGGCCACCCGCCAGATCGGTGTCATAGATCGGCGCCATCGATGGGGTGATTCCCTGCACGGTGGTGTCACTGATGGACTGCTCGGCATATTTCACATGGCCGCTACTATTTCGTAACGCCGCACCGACGTAGTCACAATGGCGGCATGCTGCGAGTACCGCCTGATAATCTTCCATGTCAAGGTTCTTGCGCTTCTCAGCTTCCAGAAAATGCTCGACGTTGGTCTCCACCGGTGACATCTTCGACATGATGAAGACGTCCGCGCCCAGGTTGAAGATCTTGCCCGCAACGTATCCGTCAATGCCTGCGACGAAAGTCACGACCGCGATAACCGCCGCGACACCAATGACGATCGCAAGCACGGACAGAAAGGACCGAAGCTTGTTCGCCCAAAGTGACTGCAACGCCACGCGTATGGCTTCAGCAATATTCATGAATTGAAAAGTCGGGCTTCAGCACTCAGACGCCGGGACCTGCGCACAAAGCACCATCTAAGTCTATCAGTCCTACCAACGGCGGGGATGCAAAAGCGCTAGTCCCCAGCCGCGGCAAGGGAGCAACCCGCCAGCGCTGAAGAGGGCATTTCATGCAGCATCAACTATAATTGTGTTGTAGGCAGCCGGACCGGACGACCGCTTCCTGAGCTTTCGGGCGCAGGGAGAGGAAAGTCCGAACTCCGCAGAGCAGTGTGCCGGATAACGTCCGGGACGCCAGGTTCAAGCCTGGCGGACGGAAAGTGCCACAGAAAATGTACCGCCCCGGCAACGGGGTAAGGGTGAAAAGGTGCGGTAAGAGCGCACCGCTGCGGCAGTAATGCCGCGGGCAGGGCAAACCCCACACGGAGCAAGACCAAATAGGGAGGAAGCACGCGGCTTCGGCCGTGGGCACGTGCCGACTCGGTGCGTCAAACCTCCGGGTAGGTCGCTAGAGCCCCGCAGCAATGCGCGGCCCAGAGGAATGGTCGTCCCGCAGCAGCAATGTTGCGGACAAAATTCGGCTTACAGGTCCGGCTGCCTAAGCCTATATATTTCAATAATTTACAAGGACAACCAATTTTGGGCGCCCACTATGCGAGAACAGACTTCTGTGTCCAGGCTGTCGCCCATCTAGCCAATTTCCCAGAACCGCGCGCATGACGTCCCGGCTGTTGATTGACTTACTCCCTTTCGGAATGAAAATACTCTTGTCCGCTGTCGGCTAATTAACCCCTGTGCTGCCATCCTGCGTTAACGCAGCAAAATCGTCAGCGCTTCGCTGGGCAATAACTGCTTGTTTCGCGCTCAGACCTCGGTAAGTTTCATGGTGTCCACTTGGTGTCGAAAAGACGTTCGTCGTCTTGCAACTCTCCAGCAGTGATCCTTGTCGAGTAGGTCTGCCTGCAGCAGTGTTTAGATTCGCAGCAAGCCCGCAGCCCATTCAAGAGATTGGATGAATGGCGGATTGAAACCCGGATCTTCGAAAGATCATCCTTCCGAGGAGCGTCTCGAAGAGGTCAGCAACTCATTGGTCCGCCGGATCAACTCCGCCCGTTCTATGTCGCGGTATTGCTTGGGAAGCAGACTCTTGCTTGTACACTCGAGAACGGCAACCATATTCTGCAGGTCAATTTCTGTCGGATAGTACGGAGGGATGAAGTCCTCAAGAGCCGCCTCCAGATCTTGTGCATCCACGGCTGCCTTATTCTGCAGGCTGCTTCGCATGTGACTCCGGACTAACACCGCCTCGATATCTGCTCCTGACAGACTCCCGGCCCGATCGAGGAAGAATTTCTCGATTTCCGCAGGAAACGCCTTCATGGCAATCTTCCTCTGCATTGCGCGCAGCAGCGCCAATCGCTCCTCGGGAGTATCTGGATAAAACAGCGCAATGTGCTCCTCGGCGCGGCCTTGTCGCTTGAGGTCCACGGGTAGAAGGTCAGGTCGGCACGTCAAGAGGAACCAGATCACCTTCCCCCGATACTCCGTGTTCCCCATGAACTGAGCAATCTGGGCAAAGACGCGATTCCCTACTCCACTATCTCCAGAGTTCGACCGATCTCCAAGTTGAGCGTCGGCCTCGTCTACAATCACGGCGATTGGGCTCATCGCCTTCAGCAAGTTCAGAACACGCTCGAGATTTCCCTCGGTCACCCCCTGCCACATACTGCGAAAGTTCTTGAGCGTCACAGCCGGAATGCCAACCTCGCCCGCGAAGCAGGTCGTGATGAACGTCTTGCCAGTTCCTACGGGGCCACAGATGACGTAGCCCATCGGTAAAACGTCGGCATTTCCCGCCCGGATCGCAGCAGCTGCATCCTGCAACTTGCGCTTGGCCTGATCGTTTCCAGCCACAAAGGAGAGGTCGAAGCGGCTCTGCACAAATTCGAGCAGCCCGCCCGATTCGGCCTCGATCAAATCTTTTTTTCTCTGCGAAAGAAATTTCAAAGTGAGCGGTTGGCGGTTCTCGATCGCATGCGAAATCAGCTGCTGCAATTGCACCCGCTTCAGTCCCGCACCCAGCTTCGCCAGAGTCTCATCGTTCACTTCGGATCCGGCGGGCAACTCGCGGGCTTTAAGTTGCACGCGAATCAACTCCAACCGCTCGGTGTAATCGGGCAAAGGTATAGAGATCGACGCGACACCCGGATGTTGCACGATTCCCTGGTTCAACTCGATCTGATTCTCCGAAATGAGGCAGATCGTTACATCGGCATCGAGAAAAGACGCATTCCTCGCCCACCGTTTGAGAATGACCAGGGAATTCCGGTCCTCCGCCGACATGCTGGAAACATCACCCGCGGGAGCTATCGTCTCCGCAAAGTCGATGACCAGCCCGATCTTCTTCCCGTCGGCAATCCGCAGCCGCAAGTAATTGTCGAGCAGGTTCAACACTGCATCTGGATTTCTAGGGAGTCCTCCCTGCGCATAGCTCGTTCCATGAAAGCTGTCATACCCCTCCAGCGCTCGCCGGAAATCACTTTGCGTGGGCGGAGTGCCGAAACTCAGTCCTCCGCGATCATAGTGCAGGATCAAATCCCGCTGCCCGAACATCGCCTTCGATAGAAACTCGTCGAGCGAAACGAAACTTGGACATTCCTGATTCCGTAAGGGCACCAGGTCGCGCACATTTCCGTACAACACAAATACAGCAAACGAACGCGAATAATATTTTTCGGAGAGTTCCCGCGCCCAGAGCGGCAGTGCGTCGAGATACTTTTCGGTATTGGTCGGACTGGTCGGCATCTAGTTCTGAATTCGCACCCTATTCGATCGGGAAGTGGTTGAAGTATCGTCGAAGGATATCAGCCCATTCATATCCGGCGTTAAATCGCTGAAGATCGTTTCCACCTGCTGCACCGTCTGCTCGGTCTGCTCGACGTCGTGCACCAGACTGTCAAGCCGGTCGCTGACTTCTTGCGGATCGCGCATGGTGACCGACTGATCGCGCACCAGCATCAATACGTCTTCGACCGCCGAGATCTGTGCGTCCACGACTTTCTGGTTCTCCGAAATCTTGTCGAACTTCTCCAGCCGTTTGTTCAGGATCTCAATACGTTTCTGATTGATTTCCTGCACACGCTGCGGCTGGCTGGTCAGAGTCTTCTGCAACGATGAAATCTCGCGCTTGATCTCGTCCTGCCCCGTGCTCTTCAGATACTGCTGCTGCTGCGCCGCTCCGACGAGCAGGCGCGCGTATCCGCTCAGCAGGCCTTGCAAGCTGGTATCAATCTGCTGCAGGAAAATCTGCGATTGCGAGGAGAGCTGGGCGAAGTTCGCCCGGATCGAACCGCAAATTTGCACACAGTGCACGTACCGGCTCTGCATCTCGGGCGACAGGCTCTTCAGCATCTCAGTGAGCTGTTGCTGGTGTTTCACCTGCTCGTCGGCGAGCTGCCACGAACGCACTAACCGCCGAAACCGCGAACTCTGTGGCACGAGCGCGAGATACATTAGCTCGAGCCCGGCGGCGAGAAGAATGGGCAGAGCCGTCCCGCTGACGATCGCAAAAACCGCGGCACCAGCTAAAGAGATCCAGTTGTACTGCCAGTGAAACGCAGCCTTAACGTAGTTGGTCGGGTCGACCGATGGTTGTGGACTTTGCTGATCCTGAGGACCGGCGAGAGGCATTTAGACACTCACCCGCACCTGTCCGTTCCCGGGAGCTTTGCGCAACCTGCCGAGAACGTAGTTTTGCAGATCATGAAACTCATTGCGCTGCTTCAAACTCAGATCCCTCGGGCGATCGAACGGAACCTGTACATCTTCCACAATCGTTCCCGGATGTGCGCTCATAATAAAGATCCGGTCGGCTAGATAAATCGCTTCCTCGACATCATGCGTGACGAAGAGAATCGTGCTCGCCGTCTCGTCCCACACCTTTAGCAATAGCTGTTGCATCTCGCTGCGCGTCTGCGCATCCAGCGCCCCAAATGGTTCGTCCATCAGGATGACCGACGGCCGCAGCGCCAGCGTTCGCGCGATGGCCACTCGCTGTTGCATGCCCCCAGAAAGCGTCTCAGGGTAAGCATTCTCAAAACCACTCAGCCCGATCGCCTGGACCAACTGCGCCACCGTTTCCTTGCTCTTGTCTTCCGGAACGCCGTTGATCTTCAGACCGTAAGCTATGTTACCAGCCACCGTCAGCCAGGGGAACGACGTGTATTTCTGAAACACCATGCCACGGTCTTTGCCCGGTCCTTGTACCGGTGTCTCATTGACGAGTACCTCTCCGCTGTCAGCGCAGTCAAGGCCGGCGATCAGACGCAGTAACGTGGATTTCCCGCAGCCAGAAGGTCCCAGCAGTACCCTGAATTCGCCAATGTCCCGGCCCGCCGACGAGAACGCATCCTCGATCTCGAAGTTAATGCTCTCGAGCGCATTGACGCATTTCCCATCGGCCGCAGGGAACGTGCGGCTGACGTTCCGGACCGTAATTTTCGACTTCTTATGCTCCATGTTTTGCCGCCTTTAAGTGCGCCGTCGCAGTGGGAACTGCCGCCCCCGCGCCCGACAGAGTCGCACCGGCCTTACGCCACGGGAATAACTTGCTCTCGAGGAACGTCAGCAAGAAGCGGAATAAGAAGGCCGCGATACCAATCGCGATGATACCGGCATACACACGCTCGAAATCAAGTACCTTGCGCGCCGCTTCCACCATGTACCCGACACCCTTCCGGGCGTTTACCATCTCGGCCAGGATGACATACGTCCAGCCAATGTCATAAAGGATGCGGAATGAAGCAAAGATCGACGGAAAGCTCGCCCTGAAGATCAGCCAGAGGGCGTGCCGCTTCTTCGCTCCCAACGTATAAGCAGTTTCCAGTAGCGCATTATCGACGCGATTTGCTTCCTCGACCACAACGGCCAGCAGGTAGAAGAACATTCCGAACCACAGGAACGCGACCTTCATCGTCTCGTCCATGCCGAACAGCGCGATGAATGCCGGGAGAAATGCGGTCAGCGGCATGGCCCGCATCGGTGCAGCCACGGGATTGACCAACTCGAACAACCAGCGGAAGCTGGCCATCAGGATACCAAGCGGAATCGCGACGACCGCGCACCATAAGAACGCCTGCGCGATCCGCCACCAGCTCTTGAAGACGTTGCCGAGCAGATCGTATTCCGTCCAGAGTCGTACAAACGCCCGGATCACGCCTACCGGCTTCGGCAGCGAGAATGGAGGCAGGATCTCCCATTGTGTCAGCACGATCCACAGGGCAACCAGGAAACCCCAGCTGACAAAAGCGAGGGTCCATCGGACCCTCGGCGAGACCTCTTTGCGAATGGCGAGCCAGTCACTCATAAGAAACCAATATTAGCTAGGGTTGGCATAGACTTTGATGTCGGTCCGGCGGTTCTTCTCGCGACCTTCGGGGGTTCCGTTATTGTCGATCGGCTTGTCAGGTCCATTCCCTGCCGTACGCAGCCGCGTCGCGGGGAATCCATATTTCTGGAGAAGGTAGTTCCTCACTTCATCCGCCCGTGCATGCGAGAGCTGAATGTTGTATGTGCGGGAACCGGTCGAGTCAGTGTTGCCCTCAATGTCGACCACCGTGTTCTCATACGCCCGCATGGTTCCGGCAAGCTCGTCCACAATGGCCCGCGAGTCCATGCTCATGTGAGACGAATTCGGATCAAAGTAAATCGAACGGTGCTGGGTGGCGATTGGCGTCGCGCCCTTGGCCGGTTCCCTGTACTCGATCGGCGCCTCGGTTGAGGCCATCGAGAAGCTATCCGACAGCTTTTCGATATAGCGCCGGTCTAGGCTGTCTTCTGGATTGAACGTATGCTTGATGATCCGCAACTCGCGATACATATCCTGCGCCATGCTCAGGATGTTATCGTAATCCGGATTCGATCCGGCCGATCCCATAAACGCCCGGTTGTCCGCATAGTCGGCTAGTTTGACGCCGCCGAGCATCGTCTTCGCCAAATCGGAAGGAATGTTAAAGTCCTTCACAGTCCCGATGAGGTTGTAGGCTCGATCCGGCTGTTGCTTGATGAACTCCACTCCTTCTAGCCAGCCCTGCGCAAACTTCAGGGTTGTCTGCGGATGCTTCGCCGAAAAGCTATCACTCACTACAAGGATGTCGGCAATCAGCCGGTTCGCAATCTTGGTATCGTAGATCTTCTTTGACCCCGCACGCTTCCCAACAGCATCACTCATATCCGGATCCCAAGCGACTGCCGCGTCCACTTTCTCCTGCGCAAACAGAGTTGCCGGCTCGATGCCATCTTTCGTGTGAACCGCTTTGTTGAAGATCTCATTGCGCTGCTCCGTGCTGAGCCCGGACGATTTCAGCCCGTTGTAGAGCAGGAAGTGCGAGGGGGTGTACGGAGCGAATGCCACCGTCTTTCCCGCAAGATCCTCAATGCTGTTGATGCCCTGTTTGCCAATGACGCCATCTGCGCCGCGCGACCAGTCCACCATCAGGAATGCGTGCGAACCGAATCCCTTTTCCTTGAACTGGGCATAGTCCTTGGCATAAACATCAGCCGTCGTCAGCATCACATCGACGTTGTTGGTCGCGAGCGCGGCCGCACCTTCCGTCCAATCGTCGATAATCTTGAAACTGAC
>Ga0335084_10007222_pt1 | contig 11052 bp, 9 predicted proteins | sample Lox_Sample_44_FD_206721 | JGI IMG/M metagenome (GOLD analysis project Ga0335084, IMG submission 206721) | Soil microbial communities from Loxahatchee National Wildlife Refuge, Florida, United States - Lox_Sample_4.4 | ecosystem: Environmental > Terrestrial > Soil > Wetlands | place: USA: Florida...
TGCGGAGGCCGCGGCTCCGCGCCTCGACTTCTACGCCACCGGCTGTTGCTGCTGAGCCCTGAAGAGTGGCCGCCTCCGCCAAGCAAGTTCTCCCGAAAACAAAGTTGCCGGAGTGTAACACACGAACCATCCCGTGGTTTCACCCGCCGGGCACGGCGGGGCAGGCCAAGGAAGAGGCGCGACGAACGACCTCAGAAAGCCGTCCCTGGCAAATCCGGCGCCGCGCTCTCTACTCTTCGGTCATCACGCTTGCCGGCCGCTGAACAGGTTGGACCGCCGTAATGATATAAGGAAGAAACACAATGCCCGCCCTGGCCAATGTCCAACTACAGGCGCGCGCCTCCTGGGCCCGCCTGACGTCTTATTTCAAGCGGAACTGGACGCTCGAGGACTACCCCGTTCGCTTCGGCTTCCACCCGACGTCCGGCGCGGCGCGCGGCACGCGACTGAAGCCCACGCCGTACTCCGCCTCGATCGTGAATTGGCCCGGCTTGCTGGGTGTCGGCGGCTCGAAATCCGAGGCGCTTGCCGACCTTGGAAAAACGTTCGATCAGTACAAGCTCAAAAACAGGCTACCGCGTCCCGGGGCCAAAGTGCCTGTGGAGTTTTCCGCGACCACCCGCGTCGACGCGCACCCAGAACTTGCGAAGAGTTTTGTGAAGCGAGTTCTCGGGCTGGATTGGGCCGATATCTCCGACAAGGCGACCCTCGGCGATTTTCATGACAAAGGAAACAACGCCGCACTCGTCGAGAAGATCCGTGATATCTACGGCGTGGACGTGTCCGATATTGCGTCGGGCAATCTTGCCGACATCTTCGACCGGATCGCCGACCATTCGCGCCCAATCCCGTAGAAATAGCTAGAGCGTGCCTTCGCCGGGCAGGGACCGCGTGTGGTTAAAGATGTATTCCCCGAGCAGCACCTCAGCTCCCGCGTCGTTGAAGGCCACCAGCCGCGCGTTCATCTTATGGGTCGGCCACTGTTTGGCCAGGGCACTCGATTCCTGGTAGATGACTTCCCGCGTCTCGTGGCCCACGGGAATGTCGCGGTAACGGGCGTGCTCCACGCCGCGCTCGTCGAAGAAGTACAAGTCCACGCGGCGTGCGCCGTGAATTTGTGCCGCGAGCCGCGCGATCAGCACATCGTCGTCCGCGGTCACGGTGCACTGGACGGTGCCCGCGTTGGCCAGCCTGTATTCGCGGACGCGCAGGCCCTCTTCCCCGGCGCGGTGCAGAAATCCTTCGCTCACCACCATGCGGAGGCGGCCTTCGCGCGCCAATCGCCGGACGCCATCCACCAGTGCGATCATTTCCCGCAGACGCTCGCCGCAATCGTCGCAGCCGAACAAATGCTCTTCTACGTTCATTTCTTCGATAGGCGGCAACGCGCCCAGCCAGTAATCGGTGAGCACGCCCGCGTCCACCGGATTCGTACAGCTTACGCGATGCTCCCGCTCTCCGCCGCTCATCGTTTGACACCCATGCACTCGCGCAGCCGATGGATCGCCCGGTGCCGGATCACGCGCACGTGCGCCTCCGATGCGCCGACGAACCCCGCCACCTGCGCGTCCGGTTCTTCATTGTAGAAGCTCATCACCACCACCGCGCGCTCCTTCTCGCTCAAACCCTGCACGCACCGCCGGAGGCGCTCCTGATCCAGCTGGGCCAAGAGCGGTTCGCTCTTCTTTTCCAGGCCCGGGCCGAACTGCTCCAGCAGCCGCTGTTTGCGCTGAGCGGAGCGCCGCTGCTCCAGCACAGTCATGCGGCACGTTCCGAGGACGAAGGACGCCACTTTTTCCGGCTCGCGCAGGCGGCCCGCCCGCAATGCTTCCAGCACGACGAGGAGCACCTGCTGCGCAAGGTCATCCGCGGCGTGCTGGTCGCGCAGGTGCCGCAGGCCGTAGAGGCGCACGCGCGGCGCCATCCGCCGGCACAACTCCTCCTCGGCCTCCCGGCCGCCGCCGGCGCTGATGTGCCGCGCCAGTTCCGCATCCGTCCATTCCCGGTGCATGCCGACATTCTACGTAGTTATGTGTAACGAAGCAGCCAGTCGTTACACATCCTCGCTGTAATCGGCGGGAGAGGGCATCTACCTGAACATTTCGCTCCAAGGAGGGCACACCATTGCTCGTAAATAAAGTAAACGGCACCCGCGTCGACGAGGTCGCCAACTCCATCTACCGTATCTCCACGCCGTTCGACATCGTTCCCGGCGGTTTCACCTTCAACTCTTATCTGATCGCCGGGGAAGAGCCGCTGCTGTTTCACACAGGCTTGCGGGCGCTCTTTCCCATGACCCGCGACGCCATCGCCAAAATCATTCCCCTCGAAAAGCTGCGGTGGGTCGGCGGTTCCCACTTCGAAAGCGATGAATTCGGCGCGCTGAATGACCTGCTTGCGGTGGCGCCGCAGGCCGTTCCTTTTGGCTCCGAGATCGGGGTGCTGACGTCGCTGCGGGACTTCGCGGCGCGCGAGCCGAGAGGACTTGGCGACGGCGAGGAGTTCTCCATTGGAGGCCGCCGCCTGAAGTGGATGTACACGCCGCACGTGCCGCACGGCTGGGATTGCGGGATTCTTTTCGACGTATCGACGGAGACGCTGCTGTGCGGAGATCTGTTTACGCAGCCCGGCGCGGAGATGCCGCCGGTCACAGAGACCGAGATTCTGACGGCGAGCGAATCAATGCGCGGCAGCCTGGACTATTACGCGCACTCGACCAACACCGCGGCGATTCTGGAGCGACTGGCGAGTCTCAAGCCATCGCTGCTGGCCTGCCAGCACGGCAGTGCGTACCGCGGGGATGGCCAGAGCCTGCTGCGTGAATTGGCGGCCACGGTCACCAGTGTGGCAGCGGCCGCGGCCGCGTAAGCCACTTCAGCCGCCGTATTGCGGGAGGCGCTGATCGCAGCGCCTCCCATTGCCTTCCCGCTCTTGTCCCTCTACCATGTACTCCTACCCTTCATATCGAGAAAGGTTTTACCCGCATGGCTCCGACTTCCAAACAGATCGTCCAGGAGAATCGCGACTATACGATGTTCTCGTGGTCCGTCCAGGGCAGCTCGAACCCTATCCATCTCAAGAAGGGGCAGGGCGTGTGGTTCTGGGACGGCGACGACAACCGCTGGCTGGATTTTTCGTCTCAGCTGATTAACATCAATGTGGGCCACCAGCACCCGAAATTGCTCGCCGCCATCAAGCAGCAGGTCGATGAGCTGTGCTTCGCCGGACCCGGGTTCGCGACGGAACCGCGTGGCACCCTGGGCAAGAAACTCGCCGAGGTCACCGGCCTCGCGAAGTCGTTTTACACGCTTGGGGGCGCGGAAGCCAACGAAAACGCCATGAAGATGGCGCGCCTCTTCACAGGGCGCGACAAGATCATTACGCGCTACCGGTCCTATCACGGTGCGACGATGGGCGCGATGACCGCTTCGGGCGACCCGCGCCGGTGGCCGGTTGAACCCGGCATTCCCGGGATCGTGCGCGTCTTCGATCCGTATTGTTATCGCTGTCCGTTTGGGCAGAAGGTGGAGACGTGCCATCGCGAGTGCGTCAGCCACATCGAAGAAATCATCCAGATGGAAGGCCCCAACACGATTGCCGCCATTCTGTGCGAAGGCATCACCGGCTCGAACGGGCTGATCGTGCCCCCCGACGATTACTATACGAAACTGCGCGCGTTGTGCGACAAGTACGGCATCCTGCTGATTGATGATGAAGTGATGGCCGGCTTTGGCCGCACGGGAAAGTGGCTATCCACGCAGCACTTCGGCATCAAGCCGGACATCGTCACGTGCGCTAAAGGCTTGACGAGCGGGTATCTACCGCTCGGCGCGGTCATTGTGTCCAAGCCGGTCGCCGACTATTTCGAGAACCACATGCTGTGGGGCGGACTGACGTACAGCGGACACCCGGTGTGCTGCGCGGCCGCGGTTGCGAATCTGCGGATTTACGAGGAAGAAAAGATCTTTGAAAATGTGGAGCGCCAGGGACGCTACCTGGCGTCGCGCCTTGAAGAGATGAGGCGGAAATACGCGTGCGTGGGCGACGTTCGATACAAGGGGCTGTTCAGCGTGATTGAACTGGTCAAGGACAAAGCGAGCCGCGAGCCGCTGGCTCCATTCAACGGGAGCAGCCCGGAGATGGGCAAGCTCGCCGCGCACATCAAGTCAAAACACGTGTACGCGTTCAGCCGCTTCAACATGCTGTGGTGCTGCCCGCCGCTGATCATCACCGAAGAAGAGTTGCGGCAAGGCCTGGACGTCTATGAGGAAGCCCTGGCGTTGGTCGACGAAACTCTTGGGCACGCGCAGCCGGTGGAAGCTGCGGCGCGCAAATAGCTTCCTCATGGAATTCCTGCGCGCAACTTGTTGGCGGCGATGCCGGTTGGGTATGACGCTGTACTTAACGTATATTGGACACTCTGCCGGATTTACGCAACCTTACTGAATCGGGCGGGAGCGCTTTCAGGGGCGCTTGTATACATCCTTCATATTTGATTCTGGAATCATGAGAGGTCTCGTGGATCGTTCTTATCTCCGTGTTGCCCTTGCCGTTGCATTTGGCGTTCTTGCCAGCCTGTCCACAAACAGCCCGATTCTGTGCGCCGGCGAGCCCAGCTCGTCCGTGACCATTCTTTACAATGCCAAGGTCTTCACCGCTGAACCCGAAAGACCGTATGCCGATGCCGTGGCCATTCGCGACGGCAAGATCCTGGCTGTCGGAAATCTTCCGGAAGTGGAGAAAGCAGTCAGCAATGAAAAGGCGGAACGCATCGACCTTCGAGGCAAAACTCTCTTCCCCGGATTCATCGACGCGCACAGCCACTCCATCTACGGCGGCATCAATCTCATTTCCGCGGACGCCACGGGTAGGGTGCGAACGGTCGACGATCTGGTCAAATTCGTTGCGGAGTCCAAGACCTCGGGGGTCGCGCAGAACGGAGACTTCGTCGAGATCTTCAGCCTGCCGCTGGAATTCTGGTCGCACACCGATGAACTGAACGCCCGGTTCAGCGCCGGGGACTACAAGGATCAGCTGCTCGTTCTGCACGGCATGGATGGACACACCGCGTGGGTCAATCATGCGCTACTGGAGCGCGCGGGCATCACCGCGGCGTTCCTCAAGGCGCTTTCCGCTGGACAGCGCAGCTACTACGGCGTGGCGAAGGACGGCGAGCCAAACGGTTTCCTGGTCGACGCGGGCATGGAAAAGGTCACGAAGCTCATTCCGCTGCCGTCCGAGAGCCGCATGCTCGCGGCGGCCCGCGCCGCTCTCCTGTATAACTACGGCCTCGGAATCACGGCCTGGCTCGATCCTCTGGCCGACGCCAGGATCCTCAACGCGTACAAACAACTCGCCGATCGCGGTGAACTGGCCTCTGAAATTAATGCCTTCCCGCAGGTCTTCGCCAAGGATCCTGCTGCCGAACTGGCCGCGGTGCAACAAGCGCGGGAAGCCTATAAGGGCATTCCGAACCTCCATATCACGGGCATCAAGCTTTTCGCCGACGGTGTCGTGGAGATTCCGTCGCAGACCGCCAATCTCACCAAGCCGTACAAAAACACCGGGCGCAACGGCGAATTACTCTTCGAGCCCGCCAAGTTTGCGGAACTTTGTGTTGCCGCGGACAAGCAGGGACTCATCATCCACGTTCACGCCCTTGGGGACGGCGCGGTCAAAGCGGCCCTCGATGGCATCGCCGCGGCGCGAAAAGCGAATCCCGGCTCATCACTTCCACACACGCTCACGCACGAGCAGTTCGTCGACCCCGCCGATCTTCCGCGGTTCCGGGAGCTCGGCGTCATCAGCGCGCTTCAGCTTCTGTGGGCGGAGGCCGCTCCCGAAACGATCGAACTCGTGAAGCCCTATCTCGATCCGGACATTTACAAGTGGCAGTATCCGGCGCGCTCGCTCCTCAACAGCGGCGCGATCATCGCCGGCGCGAGCGATTGGCCGGTTTCCACGGCCAATGTGTTCTACGGAATCTACCAGGCGGAAACGCGCAAGGGCTCCGAAGGCGTCCTTGACGCTTCGCAGGACATGCCGCGTCTCGCGATGTTCTACGCGTATACGCGCAACTCTGCCCGAGCCATGAACCTGCTCGACAAAATCGGTTCGATCGCACCGGGGAAGCGCGCCGACCTCATCTTGCTCGATCGCGACGTCCTCACGGTGTCCAGCGACGACATGCGCGACACCAAGGTGCTGTGGACGGTGGTTGGCGGCAAGACAGTGCAAGGCTCGCCCGAGTAGGCGAGCGCCATCAAGTCACGGGGCCGAGGGCTACTCCAATCTCACCGTTCCGCCGACGAGCAGGTCAGGCACGACAAACTGAGTGAAACCGTCCACCTGTGATGTCTTCAGCTTTTCGCTGCGGCCTTTTTCGGGTGTCTCGATGATGGCCGACCGGTAGGTTCCTTTCACCTGGACCTGCACCTGCGTCGAGTCCCCGTCGTAGTTCACCAGTTCCACCAGCGTCTCCCCTTTCTTCGCTCCGGGATATGCCGCGACCAGTGTCGTCAGGGAGTTCCACAAGCTCACCGGTACGTTCGCTTTGGGCATCAGCCGCCGCACATCCTGAGCAAACGTTTCGGGATCGATGACGGCTTCCTTTAAGGCGATGACTGCACCCTTGCCGACCGGGTACGTCGTCGACGGTCCATTGTTCACGCCCGCGCCGGCGGTTTCCCAGGGGAACGACCCTTGCTGCTTCACCAGGACGGCCGTGCCGCCATTCGCCGCAAATTCCTGGATGGCGGTCACCAGCGTTTTCCCGGGCATCGCAAAAACAATGGCCACGTCAAGCTTCGCCAAGTCGCTCGGTTTTACTTCCGACGCTTTCATCACACGAAACGGAATATTGTGCCGGGCCATCAGGTTCAGGGCCTCGTAGGTGCTTTCGTACTCTTCGGTCAGAACTCCCACCCGGGCTTCGGCCTGGGTCGCGGCAGCTCCATCATTCCGTTTGTAGATCTCCAGGTAACGCCGGACCTGTTCCCAATCCGTCAGTGTTCCTCTGTCGCCGCTCGCCAGTCCTTTTTGCTGTGTTGCATGCACTTCCAGGATCAGATCGGCGTGGTACGCGCCTGCTTCCGCAATGGCCAGCGCGTAATCGACCGGTTTCGGCCCGTGCTCTTTCACCAGCGCGTCGCTTTCGTCCCACGAAAATGTGTAGACCGGCACCGTTGTCCCGAACGCACGCTCGTAACGAATCGCGGCGAGATTCGCGTCCAGCCAGGGTTGCGAGGTCGGGCTCGACACTTGCAGGATCCCGTCCTTCTTGAACACCAGCCACCCGCGCATATCCGGCTGCTTTCCGTTGGGGCTGACCACCAGCACTTTCCAGTTCGGATGCGCCGCCCGCAATTCTTTCGCTTTCGCGATCAAGGCTTCCTGCTCGGCCCCTGGCCCACGGAGAACCATCCCAGCAGCGCCCGCTTTCGCCGCTGCGTTTGCCGCATCGGCAATCTGCGCCACACCCGCTTCGACATATGCCTGGTAGCCGCGCTTCTTCGCTTCCGCGAGCAGTGCATTCGTCTGCTCGTTCCACGGAATCACAATTTCGTTCACGCCGAGGACTTTCGCCGCCGGTATCGCCGCCTGCGTCCAGCGCACATACACCTTCGCCGCACCGGCCTGCGCGGAGAATGCCAGCCAACATCCCAACACCGCAATCGCTGTCCCGATCTTCATCGCTCTTCCTTATTAATTCTGGAGCGTCGGCCTGCCGCGGCCGTCCGCTTCCTTAGCAAATCCGCTTCCCGCTGAATCCGGGACCATAGATTCGTTCCGCAGGTGAATCTCAGGCCCCGTCGAGACTGTCTCCGTCTCGCCGGCTGACGAAACCCAAATGGCCGCGGCACCCGGCAGCCGCCTCACAATGGCTTTGCCCCGTTCGGGGCCGAGGAGAAGCAGTGTGGTCGACAGCGCGTCGGACGCCGTCCCCGTTTTGACCACAACGCTCAACGCGTATTTTGTCTTCAGTGGTTCGCCTCTTGCCGGATCGATGATGTGCCCCGCGGTCGCGTTCCCCAGCAAACTCGGCGGCGTCTGTTCTGACGTGGACACGCTGCTCTCACTCAGCATCACGACAGGATCGACGCGCCCCGAAGGATCCCGCAAGTGCACTTCCCAGGCTGTTTTGCCCGGTGGCGCACCCAGCGCGTAGATGCTGCTCTGCCCAGCGTCCACCAACGCGTTCCGGATTCCGTTTGCGCGCAGGATCTCAGCGGCGCGGTCCACGGCATAGCCTTTCCCAATCGAACCGAGGTCGATCCGCATACAAGGCGATTCAAATTCCACCTGGTCGGGCGGAATCAGCTTGATTTTCTCGTAGCCCACGCAGGCACGGGCCTTGGCCTCTTCTTCTGCTGTCGGCGTGCGCTCGCCGCGCAGGGCCGCCTTCCACAAGTCCACGAGCGGCGCCACGGTAATGTCGAATTCCCCCTCGGACATCTTTGAATACTGCAGCGATTCCTGGATCACGCGGTACAGGTCCGCCGGGACGCTGACAGCATGAAAATGTCCTTCACGATTCAGGCGATTGAGATCGCTTTCCGGCTTGTAATTGCTCATCACGCTGTCGAGGTACAGCACTTTGGCAAAGGCCTCATCGATCGCCTTGGACGCCTGTCCGGCTGATTCACCGTATGCGGCGATCTCGTACACCGTCCCCATGATGTATTTGGTTTTATGAACCAGCACCGGCCCGTCTTGAGCATAGGCAGCGGCCGCCAGTATCGCGCCGGCAAGCAAGCACGCGATCGCCGCGGGCGTACTACTCCAACGCATACACTTCGCCTGATTCGCTCGCCAGGTAAATCCGCTTGCCCACCACGATGGGCGCGCCCTGAACCGAGCCGCCAAGCCCGGCGCGCCACAGAACCTTTCCGTTCTCCGAATCGAGCGCCTGCAATCCCCAGGACTGCAAATACAAGATGCCGGTTCCGAACACAGGCGGGGCGGTAAGCACTTCTCCCGCGCGCACTTTCCATTTCAATCTTCCGGTCGCCACATCGAACGCGTATAAAATCCCATCCTTGCCGCCAATCACCGCCACGCCGTTCGATACTGCGGGTGACGACGCAATGCCCAGCCCCGTTTCATACTTCCAACGCACGGCGCCCGTTCCTGCGTCGATTCCATACACAAAAAAATCCTCGGAGCCGATGACCAGGATGTCGCCAGCAACCGCTGGTGACGAATTGATGCCGTTTCCCGTGGGCGTGCTCCACAGGACCTTCCCCTTCGCGGTGTCCAGCGCGTGCACGTGCCCGTCGCCGCAGCCGAGATAAATGTTCTTCCCGGTAGCGTATGCAGTCGAGTGAATGCGCCCGCCCAGCTCCTGCTTCCACTTCAGCTTTCCGGAATCCGCCTCGGCGGCATAGGCGCGCCCGTCGCCGCTTCCGAAATATACGGCGCCGCCCAGCGCAACGGGCGAGGCCCACACTTCGCCGTCCGTTTTGGCTTCCCACGCTTTCGCGCCGCTCTCCGCGTTAACAGCGTACACGCGGCCGTCGTTGCAACCGAACAAAACCAGTTTCCTGTAGAGCGACGGCGTCGAATAGATCTGGCCACCGGCCTTGAACCGCCACTTCTGCCGCCCACTCTCCGCGTCGATCGCGTGCAGATGTCCCTGCAGCGAAGTCACGAACAAAACACCGTCGCGCCATACGGGGGCGGTCCGGATCGAGCTTCCCAAGCGCGTCTGCCACAGGGCCTTCCCGGGATTGCCAAGCGCCGTTGCGCCGAGCCCTCCGGTCCGCGTGTTCTCCTTCAAGAGGGTTACCCAATCGCCGCTGTCCGCCGCTTCATTCGTCATTACGTTCGCGTCTTTCATCACTGGTCCCTACGCCTTGAGTTCCACGGTCCGACGGTCAATCGTCTTCAAGTCCGAAACACCGAGTCCCAGCTTGCCGGCCGCCGCGATGTGGCTGGGCTGCCGGTAAAACAGATTCTTGCTGGCATCCGTGAAGAACTCGCGGCCATTCATGGTGATGCTGCTCGCCTTGTGCTCCCACACCGACGGGGCCTTCTCCTCGCGCCGTTTCTTCTCGATGATTTCGAGTTCCACGGTGTCCATGGCCACGGGATCGGTGCTCACGAGCAGCAGTCCCGCCTGGTAGATAAAGTCCTGGTTCTGTGTGAGGGGCCCGCCGTGCCACACCATGCGCGTCCCATCCATGATGTTCAGCACGACTTTCGAGCGCAGCGGTTCGATGGAGCAGAGCACGCCGATCAGCGGATTCGTGAACGAGTATGGCTGCTTGTGCGAGCGGGCCACATTGTTGAACGTGCCGTAGCCCACGTTTTTCAGGCATCCAGTCACGCCGGAAGCCGAATGGTCCTTCAGCGTCGGCACATTGATGATTTTCGTGAGGTGATTGGCGACCACGCTCGCCATGTACGAGCGCGTCTCCCACTCGCCGAAGAAATCCACCTGCGCGTAGACGTTTGCGTCATATCCAGACTCGTCCAGCCGGCTATCCTGAATGCCGAGCAATTGGATGCCCGGCGGCATCAGCAATTGATAGCTGCCCAGGTCCATCTCGTTGCCGAAGCGGTCGTACACCAGGATGTTCTGCATCGGCACGCCGGCCGACTGCACGCCTCGAATGATTTCGCGCACGAGTTCCGGTGACGAACAGCACGCGGGCGCCCCCGAGGGGTTGATCTTGATGCCCACAATATCTTTGGGCTCGACAAATTTTCCCCAGGCCGCTTCGGGAGTCTTTTCACCGGTCAGTTCCCGCAAACCTTGCTCCAACATGCCGCGAACAACCGGCTGCGAAACACGGTTCCCGACAATCGACCGCGCGTCATGCAGTTCGACCACTCGTCCTGGATAAATTCCCGGCATCCCGAGAGGGGACTTCCCCGCCAGCGGCGCTTCGTGCACGTCGATTGGCGGCGCCTGCGGCAGCGCCACCTGATCGTCTCCCAGCGCGGGGATTGTCCTCGTGCTCAAGAAGAGGCCCGCGCTGCCAATGCATGTCCGCTTAACGAAAGTTCTTCGATCCATTCCCACGTTCCGCTCCCCTTTTCTCTGGCCCA
>Ga0335084_10007223_pt1 | contig 11051 bp, 15 predicted proteins | sample Lox_Sample_44_FD_206721 | JGI IMG/M metagenome (GOLD analysis project Ga0335084, IMG submission 206721) | Soil microbial communities from Loxahatchee National Wildlife Refuge, Florida, United States - Lox_Sample_4.4 | ecosystem: Environmental > Terrestrial > Soil > Wetlands | place: USA...
AGTCCGGCGATGGCGTCTGAGAACGTCAGGCGCAAATTCTCGGCAACGGCTCGCCATTGGAGCATGATGGCTGGTTGTTTCTTCCAATTATCTTTGGTTGATAGTCCCATGCGCGCCGCCATTTCAATAGTAAAAGTTGTGGTGACTTCTTCCTGGCCAGTGCGCTTGACTTTGACAGTAGCTTGCCGGTCATTCTTATCGATGGAAAAGTTTTCTAATTCTTTTGTACGACGGGCAAGGGCAAGCATAAGCTGAGGGCTGATGGATATTTTTCCTTGAATGATATTGATGGTCTGAAAAGCCGTCATCGCCGGGATACCTAACTCTTTTCCGGCCTGCATGATAGCTAAGGCTTTCTCGGGCGTATTGATAGCGACCGGCAGGAAGCCCGATTTAACGAGGCTGTCGGCTTGCTGACGCATAATCTCCCATTGAGTTTGGCTGACGATTTCTCCTGTTTGTTTATTGGCGGGTTCGGTTATCATTTTTTCTCCTTTTATTTGTTTTGGAAAGCGTCGGCATTAACGGAGCGGTCCAGGCGATGCTCAAAGTCCCATTCGTCTTGTAGGTCATAAGCATGAGTGGCCCACAGTCGTGCCGTTGTGTCAGCCTCGTCATAGGTGTAAAGATGCGCGTGAACGTTCATGATGTGCTCGATCATGTTTTGCAAACCTTCTTCGATGTGATCTCCTTGGCATTCATGGCACTCAATGGGAATGTTCTGATCTGTCAATTCGACGTGGCTCATGGTTTCACCTCAACTTTATATTGCGCCTGATAAATCTCGTATTGCGCCCTGGCGATACAAGCGGCGCGGCAGTAGACCTCGGCTACGGTGCTAAAATCAGCTTCTTTAGCTCGTTGAATGGCGAAATAGGCGCGGTTCCACCATTGGAGAGACTGCATCAAATCGGAAGGAACTATCTTATCCATTGAAGCGCCTGGGCGAAAACGAACCACGCTAATGCCGCAATGGCAAGACCCACAACCAAATAACAGAACAACGCCACGCTGTCGCCCACGCGCTGGATAAAGCTCAAGCTCTCGCGCTTGTTGGTCGCACGCCATGGCTGGGCCATGCTGTCCTTCATCTTTTCACGCAACAAACTGCCGTATTCGTCTTTCATGATCCCTCCCTAATGATTGATGACCACATCGCCGCCGATCAGTTGCGCGACGCCCGGTTCCCGTGGCTTATCGCTGCTGTCGCGATTGCATCCGCTCACAGCGATTGCCGAAGCACCGATCAGAACCAGTTCTAAGAGCCTGATTCGCTTCAAAAGCTTCTGCGAACGGAACGCGAAGGCATCTGAAATCATCATGTCGTACCAATAGGCGTTCATGGCTATTCCGTTGCTTCGGCACGGGCGAGGGCTTCTTCCGCTCGCATGGCAATATACCGATATGGCGAACTACTCACGTTGCCCTCATGTTCGATCATCGTCAATAAATCCTTGGCGACTTGTACAAGCTCCTGGTGACTATTCACGGCGCGGACGAACCGTTCCGCAACATCTGATCCGTAAATATGGCCAATGGGTATACCATTGCTTTTAATGACTCTAGCGTGTTCACTATAGTGAGCTTGGTATCCGCTCCGCTGCTGGGTTAACGGCGTCGGCGTGTGCGTCGGTGTTTTCGTCAGCGTTTTCATAAACCCTCCATTCCTTGTTCTAAGCGCTCGCTAGGATCGGTTTCTAGGGGCCTAGCTTTTGAATCTAGGGACGTTTGGAGCCATTCGGCACACTTAGGGCATTTCTTCGGGAATTGCTTGCGAGAGCACCATCTGTAGCGACAATCGTCTCGTTGACACTTTTGTGGCCAAGTCTTGATTTTCATGCCCTCAATATACCACCACCACCAGCATATGTCAAGGGTTATTTTATCCGTCACAAAAAGCTTGTTTTTGCGTCGGTTTTGTGCGCTTGACAAAGATTTACAGGGTTTGTATTTTTGTTTTGTGTTCTCTGGGTTAAATCGAAAATCCCATTTCCCCGTCGGCGTAGCACTCACCTGCCCAGGGAACCGCTATGTCCGACGGGAATCAATTTTTGTGGAGGGGTTATGCTTGAGAGAGAAACGAAGTTTTTGAAATTAGTGCCGATGAAGTCTGTATTAGGTAGAGAGTTTTTAGCCCTTCAAGCCGAACGTGACAAACAAAAAACATCCTTCGAAAGCGCAGAAGACAAAATGGCTGCTGACACAATGCCCTACAGACGATCCGAATTGGCGTTAGAAAAATTCCTCGAAGTGACTTTGCCCCTTGTTATGGCTGCACATATGAAACTGGATGAGTCGTTGCCGCACCTTGAAGTCGCGCAGCAAAAAGCGCAGATGGGGTTTGAGAAGCATTCCATTCGCATCAACCGCCGGGATGAAATGATTATTTGGACGCGGTTCGCTATTGAGAGGTATCGCGAACTTCTTCCCAAAAAGTCTCGCAAGCAACTCAAAGCCTATCATCCGGGACTTTGGCACGATATTGGAATAGCTTGGAAAGAATTCCGCCAAGAAATCAAACGCTGGCAATATGGCGGTCAACCCTACGACGGATCGCAAGCCATGCACACCATGATCGCCTTTCAGCTCAAATGCCGCTATTTGGGTGTGGCCAATGACTAAGCGATTCACAGAAGCCTATTTACAATATGCGAACGAATTCACAGATTGCCCTGACCCGTTTTTGTTATGGGGCGCGCTTCTGGCTATATCCGCAGCATTATCGCGGTCCGTCTATGTGGAAGCCGGTTCATGGAACGTCGCTCCGCATATTTGGCTTGTGCTGATCGGAAAATCATCTTCACACAAATCAACGGCCATTTCTATCGTCGAAGATTTGATCGAGATTGTGGATTCTGAACGTACTGCTCCTCACGAATTTACGGCGGAGGCGATCATTCTGTCTCTTTCAAAAAGCTCGAACCGGCTCTTTGTGTTTGATGAGGCGAAATCCTTTTTCGATATGCTGGGCAAAAAATACAACGAATCGTTGAAATCGCTCTTTACCATCCTTTATCGCAAACCCAATTATATGCGCACAACCCTGAAGCATGGAGTGTTGCGCATCCAAAACGCTTATATCCCGATGGGCATGGCGACCACGCCGGAATGGCTGCGCCAGAGTTTGCAAGACGCCGAACAGTCCGCTATGTCAGGATTTTTGGCGAGGTTTTTGATGGTTCCTTATGTCGGAACCGGAAATCCACCTATGGCCCTTCCGCCGCCGCATGATCCGGAGAAGTTCCAAGAGTTGTCGGAGATGCTCTGGGAGTTCAAAAAGATTGAGCAGGCGTTTCATTATACGGCCGAAGCCAAGGCGAAGTTGCATTATTGGTATGGCGACACCACTGAACGCGAGAACAAGGCTTTGCCTGTTCTTGGCGGATTCTTCGAGCATTTTAAAAATGAAGCGATTCATAAGCTTTGTATTTTGTTCGCTGTCGATCGCGGGGAACAGGAGATCACGCCCGAAGCCTTTCGAGAGGCGTCGTTGTGCTTGAAATATGTGGAGGATTGTTTGCCAAGTCTGGTGGAAGACATGACTTCGACGCAATGGGATCGCGACCATAAAAGAATTACGAACCTAATCAAGTCTCATGGCACCATTGATCGCTCCGCTCTTTCGCGGCTGACAAAGTGCTCCGGACAGCATCTCACCGCGCACCTGACAGGACTATACCAAGATAGGGATATTAAGCTGACCGAAGAGTCTACGAAATCGAAGTCGAAGCAGATAATATCCTGGGTTGGCGAGTGAATTTCCGTATTATCTTTTACGTCGTAGAAGGCTAGATAATAAGATAATAGATAGATAGATAGATAGATAGTATATATATATAAGCAAACAAGACATGATGGGTATTTTCTTATTATCTCCATTTTTGGGGGTCCGACTTGACAAACGGGCGAATGCGGGTTAGGCTAAAGGGGCTATGTGGCCTATTCGCTTTGGGTCGGGTAAGTTGTGTATGCACAGATGGTATTCTCCGCATCGTCTCCAGGATCGGTCCAAATGGCTTCGTACCTGTCGTTATTGTGCCACGATAGTTGTGAGTTGGTTTGACGAAATTGACGGAAAGATTCAAGAACATGAATATAGGTCCGAAGACCCAGAATTACAAAATAAACGCATTGTAGTGAGTTAATATGCAATATAATCTATATTATCGGAAGTTGACATGACAACAGACGAATCGAATCTATTTATCAATGAGTTTCTTATGGGCCTAACGGCCCAGGAATATGTAAATCGCGGTCTTGTTATCAAGCTCCTGGCCCAAACCAAAGTCAATCGTACTTCGGCAAATGAATAATCATAATTACCATCTCTCGGAAAATTTATTTTTCCCCCGAGTAACCCTTCGTAAGCTTGGCGGGCTGAAGCCATGAGTTGGTTGCGTGACATTTTGGGTCTTGGTTTACGCGATTGGGCTTGTTATGTCTGCGGCGGGAAAGATCCTGAGTGTCGTTATCGTGGTTACGAGACCTGTCACTGGTGTGGTGGCGATGCCGTGCATCGGCGTTGTCCCGTGCATGAGGATTAGATGAACGGTGGGTTGCCCTAATGCCGATTCCTGGGACCTGGCAGGACCCGAAGAAGAAAGTGACGGACGATCCCGGCAACACGACGCCGATCACGATCAGCGCCGTTGCCGTCAGTGGAATTGGTGGAGGAAGTGCGACGGTGGCATGGACGACGAGTGCGGCCGGTTCCAGTCGTGTGGCTTATGGCATCATTCCCAACACGCAATTGACGACAGCTGAGACGGATACGAATCCGCTGGTTACGAATCATTCGGTTACTCTAACGGGATTGACTGTGGGGCAGCCCTATAAGTTCAGGGTCTTCAGTCGGTATGGCGGCGGGACGGATGGTGCGGGCAACAGTGTCATGGATGGCTACAGCTTTTATCAGGACGGGACGTTTGTCGCCTAGATGCGAGTGGAAAGAAAAGGGCAAAAGAAGGTGCAAGAACGGTGCATTTATACGTCTTGATCCGTTTTTGGGCATGAAGACGGACTATCTCTGCCGGGTGCATTGTCCGCCGAATCCCTGGCGAAAGAAGTTCCGTGTCAAGGCCTAAGAGGATCGCGCTTTCCACGCCGTTAGAAGTCACGAAGCAGACGCAAAAACTCATCAACGAAGTTCTTTCCTCCGGGCAGTTCTCGCCTGGCCCCAAAGTCAGAGAGTTTGAAGAGAAGTTAGCCGACCTGCACCAGGCCAGGCACTGCATTTTCGTGAACTCAGGCACCGACGCCTTGCGGATTGCGCTTTTGGCGCTGAAAGAAAAATACAAATGGCAGGATGGTGACGAGGTGTTGGTTCCCGCCCTGACGTTTGTAGCGACGGTGAACGTGGTATTGCAGGCCGGGCTCACGCCGGTCTTTGTGGATGTGGAGATGTGCAGTTGGACGATGAACCCCTGGCGGTATGGCCACGATTCGACGGGCCGGGAGATTGAAGCGGATTGGAAGCGCGTCAAGGCCATGATGCCGGTGCAGTTGTTCGGGCAGGACTGCGATCCAAAGCTTTACGCTCTGGCGGGGAAATATGGCGTCAAGGTGCTGGAAGATTCCTGCGAGACGATCTTAAATCCGCTGCGGGGGGATGTGGGCTGTCATTCGACGTATATGGCGCATCATCTGGCGACGGGGGTCGGGGGATTTGCTTTGACGAACGACATGGACTTGAACTGGCTGATGCGCAGTTACGCCAACCATGGGCGGAACACGAACTACATCCCGGGTTATTTCGTTCCGTTTTCGCCCAAGAACCCGACGATCGGCAGTATTCATCAGAAGTTTCAGTTTGACCGTATCGGATACAGCAGTCGCGCAACGGAGTTTGAGGCCGCGCTGGGTTTGGCCCAATTAGACGGCCTGGCTGAGCGGGTCGGGCAGAGGCGCAAGGTGGCGGAGAAATTGACGGAGGCCCTTGAGAGTTTTCTTGATCTTGAGCTTCCGCGAGAGGATTGCCGCAAGAATCACACCTGGATGATGTACCCCATCATTCTCAAAGAGACGGCGAAGCCGACGAAGTACGAGGTTTGTCTTGCGCTTGAGAAAGCTGGCATTGAGACTCGCGATATGATGCCCATTACGAGCCAGCCGTGCTATGATTTTCTGATCAGGCCGCTCAGAAATAATCAGTTCAAGTGGTCTGTGGCGGAGCGTGTAAACGAGCGGGGTTTTTACATCCCGTGTCATGAAGGCATGACGGAAGACGACATTGTCTGGATTGCCAGGTCTTTTGACGGTGTACTTGACAAAAACGTGATGGTAGTGTAGATATAGCTTAAATCCTGGCGGGTTTACGATTTTCCGATTTGCGCCCGCCAGGTGCAATCGGCGCGAAGGGATGGCACGAAACGATTTCTTCGCGACCGTTTTGAGCGAGAACCTCGCAAAGGCCGTTAATGACAAAGCCCGCCGTATCAAGATCAGGGGAAAACAAACCATTGTTCCGCTTAAATTCGACGCGGACGGAAATCCCGCCACCGTTGACAAGCTCATCTTCAAGCGACTCTCGTTATCGGATCTTCGTTTTTTACAGGCATGGCGAACGAATGATTGGGATATCGAAAAAGCAATATCCGCATCAGGTTTACAGCGGACTGTCGCTGAAAGATTTATCAAAAAACTTAGCTGTTTTCGTGAAGAAGACGCTCGGGTAAAAGCCCTCTGTGAGATCCCCACGCCCGATTGGATCAAGTCGAAGCACGTCGAAAACATCTACAACCCAAGTCTTGAAGACACTCAGCAAAAAAGCCTAGCCGAACTCGCCAAGATCGAAGGGGCGTACAAACAAACGGCTCCGACGAACCAACTTAACGTTTTCAACATTTCGCTCACGCCGGAGGAAGAAGCCAAGTACAAGCCTGTCTTTGACGCTATCTCCGAGACTTCTCATGTCGCCTAATGAGCTGAAGTTCTGGCGCGGGTGCAAGGCCTCGCTCCGTTTCTTTACGACCAACGCCTTGGGCCTCAAGTGGCCCGCGCATTACACCGAATGGGAACAGTCCGTCTTGGCAAACAAGCGCGGGCTCTACGAAGCTCCTCGCGGTTCCTGGAAGACGTACTTTTTTTCGCTCGCATACCCTCTTTGGCGCATCCTCCGCGGGAAGACCGAGGTACTTCTGGTCTCGGATTCAGAAGGGCAGGCGGTCAAAAATCTTCGCCTCATGCGCCAGACCATCGAAAGCCAGGAACGACTCGCTCCCATGCGTCCGAGCACCAAAGAACTCTGGGGGACCGATCAGATCGGGTTCTCGAATGGTTCTCTAGTGTCACTGATGGGTTTTGGCACGTCCAAGCGTGGAACGCATCCCGGCATCATCATCAACGACGACATTGAGGGCGAGAACAACCGCATGAGCCGTGAGGACAAAGACCGCATGTATTTCGGTGTGATTGCGGGGATGGCGCTTCCGCACACCGAGATGTATACCGTCGGCACTCCGATGGAGTTCGGCGACATCTTAGAACAACTCTCACAGAACGAAGCCTATGCCAAATGGCGCAGGCCCGCTGAGCGAAACGGCGAGAACCAGTACAAAGATATCTGGACGGATGACTGGCTCGCTTTCCGCAAGGCGGAGATGGGATCGCTCAACTATGCCCGCGAAATGCTTTTACAGAGAGTCGATCCCGCGACACAGCCGTTCAAAACGCAGTACGAAACGCTCTATTCGGAAGCTCCGATGCGGTTTCAGTACATCGTCACGGTCTGCGACCCCGCCTACTCAGAGAATCAGGGCGATTATTCCGCCATTGTGACGGTTGGCTTCACTGGAGGGAATCATGCCTATGTACTTGAATCAAAAGCCTTACGTCGAGAAGATCCAGGAGCAGTGGTGCGCGAACTCGTACGGACGATCCGAGCCTACGCTCCACAGGTTGTCGGCATCGAGAAGCGCAAGGGGGATGCGATCAGCTATTCGTTTCAAGAAGCGCGTACACGCCTCAATCTGTGGGATTTTAAATACGTGGAATTACAAACCCACGGGATCTCGAAGGAAAAGCGGATTAACATGGTCGGAGGCCTGGTAAGCCGCTGGGAAGCCCGCGCCGTGCATCTGCATCCCGAGATGAAGCTTCTGCGTTCCCAACTTTACGCCTACCGCTTTGATGATTCGTCGAAGGAACATGACGACCTGGTGGATGCGCTGGCTTACTGTTTCCATCCCGACATCATCCAGCCGAACTCAGGCGCGGTGGGCGTGCCGCGAGACACCGAGGAGGCATCTATTGAGGGCAAGCCGCGCTTTCAGGTCGGGCAAGAAACGACCTGGATGCCTACTGAGGCATTTCGCTGGACGGCGACGCGGACGCGCACGGACTATGGACCGTCGATGGTCAAGCAGTTGGACAGACGCGTAGCGGAGGTGGCGTGAGGAATTGGAATCAGGCGGTCAAAGAACGGGAGATCGAGCGGGAACTTCCGAAGATCCAGCCGAACTTTCTGAATTTCGAGTGCATTTACGGGCCGCATAAAGCCGATTTATTGCATCGGGGGACGGCGTACTGCCGGACGTGCTATGACGAGAAAAACCGGCTGGGACAACTGATCAGCTAAGGAGAAATCATGAAAGACAACCAGACGTATCGTGAAGACGAAGGTAGTGGGACAGAGACCAATAGTGCCGGGAACGCCCGTCAGCCATCGCAAGTTGATGCTCCGGCAGAAGGAGGCGAGGGCTATGTGGGTTCTAACACGGGTCCGAAACTCGGCATGAATGTCGTCTCGGGCAAAAAAGGCTCCGTGACTTCTAAGCCTGTATGGTCGATGACCTCAAGCTTCAAAGGGGATGAAAAGGACAACTCTGGTTCCGAGGATATTCAGATTCATCCTGCCGGGACAGATTCGACGGATGAATATGCGACTTACAAAAAGCCGCAAAATGACGAGGGTCTTGTGCAGACTTACCGGGATTCCAAAGGCGCAGGCGACGCTGGACCTGAAGGATCAGATGAACCCGACAAAACAGGAGGAGAGTTCCCCGGCGGTTCAAACCAAGGGAATCCCGACACGCAGTCAGTTCCAAGTTCATCGTCCGGCGATCATGATATGTCGGAGATGCCGCAGACGGAGTTTACGCACAATCATGGCGGTGGTGCGCCGCTCTTTAAACGCTGAGATGATTATCAAGAAAAAAGTTGAAGAGCCTCCTCCTCCGAAAAAAGAAAAAACGGAGTCGCAATGCGTTCACGAGGGTTGTTATGAACCCAAGGCTCCCGGCCAGACGTATGTTTGCGCCAAGCACGTGAGGTCAAACTAAATGGTCCAAGGGCTCCCGAATCAGCCTGACGACAACCTTTACCCGCTCCAATCAGCGCAACCCGGCGACAGCCAGCTGGCCGTTCAGCGCAAAGAAGAGCTTGTGAACTACGTTAAGAGCTTCTATCGGGCGTCCTGGGATTGGCGGTCGGCGCGGTATCACGCGCAATGGGACAAGTTCGACAGGAATTATCATAGTCTCTATGACCCGGTATTGCTGGGTCGCAAAGAGCCCTGGCAGTCGCACATGTTTGTCGGCGTGACAGTGCAGAATGTCGAAACCATCACGTCTCAGATCTACAAGACCATGATGGCCCCGAACCCGCCCATTGAAGTCGAAGCGGGACCGGACGGCGATCCCCTTCAGGCCGAACTCATTCAAGACGCTTTGGCTTATGAGATGCACAAGTCGAAATTTGACCTGGCATTTTACGACGCGCTCAAAGAGTCGATTCGTTATGGATCAGGGTTTGTAAAGCTCTACTGGGAACGTGTCGAAGATACGCGCAAGCGCAAAGTTCCGGTGACGCAAAGCCCGTCTGAGTACGTGCAGAACCTTCCGCCCGAACAGCTTTCCGGCCAGATGCCCATGACGCCGCCGCCGGTGCAAGGTTTCGCCATGCAGAACCAGCAGGTGCTTTTGCGAAATCAACTGCGGGCGGAATATGTCCATATCCGAAACATTTTCCCAGAGCCCAATACGGTCGATTGGGCCAAGGTTATTCATCGCCAGAAATTGCCATATGGCTGGATCATGGACAACATCAAAAAAGGCAAGTTCTTTGACGTGTCAGAGCCGCTTGAAGGGCTTATAGAAGGCGAACGCTTTGATGACGATCTCAGGACTTCCAAAGCCGACCGCAAGTTCATTGATCTGGCGCGGGTTTGGTCGAAGTACGAGAAGAAGCATACGATATGGGAATTGTGGGCTCCGATCCCGCGCAAATGGATCGAGTTTGACATTCCCGATGGTCCGCAGGCCGAGGAGCTTGTGCCTGGCAAAGTGATGGTGGCTTCCGGCTCCTGGCTTTTGTCCAGCGAAGAAAGTCCGATTCCTGACGGCAATTCTCCCATTGTCAAGATGGATTACATCCGCACCTGTGAGCCGTATGGCAAGGGCATTCCTGAACTGATCATGGATGAGCAGGACGAGATCAACGAACTTCGCAACTGCCGCGTGGACAACGTGAATTTGATCATGAACAAGATGATGGCGGTCTTTGAGAAGGCCATTGTCAGCCGCAAGGACATGATCTCGCAACCTGGCGGCATGATCCGCTTGAAAGATAACGTGACCGACGACATTCGCAAGGTCATTACGCCTGTCGAGTTCCCCGACGTATCGCAATCGGCGTTTCGCGAGACCATGGAGATTGAACGGCAGATCCAAGAGCGCACTGGCGCAAGCCGCGTGACGCTCGGGTCTTCCAATATGGTCCACGACACCAATCAGACTTTGGGCGGGATGGAGCTTTTAAAGCAGATGTTCAATGAGCGCATCGCGGCCTTGGGCATGATCATTGAATCGCAGTTCATGATCGAGTCTGGCGAGCGCATTTACGGTTTGATTTATCAATACCTCCAGCCCCAGGACATGAAAGCGATCCTTGGGGATTCCCCCGTTCCCATTGCCAACCATCCGATCCCTGGTATGCCTCCGATCACCATCCCTCGCTTTCTCGCTTTTGTCTTTGTGCCGCCTGAGATGGTCGATCAGAGCTATCGCTTCAAGCCGATGGGCATCTTCTCGATGGAAAACAAGATTGTGAAGTCG
>Ga0335084_10007224_pt1 | contig 11051 bp, 8 predicted proteins | sample Lox_Sample_44_FD_206721 | JGI IMG/M metagenome (GOLD analysis project Ga0335084, IMG submission 206721) | Soil microbial communities from Loxahatchee National Wildlife Refuge, Florida, United States - Lox_Sample_4.4 | ecosystem: Environmental > Terrestrial > Soil > Wetlands | place: USA: Florida...
CTCGGCCCGGCCGGGCTACGGCGCGGAGTGTCTGGCCGAGCTCGCGAACCGGCACCGCTCGGCGCTGCGCCGGCCGCTCGACCTGGCCGCGCTGCCAGCGCTGCCGCGCCTGCTCGGCTCCAGTGACTTCCTGGCACGACTCCTGCTGAGACACCCCAACTGGTGCGACGAGCTGGCGGGCGCCCTGCCCGCGGCGCCGGAGACGACCGCCATCGAGCCCGACTGGACCCCGATCCGGATCGCGAAATACAAAGGGCTGCTCAGGATCGCGGCACGCGACCTGTGCGGGCGGCCGTTCGAGCAGAGCCTCGCCGAGCTCTCGGGGCTGGCCGACCGCTGTCTCGAGGCGTCTCTCGCGCGCGCCGCGCACGAGGCGGGCGTCGAGCCGCCGGCGCTGTTCGCGCTGGGCAAGCTGGGCGGCAGCGAGCTCAACTTCTCGTCGGACGTCGACCTCCTGTTCATCCACGAGAGCCCGCCCGACGGCAGCGAGCCGCCCGAGCTCGCGCGCATGGTCGAGCTCATCCGCTGCTTCAAGAAGCATCTGGAGGTGCCCAGCGAAGATGGCTTTGGCTACCGCATCGACCTCGACCTGCGGCCCGAGGGGCGGACCGGGGTGATCGTGAACTCGGTCGACGCGGCGCTCTCCTACTACGAGAGCTTCGGCGCGGAGTGGGAGCGCCAGATGCTGATCCGGCTGCGCTTCGTGGCAGGGCACCGCCCCGCCGCCAAGGCGTTCGAGCGCGGGCTGCGGCCGTTCGTGTGGCGCCGGAGCGTGGGCACCGACGCGATCCTCGGCGTGCGGAACATGAAGCGGCGCATCGAGGACGAGCGGCTCGAAGCCGGCCGCGACCTCGAGGCCGACCTGAAGGAGGGTCCCGGCGGGATCCGCGACGTGGAGTTTCTCGTGCAGGCCTTCCAGCTCCTGTTCGGCGGGCGCGAGCGCGGCCTGCGCACGGGCAACGTGCTGGCGGCGCTCGGCGAGCTCGAGAGACTCGGGCTGCTCGACGGCTCGGTGACCGCCGAGCTGCGCGACGCCTACCTCTGGCTGCGGCGCGCCGAGCACGCGGTGCAGCTGGTCGAGGAGCGGCAGACCCAGATGTTCCCGCGCGACGCGGCCGGCCAGCTCGGCCTGGCGCGGCGGCTCGGCTATCCCGCGCTCGAGGCGGCGCACGCGCGCGACGCGCTGCTCGACGATTGGACGCGCGTGCGCGCGCGGGTCCGGACCCACTTCGAGAACCTGGTGCTGGTGGCCCGCGATGCCGATGTCACTTGAGGCGCGGCTGCAGGCGGCGCTCGCTGACTCGCCGCTCGCCTCGCGCCTGGCCAACGCCGCCGCGCCGCTGGTCGAGCGGCGCTCGAACGACGCCGCGGCGAAGACACTCGACGGCGCGGCGCTGCGCGGCGTGGCGCGCGCCGTGGCCGCGAGCCCCGAGTCGGCGCGCTATCTCTCGCTGCGGCCCGAGCTCCTGGCGCGGATCGTCGCGCTCGAGCCCGGCTCGCTCGAACGGCGCGCAGCCGAGCTCGACCGCGCCCCCCTGCCCGATGCAGCCAGCGCGCGCGAGGCGTTCCTCGACTCACTCCGCCTCTTGCGGCGCGACGAGGTCTTGTTCGCGGCCTGCGCGCACCTGGGCGGGCTGGCCTCGTTCGACCAGGTCTCCAGCTTCCTCTCGCGGCTCGCCGAGACCTGCGCGCAGCGCGCGCTCGAGGCTGCCGAGGGCCGGACGAGCGGCTTCTTGCTGGCGGTGCTCGGCATGGGCAAGCTCGCGGGCCGCGAGTTCACGTATCACTCCGACCTCGACGTGATCTTCCTGTTCCGCGGCGACGAGGTGGCCGACGCGTTCCCGCCCTCGCGCATCGGCCAGCGCTGGATCAGCACGCTCGCGACCATGACCGCCGCGGGCTACGCCTACCAGGTCGACTCGCGGCTGCGTCCGTCCGGCCAGCAGGGGGCGCTGGTCACGACTTACGAGGCGTTCGCGCGCTACCAGGTCGAGCAGGCCGCGACCTGGGAGCACGTGGCGCTGCTGCGCGCGCGCGCCGTGGCCGGCGACCAGGAGCGTGCACAGGCGGCGCTGGAGGAGATCCGGGAGCGCATCGCCCGCCAGGCGCCCAACCCCTGGAAGTATCTCGCCGACATGCGCGGCCGGGTCGTGGCCGAGCGCGGTGCCGAGGACGAGAAGAGCGCGGCGCTCAAGGCCGGCCGCGGGGGCATCATGGACGTGGAGTTCCTGGGCGCGGGCGCCCTGCTCGAGCGCGGGCTGCAGCTCGGCGGCGAGTCACTGCCCGCGGTGCCGGCCATGCTGCGCGCCGCGGCGTCCGGGCCGGCGCTCGAACGCCTGCTGCTCGACTACGCGTTGCTGCGCCAGGTGGAAGCGTGCGCACGCTGGCTCGCCGGGCGGGCCGTGGAGTCGATCGCGCGCAGCGGCGAGGCAGCGGCCTGGCTGGCCGACCTGGTCACGCCCGAGCAGCCACCCGAGCGGGTCGGCGCGCGCATCGCCGCGGCGCGCGCGCGCATCGCGGAGTCATTCGAGCGGGTCTGCGCCAAGGAGACGATCGAGGCGATCGCGCCGTGAGCGACGAGGTGCTGCGCCGCGAGCTGCTCTTGCCCGAGAACTCGGCGCGCGCGCTCGAGTTCTTCCGCGCGGCCGGGATCGAGGTCTCGACGCCCGAGGCGCGCGCGGCCTCGCTCGAAGCCATGCTCGCGCGCGTCGAGCCCGGGAGCGACGTCTGGGTCTTCGGCTACGGCTCGCTGATGTGGAACCCGGCCTTCCACCACGTGGAGCAGCGCACTGCGCGCGCGGCGGGCTGGCATCGGCGCTTCTGTCTGTGGAACACCTTCGGCCGCGGCTCGGCCGAGAACCCGGGACTCACGCTGGCGCTCGAGTCGGGCGGCTCGTGTCTGGGGCTCGGGCTGCGCGTCGCCGCGGCGCAGGTGCGCGAAGAGCTCACGCTCTTGTGGAATCGCGAGATGCTCATGGGCTCGTACCTGCCGCGCTGGGTGCGATGTGCAACTCCGGAGGGCCCGGTCGACGCGCTCACGTTCGTCGCGAACCGCGCCAACGAGCGCTATGCCGGCCGCCTGCCGCTGGCCCGCGTGGCCGAGCGCCTGGCGCGCGCGCGCGGCCCGCTGGGCGGCGCGCGCGAGTATCTCGAGCGCACCGTGGCCGAGCTCGAGCGCCACGGCGCGCGCGACGGCGCCATGCACGCGCTTTTGCGTGCCGTGAACGAGGTGACTTGAGCTAGACTGAGGTCATGGCCCTCCCCCTGGCCGCTTGGCTCGCCTCGTGCGCGCTGGCGGCGGCGGCAACCGAGCCCCCGCCCGAGCTTCCGCCCGTCGGGTCCGGCCCCTGCATCGCCTGCCGGGGACCCGCCTCGGACCCCAAGACCGCGTTCTCGCCCGACGATTGGGCGGCGCTCGAGCGCGGCGGCGCGCTCGTCGCCACGCCCGAGCGCGAGGCCAGCGAGCACGATCTGCGCGCGCGCTCCACGGGCGCCGCGCTCGTGCCGCGGCCGCCGAGCGAGGTCTGGGCGGTGCTCACGGACTTCGAGCGTTGGCCGAAGTTCATGCCGCTCTTGCGCGAGACTCATGTCGAAAAGCGCGACGGCGCGCGCGCCTGGGTCGCCCAGAAGTTCCGCGTCTGGTTCTACCCCATGCAACACACCACGGTGTACGAGCTCGAGCCCGGCGACGGCCGGCTCGACTGGCGGCTCGACCCCTCCCTGCCCCACGACCTTGCGTCGAGCGAAGGCCACTGGGAGCTCGTGCCCGCGGATGGCGGCAGCGCGACGCTCGTGAGATACGAGGCGCGCATGAGCGCCGGCCGCGCGGTCCCGGCATTTCTCGAGCGCATGCTGCGCGAGCGGTCGCTCGGGCAGATGCTCGACGCCCTGAAGAGCGAGGTCGTCCGGCGCTATCCGAAGGGCTGAAGCGCTCGTCTGTCGGGTCAGTGCTCGGGGACCAGCACCGAGTGGATCGACTCGTCTCCCGGCACCTCGCGCGCCAGGGTCCGGATCGCGAGCGCGGCGTCGGCCAGGGCGAAGTCGTGCGTGTGCATGCGGGCGATCGGCGTGCTCTGTGACTCGATCAGGCGGATGGCGTTCCGGTAGGCCGACGACGTGACCCCGATCGCGCCCGAGATGCGGATCTCCTTCATCACGATCTTGTCGGACACGAACTGCGGCACCGGCTGGAAGCCCTTCACGCCGGCCAGCACCACCCGCCCGCCCGCGGCCACGTAGTCGAGCGACGCCGCCACCGGCTCGAGCGCGTACGACGACACGTCGAGCACCACGTCGGCGCCGCGGCCGCCCGTGAGCTCGCGGATGCGCCGGCGCGCGTCCTCGGCCTCGACGTCGATCGTGTGCGTCGCGCCGAACTCGCGCGCCAGCGCGAGCTTCTTCGCGTCGGCGGCGAGCCCGGTCACGATGATCGTTCCCGCCCCGGCCGCGCGCGCCGCGAGCACCGCTGCCAGGCCCCGCTGACCCGGGCCCAGCACCACCAATGTCTCACCGGGGCGCAGCTCGGGGATCTCGACCGCCCAGCGGAAGCCCGCGCCCAGCGGGTTGAACATGGCCGCGAGCGCGGCGGGCAGCTCGCTCGAGACCTTGTGCACCACGCTGTTCGGGTGCAGCCACATGTACTGCGCGTACGCCCCGTACAGGCCGGGTGACTCGCTGAGCGGCACGTAGGAGTAGATCTTGCGCCGCTCGCACAGGTGCGAGCGGCCGGCCAGACACGCCGCGCAGAAGCGGCACGAGATCATGTTCTCGACCGCGACCCGGTCACCCAGGTCGACGCCCCAGCGCGCCGCCGCGCGCTCGCCGATCGCGGCGATCCGGCCCAGCGGCTCGTGGCCGGGAATCACCGGCACCGGCGTGCGCAGCACGCCTGCGAACTGCTCGTAGTCACTCCCGCAGATGCCGCAGACCTCGACGCGCAGCAGCGCGCTGTCGGCGTCGATCGGCGGGATCGGCAGCTCGCGCGGCTCGAGCGCGCGCGGGCCGGTCTGGACCATCGCGAAGGTGCGCTTGGGCGGCGCCTCGCGGGTCATGCCGAGCCGCGGAACTTCCCGAAGTCGGGCGCGCGCTTCTCGTTGAAGGCAGTGACGCCCTCGCGCGCCTCGGGCGTATTCACGAACAGCTCGAGTGAGTCGAAGGCCAGCTGACCGATACCCGCGATCACCTCGCTGTCCGCGTTGAACGAGTGTTTCAGTACCTTCAGCGCGGTCGGGCTCTTGGCGAGCATCTCGTCGGCCCAACGCCGCACCTCGGCGCGCAGCTCGGCCTTGGGCACCACCTTGTTCACCAGCCCCCAGCGCTCCATGGTGGCGGCGTCGTACTGGCGGCACAGGTACCAGACTTCGCGCGCGCGCTTCTCGCCCAGGATGCGCGCGAGATAGGCGCTGCCGAAGCCGGCGTCGAACGAGCCCACGCGCGGCCCGGCCTGGCCGAAGCGCGCGTGGTCGGCCGCGATCGTCAGGTCGCACAGCACGTGCAGCACGTGGCCGCCGCCGACCGCGACGCCGTTCACCATCGCGATCACGGGCTTGGGAATGTCGCGGATCACGCGGTGGAGTGTCTCGACCTCGAAGATGCCGGTCTCGGTGGGGCCGTAGTCGCCGGTCTCGTTGCGCTGCTTCTGGTCGCCGCCAGCGCAGAAGGCCTGGTCGCCCGCGCCGGTGAGCACGACCACCCCCACCGACGCGTCCGCCCAGGCCGCCTTGAAGCAGCGCAGGAGCTCGTCCACGGTCCGGCCGCGGAAGGCGTTGTAGCGCTCGGGCCGCTGGATGGTGATCCAGGCGACGCCGCGCTCGAGCTCGTAGCGCACGTCGGTCAGCTCGCGTAGCTCCATCGTGTCTCCTTGGCGGCGATTATGGCTCGCCGAGCGCGCTCAGTGCTTCGCGGGCGGAGTGCGCGTAGTCGGCGGGCAGGCCCGGCAGTCCGAGCACGGCGCGCAGGTCGGCGCGCGCCTCGTCCGTGCGGCCCAGCGCGGAGAGCGCCGCGGCCCGGTTGAAGCGCGCGGGCACGTTGCCCGGCCAGCGCGCGACCACCGGATCGAGCACCGCGACGGCGCGCGCGAAGTCGCGGGCCTGCACGAGCGCGGCGGCGTAGTTCACGGGGATGTCGGGGTCATCGGGCCGGGCGGCCCAGGCGCGCGCGTATCTCGCCAACGCCTCGTCGACGTGGCCGGCCTGCTGCAGGCGGTTCGCGGAGTTGTTGTTGGCGTCGGGGTGACTCGGATCGAGCGCGAGCGCTCGCGCGTACTCGCCGTCGGCCTCCGCGTCGCGCCCCAGGCGCTCGAGCGCGATGCCCCGGCCGGCGTGGGCGTCGGCCAGCCCGGGGTCGAGCTCCAGCGCGCGGTCGTACTCGACGAGCGCCCGGGTCGGGAGGCCGCGCTTGCGCAGCGCGTCGGCCAGCCGGGAGTGAGCCGGCGCGAAGTCCGGGTCGGCGGCGACCGCGGTCTCGAGCTCGGCCTGCGCTTCGTCGAGCCGGCCCGCGTCGAGCAGCGCCGCGCCCACGCCGTAGTGAGTGAGCGCGCGGCCGCTCGTCTCGCCGATCGGCCAGTACGCGAACAGCGCCAGCACGGCGCCGGCGGCGAGCCAGCGCGCCCCCGCGCTCCAGTCGGGCGGCTCACCCGCGAACGCGCGCCACAGGGCGAGCGCTCCTGCCGCGCCCAATGGCACGAGCGGCGGCACCAGCACCCAGCGGTAGCGCGCGAACACGTAGAAGAGCGCAACGCTGGCCGCGAGCACGAGCGCGAGCACGGGCAAGAGCCAGATCCGCCGCCAGTCACGCCGCCACGCGAGCGCACCGACCAGCGCCAAGGGCGCCAGCACGCCGAACGAGCCGGGCACGCGCAGCACGCGCAGCAAGAGAGACACCTCGGTGTAGGCCTCGATGCCCTCGGTGTCCGGGATCTCGGCCGCGTTCCACACCAGCCGCGCCTTGCGCGCCAAGAGCTCCAGCCACTCGCCCGGTGACTCGCGCACGAAGGCGAGCGCCCGGTCGCGCCAGTAGTCCGAGACCTCCGCCGGACCGAGCTCGCGCCCCAGGGCAGCGACCGCGAGATCGTGCGCGTCCTGTCGCTCGTAGCGCGCGCTGCCGCGGCCGGGTCGCAGCGGCTCGTAGCGGCCCGACGCGCCCGGATGGTTCCCGATCCACAGGTTCGGCCCGGCCTGCGCGGTGGTCACGAGGAAGCGGCCGCCGAGCGCGTGGTTGCGCAGCGCGACCGGCCCGAGCACGGCCGCGAGACCCAGCAAGAGCGCGCCCACCGCGGCGGCGCGCCGCGGGAGTGAGTCGGCCGGGCGGGCCAGCCCGAGCCAGAGCGCGACCACGGGCACCGCCACCAGCGCGTTCTCGCGCGAGAGCGCGAGCCCGCCGAGCAGCAGCCCGGCCGCGAGACCGGCCCCCACACTGCTCTGGGTCAGCGCGCGCGCGCACACGAGCAGGAGGGCCGAGAGCAGCGCGCCGTCGAGCGCCGGCTTCTGGATCAGCCCGTCGAAGTAGATCGCCGGCGCGTAGAACGCGAGCCCGAGCCCGGCCGCGAGCCCGATCGCGCGGTCGAAGAAACGCTCCGCCGCGCGCCCGATCCAGACGCAGGCGAGCGCGCCCAGAGCCGCCTGCACCAGCCGCGGCCCCCAGGTCTGGGAGCCCGTGACCCGCAGCACCGCGGCCAGGAAATATGGATAGAGCGGCGCCTGGTAGAACACCTCGTGGCCCAGCCAGTCGCCGCCCGCGATCTGGCGCGCCCAGTCGAGATAGGTCCGGGCGTCGCCGATCGGTGTCGAGAACAAGAGCGTCCGGTGCCACTCGGCGAGGTAGGCCGCGCGCAGCGTGAGCGCCACGCCGAACACCGCCCCCCAGGTCGCGCGCCGCGCTGCTCCGCTCGAATCCACTGCCGCGGAGCCTACCGTGGTGCACACTGGTGCGCGATGCGCAGCGACGTCGTGGGCAGCCTGCTCCGGCCCGAGTATCTGAAGCGCGCCTGGGACGCGCGCGAGTCGGGCGAGCTCGCGCCGGCCGAGTACAAGGCGGTCGAGGACCGCGCGGTGGACGAGGCGGTCGCGCTCCAGAGCGGCGCCGGCCTCGACGCAGTCACCGACGGCGAGATGCGCCGCTACGCCTTCTACGGGCACCTGGTCGACAGCGTGCAGGGCTTCGAGCGCCAGGGCGGCTGGGCGATCGCGTTCCGCGACGAGGCCGGCGAGGAGACCCGCCTCGAACGGCCGGTCGTGGTCTCGCGGCTGCGCCGGCTGCGGCACCTGTGCGCCGAGGAGTTCACCTACCTGCGCGCGCGCACCGACCGGGTCGCGAAGGTCACTCTGCCCAGCGCCCAGCAGGCGGCGGCCTACTTCGACCCCGAGAAGTCGGCCGGCGCCTACGCGACGATCGACGCCTATCTCGCCGACGTGGTCGACATCTTGCGCGAGGAGGTCGCCGAGCTCGCGCGCCTGGGCTGTCGCTACGTGCAGATCGACGCGCCGCAGTACGCGGGCCTGCTCGACCCGGCGATCCGGGCCGGCTACGAACGCCGCGGCAGCGACCCGGACCGGCTGCTCGAGCGCTGCATCGAGCTCGACAACGCGGTGATCGGCAGTCACCCCGGAGTCACCTTCGGCCTCCACCTGTGCCGCGGCAACAACGACTCGAAGTTCTACGCCAGCGGCGGCTACGACCCGATCGCCGCGCGCGTGTTCCAGGGCACGCGCTTCCAGCGCTTCCTGCTCGAGTACGACGACGCGCGCTCGGGCGGCTTCGAGCCGCTGCGGCTCGTGCCCGATGACCGCACGGTGGTGCTGGGCCTGGTGACCACCAAGAAGCCCGCGCTGGAGAGCGCCGAGTCACTCGTGCGGCGCATTCGCGAGGCCGCGCGCTTCGTGCCGCTGGAGCGGCTGGCGCTCTCGCCGCAGTGCGGCTTCGCCTCGACCATGCGCGGCAACCGCCTGAGCGACGCCGACCAGCGCGCCAAGCTCGCGCGCGTGGCCGAGGTCGCGCGCGCGGTGTGGCCGAGCTGAGTCAGGGCGCGAGCCCCGCGGCCTCCGCAGCCTGCTCGAGCTCGCGCAGCGCCTCGGGGTCCAGGTTGCTGCGGAAGCGCAGGCGCGGGAAGCGCGCGTTCGTGCGCTCGAGCCCCTGCGGCAGGCGCGCCACGAGATAGCGGCGGAGGTCGACGCGCGCGAGAAACAGCTCGCCGCGGCTCTGCGCCAGGCTCGCGACCTGCTCCACGAACCCGGGCTGGGTCACGTCGAGCAGCAGATGCACGTGGTCCGAGGCCCAGAGCTCGACGCCCCGCGCGCGCGCCTCGTCGAACCGGGCGTACTTGCCGTGCGCCATGATCTCGGGCTGGACGAAGGACGAGTGCGCGACGCGTGCATCGGTGAGTCCCAGCCGGTCGAGCGTGCGCAGGCGCGAGTAGTACGGGATCGCGCCCACGCAGTCGACCGCCACGTACGCGTCCGCGGGCAGGCGTCCTTGGGTCACCAGCTCGGCCAGTGCCCTGCCCTCGCTCGCCACGCCCTGGAGGAAGAGCGCGTGCTCCTCCTGGCGGATCCCGATGAACTGGCGCGTGAGTGACTGCAGGAGCGCGCGGTGTTCCTCGGCGATCGCTCGCAATCCGGGAAGCCGGTACAGCAGGGTCTGGTCGGGGTCGAGGAAGTTCCCGCCGATCTCCCCAGGCATGCGCGCCCACAGACCCGGATAGCCGGCCAGATACACCTGCGGGAACTGCTGGTGCGAACGCAGCGGCAGCTCGACCAGCGCGCCCGACACGAGCGCGAGCGCAGCCCAGACACCCGCCGCCGCGCGCGCCGAGCGCGCGAGCTCGAGCGCGCCCGCCCCGATCAGGAGATACGCGAACGGGAAGTACAGGTCGAAGGGCCGGTACTCGAAGTGGTCGCCGCCGATCGACATCACGTAGAGGGCGTGCGGCACGCTGACTGCCAGGAACAGCACGGGCACGAGCGCCCGCCCGCGGCGCGCGAAGTGAGCCACGCCCGCCACGAGGAACGGCAGCCACAGCACGAGCCCGTACTCGAGCGCGAAGGCCGCGCCGTAGCGCAGGCCCGCGTCCCACCAGAGCCGGCCGTCGACCTTGGCGTAGTACGTGTTGGGGAGCCACTCGCCGTAGTAGCTGGAGCGGAAGAGCAGCTGACCGCCGACGGCCAGCGCGTACAGCCCCGCCGAGCTCGCGAGCCAGCCGAGCCGCTCGCGCCAGCGCCGCGCGCGAAAGAGCGCGGCGGCCCCGAGCGCGCAGCCCGAGATCAGGAGCCCGTCGGGACGCGTGAGTGTGGCGAGCGCGAAGAGCAGCGCCGCTCCCGGGGCCACTCGCGCCGTGCCTGCGCAGAGCCGGCGGTCCTCGGCCAGGAGGCGCAGCACGCCCGCGAACACCAGGAGCTCGAACAGCCGGGTCTCGAGCCCGCTCGTGGCCCAGACCGCCACGCTGCGGGTGGCCGCGAGCAGCGCCAGCGGAAGCAGCGCCCATGCTCGCCGCTCGGCCGGGGTCCACACCCAGGCGACGCCCGCCACGAGTGACCCGAGCACGACCGTGGCCGCGAGTGACAAGAGCGGCGCCACGCGCTCGATCGCGAAGCCGGCCGCGTGCGCGCCGGCGAGCAGGAGCACCCACAACAGATCGGTGTAGCCCTCGACCCGTTCGTACCCCGGGTTGAACACGAGCCCGTACCCTTCGGCCAGATTGCGCGCGTAGCGGAACGAGATGTAGGCATCGTCGGTCAGGAACCAGTAGTAGAGTGAGTGCGCGACCAAGAGCGCGAGCGCCGCGACGAACGCGGCCCCGAGCAGGTAGGATCGCCGAGTGAGCCCAGCGTGAAGAAGCCGCTCGTGTTCGGGGTGTCCCTCGCGCTGTTCCTGGTGCTGGCCTGGCGCTTCTTCGATCACACCGTCGACGACGCCTTCATCAGCTACCGCTATGCGCGCAACCTCGCCGAAGGCCAGGGCCTGGTCTGGAACGCCGGGCAGCGCGTGGAAGGCTACACCGATTTCCTGTGGGTGGTGGCGCTGGCCGGGGCGCTCTGCGCGGGCATCGACGCGGAGCT
>Ga0335084_10007225_pt1 | contig 11051 bp, 6 predicted proteins | sample Lox_Sample_44_FD_206721 | JGI IMG/M metagenome (GOLD analysis project Ga0335084, IMG submission 206721) | Soil microbial communities from Loxahatchee National Wildlife Refuge, Florida, United States - Lox_Sample_4.4 | ecosystem: Environmental > Terrestrial > Soil > Wetlands | place: USA: Florida...
TCGGAAGGCGCCCCCGGGCCGCTGGCCTTGACCATGCGAGCCACCTCCGGCGAGGGCAACTTGATGGGCTTTGGCTTGTATGCGGGCGCCTGAAGTCTCAAATTGCGCACCTGGATTTCGCGAAACCCATACTCGGCAAGCGCGCCGATTCTTGCCAGGATGGCGGGCGCATAAAACCGTAGTTGGGAAGCCCAGGCGGGCGAATCGGTGAATAGGACCAGGCGATTCTCATGGGCCAAGCAATCCCTGCAATGTTCGGCCAGGGATGCGGGCAAGGACTCTCTGACCAGCCCCAGTATCACCGCATGCTCGCCGACTTTATCCAGTAGCGAGCGGAAAACCGAGCCGTTCAAAAGTTTCTGGGTGGATTCCGGTACGCTCGTCATGGCTGTTCTCTCCCAGGCTGGTTCAAGCCTACCTTTGGGCCGCTCTTTCCGAAGATAACCGCTCAGTTCCTTGTTCGTTGCCGGGCGAATAGCGGGGACGGTTATTCCCAAACAACTCCAATCGTGTCGAAGACGGTGGTGTCGAATTCCTGCCATTGAACCACGGTCGCGGGCGCCCGTCATTATTAAAAAGGTGTCATTTACGGTATCATCGGCAATTCTTTTTCACGGTTGGAACTAATACACAATGCTAGGCAAGCTGATCAAGAAAATCATCGGCAGTCGCAATGAAAGACTCGTCAAAAGAAAGAGAAAACTTGTCAAGAAAATCAACCTGTTGGAGTCCCGGTTCGAAAGCCTTTCGGACGCGGCGCTGAAAGGCAAGACCGAGGAATTCAGAAATCGACTGGCGAAGGGCGAAACGATCAACGAGCTTTTGCCGGAAGCATTTGCCACGGTGCGGGAAGCTTCGAGGCGCGTTTTGAGCATGCGCCATTTTGATGTGCAGTTGATCGGCGGCATGGTGCTGCACGACGGCAAAATTTCCGAAATGAAGACGGGCGAAGGCAAGACCTTGGTCGCCACCCTGGCCGCTTACTTGAACGCGCTGCCGGGCAAGGGCGTGCATGTCATCACCGTGAACGATTATCTTGCCCGTCGTGACGCCGAGTGGATGGGCAAAGTTTATCGGTTTCTCGGCCTGAGCGTCGGCGTGATCGTAAGCGGTCTGAACAACGACGAGCGCCGCCAGGCCTACGCCGCCGACATCACCTACGGCACCAACAACGAATTCGGCTTCGATTATCTGCGCGACAACATGGCGTTCACTTTGGATCAGCGAGTGCAGCGCGAGCGCTATTTTGCCATCGTCGACGAGGTGGACTCCATCCTGATCGACGAGGCCAGAACCCCGTTGATCATTTCGGGGCCCACGGAAGACCGCAGCGATCTCTATCATCAGGTCAACCGGTTGATTCCCCGCCTCACGCGTCAGGAAAAAGAGGATGGGCCCGGTGATTATAGCGTCGACGAAAAGGCGCGGCAGGTTTATCTGACCGAGGAGGGCCACGAGCGCATCGAGAAGCTGATGGCACAGCACGGCTTGATCAAGGCGGCCGAGAGCCTGTACGACGCGGTGAACATCCGTTTGATGCATTACATCAATGCCTCGCTCAGGGCGCACGTCTTGTTCCAGAAGGACGTCGACTACATTGTCAGGGAAAATCAGATCATCATCGTCGACGAGTTCACCGGTCGTGCGATGCCCGGGCGACGCTGGTCGGAGGGCTTGCACCAGGCGGTGGAAGCCAAGGAAAACGTGCCCGTCCAGAACGAAAACCAGACGCTGGCATCCATCACTTTCCAAAACTATTTCCGTCTTTACGACAAGCTGTCAGGCATGACCGGCACTGCGGACACCGAGGCGTACGAGTTCCAGCAGATTTACGGTTTGGAAGTTGTGGTCATTCCACCCAACCGGCCGATGATCCGCAAGGATATGGGCGATTTGGTTTATCTCTCCGTACGCGAGAAGTACGAGGCGATCCTCGAGGACATCAAGGATTGCGTCCAGCGCGGCCAGCCGGTCCTGGTGGGCACGACATCCATCGAAAATTCCGAATACCTCTCGTCCCTCTTGCAAAAGGCGGCAGTGCCGCACCAGGTGCTGAACGCCAAACATCACGAGAGGGAAGCCCACATCATCGCCGAGGCAGGGCGGCCTTCCGCGGTGACCATTGCCACCAACATGGCCGGCCGCGGCACCGACATCGTGTTGGGCGGTAACCTGGAGGAAGAAATCGGCAGGCTCGGTCTGACCGAGCCTGCCGATATCGAACAGGCGCGGGGATCCTGGAAGCAGCGCCATGAGCAGGTGGTCGCAAGCGGCGGTCTCCACGTCATCGGTTCCGAACGGCATGAATCGCGGCGCATCGATAATCAGTTGAGAGGGCGGTCCGGGCGCCAGGGCGATCCGGGCTCGACCCGCTTCTATCTCTCGCTGCAAGACAGTCTGATGCGCATCTTCGCCTCCGATCGGGTGGCTGGACTGATGCAAAAGCTGGGGATGCAGGAAGGCGAGGCCATTGAACATCCCTGGGTCACGAAAGCGATCGAGAACGCCCAGCGCAAGGTGGAGGCGCGCAACTTCGATATCCGCAAACAATTGCTGGAATACGACAACGTCGCCAACGACCAGCGCCGCGTGATCTACCATCAGCGTAACGAGTTGATGGCCGCGGAGGACATCTCGGAGACGGTTGCCGCAATCCGTCACGATGTCGTCAACCAGATGGTCGAACAGTATATCCCGCCCCAGAGCATGGAAGAACAATGGAATGTCAAGGGTCTGGAAGAGGCGCTTGAGCATGAACTGGGCGCTAAAGTTCCGGTGCAGAAATGGCTGGAGCAGGATCATTATCTGCATGAAGAGAAACTCAAGGAGATGATCCAGGATGTGATCGACAAGACTTACAACGGCAAGGCAACCGCCATCGGCCTGACGGTCATGCACCACTTCGAAAAGTCGGTGATGCTGCAAGTGTTGGACAACGCCTGGAAGGAGCATCTGGCGGCGATGGATCATCTGCGCCAGGGTATCCATCTGCGCGGTTATGCTCAGAAAGACCCGAAGCAGGAATACAAGCGCGAGGCCTTCGACATGTTCACCTCGATGCTGGACAGTGTAAAGCACGAAGTGACCAGCATCGTGTCAAAGGTACAGGTACACACCGAGGATGAAATCAAGGTCATGGAGGAACAGAACCGTCCGGTCAGGGAGATGCAGTTCCAGCATGACGAGATCAGCGCGCTGACGGCCGAAACGGAGGAAGGCGCGGAAGCAAAGAAGCCCGAGGTGGCGAAACCCTTCGTGCGCGATTTCAAGAAAGTGGGTAGGAACGAACCGTGCCCCTGCGGTTCCGGCAAGAAGTACAAGCAGTGTCACGGCCAACTGAGCTAACTGCCGAAAGGGTGGATGGATGACGGTCAAGGACTTTGACACGCAGTCGCCGACTGTGGCGGGCGTCAGGCTGGGTGCGGCCGGAGCCGGCTTAAAACGCGCTGACCGAGACGATATCCTGGTGATCGAACTTGCGCCCGGCTCCAACTGTGCGGCCGTTTTCACGCGCAACGCCTTTTGCGCTGCACCGGTCACAGTGGCGCGGGAACATCTCGCCAGCGCGCCGCGTTGGCTCTTGATCAACTCCGGAAATGCCAATGCCGGAACCGGCAAGCGTGGTATCGAGGACGCCCGGCGCACGTGCCGGTCGCTGGCCGAGCTGACCGGCGGGTGCGGGCAAGAAGTGTTGCCGTTTTCCACCGGCGTGATCGGCGAGTATCTGCCGGTGGATAGGGTCGAAGCCGCGCTGCCCGCCGCCTTGGAGGCCTTGACCGAGGCCGGTTGGCAACGGGCGGCGCGCGCCATCATGACCACCGACACCCGGCCCAAGATCGCATTCCGCTCGATCATGCTAGACGGCCATGAAGTCGTGGTCGCGGGTATCGCCAAGGGAGCCGGCATGATCCAGCCGAACATGGCGACCATGCTGGCCTTCATCGCGACGGATGCGAACGTGGAAGTCAGAACGCTACAAAACTGTCTCGTTATGGCGGCGGATCGTAGTTTCAACTGCATCACCGTGGACGGGGATACCTCCACCAACGACGCCTGTGTGTTGATGGCGACCGGCTGTTCCGGCGCGCCGCGGATCGATCGGGACAGCGTACATTATCCGGTTTTCGCCGAGGCAGTGCAGGCGGTTTGCGACCAGTTGGCCGAGGCGATCGTGCGTGATGGCGAAGGCGCCACCAAGCTGATGCGCATTCGGGTGGAGCACGCCACCAGCGAGGCGGAGGCGCGCGGCGTGGCCAAGACCATTGCCCACTCGCCCCTAGTCAAGACCGCGTTTTTCGCCAACGATCCGAACTGGGGCAGAATTCTGGCGGCGGTTGGGCGTTCCGACTGTCCCGGTCTGGACATCGGCAAGGTTTCCATCTGGCTGGACGATGTCTGCATCGTCGAGCAAGGCGGACGCGCTCCAGATTACACGGAAGCGGCGGGGCAGACCGTGATGGCGCGAGACGACATCACGATTCGTGTTTTGCTGGGGCGCGGAACGGCCTCACAGTGCGTTCTGACTTGCGATTTTTCCTACGATTATGTCCGAATCAATGCCGAGTATCGCACCTAGGATGGATCGTCAAGCCGGGTTACACGTCGCGGTCGGTCTCATCAGGAATGCCGCCGGCGAATTGCTCATCGCCCGCCGCCCTGAGCATCTGCATCAAGGCGGCTTGTGGGAGTTTCCGGGGGGCAAGGTCGAGCCGGGTGAAACCGTGCGTGAAGCCTTGCGGCGCGAGTTGAAGGAGGAGCTTGCGATCACCGTGGAAGATGCCTCGCCTTGGCTGAAGATTCATCATGTCTACCCGGAGCGCCAAGTGCTTTTGGATGTCTGGCAGGTACATGCTTTCAGCGGAACGCCTTTCGGCGTCGAGGATCAGCCGATCCGCTGGGTGGCCGCTGGAGAGCTGCCGCGCTACGAGTTTCCGCCCGCCAATCGGCCCATCGTGACGGCGGCCCGACTGCCCGATCGTTACGCCATTGTTGATGATGAGATCGGCGATGTCGAGGCCTTGTTTCGGAAATTACAGCAACTGGTCGAGCGCGGTTTTCGGTTGATCCAGTTGCGCGCGAAACAGCTGGATGAAGGCGCCTATCGTGAGTTGGCAGACCGCGCAAGCACTTATTTCCGCCCACAGGCAATAGCAGTGTTGCTCAATGCCGAACCTGAGTTGACTCTGCGAACCGGAACGGCGGGTGTCCATTTGACCAGTGCGCGCTTGATGGCCCTCAACGAACGCCCTTTGAGCGCCGATCTTTGGGTGGCAGCTTCCTGCCACAACCGCGAAGAATTGCGACAGGCAGAACGCATCGGCGTCGATTTCGTCGTGCTGTCTCCGGTATTGGCGACGCCTTCCCACCCCGAAGCCAGTCCACTCGGTTGGTCCTATTTCGGGCGCTTGGTCGAAGAGACGAATTTGCCCGTTTTTGCATTGGGCGGGATGAAGTTGGTGGATCTGGTCGAAGCCAAACGACATGGCGCCCAGGGTATTGCGGCAATCCGGGGATTTTGCGGCGAGTAGAGATTTCCGCGGATGTTTAGTCTTGGTGCGAGACGATCAATATTGGTGCATAATATGAAAATGAATCTTGGTGTGCTGAAAAAAATGCAGCATCTATCGCTAGATATGACTGCCGGCGCATTGGTATGATTTTTGCCGTCACTACAGCCTATTGAATGACCATAAGAAAATGAGGAAACCAGCATGACGCCCAAAGAAGTACTTCAGATGATCAAGGAAAAGGAAGTCAAATATGTCGATTTTCGCTTTGCCGATACGCGCGGCAAAGAACAGCATGTGACCGTTCCCGTTAACACTGTCGACGAGGACCTATTCGAAGACGGTAAGATGTTCGACGGTTCTTCCATTGCCGGCTGGAAAGGGATCAACGAATCGGACATGATTTTGATGCCCGATCCCGCCACCGCCACGATGGATCCCTTTTTCGATGATGCCACCCTGGTCTTGCGTTGCGACATCGTCGAGCCCTCTACCATGCAAGGTTATGAGCGCGATCCGCGATCCATCGCCAAACGTGCAGAAGCCTATCTGAAATCGACTGGCATCGCCGATACCGCGCTGTTCGGACCGGAAAACGAGTTTTTCGTGTTCGACGATGTGCGCTGGGGCGCGAACATGCAGGGCGCGTTCTACAAGGTCGATTCCGAGGAGGCCGGCTGGAACTCTGAAAAGGTTTACGAAGACGGCAATATCGGCCACCGTCCGGGGGTGAAGGGCGGCTACTTTCCGGTACCGCCGGTCGACTCCCTCCAGGATATGCGCTCTGCGATGTGCAATACCCTCGAAGATATGGGGGTGACGGTCGAAGTGCACCACCACGAAGTGGCGACTGCGGGCCAGTGCGAAATCGGTGTCAAGTTCAACACCCTGGTCAAAAAGGCCGACGAGGTGCTGACTCTGAAATATGTTGTTCAGAACGTCGCTCATGCCTACGGCAAGACCGCCTCCTTCATGCCCAAACCGCTGGTCGGCGACAACGGTAGCGGCATGCACGTACACCAGTCGCTGGCCAAGAGCGGCGTCAACCTGTTCACGGGCGATCTTTACGGCGGCTTGTCCGAAACCGCGCTGTATTACATCGGCGGCATTATCAAGCACGCCAAAGCCCTGAACGCCTTCTGCAACGCTTCCACCAACAGCTACAAGCGTCTGGTCCCGGGCTTCGAGGCCCCGGTCATGCTGGCCTATTCCGCCCGCAACCGCTCCGCCTCCATCCGCATTCCCTACGTGATGAACCCGAAGGCGCGCCGCATTGAGGTGCGTTTCCCCGACTCTACCGCCAACCCGTATCTGGCTTTCGCTGCGATGCTGATGGCCGGTCTGGACGGCATCCAGAACAAGATCCATCCGGGCGATGCCATGGACAAGGATCTGTACGACCTGCCGCCGGAGGAGGAAAAGAACATCCCGCAGGTTTGTTATTCCTTCGACATGGCGATGGACGCGCTGAGTGCGGATCGCGAGTTCCTGACCCGCGGCGGCGTGTTTACCGACGACGTGATCGATGCTTACATCGACTTAAAGATGCAGGATGTCACTCGCTTGCGCATGAGCACCCACCCGGTCGAGTTCGACATGTACTACAGCCTTTGATCCGAGGTATCTGCAAAGTGTGACGCTATTCCGCCAAGCTTGCAGGAGTCGATCTGAAAACGCCCCGAAATGGGGCGTTTTTTGTGGGGATTAGCTCTCGCCAAGCCATGACAATGCAGTGTTTCCCTATCGAGTGCGGAAAAGAAGATTTATGGCGCCAAGATGATGCAAGCAACGGAACTGAAGTGCCCAGGGAGCTGCTCGCCGCATCGATTTGAATGCCACGAAAACCTTGACTGGAACAAGCCGTCAAATACACGATAGTTTGGTTTGTGTTGTGGTTGTCCCGTGGCCTGCTAATTGCTATTGATTGACCATGAAGGATCCGCATTCCATTTCGTTTTATCGGCGCATACTCGATAACTTGGCGGACGCCGTTTTACTGTTCGATGCTTCGTTGTCGCTGGTTTACATCAACATGCAGGGAGAAATGCTGTTCGCGGTCAGCGCGCGTCAGGTATTGGGTTCCAGTGCGCACAACGTATTCCTTTCGAGCGATCCCAGCGTGGATGCGGACATGAGGCGGGCGGTGGAGTCTGGAGTATCGCTGACCAAGCGCAATATCGTGCTGTCCCTTCCGTCGCAGCCGACGACGGTTAATCTGACTTTGACGCCGATCCTGGATGACGTATCGCCCTCGGTGCTGGTACAGGTGCAGCAGGTGGGTCGGCACCTGCGCATTTCCATGGAGGAGCAACTGCTGGCGCAGCAGAACGCCGCGAAGATGCTGTTGCGCGGACTTGCGCACGAAATCAAGAACCCCCTGGGCGGTTTGCGCGGCGCGGCGCAACTGCTGGATCGAGAACTCGCCGACGAGGAGCAGCGGGAATACACCAAGATCATCATAGAGGAGTCCGATCGTCTCCAATCTTTAGTGGACCGGATGCTAGCCCCCAACAAGCCGCCGCATATGAGTCAATTGAACATTCATCGGGTGCTGGAGCGGGTCAGGCAACTGGTGCAGGTCGAAGCACCTCCCGGCGTCAGTCTCATCCGGGATTACGATCCCAGCATCCCTTCCCTGTATGGCGATAGCGACCAGCTAATTCAGGCGATCTTGAACATCGTGCGCAATGCCGCGCAGGCGGTGGGTCACAGGGGAAAGATCACCATTCGTACCCGCATCCACCGTCAGGTCACCATCGGCCATCAGCGGTATCCTCTCGCAGTCAAGATCGATGTGATCGACGATGGTCCCGGGATCAAACCGGAAATCATGAACCAGATTTTCTATCCGATGGTAACGGGACGCGCCGACGGAACCGGCCTTGGCTTGTCCATCGCCCAGACGCTGATCAGTCAACACGGCGGTTTGGTGGAATGCTCGAGCCTGCCGGGCAAAACGGTTTTTTCCATTTTTTTGCCCTTAGGAGAAGGAACATGAGTAACTTGGCCCAAGTATGGGTGGTGGACGATGACCGTTCGATCCGCTGGGTATTGGAAAAAGCCTTGCAAAAGGCGTCCATCCAGACGCGGTGTTTCGCCAGCGCCAACAGCCTCCTGGACGCGCTGGAATATGCCAAACCCGATGCGATTCTCACGGATATCCGCATGCCGGGCATCGACGGGCTGGAATTGCTGAATCAAATGCAGGCCAAGCATCCCGGATTGCCCGTGATCATCATGACCGCGCACTCCGACCTGGAAAGCGCGGTGTCGGCGTTTCACGGCGGGGCCTTCGAATATCTGCCCAAGCCCTTCGATCTGGACGAAGCGGTCGATCTGGTGCGGCGTGCTTGCAGCCAAGGCCAAAGGCAGCGGCAGGAGCTGGTGGAGGCCGCCGCCGCGATGCCGGAAAAGACGCCTGAGATCATCGGCGAGGCGCCGGCCATGCAGGAGGTTTTCCGCGCGATCGCCCGGCTGGCGCGCTCGCACATCACCGTCCTCATCAACGGCGAATCCGGCACCGGCAAGGAGCTGGTCGCACGCGCGTTGCACCGTCATAGCCCGCGGGTGGGCAAGCCGTTCATCGCTCTGAACATGGCGGCGATTCCCCGCGACCTGCTGGAGTCCGAACTTTTCGGCCACGAGCGCGGCGCGTTCACCGGCGCGCAAGCGCGGCGGGTGGGGCGTTTCGAACAGGCGGACGGCGGCACGCTGTTTCTGGATGAAATCGGCGATATGCCGGCGGAGTTGCAAACCCGTCTGCTTCGCGTGCTGGCGGACGGCGAATTCTTCCCGGTCGGCGCGCACACGCCCAGCAAGGTGGATGTGCGGATCATCGCCGCAACCCATCAGAACCTGGAGACGCTGGTGGCCGAGGGCCGCTTCCGCGAGGACCTGTTTCACCGACTCAACGTGATTCGCGTGCATATCCCGCCCTTGCGCGAACGGCGACAGGATATTCCCTTGCTGCTGCGGCATTTTCTCAAGGAGGCGAGCATCGAGTTGAACGTCGAAACCAAGACCCTGTTGCCCGAAGTGGAGGATTTCCTGTGCAAGCTGGACTGGCCGGGCAATGTGCGGCAACTCGAGAATATCTGTCGTTGGATGACCGTCATGGCTTCCGGGCAGGAGGTGCATCTGGACGATTTGCCGCCGGAGTTGCTCCAGGCGAAACGCGAAATCGCACCGGCCGGTAGCCTCTGGCAGGACTCGTTTCGGTCATGGGTGGACGGGCGCCTGAAAGAAGGCGAGCGCAACGTGGCCAAGGAGGCGATCGAGTCGGCGGAGGGCATCCTGATCTCGGCCGCCCTGCAGTTCACTCGTGGCCGCAGGCAAGAGGCGGCCAAGCTCTTGGGGTATGGACGCAATACGCTGACGCGGAAAATCAGTGAGTTGAACTTGGATGTTTGAGCGGATCGTTTTGAATCTCCCGCCAATCTCCTCATGAAACCAGATGAGCCAAAATCGGCCGGTATGTCCGCTGGTAACGAGTCATGAAAAATGACATGATCCCATCGATTCGAGCTTTAGGCTGCACACCGGTCACATAAGATCATAAGGAGACCGCCGATATGTCTTCGCCCACTCGAAACGATGCCGGCGTTCCATCTCGCCGGGATGATGGTCGGTCAAGCTTGACGACAAGCGACACCGGCTATCCCACAGGCCATTCCGGGCTAACAGGCTGGGTGGATGAGATGGTGTCCCTTTGTGACCCAGACCAAGTCCATTGGTGCGATGGATCCCAGGAAGAATACGACGGTCTCTGCGCGCAAATGTTGAACGCCGGCACCTTCATCCGACTCAATCCGGCAATACGGCCGGACAGTTACCTCGCCCGGTCCGATCCTTCGGACGTGGCGCGGGTCGAGGATCGCACCTTCATCTGCAGTCAACGGAAAGAGGATGCCGGACCCACCAATAACTGGCGCGATCCGATCGAAATGAAAGAGACGCTCACCAACCTGTTCCGCGGTTGCATGCGCGGGCGCACCCTTTACGTGGTGCCTTTCTCCATGGGGCCGGTCGGGTCGCCGATCGCTCACATCGGCGTGGAGATCACCGATTCGCCCTACGTGGTCGTCAACATGCGCATCATGACGCGCATGGGACGCACGGTCTTGGAGCATCTGGGTACTGACGGCGGCTTCGTGCCTTGTCTTCATTCTGTGGGCAAACCGCTGGAGGCGGGTGAGCAGGACGTCGCCTGGCCTTGCAATAAGGAGCACAAGTATATCGTCCACTTTCCCGAGACCCGCGAGATTTGGTCCTTTGGCTCGGGTTACGGCGGCAACGCCCTACTGGGGAAGAAGTGTTTCGCCCTGCGCATCGCTTCCACCATGGCACGAAAGGAAGGCTGGCTTGCAGAGCACATGCTCGTCCTGGGCCTCGAATCGCCGCAGGGAGAGAAAACCTACATTGCCGCGGCGTTCCCGAGCGCCTGTGGCAAGACTAACCTCGCAATGCTGGTTCCACCGGAAGGGTTTAGAGACTGGAAAGTCACCACGATCGGGGACGACATCGCCTGGATCAAACCAGGAAGAG
>Ga0335084_10007228_pt1 | contig 11049 bp, 11 predicted proteins | sample Lox_Sample_44_FD_206721 | JGI IMG/M metagenome (GOLD analysis project Ga0335084, IMG submission 206721) | Soil microbial communities from Loxahatchee National Wildlife Refuge, Florida, United States - Lox_Sample_4.4 | ecosystem: Environmental > Terrestrial > Soil > Wetlands | place: USA...
CCATGGCCGCGCCCCGCAGGGACGCGGCGGTGCCGACCGAGTGCACGAAGGCGTCCACCGCGCCGCCGGTCTGATCCCAGATCTCCTCGCCGAGCGGATGGTAGCCCGCGACGCTGTCGCGGTTGTTGAGCTGGTCGGTCCAGAAGGTGTGCGGCTCCCGGCTCAGGGCGCGGGCGGCCTCGATCATGTCCAGGATCAGCTGCTTGGTGGTCTGGCCGCCCTCGCTCGGCACCAGCGTCAGCTCGGCGCCGAGCGCCGCCATGTGGTCGCGCTTCTCCAGGCTGAACGCGTCGGACGTCACGATCCGGATGCGGTAGCCCCGGGCGGCGCACACCAGCGCCAGCGAGGTGCCGGTGCTCCCGCCCGTGTATTCGACCACCGTGTCGCCGGGCTTCAGCCGGCCGTCTTCCTCGGCCCGCACGATCACGGACCGCGCCATCCGGTCCTTCATGCTGCCGGTCGGGTTCTCCCATTCCAGCTTGACCAGGAGGCGCGAGCCGTTGGCCGGCACCACCTTCCGCAGCCGGACCAGCGACGTGTTCCCGACGGCGTGGAGAATGTCCATGGCGTGCCCGTTCCCGCGAGGTGACGCGACGTGCGGCCACCGAAGTTGCACGGCGCGGGTCGCGTCCCGCCAGGGCGGCCGTCCGCCACGCATCCGTGCGCCGCTGGACGGCGGCTGCGGAACGCGGTACATCATCGTCGCCGCCCGTCATCGTGACGGGGGCACGGAGACGCCATGACCCGGATCGTCCATCTCGCAGCGGCGGCCGTGGGGCTCGCCGCCCTCGGCCTCGCCACGCCTCGAACCGCGCGCGCCCAGGCGGCTGCCGCCGACACGTCCGCCCGCCTGGCGACGGTCTCGGTCGCGACCGCGCAGCCGGGCGTCCCGATCGCCCGGGACTTCATCGGCTACAGCCTCGAGGTGTCCACGGCGGGGCAGGGCATCGGCGCGTTCCAGGGAACCTCCGCGGCCGGCGGCGCGCCGCCCGCCGAGGAGGCGGTGTACGCGCTGGGCCACCCGGGCGCGCCGAACGCCGGCTACTTCCGGCTGATGCGGAACCTCGGCGCCGGGATCCTGCGCCTCGGCGGCAACAGCCAGGACAACAGCTGCTGGGCGCGCGCCCAGGCGCCGCATCCGGACGGCTGTGCCGCGGAGCTGGCGGCGCCAGATCTCAGGCTGTTCGGCGAGGCCGCCCGCGCCAGCGGGTGGAAGCTCATCGTCGGCCTCAACCTGAAGCAGAACGCGCCCGCGTGGGCGCTGCGCGAGGTGACCGAGGGCGTGGCGCGCGAGATCCCGCGCCAGCTGGTGCTCGCGCTCGAGCCCGGCAACGAGCCCGACCTGTTCTTCCGCACGCCGTACCGCGCGACGGGCTACGCGGCCGCCGACGGGGCGAAGGAGTTCCTGGCCTACGCGCGCGCCCTGCGGGCGGACCCCGTGGGCCGGCGCTATCCCGTGGTCGGGCCCGCGACCTGCTGCGGGTGGCGGAACCCCGCCGACCTCGCGACGTTCGTGGATACGGTCGGCCGCGCGAACCTCGCCTTCCTCACCGTCCACAACTACTCCGAGACGACCTGCAACGGGCGGCAGGTGAGCATCGCGCGGCTGCTGTCGCCGGAGCTGATGGACCAGTTCAACCGCGAGGCGAAGCCGCTGGCGGCGCTCGCCCGCGGGCACCGGCTGGCGATCTCGATGGCCGAGACCAACTCGGCGTCGTGCGGCGGCATGCCGGGCGTGAGCAACGCGTTCGCCTCGGCGCTGTGGGGCCTCGACTACGCGTTCTCGCTGGCCGACGACGGCTACGCCGGCGTCGCGTTCCACACCAGCTACCGCCCGGGCGGCGGCAGCTCCTACAACCCGGTGGACACCTACGGGCGGCGCGACTCGACCGGCAAATGGACTTACCGCAACGTGGCGGAGCCGCTGTACTACGCGCTGTACCTGTTCGGCCGGCACGCCTCCGGCGCCCGGCTGCTCCCGGCGGCGATCGAGAGCCGCGGCAACGTCCGCGCCTGGGCGGTGCGCCGCTGCGCGGCGTGCGCGGTGGACGTGTTCGTGCTCAACAAGGACTCGAGCGCCGCGGGGCCGGTGCGGGTGCACCTGGGCCGGAAGATGGGAGACGGCACCCTGCTGCTGCTGGCCGCGCCGAGCCTGGGCTCGCTCGCGCCCGACGTGCGGCTGGGGGGCGTGCAGTTCGCCTCGGACGGCTCCATCGGCGAGCCCGTGACGGTGGCGGTCGACCCGGACGCGTCCGGCGACTACACCTTCGTGCTGCCGAACGCGGCGATCGCGCTCTTGACGGTGGAGCCGGCCGTCCACCGCTGACCGGGCGCCAGCGCGCGGGCGGGCGTCCCACGCGCCGGGTTCGCAGAAGGGAGCGCACCGCTCGCGATTGTCCGTTCCGGCGGCCGTTCCGGAGGCCGCTCGCAATCGCCGGCGCGGCTTGGGATTACGTAACGGCGCGCCGATGGCGTCGGCGCGCGTTCCGCTTGGCCCGCGGTATGCACTGAATACGGGACGCGGGTGCGGCATCCCGCCGCGCCCGGCGGACAAGGAGGTGGTTCGGGCGTGCGCATAGACGCTCCCCGCCCTTACGTGATCGAGAACCTCAAGTACGCATTGAATCCATCCTCGGTCGCAGTCGTCGGTGCTTCGAGGCGTCCCACCAAGGTCGGCTACAAGGTCATCGAAGGGCTCGTCAAGTGGGGTTACCGGGGGACGATCTACCCGGTGAATCCCGCCGCCGAGTCGGTGCTCGATCTCCCCACCTATCGCAGCCTCGCCGACGTTCCCGGGCCGGTGGACCTGGTGTTCGTCGCCGTCCCGGCGCGCGCCGTGCCCGAGGCGGTCGAAGCGGCGGCGGCGAAGCACGCGAAGGTCGTGGCCGTCTCGAGCAGCGATTTCAAGGAGACCGGCCGCGGCGACATCCAGGACCAGTTGACGCGCTTCTGCCGCGAGCACGAGCTGCCGCTCATCGGCCCCAACTTCCTCGGGATGGGCAGCCCGTATTCGCGGTTCAACTGCGGCTTCATCCCGTACCTGCCCGTCGCGGGCCCGGTGGGCATGATCTCGCAGTCCGGCGCGAACCTGCTCGGCGCGCTCGGCGCGTCGCTGCTGCGGCACTTCGGCATGAGCTTCTTCGTCGGGCTGGGCAACAAGGCCGACGTGGACTTCTCCGAGTTCATCCTGTACGGCGGCCAGGACCCGAACACGCGCGCCCTCGCGGTCTACATCGAGGGGCTCGACTCGCCGGAGGCGTTCGTCGCGGCGTGCCGGCAGGTGGTGCCCACGAAGCCGGTGGTGGTGATCAAGGTCGGCTCGTCGCGGATCGCCAAGCAGGCCGCGATGGCGCACACGGCGTCCGAGAACGAGGGCCTCGACGACGCGTTCTTCGACGCGGTGTTCCGGGAGGCCGGCGTGATCCGGGCCACCCAGTGGCAGGAGTTCCTCGACGTCTCGATCGCGCTCGCGATGCAGCCGCCGCTCCGGCGCGACCACGTGGTGATGATCACCAACGGCGGCGGGTCGGGGCTGCTCTCGTGCGAGCACTTCGACCGGCTGGGCATGCCGCTCCGCCCGCTGGCGGAGATCTCGCCGGAGCTGGCGGCGAAGCTGCGGTCGGACATGCCGGGCTTCGGCTCGGTCCTCAACCCGGTGGACATCGCGGGCACGGCCACGCCGTCGGTCTACGAGCGGGCGTTCACCGCCGCGTTCGAGGACCCGATGGTGGACGGAGTGTACGGGTCCGTGTGTCCTTCGGCGATCACCAACGTGCCGGCGATCGCCGACGTGGCCCTGAAGGTGCACGAGCTGTACAAGCACCTGGGCAAGATGTTCGTGATGGAGTGCCAGGGAGGGCCGGAGTGCAACGCCGCCCTCGCCCGGCTCCGGGACGCAGGGATCCCGGCTTACCCGACGCCCGAGCAAGCGGTGTGCGCGATCGTCGCGCTGCGGACGTACGCGGGGATCCGGGGGATGGCGCGCGAGCCCTCACTCGCGGGCACGTCCTCCGGTGCGTGACGGTGTTGCATCTTGGGGAGGTGTGAGATGTCGGAGGAGCGTCGTTACCTGGTCGACGTGGGCCTGCAGGACCTGCCGTACCCGGTGCGCGTGGCGTCGCGCGTGGCGCCCGACGGCCAGCCCACGATCGCGAACATTTCCATATCGGCGAGGATCAACCACTCGTTCGAGGCGCACGGGATCAGCAAGATCATCCAGATCGTGCACAGCCACCGCGACGTCATCGGCACCAGCACGCTGAAGAAGAACGTACAGGCGTACCTGGACGGGCTGAACGCCACCGACGTGAGCGCCACGTTCACCTACCCGTTCTTCGTCGAGAAGCTGACGCCGGTGTCCAAGGAGAAGTGCCTGGTCCGCTACCAGTGCGCGTACACGGCCAAGGCCTCGTCGTTCAAGCCGCGGGTCGCCTTCAAGATCCAGATCCCCTGCCTGACGACCTATCCGAGCGCGCGGAGCGATCAGCCCGGCGGCCTGTTTGCGCAGCTGAGCGCGCTCACCATCGAGACGCAGTCGGACGGCGACGTGTTCCCGGAGGACCTGGTCGAGGTCGTGGACCGCCAGGGCCTGGCGCCGATCTACTCCTACCTCGGCGACGAGGACGAGCAGTGCATCATCAAGAAGGTGCACTCGCAGCGGCGCACCAGCGTGCAGGTCACGGACGACATCGAGCAGGAGCTGCGGGAGCGGAAGGACATCTCGTGGTTCTCGATCCGGTGCGTCAACTTCGGGATGCTGCACTCGTACGCGACGCTGATCGGCACGGAGAAGAGCCTGTGGACCCCGCCGGAGGACTGGGAGTCCATGGGGCGCGCGGATCTCGGGATCTGAGTCCGCGGTCCACCGACGCGACGACGGCCCCGCGCGTGCGGGGCCGTCGTCGTTGCGGGGCCGGTGCGGCGGCCGACTCGTCGGCCGGCGAATGCCATCACGCCGAGTCGACACCGCGCGCTTTCGCCGTTAGGCTTACCCGCCCCGACGACGGGACGGGACTGGGAGGTCCGCATGGCGAAGCTCGGCGTCTTCAACATGACGTCGCTCGACGGCTACATCGCCGACCGCAACGGCGACATGAGCTGGGCGCACCGGGATCCGCACGATGCGGAGTGGAACGCCTTCACCTCGGAGAACGCGAGCGGCGGTGGCGTGCTCGTCTTCGGCCGGGTCACCTACGACCTGATGGTGCGCTGGTGGCCCACGCCGCAGGCGGCGCAGGCCATGCCGGTCGTGGCCGAGCGGATGAACGCGCTTCAGAAGATCGTCTTCTCCCGTTCGATGACGGTGGCCTCGTGGCAGAACACACGGCTCGTCACGGGCGACCTCGTGGCCGAGATGCGCCGGCTGAAGCAGGGGCCCGGGCCGGACATGGTGATCCTCGGCAGCGGCAGCATCGTGGGGCAGCTGGCCGAGGCTGGGCTCATCGACGATTACCAGATCGCCGTGGTCCCGGTGGTCCTGGGGCGGGGGAAGACGATGTTCGAAGCCGTCACGCACAACCTGGCGCTGAAGCTGACCGGCTCGCGGGTGTTCGGGAACGGGTCGGTGGTGCTCCGCTACCAGCCGGCCTGACGGCGCCTTCGCGGACCGGAACGGCCGGGGACCCGCCGGTCCCGCCGCGTCCGGCGCGCGACGCGGCGCGCTACAGGATCCGCTGCCAGTACCCCACGTCGATCCAGCGGCCGAGCTTGCGCCCCACCGCCTCGAAGTGGGCGACCTTCCGCAGGCCGAACTTCTCGTGCAGGGCGATGCTCGCGGGGTTGGGCAGCGCGATGCCGCCGATCAGCGCGTGGACGCCGAGCGGCCGCAGCAGCGGCAGCAGCTCGCCGTACAGTCTCGAGCCCAGTCCGCGGCCGGTGCGACCCGGAGCGACGTAGACGGTGATCTCGGCCGAGTGCCGGTAGGCGGAGCGCCGCTTCCACGGGGCGGCGTAGGCGTAGCCCGCGATCTCGGGCCCCTCGGCGGCCACCAGCCAGGGGAACGAGGCCGCCCGGATCTCCTCGATGCGCCGGGCCATCTCGGCGGCCGGGACCGGCTCCTCCTCGAACGTGACGATGGTGCCGGCGACGTAGTGGTTGTAGATCGCCGCGACCGCCGCCGCGTCGGCGGGCGTGGCCGCCCGGATCGTCACGGGCGGGTTCGCCCGCCCCGGCAGCCCGGTCACAGGCTGCGCGCGCCAGACCGCGGCGGGTGCCGCGGTGCCGCCTGCTCGACGATGCGCTCGCCGGTCACCAGGAACCTGACCGTCGAGGTCCCCGAGGGGCAGCAGTCGGGGTCGCCCGGCAGGTACACGGAGAAGTCGACCACGACGTACTGCCCGTCGATCGACAGGTCGGTCGGGTACCTCGCCCCGTCGTCGTCGCCGACGTTGTCGATGCGGAGCAGCAACGGGGCCCGCCCCTCGCGTCCGGAGAGGAACGCCATCAGGTAGCTCTCCGCGTCGTTGCTGCCGGACGCGTCCTCCAGGTTGAAGGTGAGCGCGAGGTCGTCCGAGGAGTCCGCGTCGATGTCGTCCACGGCGTAGTGGCGTTCCTCGCAGTACTCGTCCCCGTCCCGCTGGGAGGCGACGGCGGCGACGGCCGCCTCGACGCCCGTGTCGGCGAGCTCGCACCACGGTCCCGCGGTGGCGCGCGAGGAATCCGATGCCGCGGCGCCCGCGCCGGCGGGCGGCGGCGCGTGGTGGCGGGTGCCGCACGCGACCAACCCGACGGCGCACCCATACAGCCCGACGCCGAACACCGTGTGGGTCGCGAGGCTCTTCAGCCGGGCCAGCGTCGGATGGGGGGCCCGCGACGAGGCGACGCCGAGACCGAGCGACGGCTGCAGGACGAAGAACGGAAAGACCACGGTGCCGATGCCGTACAGGAGCGCCGGCAGCAAGGTCGGTCGCGCGAGCCAGTCACGCGATGCCATCACGACGAACCCCAGCGCGAACGCGGCGCCGATGGTGTAGTGAGCGATCCAACCGACCGCGCATTCGTGGGACTGCTGCGCGGCGCGGGCGATGTTCTCGTGCCGCCACGTGCCCCGCGGCAGGTGGCGAAGCCAGCGTCCGAGCAGGCAGTAGTCGAGCGACGGCACGCCGAACGCCCGCTTCAGGAACAGGTTCCACAGGTCCATGACGAGGCTGGCGCCGATGCCGACGGCGAGGCCCCCGAGGATGACGGCTGCCGCGATGCGCACGACCTAGCTCGGCGGCGACGTCGCGACCACCGGCCCGCGGTGGCGGAGAGCGGCGGCGGCGGACGGCGTGAACCCCTTGAAGACGAGCCAGACCGCCAGGCTCATCTCCCACGCGAACACGGGCAAGGCGCCGATCGCCCCCCACACCGAGACCTGCCTGAACACGCCGAGCAACACCGCGGTCGCGAACGCGAACAGCAGCGGCCCTCCGACGAGCCCGAGGATCGCGATGGCCCGCGGAACCAGTCTGGACCGGTACATGAGGTACGCCAGCATCAGCGTGTTCGGTCCCAGGGCGAGGTTCGGCCCAGCAGGAAAGTCCCGAGGGCGATGCCATCGCTCTGCCTCCTCACGACCGGAAACAGGGTGACGGCCGTGCCGATGACGGCGATGGCGACGATGGCCTCGAGGAGCGCCCCCGCGGCCACCCGGACGTCTCCCGGGGGCGTGACGATGAACCAGGGATCGTGGAGCACCGCCCGGTACAGGGCGAACGGTCCCGGCACCGAGGCCACGAACGCGACGATGAAGAAGGTGCCCGCCACGAGCGCGGTTTTCCGGTCGGCATTCATCGGGCGCCGCTCTCGTTCGCGGACAGCTTCTCCCGCCACAGCGCTTCCAGCGCCTCGAGATCGGCGGCCGGATCGTAGCCGGGCTCGTCCCGTGGCTCGAGGGTGTCCAGGACCTGGAACTCGAACGCCGGCTCGCCGTGCTCCCGCCAGTCCGCCTGCAGCTCGCGATGGCGGTGGACGCCGAGCCGCAGCTGCGCCTGGTGGCGGTTGAGCAGCGACCGGATGTCCACGCCGCTCACCAGCAGGAGCCTGCCGTTCCTCGTGTTCCGGATGGCGCCGACGCCCATGGCGCGGGGCGTGCGCTTGTAGTCGCGAATGAGCTGGCGGCGGTCTGCGGTCATGGGATGAATCTAGTCGACGAACGGCAACCGGGCGGAGGTCGTGAGGGTGCGGTTGCCGGCTCGTCGGGCGCGCCGACCGCTCGGCCCCCGGCGCTGGTTAGGCGGCGGCGTGGTCACTCGTGGCCGCGCAGCCGCCCCCAACACCCCCGGCGACTCACGATCGGCACGGGGGATCGGTCCGCGACGTCAAGCGGGTCCGCCGCCGCCTGACGCATCGCGCCTCGGCGGCTGGCGAGTCGGTCGACTCGCCAAGCGTCCAACACCTGCCCTACCTGCACCGCGCCTGTCTCGCTGGTGTACTACCGCCTCCGGCCATGAGCGGAATCGTCGCTCGCGAGGACGCCCTCCCGGAGGGTGCTTCGCGGGTCAGGCGGCGCCTCACGGAAGAGACCCGCGGCGCCGCATAGCGGCCTCAAGTGAGGAAAGAAACGCGTCAGTCATGGCTGCGGGACTGTCATAGTCCACCCACTCCATGTAGTCGTACGTGTTTCCGAGAGTGTAGCTGAACTGGCAGTCCTCCAGCGCAACGCCCAGGGAGATGCTGGGAACCTCCCCCACCAATACCAGGGTCGATGAGCGGCGCCTGTTGGGCCCGGTGGACCATTGGACCTGCGTACCCAACGCGGAGACCATCTTGTCGAGGTGCTCTCTGGCCGCGTGCTGGAGTGGTTTGAGGCCATCGCCACCGGCCGTCTGAATCCATGCCGCACGTTGCGCTTGAAGTCGTTTGCGTCGGCGCACGAAGAGGAGAACGACCAGCGCATAGATGAGGAAGAGATGGAGAGAGAGTCGTACCAGGAGGAATCCGACGACCAACAGCAGCATCACGGGGGTCCAGCGGGCCGGGCTGGTCACTTTCATTGGATCAGCCACTAGAACCTCGAGGGAGGCAGGCGGCGCTGCCCTCAGCCCACGCGAGTACGCCACGCGAGCGCGAGGCGCGCGAGAACATCGGAGTGGAGTCCATGCATGACGCTGCCGCCGAACCCATCGTCAACCTCCAGCGAATAGATGAAGGTCGTGACGCCAAGAGTGGCCGTCAGCCGCCGCCCCAAGTGCTGATCGAGCCCGAAGCCGAGCGCGCCCGCAAGCCGACGTGGCGCGCCGATCCCGGCATTGGCATACGCCGCCCCTCCATGTTGCACGACGCCAGCCCCCGCGCTGAACCAGACCGGGAAGCCGATCGGCGAAGGACGATACAGCACCTGAGCCGCGAGTGTGACGACTCGGGCTTCCTTGGGCGGCGTCAGGGAACAGCCGCTCGGCACGATGCCACAGACGAGATACTCGCCACCGCCGAACTGGCTGGCGGCCACCGCGCCTTGCAGCTCGATCGCAAGACGGGCGTTGAACCACAGCCGCCCCACCGCGCCCCAAGCCAGGGCTCGCAGATCGCTCGCCTTGGTCGGGAGGGGTCCCTGCTCGTTGGGGGTGCCGAGCGATCCGACGGGAGCGTAGACGCCGATGAATGGCCCTAGCTCGAGAGCCGCTTGAGCCCGGAGCGCACCAGGAACGGCAACGACCGCCACGCCGGCTAGCGTGAGCCACGCACGACGCAAGCGCATTGACCACCTCCGGCTGTTGAGCGCCGCCTAACGACTCGCGCCTCAGTGGGCGGGCCGGCCGCGGGATCCGCCAGCCATCACCAGCTAGCTTAAGCCCGGGGCGTCAGGGCGGCGTCACGCGGCCGTGCCCGCCGCTGCAGGCGCGAGTTGGACGGCGGCCCGACTGAAACCCGAGCGCCGGCGCCTCGTATCCGTGAGCAGTGAGATACGCGCTAGCCCTCGCGCTCGCTACGGCCTACGTGATGGGCGCCGCCAGGCTCCCTGCTCAAACAGAGCCGCCCACGGGCGCCGCGCTGGCGAGCGAGATCAGGACGATGGACGACAGTCTGTCACGAGCATACGACGCGCATGACCTCGACGGGCTCATGGCGTTGTTCGCGCCGGACATCGAGTTCTGGTGTTCAAGTTCGCGATGGTGTGGCGCCGGGAACCCAGCGGCTGGAAGATCGCGCGGGTGATCAGCTACGGGCATTGACAGCCGGCGCAGCGTTGCGAGGGCCGCCACCTGACGAATCGCGCCTCGGCGGCGGGCCGGCCAGCTCACCGGGCGCACGACTCCTCCACCACCTCGTCGTCGACCGCCAAGCGCCTGAGCCATGATTGGCCGGCCGCAGCGATGCTGGTCTGACCGGTCACGGATGCGCGCGCTCTGTCTGAGATCGTAGGACGCATCGTTCTTCGCGGCCACCCCCTTGCGTGCCACGCCCGCGGGCGGTATGTTACTGAACCATATGGTTCAGTATATGACGACCCGACTTGATACGTCGTTCGCCGCGCTCTCGGACGCCACGCGGCGTGGCGTTCTGCAGCGGCTCGGACGAGCCGACGCTTCGATCACGGACCTTGCCGAGAAGTTCCACATGACGCTCACGGGCATGAAGAAGCACGTCGGCGTTCTGGAGCGGGCGGGGCTCGTCACCACGAAGAAGATCGGGCGCGTGCGGACGTGCCAGCTGGGCCCGCGCCGATTGGAGGAAGAGACGGCGTGGCTCGAGAGGTACCGCCGGCGCTGGGACGAACGCTTCGACGAGTTGGACAAGGTTGTCGAGGAACTCACACGAAAGGAGAAGAGCGATGAACGCAAGAATCGAGAGTGAGCCCGGCCCCGCGAGGAACCGCACCACGGTGGAACGGAAGTCGGACCGCGAGGTGGTTGTCACGCGGACCATCAACGGCCCGGCGCGCATCGTGTTCGAGGCATTTACCAAGGCCGAGCTGCTCAAGCGTTGGTGGGTGCCCAAGTCGATGGGAATGACCCTGCTGTCCTGCGAGGTGGATGCTCGCGTCGGAGGCAAGTACCGATTGGTGTTCGACCACGACCCCGAGCCTGTCGCGTTTTTCGGTACGTACGTCGAAGTGAAGCCGTACTC
>Ga0335084_10007229_pt1 | contig 11048 bp, 12 predicted proteins | sample Lox_Sample_44_FD_206721 | JGI IMG/M metagenome (GOLD analysis project Ga0335084, IMG submission 206721) | Soil microbial communities from Loxahatchee National Wildlife Refuge, Florida, United States - Lox_Sample_4.4 | ecosystem: Environmental > Terrestrial > Soil > Wetlands | place: USA...
GCCAATTCCGTTCGACACTCGGGGGAGACTTCTTCCTTGCCGTCTGTGTCCTATTCTCGGTCGGCGAACATCTGCCCTACCGTTACGGGTTCTCACTCCAGGATACGTCAAACTTTTGCTGCCACCCCGGCAGAGCCGGGGGAACTCCCTTGTTGGTTTAGTTAGCTCTTCTTTCGGTCGGCCTTGTCAGTGACCGCTATCGCTCTTAGCGGCTTAGGTGTTGGTGCTGCTGGCAGGAATCGAACCTGCGACCTCATGATTACGAATCCGGTGAAACTCACATGGTTATCAGGAGCATGTCGCAGTCTGTCTAACAAAAGGCCGCGAAACCGATGATGATGAATCAAGAGGATAGCGTCCCTTCTTAGACAGACCGAGCGGCAGCCGTGGGAGCACTCGACCGTTGATGCGCTCGACCCCGTGTGGGAGGTGCCCGCGGCCAAGAAGACAAGCGGGATTTGGTCGCTCCTCAGGCAGCGGCTGGTCTCGTTCGGCATGATCCTGGTGCTCGGCCTGCTCATGCTCGTCTCGTTGGTGCTGAGCGCGGCGCTCGCCGCGCTCGGTCGGTGGTGGGGCGGATGGTTCGAGGGGTGGGAGGCAGTGCTGCAGACCGTCAACTTCGCGGTCTCGTTCGCCATCGTCACCGGACTCTTCGCCGCGATCTACAAGATCATGCCGCGCGCGCAGATCGCCTGGCGCGACGTCTGGGTCGGGGCGGTGGTGACCGCTCTGCTCTTCAGCATCGGCAAATTCCTGATCGGTCTCTACCTCGGCAAGAGCGGCGTGACCTCTGCATTCGGCGCCGCGGGTTATCTGATCGTCCTCCTGATCTGGGTGTACTACTCCGCGCAGATCTTTCTGCTGGGCGCGGAGTTCACATGGGCGTACGCCCACTCCCGCGGCTCTCGTTCCACTCGGGCGGGGCAGGCCGCGCCCGGCTCGACGCCCGGCCGGGCGGAAGCGCCCCCAATATCGCGACCCGCGTCCTATCCGTCGGGCGCTGCGTCGCGACGCCTGCTGCACTGACGGTGCATCCGGCTCCAGAGCCACGCTTGATTACGCGATCGGCGCCGCATTTCACGGCGCACGGCGTAAAGCTCGGCTGCCCGGCCCGCCGCGCTCGGGCGGCCACGTATACCTCGACACGGCGCCGAGCTCGTCCGCGCCGCGTGGCACCCTCCAACTCCTTTTACCGAACCAGTAGGCCGGCGGAATCGGCTTCTCCATCGCCGGCTCCACGCCCTCCACGAGCAGCCCGCGCTCGATCAGAAGCCGACGACCGCAGCCCGCACCTGTCCGGCCCGGACTTCTCCATCGCTGCCCTTTGCCCCGTGTTACAGCTCGTTCGGCCCGAGTCTCACGGTGACCTTGTTGATCTTCCCGGTGAAGCGGAACGGCACCTGGTAGTCCTTGTCGTCCACCGGCGTGCCGGTGTCCAGGCCGACGTTGAAGGTCTCGTCCCACGGCAGCACGAGCGGCAGGCTGCGCGGCATGGGGCGGCTGTCCACCACCTGTCCGTCGACCTTCAAGGTGCCGGTGCCGCCGCCCTTGCCCGGGCCGGGGCCGTCGTACTTCCAGTCGAACTCGAGCGTGTGCTTGCCCGGCGCGAGCGCCTCCTTGCCCTGCCACTTCACGCGCTCGAGCTTTCCAGGTGAACACCGGCCGGCCCTTGAGCAGGTAGAACCCATAGCACCGCCTGGCCGCCCCGCGACCGTCGGCGGTGCCCACTAGCGAGGCGACGGTCTCCGCCCTGAACAGGCGCTCGGCGTCGTCCAGCGAGGCGGCGATAAAGCGCGCCGCGGCATCGAGGTTGGGCGACCGTAAGCGCGGCCGGAATGTGCAATGCCCTGCAGGTCCGGCCGATCGCCCGCGCGACCGGCCGGACGAACGCTGGAATCAGTCCGCGCGCACCTCGATCTTGCGCGGTCGGAACTCCGCCCGTTTCGGAATGCGTACCGTGAGCACGCCGTCTTTGAGGTTCGCCTCGATCCGATCGGTCTCGAGTTCCCCGCTCAGCACGAAGCTGCGCCGGTACTTGGTGGCCTGCACGTCGGCGTAGAGCGCCTCCATGCCCGAGGGCATGTCGAGCGCCGCTTCGCCTTCGATGAGCAGGCTGTTCCGGTCGGCCTGGACGTTGAGCCGGTCCTTCGATACGCCCGGCATCTCCGCCTGCACCGTGATCCCGTGCGCGTCCTCGAAGATGTCCACCGGCGGGGCGAGGGTCAGCTCCTCCTCGCGCGCCTTCGTCGCCTCGACTTCCGTCGACTCGCGCTTCGCGACTGCTTGTGTTGCTGCCATGGTTGCCTCCTTCCTCAGTTCACCGTGATCTGCCGCGGCCGCGCCGACTCGCGACGCTGGACCGTGATCTGGAGCACGCCGTCGCGGTACTTCGCATCGACGCGATCCGGGTCCACGTCATCGGGCAGCGTGATCACGCGCCGGAAATCCCCGTCGAACCGCTCCCGCCGGTAGTAGTCGGCCTCCTCGCTGACCTCCACCTTGCGGCTCCCGGAGACGCTGAGCAGGTTCTGCTGCATGGAAAGGTCGAGGGTCTTCGGATCGAGGCCGGCCGCGAAAAGGTAGACGTCGACCCGGTCCGGCGTCGATCCGACGTTGATCGGCGGGAACGTCCCGCGTCGCACCGCGCGGATGCCGGCCGGCCAGCGGCCGAAGAGCTGGTCCATGTCGCTCTCGAGGCGCCTGAACTCGTCAAAGAGGTTGGTATCGAAACTGCTGAACAGACTGCCGTACATAGCGCACACCTCCTTTCGGCTAGGTTGGTGATGTCAAAACTAGGGATCGGGACGGCAGTTTCAAGGGGGGTTAAAGGCTCCAGGTCGCGAGCCGCGGGACCGCGGGAAAGCCTGCATGACCCGGGACGCCGCCTCGGCCGTTCAAGGTCACTCCGGCCGACCCGGAGCGCCGGCGCCCGGGCCGACCCCCGGGCTCGGCCCGGAAGTGGCTGGGGATGTGGGCCACGAGTAGATCGCCATCCGGACCTCGTCCGCCCCCCTGCTCGCAAGGGTCGCAATGGCAAGCGCCTCGACCTCGCGGCTGTCGAGCGCCCGCACTCGCCGGCGTACCCGCGGGCTTGCCGCAGGGCTCATGCTGAGCTCCCGGATCCCGAGCCCGATCAGCAGGGCAGCGACGGCGGGGTCGGCGGCCGCCTCGCCGCAGACCCCCACCGGCTTGCCCGCCTTCGCGCCGGTCTCGGCGACGAGCTTGATCGCTCGCAGGACTGCCGGGTGCAGGACCGTGTGGTCCTCGATGAGCTCGAGCGCGTTGCGGTCGGCCGCGAGCATGAACTGCGTCAGGTCGTTCGTGCCGAGGCTCGCGAAGTCGGCCAGTTCGAGGATCTCGCCGATGGTCAGCACGGCGGCGGGGGTCTCGATCATCGCGCCGACCTTCGGCCGCTCGCGCCGTCCCTCGCGCCGCGCGAGGTCGTCGATGACCGCGAGAGCAGCGGCGAAATCGCCGGGCCCCAGCACCATCGGCAGGAGGATGCGGACGTCGTGATGCCGGGCAGCGACCGCCAGGATCGCGCGCACCTGGGTCTCGAAGAGGGCTCGCCCGCTCGTCAGGGAGAAGCGCAGCCCCCGGAGCCCGAGCGTCGGGTTCGCCTCGTGATGCGGCGCGAGAAAGCGCGGGAACTTGTCGCCGCCCAGGTCGAGGGTGCGGATGACCAGGGGGCGCTCGCCCAGTTGCTCCGCAACCGTGCGGTACACGGCCCGGTGCTTGTCGAGCGCCGGCGCTTCCGGCTCGTCGAGAAACAAATACTCGGTCCGGAAAAGCCCCACACCGTCGAGGCCGTGGCGGCCGACGGCTTCCGCCTCGTGGGCACGGCCGATGTTGGCGTACAGCCCGATCGCGACGCCGTCCAGGGTCCTCGCTTGGTGGTCCTCCTCGGCGATCGCGGCCGCGAGGTCCTCCATGTAGGTGTGTGCTCGACTCGCGAACCGCCCGGCGTTCTCCGGGGCCGGGTCCACCCACACCGTCCCGCAAGTCCCATCGACCAGGAGCTCCGCTCCGGGACCCACGAGGCGCGTCGCATCGGGGACACCGGTGATCGCCGGGATGGCCAGCGCGCGCGCGAGGATCGCCGCATGGTCCGTTTCGCCGCCGTGCTCGGTAACGATCGCCGCGAGGTTCGTGCGGTCGATCTCGATCAGGTCGAGGGGAAAGAGCTCGCGCGCGACCACGATGGAGCGCGCGGGGAGGCTCATGAGCGGCGTTCGCCCGTGGCGCGCGAGATGCCGGAGCACTCGGCGGCCCAGATCCCGGACGTCGGCTGCCCGTTCCCGCAGATACGCGCTGTCCGCCGAAGCGAGCGCGGCCACGAGCTCGCCGACGGTCGCCTCGACCGCCCACTCCGCATTGACCCGCTCGCGCTCGATGTGGTCGCCGATCCGGCCCTTGAACTCCGGGTCATCCAGGAAGCCGAGGTGTGCGTCGAAGATCTCGGCCTCCGCCTGCCCCAGCTCGGACTTGACGCGTTCCTTGAGGTGCGCGAGGTCTTCAGCGCCGAGACGAAGCGCGGCTTCGAGCCGACGGCGCTCTTCGCCGGCCGCTTCCGCCGCGATACGGTAATGCGGTGCGGCGAGCGTGATCGGCTCGTGAACGAGTGCCCGACCCCGCGCGAAGCCGGGTGACACCGGACGCCCGCGCAGCTCTCTCATTGCGCGATTCCCATAGACGTGACCCTCCGTCTGACGGTCGACACGCGGTGGTGGTGGCGCCCCGCGGCGAGGCCGACTTCCGGTCCGACAGGCGGCAGGCCTTGCGCCGTGTCGCGACCAGCACCCCGCCCGCGCCCTGCGCCACCGACGGTTCAGATGAGGTGCCGCCGCTGGGATCCCAAGGGCCGGGGCTTCCACTCGCAGGCGAGCCCGGGGCCAAGCAGGTGCGCGCGCGGCGCCGCCCGTCCGTCAGGTCGCGCGGGCCGGGTCTCCTTCCTCGGGGCCGGGGCTCATGATGCAGGGGGGCTTGAAACCCGCCGCCACGGACCCCGAGGAGACGTGAAGCGCGAGCGGCGGGGGGCGCCGGCGGCAGCGCATTGCCTGATTTTGGGGGCGCCCGGGCCGTAGCACCTGGGGTTTCGTCACTGGCCGAGCGCAGGGTCGGCGGCGAGGAAACGAATACCCACTCGCGCGCACGTGGGGCGTGGGTGAGCGCAACCAGGCGGGCGGACCGCCCCGCAGTCAGGGGAGCTCGCGAAGGGCGGCGGGCCGCACCGGGGCCCTTGGGAAACCCCGATGCGCCCGCGCGCGAGTCACGTCGCCGGGCTCCACCACCCCCCGATGTCCTTGTGGGGTCGCGAGCGCTCTGCGCTATCGGCACAAGGAAAAGCAAGCGCGTAGGCAAGAGTGGCACATTCGACAACGGTATCGCTTGTTCTCGGCAGCGGCGGCGCCCGCGGCCTGGCCCATATCGGCGTGATCCAGTGGTTGACCGAAAACGGCTACGACATTCGCTCGATCGCGGGTTCCTCCATGGGGGCGCTCATTGGGGGGATCTACGCGACGAGCAAGCTCGAAGTCTATGCCGAGTGGGTGTTGGCGCTCGAGCGCATCCAGGTGGTGCGCTTGCTCGATCCGGCATTCGGCCGCACCGGACTTTTCAAGGGCGAGCGCATCATCGGCGTACTCCGCGAGTTGATTGGCGATTTCGCCATCGAGGACCTCCCAGTATCGTTCACGGCGGTCGCAACGGACCTCCGGTCCGGCGAGGAGGTGTGGCTGCGCGAAGGCAAGCTGTTCGACGCGATCCGCGCCTCGATCGCGACCCCTCTGGTCTTCACGCCCTTCGAACACGGCGGCCGGAAGCTGCTCGACGGCGGCCTGGTGAATCCGGTGCCGATTGCGCCGACTCTCAACGACACGACCGAACTCACCGTCGCTGTCAATCTGGGCGGCCCCATCGAGTCGAGGCCCTCTCCGCCCCCGAGCGCGCGGATCCCCGCGGGCAACCCCTATCGACAGCGCATCCGTGCTTTCATCGAGAGCCTGCATCTCGCCAGGGCGCCCGTCGCCCCTACGCACGGGATCTTAGATATCGCGTTCGCATCCATGGAAGCGATGCAGAACACGATCGCACGCCTCAAGCTCGCAGCCTACTCCCCCGACGTAACGGTAGAGATACCACGCAATGCGTGCGGCTTTCACGAATTCTGGCGCGCGAAGGAGTTGATCGCGCTGGGCCGAGAACGTACCGCGCGGGCATTTGCAGCAACCGGGCACTGACAAACTCGGAGCGGCGGCGGTCGACTGCTTCTTGGTGCCGGCTCGATGTTCTCGTGAGTGCCGGCTTCTGGGCCGTGAGCATTGTCCGCATGCGCGCGGACGTGGGGACTGCTGGCCCCTCGCCGATGCGTCACTCGTCGTACTCGCCGAGCGGCATCGGACGAGGGACTTCCTTACCTTGGACGAGCGTCACTTCCGCGCCTTGCGCGCCCGCGGCCGAAAGGGCTTCAGGCTGTTGCCGCTCGACCGCTAAGGCCCTGGTCTAGGCCTCAAGGACTTGCTCGCACTTCGGATCAGGTCCTGACGGGCTGGTGCCGAGCGGCCAGCATGTCCGGCGCGCCCGGCGGCATGAATCTGGGCTGGGATCCGGGGCGAGCCGTGTACGGGGCAGTCTTGCGCGCGTGGGCGGCCATGATACGGTTCGCACTGTGCGCGACCTCCTCATCCTCGCCATCCACCTGGTCGTCACGTTCGCGAAGCTCCTTCGCCCCGGTGGCGTCCGCACCGTCGCCGCCGAGTCCTTGCTACTCAAGCACCAGTTGCTCATCAGTAATCGCTCCCGGCAGCGGGCGCCCAATCTGACTTCTGTCGATCGCGTCGTCCTCGGCTTGGCCACGTTGTTCGTTCGTCCGCACCGGCTCCCGAAGCTTGGCGCGCTCGTCAAGCCGGCAACGCTGCTCAGTTTCCACAAGGCCTTGGTGGATCGGAAGTATTGTCGGCTCTTTTCCTCCCGCCACCATCGCCGTAAACCCGGCCCCAAAGGTCCGTCGGCGGCACTCATCGCGGCGATCGTCGAGCTGAAGCGCCGCAATCCAAGGTTCGGCTGCGTGCGTATCGCCCAGCAGATCGCTCACGCCTTCGGCATCGAGCTTGACAAGGACGTCGTTCGCCGCGTGCTCGCGAAGCACTACCGGCCAGACGATTCCGGAACCAATGGCCCCTCTTGGCTGACATTCATCACAAACGCGAAGGATAGCCTGTGGAGCGCCGACCTGTTCCGCTGCGAATCCATCCTTCTGCGAAGTCACTGGGTGCTGATAGTGATGGACGTGTTCACTCGCCTGATCCTTGGTTTTGGCGTCGAGCGTGCATCCGTCGACGGTGTCTCCGTATGTCGAATGTTCAATCGCGCCATCGCTGGAAAGCCGCTACCAAGACACCTCAGCACCGATCATGACCCCCTCTTCCGCTTCCACCGTTGGCTCGCCAACCTGCGCGTCCTCGAGATCGACGAGATCAAGTCGGTTCCGTATGCGCCCGTCTCTCATCCCTTCGTCGAGCGCCTGATTGGGACGATCCGGCGCGAGTACCTGGACCGAATGTGTTTCTGGAACGCGGGCGACCTGGCGCGAAAGCTGGAGGCATTCCGGGATTACTACAACGCCCAACGCGTTCATCGCGCGCTCGCCGGATCCACACCGGCGCAGCGCGCCGGCGCACCCTGCCCCGCTCCCGCTGCACTGGATCACTACCGTTGGCAGCAGTGCTGCCGGGGTCTGTTTCAGATCCCGATCGCTGCCTGACTACGATTTCGCCACCGACACGCGTGAAATCGGATCTCGCGTACTTTGTCGATGCCTACCGGGGCATCAAGATGGGGGACTTCGTCGCGGCAAAGGCAGCGTTCGACGAAGCGGCGACGTTCTACGACATGCAGGACGACTTCAGCTCCTACATGCTGCCGTACCGCGCACTGGTTGCTGCGAAGACCGGGGACACGGCAAGCGTCGAGGCACTTATGGCGCGGTTCAGGGAAGGGGACAAGGGCTTCGACTACCACCTCGCCAAAGCGGCGATCGCTGCGATCGGAGGCAATGCCGATGAAGCGCTGGCGGCCCTGAATCTCGCTCGCTACCGCCGCCCATTCACTGAAGACCGGCCGCTCCTCACCCAGTATACGTATGGGGAGATCTGCGAACTGCTTGCGCAGCTAACGGGCAATTCCCAAATCCGCCAGCTCGCGCTGAATTGGGCGAAGAGCAGCCAAGCGGTCGAGCCGTGGCATGCGTGGAGCTACGCGATGGAGGCACGCTTGACCAAGGACCCCAGGGAACGCCAACGGGCTATCGCGATGCTCTATTACCTGGATCCAAAATCCGAACGTCTTTCCGAGTTCAGGAAAGGCGAGGTCGAGGCGGCAGCGAAGGCCCGGGCGAATCCGTTTCTGCAACCGCTCAAGCGCGCGAAGGAGGAGGTCTCGACGTGACGCTCGAGCTCTGCCTGCGGGATGCGTGTCATGAAGTAGGCCTCCGGCTCATACCCTGTGAAGGGGGGCATAGGGCTAATTTGTGGTCGCGAGGATTCTGTTGCCCGACATGGCGCGGGTGCTCAGGGCGACGACCGACGAGCTGCTCGGCCTCGCGCCGGTCAAACGCGCAAAGAAGGTGGGCGGCAGTCGACTGGAACGCAGGCTCCAGCAGATCGAGAAGCTCGAGCCCCGCGGGTCTTGATCACCCAGTCGATCGGGCCGCCGCCCGTCTGGCAGCCAAAGCAGTGCCACAGGTTCTTCGCCGGGGTGACGACGAGCGAGGCTTGCGCGTCGTCGTGGAACGGACAGCGGCCGAGGAGGTCCTTGCCGGCGCGCCGCAGCTCGACCCCGGCGCCTTCCACCAGGCGCTCGACGGCGATCTCGCTCTTCAGCCGCTCGAGCTCGGACTCGGGGATGCGGGCCATGACCGGGGTCCTCGTCCAAAAGCGTCAAGTTACACGGGGTGTATTTTTTTGGTATCTTATCAGTACCTCACGAGGCAACGCAAATGACCCCGCCCTTACCCTTGCGGCATCGCCCGTCTACCCGATGCCGCCGATGAGCTTTTCGCAACGCCTGCTTGCGCTTCGCCGGGAGCGCGGACTGACCCAGCAGGGTCTCGCCGACGCTACCGAGATCCACGTCCAGCAGATCAAGCGCTACGAGGCTGGCAGCTCACAGCCCTCGGCCGAGGCGCTGAAGAAGATCGCCCGCGCCTTCGCGGTCACCACCGACTGGCTGCTGTTCGAGGACGCCGAGCGCGGGCCCGACGACGATTTGCGGCTGCAGTTCGAGGCGCTCGCCACGATGTCGCGCGAGGAGCGTGCGGTGGCGAAGGCGGTGCTCGATGCGATGATCGTCAAGAGCCAGGTCGCAGGGGCGCTCGAGCGGGTGAACGCCGCCGCCAGCCCGGCGACTAAAGGGAAGAAGCCGCCGGCGCGCGAGCGCGCCCGAGCGTGAAGAGAGCCGACAGACAGGACCGAGCGATGACCGAACTCGTAATCACGCTGCCCGACGATCTCGCCGAGCGGGCGCGCAAGCAAGGCCTGCTCACCGACGAGGCGATCCGGGAACTGCTCGAACAAGCCGTGCGCCGCGCCGCCGGACGCAAGCTCCTCGAGATCGCCAAGCGACTGCAAGCGGCGAGCCTCCCGCCGATGAGCGAGGAGGAGATCGTGCAGCTCGTGCGCGAAGTGCGGGCCGAGCGGCGCGCCCGAACGAGCGCGGGCGCAAGCGGTGCGGATCGTTCTTGATACGAACGTCGTCGTCTCGGGGCTACTGTGGCGTAACACCCCGCATCGGTTGCTCGAGTGCGCGGTCGAGGATGAGACGACCGAGCTTTTCAGCTCACCGGCCTTGCTCGCCGAGCTGACCGAGGTGCTCGAACGAGCGCATCTGGCCCCGAAGCTCACCGAGCTCAACAGCTCGGTCGAGGCGCTGGTCGCGCTCTACGGTACCTTCGTGCAGCTCGTCACGCCTGCGTCGGTCGACCACGTCGCGCCCGACCCGGACGACGATGAGGCGATCGCCTGCGCGATCGCCGCAGGCGCCACGCTGCTCGTCACCGGCGATCGCACGCTGCTCGCCCTTAAGATCCATCAGAACGTGGAGATCGTCTCGCCCGCGCAAGCATTGCAGCGCCTGACGGCGTAGAACGCGGCCCAGGGCGGAAGTTCTGATTATCCCGTCGATCGGTCCGCCGCCCGTCTGGCAGCCGAGGCAGTGCCAGAGGTTTTTCGCCGGGGTGACGACGAGCGAGGCGTGCGCATCGTCGTGAAACGGGCAACAGCGCCGCCACGCGGCGCTGTCCCAATTGAACCTGCGCTACCTCGCGCCCCGCAGTGCGGCTAAAGACGGACATCGCACCCTGTCTGCTTTGAACTAATGTTCAACGCCCCAGCGAGCGGGCCCGTTCCGCGCCGCTCGCAACGCCGTCATTCCGATCCCGCATCGCCTGCTTCCTCCATGCGTTCCCTTTAGCCGCCGTCTTTGCGGTCTCGTCGGTCTTCGCGTCGTCGTCGGTGTGATCGCTTCGGTAAGTGTTTCTGTCCGTCTCAGCCGGCCGTGGCCAGGCGAGAACATCGAAGGGACACGGGACACCACTCCCGCAAGGTGCAGGTGCTCGGGTAAGCTCGAGCTGCCGCCGAGCACGCCGCTGCACGTCGGCATTGGCTGCCGATGCGCGTCTCGAGGAACGAGAGCTGCCACATCGGGGACCATTGACCCAGGGTCCGAGGAGCGCCGGTTAGGGCGCGGATGGGCTGTCCTCCTTGGGCGAAGGACTTGCAGGCCTTTGCGACCTGCCTCTGGAAGAAGACCGGGGCGTCTAGCACCCCGTCACTCAGGGACTCACTCAGAATCGCGCGCGCAAATCCGTGCAGATGCAGGGACTTGCTCGCGTCGTCACTGGCAGACCAGTGACGACGCTCGCCCGCAAGCGCGGTGCGCTGGAGGCTCGAGAGGTGTCACCGACCGGCATATTGGAGCCACTGCGTGATCGGCATATTGGAGCCAGGCGCGGATCGGCATATTGGAGCCAGGGCGTGATCGCCGTAATGGAG
>Ga0335084_10007230_pt1 | contig 11048 bp, 12 predicted proteins | sample Lox_Sample_44_FD_206721 | JGI IMG/M metagenome (GOLD analysis project Ga0335084, IMG submission 206721) | Soil microbial communities from Loxahatchee National Wildlife Refuge, Florida, United States - Lox_Sample_4.4 | ecosystem: Environmental > Terrestrial > Soil > Wetlands | place: USA...
AAAAACCGGATGGCCAGCGCAGCCAGTCCAGGTAATCAAGGCAAGCAGTATCATCAGGAAACCAGCTGAGAAAATCAGCGTAATTCTTGGGATAGTCTTGGCCCGCCTGCGGTCGGGCCTGCAATGTTGTATTCGCCATCCATGCATACTAACGTCGCCGCATTTATCCGGATACCCCACTAAAAAAATAAAAAAAAGCCCCGTCAGAGACGAGGCTTTCCGTGGTTCCAGACCTTAAACTTGCGTTCAGGGTCCGTTCAACGCTCAAGCCCGGACAATACTGACGTACTTACGCTTCTGGGGGCCTTTGACGTGAAAGACCACCTGCCCATCGGCAGTTGCATAAAGGGTATGATCCTTGCCGCAACCGACGTTGTCGCCGGCATGGAAGCGGGTGCCGCGCTGCCGAACGATGATGCTGCCCGCCTGAACCAACTGACCGCCGAAGCGTTTCACGCCGAGTCGCTTGGATTCTGAATCGCGGCCGTTTCTTGAACTGCCGCCTGCCTTTTTATGAGCCATGAGAGTGTCTCCTGTCGTTAACCGGAGATGCCGGTGATCTGGATTTCCGTATAATTCTGACGATGCCCCATCCTTTTCATGTGGTGCTTGCGCCGCCTGAATTTGATGATGCTGATCTTCTTGTGCCGGCCATTCGCCTTCACCGTCGCAGTCACTTTGCTGCCAGCGACGAATGGCGTGCCGACTTTGACACCCGCATCGGATTGGATCATCAACACCTTGTCGAACTCGACTTGCTGGCCGGCCTCAGCACCAAGAGTCTCAATCTTCAGGGTTTCGCCCTGCTTGACTCGATATTGCTTGCCGCCCGTCTGAATAACCGCATACATGATTGAAAACTCCGCGCCGGAAATCTTTTAAGAACTTTGCATTTTCACTTCGAACGCTTTTTAAGTCAAATCTATCTTAGTGCACGAATTGCGCTACCCGCGCCCCGCTTCACGTCGCGCCATGTAAATAGCAAACAGCTCCGGCGCCAGTTCCCGCAGATGGCTCCTCGCCAAAATCAGCTCTGCACTGTGCCCGCGTCTTTCGAGCTCAATCAAGCGCCCAATCAGGACAAACGCCTGCACCGCAGTCGTCGCCAGGGTAGCGGCCTCTAGCGCGATACGCGTATCCGGATGCTCGAGGAGATACCAGGCGGGGAACCACGCATCCGCCGTCTCGTCTTGCGGATCGAGCCAAGAGCACGCATCCTGGAAGGCGCTCCAGTCCCGATCCAACGAGGGGTCCGCTATCGCGCCGATTGCCGCAGGCAACCGCTTCGGCGCAAGGAGCGCGAGCCTCAGGAGCGAGGGACGGCACGCCTCCAGTCCTCCGATGCTGTAACGCGCTACCGCAAACCAATACAGCGCGTCGGGATTTTCGTCCCGGTTCGGAATCGATTCCACCGCCTTCGAAGCCGCCCAATGATCTCCGCACCGGAGGTACAGGCCGGAGCGGAAGGATTGCGGATAGTCTGCGTCGTAAGGGTGGTGACTGGCGGCGTTCGCCAGATCGCACCAAAACGTGCGCATGAAACTTCGGGCCTCCACGCGCATCACGAGGTCGGCCGCAGGCTGCACCTCGGTTTCGAGCCTCCGAACGGCGTCGGCTATCTCGATCGGGCTTGCCGCAGGAAACGGCCAGTCCTGGACCGCCCGACAAAGGATTTGCAAAGCGCCCAGCGTCCGATAAGCGGGCTCTTCGGCGAACAGACGCCGAAGGCAATCCGCGGCGCGGGCGGCATCGCGCTTGCGCAGGGCGTCTATTGCGTCGTTGGCGAAAACGACTGCGCCCGAATGCAGAAACAGATCGAGTTGGCCTGGGTGCGATGTTCGAGGGGTCATGGGCCCTGATTTTATCAGGAAGCGCAGTGTCGATTCCCGCAATCCGGAACTACCGGCACATTTAATGTGCGCTCCGACGTGCTCAAACCGCTTTATGGTCGTACCCACGGCGCCAGACGCACATGCGCTTCGAGACTACTTGAAGAGCATGGCCGCCGGGAAGGGGCAGAGCCCTTTTGTGGGAACTCTGAACAAATCCATCCAGCAGTTGCGAGAGCTTGGCACCGGAGAACGCGGTGTCCCGGCGACTTTCAAAATCAATTCGTTGGAGCAATTGATCTTGGCGGTGCGTCTCTGCACTGTAGAAGCGGTGACTTAATCAGAGGTCCCGTACGAAAACGTGGCCTATCCCTGAAAAAGGCGTATCGCCTCGATGAATGCATTGACCTCTTTACGGCTGCTCTCATCCATGTCGGCGAATTTAAAAGCGGCTCGTACTCTTGGGTTGGCTCCTTCCTCAATATCTGCTTCCATCCGTAACAAATTGCCCTTAATTGACAAGGTGTGGTCCTCGATCTTTAACCCCAGTTGAGCAGTATCGTGGATGGTGCCGCCCTGGCGGAACGGCTGGGTAACAAACAGGCAGCCGCTAGATGAAAAATCCACCAGCACGGCTTCGTACTGGGTTGCAGAAGAAAGAAATTGTATCTGACATAGGTTTGGCCTAATGACAGCTATCCGCTGAGCCATACGACGATCGGCGCTGCCGTGCAGACGCCGGACCTTTTCAATCAAATTGGCGGGCGTGAAGGGCTTGGCGAGGAAATCGCTTGCACCGGCGCTCAAGGCCTTGGTCACGGTCTCTTTATGCGTGTGGCTGGTAATCATGATAAAAGGGATGGATTTGCCGCGGTCCATCGCGCGCAGAGCAGAAAGAAACTCCAAACCGTTCATTCCCGGCATTTCAAAGTCGCAGAACACCCAGTCGATGCGCTCGGCTTTGAACACTTGCAATCCCGCCTGACCTGACTGGGCCCTGCGCACCGCACCGAAACCTAGGGCGTCTTTTAGAATATGCGTGATGAAACTGGAAACGGTCGGAGAGTCGTCAACGACCAAAGCGATTTTGTCATAAAACATGACCGCATCTGTCCTTATTCTTGGCAATAAGTAAAAACGTGAGGCAGTTCGCGCAAGCTGAAGTGTAGTTGAACACCCTGATCAGTTTGACCGATGCGGTGACAGGAGATAACGCTAATCTCCACCGGCGCGTGTTTTCCCCGGACCGAGTCTTGCCGACAAAGGCCTTGATTCATGTAAGGATCGACCGAGAGGATTCGCCCACTGGTCGGCTCGAACACCCGATGAAACTGCGGGAAGTCGGGAAAATGACTCATCTGACAGCCGTCTCAGGCTGGCTAGACGGCTACCATGGCCTTGTTCTAAAGCGGGAGCCTCGAAGGCGTGAATTCCGAAACAAGCGCTTCGGAACCGGCAAGAACCGAACTAAAGGCCCACCGTGCGGCGACCCTCAGCGGTTTCGGGTACGATCGCCGAGACAATTTGCTTGCGGGTGGTTTGCGCCAGCACATCGCGGTGAAGGCTGGCCGGAAGCGGGGGGCAGTAATGCAGGTGGATGTCGATGCGCTGGCGCCTGAGTAAGCGCAACAGGTGAGGCAGGAATTCATCCTCTCCGATGAAGGGCGCGATTTCGCGGACTTCACCCCGATACGCCAACGCGACGGCCTGAACCCGGACCTGGGCCAATTGCGCCGGCTGGAAGAGTCTGGAGTGGAAGCGAAGGACGCGCTCTCCCGTCGTTGTGGTGCCTTCGGGGAACAGCATGATTCGCTTGCCCTGGCGCAGCAGCCAGGTCATCTGTTCGGCGATCGCGGCGGTTTGGTCGGCATCACCTCGGCGAACGAACAGTGTCCCGGTGCGCCGCGCCAAGTAGCCCATGACCGGCCAGGCGGCGACTTCCTGTTTGGCGACGAAGGTCACAGGCTGTTGTGAGCCAATGGCGATAATGTCCAGCCAGGAGATGTGATTGGCTATCAGCAGCTGTGCATCCTCGTTCGGCTCCCCGTGAATCTCCAGGTGGACATTGAGTATCCGGCAGATGGTGCGATTCCAGTTCAACCGGATGCGGTCATGGATGGCCGCGGCGCGCCGTCCCGCGAGAAATCCCAACAACGGCATGATCGCGCCCACGGCGATCATGCCGTAGACGAACATGCCGGCGACCAGCAGGGACTTATACCAAAGCCGAAAGCTTGCCATGGGAATCTGTCGCCTTGCCGGCAATGAAGCGCTTTTCGTAACGGGTCTGCAGGCGCCGCAGATCGAGCAGGATGAATACGTCCATGACGTTGAAATCCTCATCCCAACAGGGTTCGCCCAAGACTTGGCAGCCAAGCCGCAAATAAGCCTGCAACAAAGGCGGTATTCCACTTTCATCCTGCAGGCAGCGCTTCCAGGCGGGCACCGGATTCTTCGGCTTGACCGCTAATTCGGCCGGCCCGAATTGGTGCGGCTCGATCTGGCGGTAGATCGCATCGACCGCGAATCCGTGCGGACCCGGCGTGATGCTGGCGCAGCCCATCAGATAATTGAAGCCGCCCTGGTAGACATATTCGGCCAACCCGTTCCACAGGGTGGCCAATACGACGCTGCCGCGATGGGAGGGATCCACGCAGGTGCGGCCGATTTCCAGAAAGCGGCCGGGCAGGCTCAATACCCCGCCCAATTCAAACTCACCCTCGGAGTAGAATCGCCCTAACTTGCTTGCTTGAGCATCCGTTAGCAGGCGGGTGCAGGCAACGATCCTGCCGGTTTCGGTTTCCCGCACCAGCAAATGGTCGCAGAAATCGTCGATTTCGTCGTAATCCAGTCCCTCGACCAGGGAGTGCAGACGGGCACCCATTTCCCCGGCGAAAACACGGTGGCGCAGGGCCTGGCTGGCGCGCACAGAGGACTTCTCACGCGCAACTTCAACGACATAGCGGCGGGGACGTACCCAGATCGAATCACTGGTTAGTGCGGACATAAAGGCTCCCGAAGTGTGCATTGATCCTGCGGCACGATACGGAAGCCAAATGATGAAAGCGTGACGATTTGGTGACGATATGGTTAAAAAACCGGAAGATGGCCGGCCAAGGGATTCCCTCGGCTACTTTTCCTCGTAAAGCTTCTGTACCAACTCCCTGAACCAGGGCGGTCTGCTGAGGATGATCTGTAGGGCGAGCAGGCCCAAGACTGGGACGGGCAGGGCGTCGATCACCATGAGAACGATCAGCACGATCAGGCACTTGGTTCTAGTGCGCATGCAGAAGACCCGGGGTGAACGGAGCGCGGCGTCACGTTTGTTTGGCGATAGCCTCAGGCCGCTCGGGTCAAACGCACTTCCGCCTCGCGGTATTTTTCCGCGGTCTTGTCGAGGACATCGGCGGGCAAGCGGGGACCGGGCGGGGTCTTGTTCCAGTCCAGCGTTTCCAGGTAATCGCGCACGAACTGCTTGTCGAAACTGGGCGGGCTAACGCCCACCCGATACTGGTCCAGCGGCCAGAAGCGCGAGGAGTCGGGCGTCAGGACTTCGTCGATCAGGTAAAGGTGGCCGTTTTTGTCCAGGCCGAATTCGAATTTGGTATCGGCGATGATGATGCCCCGGCCGAGTGCATAGGCTGCCGCTTCGGTGTAAAGTCTAAGGCTCACGGCGCGGACTTTCTCCGCTAACTCTTTCCCCAACAGCTCAATGGTTTTGGCGAAATCGATGTTTTCATCGTGCGAGCCCAGTTCGGCCTTGGTGGAAGGTGTGAAGATGGCTTGCGGCAGCTTTTCCGCCAGACGCAGCCCGGCGGGAAGCGCAATGCCGCAGATCGCGCCGGTTTTCTGGTAATCCTTCCAGCCGGAGCCGATCAGATAACCGCGCACGACCGCTTCCACCGGCAGGGGCTTGAGCTTTCTGACCACCATCGCCCGCCCCTGAAGCTGGGCGCATTCGGCCGGGTCGGGAATGACCTGATCGAGCGTCAACCCCGACAAATGATTGGGAATGATGCCCCGCATCTTGTCAAACCAGAAATTGGACACCGAGGTCAGCACCCGTCCCTTGCCGGGAATGGGGTCGGGCAGGATCACGTCGAACGCCGACAGGCGGTCGGTGGTCACGATCACCATGTGCTCGTCGTCGACATCGTAAATGTCGCGCACTTTGCCGCGCGCTTTCAGCGGCAGGCTCTTCAAGGCGGTTTCGTACAAGGTTTCCGGGGCGTTCATACTTCCTCTCGCGCGACGGGCTTTATGAAAAACGGGCAATCATGTAAGTTTGTTACTTTGATGGTAAGCGATCAATAAATCAACGACGGAACACATGAGCTGGCTGGGCAAGGTCATCGGCGGGGCATTCGGTTTTCTGATGGGAGGCCCCTTGGGCGCCCTGCTCGGCGCGGCGGTGGGCCATCACTTCGACCGGGGTCTGGCGAAGACCGGCCAACTCGAGGCAGATTTGGAGCCGGGCGCGCAACATCGGGTGCAGATGGCTTTTTTCACCGCGACCTTCTCGGTCATGGGCTACATCGCCAAGGCCGACGGCCGGGTAACGGAAGCCGAGATCGACCTGGCCCGCAGCGTCATGAACCGGATGGAATTATCCGAGGAGTTGCGCAAGACCGCCGTGCGCCTGTTCACCGAGGGCAAACGCTTCGATTTCCCGCTCGATCAGGCCCTGGATCAATTCCGCGTCGAATGCCACCGTCGCTATTCGCTGATTCGCATGTTCATCGAAATCCAGCTGGAGGCGGCGCTTGCCGACGGCGCTTTGCGGGAGGCCGAAGAGCGCCTGCTGCTGCACATCTGCGACCGGTTGGGATTCTCCCGCTTCGAGTTCCATGCCATCCGGATGGCCCTGGAAGCCCAGCTCCGCGTCGCCCGCAGCGGTTGGCGCCAGAATGAGAGGCGCGTTCGGGCCACCCGGGGGGAACCGTCCCTGGAAGACGCCTATGCCGCCTTGGGCATCAAGCCTTCGGCCGGCCCCGCCGAGATCAAGCGCGCCTACCGCCGCATGATGAGCCAGCACCACCCCGACAAGCTCCTCGCCAAGGGACTGCCCGAGGAAATGGTGAAGCTGGCCACCGAAAAAGCCCAACAAATCCGTAAGGCCTACGAGATCGTCTCCAAGGCCAGGAATATTTGATTCTTGAAGAGGAAAAGCACACATGCCTTCGTTTGACGTGGTATCCGAAGTCAACCTGCACGAAGTCGCCAACGCCGTAGACCAGGCCAACCGAGAGGTCGACACCCGCTTCGACTTCAAGGGTTCCGGGGCGAAATTCGAACTGGCCGAATCGGTCATCACCCTGACAGCCGAGTCGGAATTCCAACTCCAGCAGATGCTGGACATTCTCCACGCCAAGCTGGCCAAACGCGGTGTCGACATCGCCAGCCTCAAGGCCGAGCCGCCCCAGATCGCCGGCAAGCAGGCCAAGCAGACCGTGACTTTGATTCAGGGTATCGATTCGGCGCCGGCCAAGAAAATCGTCAAGCTGATCAAGGACAGCAAGTTGAAGGTGCAGGCCGCGATTCAGGGCGAGAAAGTGCGGGTGACGGGAAAGAAACGCGATGACTTGCAGGAGGTCATCGCACTGCTGCGCGGAGCGGAATTGGAGCAGCCGCTCCAGTTCGACAATTTCCGGGATTAACCCAGATCGCCCCAGAGTGTCTGTATCGCCGCGAGCGCGGCCAAAGCCGCAGTTTCGGTGCGAAGAATGCGGGGCCCCAGGCATAGCGGAACGAAGCCGGCATCCATAGCCAGCAAGCGCTCACCCTCGCTAAAACCGCCTTCGGGACCCGACAGCAGGCAGACCTGACCGACGGGTCGTGTTAGCTCCCGCAAATGCTTGCCGCCATGGGGATGCAGGAACAAGCTGAGACCTTCCCGCCGCACGACCCAGGTTTCCAGCTTGATCGGTTCGTGGATTTTGGGCAACCAGTTGCGGCCGCATTGTTCGCAGGCACTTTGCACGACCTTCTGCCAGTGCCGCCGGCGCTGCTCTCTGCGCACTTCGTCCAAGTGCACCACGCAACGTTCGGTCAACAAGGGCGTGATTTCCGAAACGCCCAGCTCCACCGCTTTCTGGATCGCCAAATCCATGCGCTCCCCCCGCGAAACGCCGAGACCCAGGTGCGTTGTGAGCGGCGATTCGACATCGCGCCGAATCAACTCGCCGAGTTCCACGCTCACGCCATCGCGGTGAACTTCCCTCAGCACGGCGGGGAACTCCCCGCCCTCGCCATTGAATACCACCAGTTCATCGCCTTTCTTCAAGCGCAGCACATTACGCACATAATGGGCCCTTTCCTCGTCCAGTTGTAGCCTTGCCCCATCCTGCAGGGGCACGCGCAGATAGAGTCTAAAAACCCGCATCTCAGTTTCTCGTGGCCCGCTGAATGCCTTCCCAAGCCGCTTCCGCCATCATGCGGATTTCTTCCGGCACAATGATATAAGGGGGCATGAAATAGATGACATCGCCCAACGGCCGCAGCAGCACGCCCCGGCTCAGCGCATGCCGATAGACACGAAGCCCGCGCCGTTCCTGCCAGGAATAGGGCTCGTGCGTCGCCTTGTCTTTGACCATCTCGATCGCCAGGATCATCCCGCTCTGGCGTACTTCCGCCACATGGGGATGTTCTTCAAAATGCGCGGTCAATTGCGACATCGCTTGCGCCAGCGCGCGGTTGTTCGCGATAACATCGTTTCGTTCGAACAGGTCGAGACTCGCCAGCGCCGCGCGGCAAGCCAAGGCATTGCCGGTGTAGCTGTGGGAGTGGAGGAAAGCTTTCAGCCTGGCGTACTCGTCGTAAAACGCGCCATAGACTTCCTCCCGGGTCAGCACGGCGGACAAGGGTAGATAGCCACCGGTCAATCCCTTGGACAGACAGAGAAAATCCGGCGTGATGTCGGCCTGCTCGCAGGCGAACAGCGTGCCGGTGCGACCAAAGCCCACGGCGATTTCATCGGCGATCAGGTGCACCCCGAACCGATCGCAGGCCGCGCGCAGTCGTCTGAGATAAACGGGGTGATACATGCGCATGGCGCCGGCGCACTGCACCAGGGGTTCGACGATCACCGCGCAGACTTCCTCGGCGTGCCGGGCCAATATCCGTTCCGTATCTTGGAACCGGCGCTCCGAGTATTGCTCCCAGGATTCGCCGGGTTCGCGGTAGTAACAATCCGGGCTTGGCGCCGTGATTACGTCCATCAGCAGCGGCCCGTAGGTTTCCTTGTACAAGGCGACATTTCCCACCGCCAGGGCGCCGAGGGTTTCCCCGTGGTAGCTGTTCTCCAAGGTGACAAATCGGGTCTTCTTGGACGCGCCCAGGTTGCGCCAATAGTGAAAGCTCATCTTCAGCGCAACCTCCACCGCCGCCGAGCCGTTGTCGGCGAAGAAGCAGCGCGTGAGCCCCCGGGGTGCGACTTGCCTCAAGCGCTCCGCTAGCTGCACCGCGGGCTCGTGGGTAAAGCCGGCCAGGATCACATGCTCTAGCTGCTCCAACTGCTGCTTGAGGGCGACGTTGATGTAGGGATTGCAGTGGCCGAACAGGTTCACCCACCAGGAACTGATGGCATCCAGATAGCGGTTGCCGTCGAAATCCTCCAGCCACACGCCTTCCCCGCGCCTGATCGGGATCATGGGCAACTGCTCGTGATCCTTCATTTGGGTGCACGGGTGCCAGAGAACGGCGAGGTCGCGAGTGGTGAGGGATGAATTGTTCATGAGCGATGAGGGGTGCCGGGCGGGTCACTCGGACTTTAGCCCGAGGTTCCGCCAGATTCCCAAGGTCGCCTCGGCCTGATTCAAGGTATAGAAGTGCAGCCCCGGCGCGCCTTGCTCAAGGAGTCTTTGACACAGGCCCGTGACCACTTCCAGGCCGAAGGCGCGTATCGCCTTGCGGTCGTCGCCGAACACTTCCAGCCGCTTCCTGATCCACCGCGGGATTTCTGCCCCGCACATCTCGGAGAAACGGGACAGCTGGGAGTAGTTGGTAATGGGCATGATGCCGGGAACAATGGGGAGATCGATGCCCGCCTTCTCGCAATCGTCGACGAAGCGGAAATAGGCCTCGGCGTTGTAGAAATACTGCGTGATCGCGCTGTCGGCGCCGGCATCCACCTTACGCTTGAAGTTTCTGAGATCGGCCTGGTAATTGGGCGCCTGCGGGTGCATTTCCGGGTAGCCGGCCACTTCGATATGGAAATGCGATCCGGTTTCGGCGCGGATGAATTCCACCAGTTCGTTGGCATAGCGAAACTCGCCGGCGGAAAGCATGCCCGAGGGCATATCTCCCCTTAGAGCGACGATGTGGCGGATACCGTGAGACTGATAGGCCTGCAGCACTTCCCGGATGCTGGCCCTGGTGGACGCGATGCAGGAAATGTGCGGCGCGGCCTCGATGCCGGTGGTTTTTTGAATTTCGACGACGGTCTCGAAGGTTTTCTCCCGCGTCGAGCCGCCGGCTCCGAAGGTCACCGAACAGAAGCGGGGCCTCAGCCCGGCGAGTTTGTCGATGGTCTTGCGCAGGGTTTCCCCCGCGTCGTCGGACTTAGGGGGGAAGAATTCGAAACTGAAAATCTTGGGGTATTTTTTCTGCGAGTCCATGGCTATCCTCTGGACTTATGAAGGGACGAATCCTGCAAGGGACAGGCAAATCGGTTGGGTTGACGCCGGTTGTAGGTTGGCTTCGCCCGCAAGGCCGTAACCCAAGAGTCGAAGCCGATTCTTTGGGTTACAGGCACACTAGCGGCATCCCTGCCGCTCGCCCCGACGGGCGGCTGAGCCGTGTAAATCGGCTTTCCCGCCGATTTGTCGCCAATCCAACCTAAACCGCACTCAATACCGATAGTGCTCCGCCTTGTACGGCCCTACCTTTGGCACGCCGATGTAGGCGGCTTGCTTGTCGGTCAGTTCGGTCAATTGGGCGTTGAGCTTCTTGAGCTGCAGGCGCGCCACTTTCTCATCGAGATGTTTTGGCAGGGTGTAGACGCCCACCGGGTATCTGTCGGGGTTGGTGAACAGCTCGATCTGGGCGATGGTCTGGTTAGCGAAGGAGGAGCTCATCACATAGCTGGGATGCCCCGTAGCGCAACCCAGGTTAACCAGACGGCCCTTGGCCAGCAGGATGATGCGCTTGCCGTCGGGGAAGATGACATGGTCAACCTGCGGCTTGATCTCTTCCCAGCGATAGCCTTCTATGGAGGCGACG
>Ga0335084_10007233_pt1 | contig 11047 bp, 10 predicted proteins | sample Lox_Sample_44_FD_206721 | JGI IMG/M metagenome (GOLD analysis project Ga0335084, IMG submission 206721) | Soil microbial communities from Loxahatchee National Wildlife Refuge, Florida, United States - Lox_Sample_4.4 | ecosystem: Environmental > Terrestrial > Soil > Wetlands | place: USA...
TCGACCGTCAGCGTCACGAAAATCACCGCGACGATGAGGTTGGCCGCCACCCTTCCCGCTCGGCGCCATGCTCTCGCGGCGGCCGGGGGAACCGTCGCCGTCACCACCACATCTTCGCTCACCCGCCCAACGCCACACGCGGTGAATCCCAGCCACTGCGAGAACCGATACCGATTGCGCGAGACGAGATCGTAAACCCTGTCGCTGACGACGCGCGCGCCTGGCCATGCGATTACGCAACAGACGCGAAACGGCCACGGCAACACGCGGAAGATTGTCGCGGCGGCAGCCGCACGCTTCGTTCGCTCGCCAGTCGATGCCTCGATCACCACGATGCTGCTCTGCAGCTCCGCCTGGCTCAACTCGTGCCGAAACGCTGCCGGATCATGATTGCCGATGAATTGGAGATTCCCCATGCGATCAGCAATCACCAGCAGTTGCGCGCAGCGATGACAAAATCCGCACGTGTCATCGTAGTAAACCGTCACCGGTCTCGGGCGCGCTCCCAGCAGCATCCAGTCTTCTGGCAACAACAGCAGCGCATATGTCGCAATCATCACCATCGGAAACAGGCCAATGTCCATGGTTAATGCGATGCCGATATGCATCGCGGCCAACGCTGCCATGGCGGATCGCCGCAGCCACGGTTGAGCAACCGGTGCCAGCGTCAACGGCAACGCGGCAAACTCCACCGTGAGCACGCCCCAAGTGAGCCTCTTGATTAACGGGAGCGGTTGCGCCGCCAGCCATCTGCCGAGCGGACGCACGAGTTGATCAAAGTTGAGCGCATAGTACAGCGCCGTGCCGCCCTTCCACGTATCGCCATACTTCGCGAACGCCGTGAAGAAATAGATGAGGCCGATTTGCGCGACGATGACAAGCGCCGCCAACGATGGTTCACATCGCTCGGCCGCGGGTGGCGTTGGCGGCCGCCGAGTCACGACCACACCGCGGCGCATCCTCTCAACGATCGCATCCAACGAAAAGCGTTTGCCCATCGGCAGGAACAGCGACCACATCAACATGGTGGCCATTACCACGTCGCTGCCGTCGCGGATCATCACGTTGCGGTTTTGCACGCTCACAAAAAAAAGGAAGCTCAAGAAATGAACAATCCGCGTGCGAAACCCGATGAGGAACAGAACGTAGAGCACCAACCCGACGCAGAACACCGCGCGCACCATGGGCAATGTCGTCACCCCGTCGAGCAGGGAGAAGTGGAAGTCGCCACCTGATTTAGGCAGCGGCGCATCGACGGGCAGCACGCCGAACCACGTGTAGAACGCTTCAAGATCCGGCCAGCGCGCGAACCAATCGACGATCAGCAGGCCCGCCAACAACACGCGGTACAAGCCCAGCGATCGCAAATCGATCGTGAAGTAGAATTCCTTCAGTTGGCGCATCATGCGACCCGCCAACTCTAGGCTGCTGGATTCACGCCGACAAGCCTTACTCGACGAGCCGCATCTGAACCGCATTGATCAGTTTATCACGAGCCAGAATGTCAGAGACGATCACGATCTGATCGCCCTTCGCCAACAGCTCTTTCTCACGCAGCAGTCGTTCGGCCCGCAGGATGGTCGACTCGGGGTCATCGCTGAATTCGATCACGAATGGCGCCACGCCCCACAGCAAGTTGAGTTGGTTGCGCACCTGATCAGAGTTGGTGAACGCGAAGATGGGCGATGCTTCAGGCCGTAACCACGATGTGAACTGGGCCATGTAGCCGTGCCTGGTGAAGACGAGGATCCCCTTGGCTTTGAGTTCATTGGCCATGACCACGGCGGACCGGACGACCTTTTGTCGCTCGTCTTTTAGCTCGGCTCGTTCGGCGTAACCGGCCCCCCCGCTGCGCTCGATGCGCTCGGCGATACGGTTCAGAACGTCAACGCATTCCAGCGGATACTTGCCCACGGTGGACTCACCCGAAAGCATCATCGCGTCTGCTTGCTCGAAGACCGCGTTGGCCACATCCGTGACCTCGGCTCGCGTCGGCATGGGATTCTCGATCATCGATTCCAGCATGTGTGTGGCCACAATCACCGGTTTGCCGTAGCGGATGCACGCCTTGACTGTGCGACGTTGGATTATCGGCAGCTCCTCGTAGGGGCATTCGATGCCGAGATCACCCCGGGCCACCATGATCCCGTCGCTGGCGTCGATGAGGTCGAACAAATTCTCAACCGCCAGCTGGTCTTCGATCTTTGAAATGACCTTGGTTTCGGCTTCCGCCTCGCCGATCATCGCGCGAAGTTCCTCGACGTCCTTCCGCTCGCGAACGAATGAAAGCGCGATCAGGTCGACCCCCAACGACAAACCAAAGCTGATGTCCCGACGATCCTTCTCGGTGATGGAGGGCATGCTGATCTTGACCCCGGGCAGATTGATGTGTCTACGGGAACCGAGTTCCCCCTCGGTGAGAACTTCGCACCGCATTCGACGATGTAATTTCTCAAGAACCTTGAGGCGGATAACTCCGTTGTCCACCAGAACCGTATCACCTACCTGGATATCGTTGACCAAGTTCGGGTAGTTTACATCAACGGACTTCTCCTCTTCACTTCGTGCGCCCTTGACCGTAAGCTCGAACACGTCGCCTGGCTCAAGATGCAGCGGCAGCGGTAAATCACCGGTACGGATGGCTGGGCCTTGTGTATCCATCATGATGGTGCAGGGCCGCCCGATGCGTTCGGCGGCGTCGCGAATGCGGTCAAAGGTCTCGCGCGTCCACCCGTGCGTGGCGTGGCTCATGTTCAAACGAGCGACGTCCATGCCCGCAGCGATCATTTTCCCGAGCATCTCTGGCGACTCGGTGCTTGGTCCGATCGTGCAAATGATCTTCGTGCGCCTCATGGCGGTGCACTTTAGCAGGGAGGCGATAAAAGAAAAGATTGCAAATGACGCGCGAGGATTTTATTGTGCCGCGAACTTCGGGGAGGATTATGCCCAAGATTGCGGTCTATCCTGGCAGTTTCGATCCCATCACCAACGGCCACCTCGATGTCATTGAACGGGCCGCTCACATATTTGACCGCGTGATCGTTGCCGTCGCGCACAATCCCGAGAAGACTCCAATGTTCACGCCACAAGTGCGGGTCGAGTTGGTGCGTGCGGCTGTGCGCGACCTCAAGAACGTGGACGTGGAGGAGTTCGCGGGCTTGTTGGTGAAATACGCGCGCGAGCGCGGCGCGACGGCCCTTGTGCGCGGATTGCGGGCCGTGTCGGATTTTGAATTTGAATTTCAGATGGCGTTGATGAATCGTAAGCTGGACGCAACGGTGGAGACGATTTTCCTGATGCCAAAGGACGAGTACACGTTTATCAGTTCGCGGGTCGTGCGGGAGATCGCGGGGTTGGGCGGCGACGTGAGCGCTTTCGTGCCCCCGGCGGTCCAATATGCATTGAAGCAGAAACGGGCGGCGGGCTGAATCGCCTGCCAGCAGGAGGGGACAATGAGAATCAATGTCAAGCGTATCCCCGTGGCCGGCGAGATCGTTCGGGGCGCCGAGCCGCCGTCTATCATGGATCTGGATGAGCCTGACGTCCATTTCAAGCAGGAGGTGGCGTACGACTTCTTCGCCCAGATTCAAGGAAGCGCGTTGCTGGTAACAGGTACGCTGCGCACGTCGGCCACCCTGCGTTGTAGTCGGTGCCTTGTCGTCTTCGAGCAACCACTGGCGGTGGACCAGTTTGTGTTTCACCAAGAGTTGCATGGCGAGGATTTCGTGGACTTGACGGCCAATATTCGCGAGGATATTATCCTCGAACTTCCGCAGCGGGCGCTTTGCCAAGAGGATTGCCGGGGGCTATGTCCACTGTGCGGAAAAAACTTGAACGACGGACCTTGCCAGTGCCGCCCGAAGCACGAAGATTTGCGCTGGGGCGCGCTGGATCAACTGAAACTGAGGTAACGAAAGAGGATTCTCCATGGGTGTTCCGAAACGACGCATGTCCAAGATGCGCTTGCGCACACGCAAGGCCGCGAACCGTCCGACCACGCCGCAGTTGTCGGTCTGTCCGCAATGCGGCGCGCGGGTGCGACCACACCGCGTTTGTCCGGGATGCGGCTACTACAAGGGCCGCCAAGTGGTCTCCATCAACGCCGCGTAGTGTCTCCCGATGAAGATTGCCGTGGATGCCATGGGCGGCGACTTCGCCCCACAGAACACTGTGGCGGGGGCGGTTGACGCACTGTGCAGCGACGGAAAGATTTCGCGGCTTTACCTTGTCGGCGACAAACCTCGCATTGAAGCTGAACTGCGGAAGATCCACGCCATCGACCCGCGCATCGAAGTCGCCCACGCCAGCGAAGTCATCGAGATGAACGATCCGCCTGTGCAATCCGTGCGCCGAAAAAAGGATAGTTCGATGGCACGCGCGATCGACCTTGTGAAGCGAGGCGACGCTGACGCCGTGGTTTCAGCGGGCAATACAGGCGCACTCCTCACGGCATCACACCTCAAGCTCAGAGCGCTGGAAGGGATTGACCGGCCGGGCCTTGCGTGTCTGATTCCCGCGCCAGAGAATGTGTTTGTCCTCATGGACGCGGGGGCGAATCTCGAGCCGCACCCGTCGAACCTCGTCCAGTACGCCGTGATGGGGAGCCTGTATTCGAAGCAGATCATGGGCTATACGAATCCGCGTGTGGCCGTATTCTCGATTGGCACCGAGGAGATGAAGGGCAACGAGCTCACGCTCGAAGCCCATCGTCTGATCAAGCAGACCGACTTGAATTTCGTGGGCAACATTGATGGGCATGATTTGTTCGCCAATATCGCCGATGTCGTCATCACCGATGCGTTTGTGGGTAACGCAGTTCTCAAGGCTTGCGAGAGCACCACTCGTGTCGTTAGTCGGTGGCTCAGGGAAGAGCTCAAGCGCAATCCCTTTCGCATCTTCGGTGCGGGACTAGCTCATGGCGCGTTCCGTGCACTCAAGCGAAAAATCGACCCCGACGAGTACGGTGGCGCGCTACTCCTCGGCATCAATGGAATCTGCATCAAGGCGCACGGCGCCAGCTCACCAAAGGCGATCAAGAACGCAATCCGTGTGGCCGCCGAGTTTGTCGAATCTCAATTCAACGAACACATCGTCGAGGAGATCAGGAAGGTCAATGACAAGTTCCAGCAAACCTCACTTACGCAGCCCCAGGTCGAGGCGACCCACTAGGTCAGTCCATATCGTCGGCACGGGCTCATACGTTCCTGACCGTGTCTTGACCAACGCTGACCTTGAGCAGATGGTTGATACGACCGATGAATGGATTACCACCCGCTCGGGCATCAAGGAGCGACGGATCGCGCCTGACTACATGTGCACGTCGGACATGGGTGCCGCGGCGGCGCGCCGCGCCATGGAGCAGGCAGGCGTGCGTGAGGATGAAGTGGACTTGATCATCTGCGCGACGATCACACCTGACATGCCCTTTCCCGCCACGGCCTGCCTGATCCAGCAGAAACTCGGCGTGAAGCGCTCGGCGGCGTTCGACATGGAGGCGGCGTGTTCGGGTTTCTTGTACGGACTCGAGATCGGCCAGCAGTTCATCACCTCCGGTACTTACGACACGGTTGTTGTGATCGGCGCTGAGAAACTTTCGACGATCGTGGATTGGCAGGACCGCAGCACATGCGTGCTGTTTGGCGACGGCGCGGGGGCGGCAGTGTTGCGCAGCCGCGGCGAAGAACACGGGATCTTGACGACATGCATGGGCGCCGATGGCTCTCAGGCGGACATTCTGTTGATGCCTGGTGGCGGCGCCAAATACCCGGCCTCGAAGGAATCGGTGAGCGCTGGCATGCACTACCTGAAAATGGCAGGTAAGGAAGTCTTCAAGAATGCTGTGACGGCGATGCAGACAGCCGCGGAGGAAGCATTGAGAAAATGCAACCTCACGATCGCCGACATCAAGTGCGTGATTCCACACCAGGCGAACATTCGGATCCTGGAGTCGCTCGCGGATCGGCTCGGCGCTCCGATGGAGAAGGTTTACGTGAATCTGCATCGTTATGGCAACATTTCTGCTGCTTCAGTAGCCATTGCGCTGGACGAAGCCGCCCGCGAGGGACGCTTCCAGCGCGGCGACCTGATTCTGCTGGTGGTGTTCGGCAGCGGATTGACCTGGGCTTCATGCGTGATTCAGTGGTGAGCAACAATCGGGGGGCGGTTCGTTGACACCACTGGTGGCTGATGCTAGAGTCTGCTGCAGTTACGAGAACAGATGGCACCGACGAGAAGAGATTATTCAGGAGTCTTTGACGCGGAGTTGAGCGGCCGACGCGTGCGGAAGGCCGCCGTTCTCGACCAGGTCTTCCATCTGAACCATCGGGGCATCACGTTTGTCACCGACACGTTCATGCCCGAGTGGACCGAAGTTGGCGTGGAGATGCGCTTGCCGAACAAGGGAGCGCGGAGGGATCAACAAATCAGTTGTCGCGGTGTGGTGGTCCAATGTACGCGACGCGAGCAGGGCAAGGGTTTCGAGGTCGCGCTTCTATTCCTCAACTTGCCCAAACGGGCGCAGTCTCAGCTCAGCATTGCCCCCCCCGCGGTCAGTCCCCTCAGCATCTCGATTTCACGCTAACATATGGAATACCTTCACAGCCTCCTCAAATTCGCCGTCAACATGGGCGCGTCCGATATTCACATCAAGTCGGGCCACCACGCCACGATCCGCATTTCGGGAGAATTGTTTCCCGTCCAGGTCGATCCACCGACGAAGGAGCAGATCTCAGAAATTGCCCGCCACATGGTGCCGCGCCATCTCGAGTCGCGGCTGGAGCGTGAGAAGGAAGTGGATTTCTCCTACATCGACGAATCCCTGGGCCGCTTTCGCGCGAATGTGTTTTATCAGCGCGGCGAGCTTTGCCTCGCGCTGCGCTTTGTGAAGGCGCACGTACCGTCATTTGCCGAATTGCACCTTCCCGAACAACTCGGCAAGATTGCGTCCGCCGAACGCGGCATCGTGCTTGTGACCGGCGCCACTGGCTGCGGCAAGTCCAGCACCCTCGCCGCGATGGTCGAGCACATCAATCAACACGAGAAGTGTCACATCATTACGCTGGAAGACCCAATCGAGTACGTGTTCGACGACAAGCAGTGCATCATCGAGCAGCGCGAGGTCGGCCTCGACACACTCAGTTTTGAGCGCGCGTTGGTCCACGTAATGCGTCAAGACCCCGACGTCATCATGATCGGCGAAATGCGCGACAGCCAATCCTTCATGGCCGCGCTGTCGGCTGCGGACACCGGACATCTGGTGCTGACGACCCTTCACACCACCACAGCCTACTCGGCAATTGGCCGTGTGCTCGATTTTTTTCCCGCTCATGAGCGCGACCAAATCCGTCGGCAAATCGCGGCAAACATGCAAGCCGTCGTTTGCCAGCGGCTGGTGCCCGCGATCGCGGGCGGCGTTGTCCCGGCGGTGGAAATCATGATCAACACGCCGACCGTGCGCAAACTTGTCGAAGAGAATCGTATCGACAAACTGTCCGCGGCTGTCGAAACGGGCACCGAGGATGGCATGCAGACGTTTAATCAGTCTCTGTTCAAACTCGTGAAGGCCAAGATGATCACCGAGGAGAATGCGTTGGCTCGTGCCACGAGTCCCGAAGCGCTCAAGATGAACTTCCGCGGCATCTTCTTGGACGAGTCGCGCCGCATCCTTGCATCAGCCTGAGGCTCTGCTATACTCACGCCGCGCGTTGAAGCAGCGGCATGAGCGAAGACACGATCGCAGCAATCTCCACCCCCATTGGTGAAGGCGGAATCGCCATCATCCGTCTTTCTGGTCCGGGCGCGCTTGGAATCGCGGACACCGTGTTCGAGTCGTCGCGCGGCAAGCCTTCTGAGTATCTATCACACACGATCCACTTCGGCACGATCGGCACCAACGGCGACCTGATCGACCAAGTGATGTTGACGGTGATGCGCGCCCCGCGCACGTACACGCTGGAAGATGTTGTGGAAATCAACTGTCACGGTGGGCTGCTCACCGCACGGAAAGTCCTCGCCAAGTGTTTGCAGAACGGCGCCCGACTCGCTGAACCCGGCGAGTTCACCAAGCGCGCCTTCCTCAATGGGCGAATTGACCTCACTCAGGCCGAGGCAGTTATGGACATGATATCGGCCAAGACCGATCATGCGCATTCGGCAGCAGCCCGCATTCTCGATGGTCACCTTTCGAGGAAGATCGAGCACGCCCGCGACTGGCTGATTACTGTTCTCGCGCACTTGGAGGCACACATTGACTTTCCAGACGAGGACATTGCGCCCGATTCACGCGACAAGCTGCTTGCTGACTTGGAAGAGGTTGTCGAATCTCTCAGGCGCCTTCTGGCAACGGCTCACGAAGGGAAGATTCTGCGGGAAGGATTGGCCGTCGTCATCATCGGACGACCCAATGCAGGTAAATCGAGTTTGATGAATGCGCTCCTCGGCGAAGACCGCTCCATCGTAACACCGATCCCCGGCACAACGCGCGATACGATTGAAGAAATTGCCAATGTCCGAGGTGTTCCCATTCGATTCACCGACACCGCCGGTATCCGCGAGGCTCGAGGAAAAGTGGAACGGGTTGGAGTCGATCGCACTCGGAAGGCATTAGCCACCTGCGAGTTAGTGCTTCATGTGTTCGATCGCTCCAGGAGATTTTCAACCGAAGATCGTCAGCTTGGACGGCTCTACGCAAGCAAACCCGTAATCCATGTGCTCAGCAAATCGGATCTTCCGCGTCGGCTCATCCTCCCTCAGGATTTCCCGGACGCGAACGCCGTCGAAGTCTCCGTTGTGACCAGCGACGGCATCGAGAGGCTCAAGACATTGATCGAGGAGCACGTTTGGTCGCGTCGAGGACGGGCAGAGGTTTCACCCATCGCGATCAACGCCAGACACGCCGATGCACTTAGGCGAGCGATAGATTCACTGCTAGACGGAATTAGTCAAATGCGGCAGCGGGCGCCAATGGAGATCGTATCCCAGCAAATTCGGATCGGTCTGAACGCCGCTGGCGAAATCGTCGGGAAGACTTCGACTGATGACATCCTTGACAAGATTTTCAGCACGTTTTGTATCGGGAAGTAGGGAACATGTTTGTCTATCCGAAACGGTACGATGTGATTGTAATTGGGGCTGGCCACGCAGGAGTGGAAGCTGCCCTTGCCGCATCGCGCGTCGGTTGCCAGACACTTCTTCTCAGCACGAACCTCGACACCATCGGCCAGATGTCCTGCAATCCCGCCATCGGCGGTTTGGCTAAAGGCCACTTGGCCCGTGAGATCGACGCCCTCGGTGGCGAGATGGGCGTGAATGCTGACCAAGCGGGCATTCAGTTCCGCATGTTAAACACGAAGAAGGGACCGTCGGTCTGGGCCCCGCGAGCGCAGTGCGACAAGAAGGCGTATCAGTTCCGCCTCAAGCTCGTCGTCGAGCGGCAGGTGAATCTCGACGTCAAGCAAGCGATGGTTGATGAGCTGTTAGTCGAAGACGACCGCGCGAACGGCGTGACGACCAAGATGGGCGTGCGGTACGAGGGGCACGCGGTCGTCGTCACCACGGGAACCTTTCTGCGTGGACTGATTCACATTGGAGAAGCGAAGATGGAGTCTGGGCGAGCGGGCGAACCGGCTGCACTTTTGCTTTCCGATAACCTGCGAAAACTCGGATTCGAGCTCGGGAGGCTGAAAACAGGGACGCCGCCTCGGCTGAATCGGCGCTCGATTGACTTCTCCAAGATGGACATCCAGCCTGGAGACGATCCGATACCGGCCTTTTCGTTCCGCACGCTGCGCCCGTTCCACGTGGAACAATTGCCATGCTACATCACGTACACGACCGAAAAGACGCGTGAGGTCATCCGCGCCAATCTGCACCGTTCACCGATGTACTCTGGGCAGATTCAAGGCGTCGGCCCGCGCTATTGCCCGTCCATCGAGGATAAAATCGTGAAGTTTGCAGAGAAAGCGCGCCACCAAATCTTCCTCGAACCCGAAGGCCGCAACACCGATGAGTTCTACGTGAACGGCGCCTCGACCAGTCTTCCAGAAGAAGTGCAAGTCGAGATGATTCACTCGATCGTCGGCTTGGAACGCGCGGATCTCATGCGGCCCGCCTACGCGGTTGAGTACGACTACTCTCTCCCACACCAACTTCACCCGACACTTGAAACAAAGCGCATCCAGAACCTTTACTTCGCCGGCCAAATCAACGGGACCTCTGGATACGAAGAGGCAGGCGCACAGGGCGTCATTGCAGGCATCAACGCGGCTCTGAACGTTCAACGCAGGCCTCAGATAATGCTCACACGTGCTGATAGTTATATCGGCGTTCTCATCGATGACCTCATTACCAAGAGCACCGATGAACCCTATCGAATGTTTACCTCGCGAGCCGAGTACCGCCTTCAGCTCCGCCAGGACAATGCCGATCTTCGCCTGACACCAATCGGCCGTGAGGTTGGCCTCGTTTCAGACGAGCATTGGGGACTCTTCAGCCGCAAACGGCAGATGATCGAGCAAGAATTGCAGCGGTTGAGAGTTTCGCGCGATGGAACCGGCACCTACGCAGAAATTCTGCGACGTCCTGAAGTCAGTTACTCATCGCTTCCGATTGCGGATCCAACCCTACCAGAAGAAGTGCAACAGCAGGTGGAGATTCAGATTAAGTACGAAGGCTACATCGCTCGGGACATTGAACAAATCGACCGTTTCAAGCGTTTGGAGGACAAGCGACTACCGCAGTGGATCGAGTATCAGAAGATCCCTGCGCTTCGATTCGAGTCGCGTCAAAAGCTCGACCGTTTCCGGCCCGACTCGATTGGACAGGCCTCGCGCATCTCGGGCGTCACACCCGCCGATATCGCCATCTTGTTGGTCTGGCTGAAGAAGGCGTCAACCGTGTAGTTCAATCAAACGACGGAACTCATCGAACAGCAACCCCGCATCATGCGGCCCAGGCGAAGCTTCGGGATGATACTGCACGCTAAAGACCGGATCCTTTTTGTGCCGCATTCCTTCGACAGTCTGATCGTTGAGATTAATCTGAGTGATCT
>Ga0335084_10007236_pt1 | contig 11045 bp, 7 predicted proteins | sample Lox_Sample_44_FD_206721 | JGI IMG/M metagenome (GOLD analysis project Ga0335084, IMG submission 206721) | Soil microbial communities from Loxahatchee National Wildlife Refuge, Florida, United States - Lox_Sample_4.4 | ecosystem: Environmental > Terrestrial > Soil > Wetlands | place: USA: Florida...
CGCTGGCCGCGCCGCGAGCGAAAGCCGCGCGACTCGAGCCACGTGCGGTACGCGGTCTGGATGCGCGCCTTCAGCGCGTCGTCGAGCACGGCGTCGGTCATCGCGGAGTCGCGCCGAAATGCGTCATCGAGTGATGGTTTCGCAACGAAGCGCGTGAGCCTACGCCGTTCGCACCGTCGCTGACCAGCAGCGACCGTTGGTCCGCGAGTGCGTACCTCCGCCCAACGCCGTGTGCGACGACGATCGGCGTTACGCGAGCTCGGCGAGCCGCTTCATGAACTCCTCTTCGTCGATCACCGCGATGCCGAGTTCGGTCGCGCGCTCGAGTTTGCTGCCGGCGCTTACGCCCGCGACGACGATCGTCGTCTTCGCCGATACCGAGCCCGCGACCTTCGCGCCGAGCGCCTGCAGCCGCGCCTTCGCTTCGTCGCGCGGCATCCGCTCGAGCGTGCCGGTCAGCACCCACGTCTGACCTGCGAGCGGCAGCGCGACGGCGCGCGGCATCGCCGGCCAATGCACGTGGATGCTCGGGCCGGTCAGACGTTCGATGACGTCGCGGTTGTGGCGCTGTTGGAAGAAGCGGTGGATCTGCTCCGCGACGACCGGGCCGACGTCCGGGACTTCGACGAGCTGTTCGACCGTCGCGTGCATCAGCGGCTCCAGGTCGCCGAAATGGCGGGCGAGATTCAGCGCCGTCGCCTCGCCTACTTCGCGAATGCCGAGCGCGTAGATGAACCGCGGCAGCGTCGTCGCGCGGCTGCGGTCGATCGCCGCAATCAAGTTCTCGGCCGATTTGTCGCCCATGCGTTCGAGCGCGGCGACCCGTTCGACGTCGAGCGTGTAGATGTCGGCGACGTGCTCGATGAGCCCCCGCTCGACCAACTGATCGACCAGCTTGTCGCCGAGCCCTTCGATGTCCATCGCGAGCCGCGACGCGAAATGTCGAATCGCCTCTTTGCGTTGCGCCGGGCAATCCAGACCGCCGGTGCAGCGCGCCACGGCTTCGTCGTCAGCGCGAAAGATGTCGGAGCCGCACACCGGACAGCGCGTCGGCGCGACGATCGGCTGCGCGTCGGCCGGCCGTTTCGTCTCGACGACGCTCATCACCTGCGGAATCACGTCGCCGGCGCGGCGAATCATCACGGTGTCGCCGATCATGAGTCCCAGCCGCACGATCTCGTCCATATTGTGCAGCGTCGCGTTGCTGACGGTGACGCCGCCGACGAACACCGGCTCCAGCTTCGCGACCGGCGTGACCGCACCGGTACGACCGACCTGGAATTCGACGCCGAGCACGCGCGTCGTCGCTTCCTCGGCCGGAAACTTGTACGCCATCGCCCAGCGCGGGCGGCGCGTGATCGTGCCGAGCCGCTCCTGCAATGCGAGATCGTTCACTTTGAACACGACGCCGTCGATCTCGTAGGCGAGTTCGGCCCGCTGCGCGAGGATCTTCTGTGCGTACGCGTAACAACCGGCCGCGCCGTGCGTCGACTCGCGCAGCGGGTTCACGCGCAGGCCCCATCCCTTCAACGTGTCGAGCACGTCCGTCTGCGTCGTCGGCCGGAACACACCCTCGACGCGGCCGACGCTGTAGCAGAAGAAACTCAGCGGGCGTGCCGCGGTGATGCGCGGGTCCAGCTGTCGCAGGCTGCCGGCGGCGCCATTGCGCGGATTCACCATCGGCTTTTCGCCGCGCTCGACCGCGGCGGCGTTGAACGCGCGGAATTCCTCGACCGGCAGATAGATCTCGCCGCGCACCTCGAGCGTCGAAGGGACGCCCACCCCGCGCAGTTTCAGCGGAATCGCCGCCACCGTGCGGACGTTGGCGGTGATGTCTTCGCCTTTCGTGCCGTCGCCGCGCGTCGCACCGAGCGTCAGCGCGCCGCGCTCGTACACGAGGCTCACGGCGATGCCGTCGATCTTCGGCTCGCAGCAGTATTCGAGCGGACCGTCGGTGCCGAGGCGCGTTCGACAGCGCGCGTCCCACGCGTCGACTTCCTCGACCGTCGTGCACTTGTCGAGCGACAGCATCGGCAGCTGGTGGATCACGGCGCCGAATTCGCTCTTCGGCGCCGACCCGACGCGCTGCGTCGGCGATTCCGGCGTTACGAGTTCCGGATGTTCCCTTTCGAGCGCGAGCAAGCGGTCGAACAACGCGTCGTATTCGGCGTCGGCGATCTCGGGATCATCGAGGACGTGGTAGCGATAATTGTGGTGGTCGATCGCGCTGCGCAGCGATTCGATTTCGTCGCGCGCCTTGCGTGTGGTCACGACCGGTCACTGTGCGGCGCCGTCAGGCGCGTTGCGACATCCGCTTGCGCGAGAAGTCTTCTATGCGCGAACGGCAGTGCTGGATGGTCTGGCTGGTCATCACCGACAGCTGCTCGTCCTTGAGATCCGCCCCCAACGACGCTGCAACGTCGCGCGTCACGGCAAGCATGTCCTCGAACACTTCGAGCGGCGCACCCGGCCCGGGCATCTGCATGAAAAAGCTGACGCCTGGCGTGCGGAAACCTTCCATCGCCGACAAGTCGAAGGTGCCCGGCTCGATCGCACTCGCCACGCTGAATTGCACTTCCTTCGATGCCGGCTGCACGCGGTGGAAGATGTTCATGTCGCCGAACTTGAGGCCGTTGCGCAAGAACGCTTCCATCAGGTCGTTGCCCGCGAATTTCGCACCGTTACGCGCGAGCACGTTGATGACGATCACTTCGGGATCCGTCTTCGGCGGTACCGCGTCGTCGTCGAAATCGAGTTCCTCGTCGACGACGCGAACCGGCTGCGGCGCGGCCGGGGTCACTTTCAAACGTTCGACCGGGCGCTCGGCGCGCTTTTCCGCCGGCCGCTCCGCGTGTACCGCGGCACGATCGGCGCCGATGCGTTCCGGCACGATCGGGCGCTCGACGGCGGCGCTCTTGCGCTGCGGAACGGTCTTGCGCTGCGCGACGATCGGCTTCTTCAAGCGGCTCGATCGCGGCGGTTCGACCGCGACGTCGGGCTCGAGTTGAAAGCCCTCGGCGTCGGCGATCGGATCGGCTTTGCGAATCCGCGCGCCGCCGTTCGGCAATTCCGCCCGCAACAATTCGAGCGGGTCGACGTCGTCGCGGGGAATGTTCGGATCGATGTCCAACTTCAACGTGTCGCGACGACTGCGCCACGCGAGGAAGAATCCGTGCCCGATCACGGCGACCAACAATAGGCCGCCTCCAATGAGAATCCAATCCTTAATGTCCATCGGCGCCCCTCGGCAACATCGTTAGACTGCGGCCATCTCGGCCGCCTCCTCTACGTCCACCGACACGAGTCGCGACACCCCCGGTTCGTTCATTGTCACGCCCATCAGCTGGTCGGCCATCTCCATCGTCAGTTTGTTGTGCGTTATCACCAGAAATTGTACGCCCTCGGACATCTCGCGAATCAGGCTCGCGAACCGCACGACGTTGGAGTCGTCGAGCGGCGCGTCCACTTCGTCGAGTAGACACACCGGGCTCGGGTTCAAGTGAAAGATCGAAAAGATCAGCGAAATCGCGGTCATCGCCTTCTCGCCGCCGGACAGGAGATGAATGCTCGCGTTGCGTTTGCCGGGCGGCCGCGCCATCAGCGTGACGCCGGTGTCGAGCAGGTCTTCGCCGGTGAGTTCGAGATAGGCGTGGCCGCCGCCGAAGACTTTCGCGAAGAGTTCACCGAGGCCCTTGTTGACCGCGTCGAACGTTTCCTTGAAGCGCGCGCGCGTCTCGCGATCGATGCGGCGAATCGCGTTGCCGAGCGTCTCGAGCGCCTCGGTCAAATCGGCGTGCTGTTGGTCGAGGTACTGCTTGCGCTCGGACGCTGCGTTGAACTCCTCGATCGCGGCGAGGTTGATCGGACCGAGCCGTTGAATGCGCGCGGCAATCCGTTCGAGCTGCTCGGTCCACGCGGCCTCGGTCGCGTCCGACGGCAGCGTCGGCTTCACGGCATCGAGCGTGAGGCCGGTCGCCTCGAGTTGTTCGATCAAACTGCCGCGCTTGACGCTGAGGCCTTGCCGGTCGACGCGCGCCGTTTCGAGCGTCGCACGCACGCCGTCGACCGCCTCGGCGTGTTGGCCGCGTTTGCCTTCGAGCTCGCGCACCTGCGCTTCGGCCGTCTCGAGCGCCCGCCGCACGTCGGCGAGCTTGTGCTCGACAGCGAGCCGCTCGCCCAACTTCCCTTCGAGTTCGCCGCGCATCGTCGGCAGCGGCGCTTGGCTCGATTCGACGCCGGCGGTCAGCTCGTCGTGCCGGCCGGCGAGCTCTTGTTGTTGGCGCAACAGGCGCTGCCGGGCAGTCTCGGTCGCATCGAGGCGCGACATCAGATTCTGTTTCTCGCCGTTCAGCGCGTGAAACCGGTCGCGGTCGGCGCGCGACTGCTGACGAGCACGTTCGACGGCGAGCATGTTCGCTTCGCGCTGCGCACCGAACGTCGTGCGATCGGCGTCGAAACCTTCACGCGCTTGTTCCGCTTGCGCGAGCCGCTCGCGCGCGGCGTGCAGGCGCGACGCCTCCTGCGCGATCTGCTGTTCGATGTCGGCTGCGTCGCGTTGCAGACGTTCGCGGCGCGCATCGGCTTCTTCGAGCCTGACGCGGTGCACCCCGTGGTCGGCGCGCAATTGGCCGAGCGTCTGCGACAAGCCGTTGATCGTGCCGTGCAAGTCGTGACGCCGGCGGTCGAGGGTCTCGACCCGCGCGCGGCCGTCGGCCACGCGCCCTTGCAATTCGGTCAGATTGAGTTCGGCCTGCTCGACACGCTCGCGCAACACCTCGAGCTGCTGGCCGCGCTCGATGATGCCGTGGCCGATGTCGGCGCCGCGGTCGAGCCGCAGCCAATCGGGACCGAGCCACGAGCCGTCGCGCGCGATGATGCTCTCGCCCGCTGCGAGCTTGGCGCGATGCTTCAGCGCCACGGCGAGCGACTGTGCGGTGAAGACGCCGTTCAACAGCGAGCCGAGCGGCACGGATGAGCGCACGAAGCTCGCGAGCGTCGGCAATTCGCGCTCCATCGCCGTCGCGGCGCCGCCGTCGACGAGCGTGACGACGCCGTGCTCGAGGCTCGCCAACTGCTGCGCGTACGTCGCGATCGAATCGACGCGGACGGCTTGCAGGCGATCGCCGAGCACGGTCTCGACCGCGCGCTCCCAACCCGCGGTGACCGACAACCCTTCGCCGATTCGCGGCGCGTCGGTCAGCCGCTGCGCCCGCAACCAGTTGTCGGCGCCGCCTTCGGTGCGACCGAGCGCGGCGCGCTGCACCGCCTCGAGCGATGCGAGTTCGTGGCGCAGCGTTTGGACGTCGCCGCGCGCTTCCTCGAGCACCTGCTCGCGAATGACGAGGTCCTCGCGCGACGCGCCGAGCTCGGCGAGGCAGTGTTCCATGTCGAGCTCGGCTGCCCGCAGCGCCGCCGTCTCGCTCTCGATGCCGGCCGCGAGCTCGCCGATGTCGTCCGATACGTCGCCGGCGACGAGGTTGCGGCTCTCGTCATCCAACTGCGCCGCTCGGGCGCGCAGCCGTTGCAGGACCTGCTCCAAGTGTTCGATGCGCGACGCTTCGACGTCCGCTTCGCGCTGATTCGCGGCCGCCCGTTCGTTGAACGCTTCCCAGTTCGATTGCCACTCGTTGAGGCGCGCCTCGGCCGTCTCGAGCGCCGCCGTCGATCGCTGATCGTCGGCGCGCGCGGCATCGACGCGCGGCCCCGCTTCGGCGAGCGCGGAGCGCAAAGTGCGAATCTGGTCTTCGTCCATCGCGAGCTGACGCTCGGTCTCACTGCGGCGCTGTGCGACCGAGTCGAGATCGAGCTCGAGTTGCTTCACGCGCTGCTGGTTGTACGCGATCGCTTCTTCGATGCGGGCGATGTCGGCGCCGAGTTGATAAAAGCGACCCTGCACGCGATTGAACTCGTCGCTGTGCTCGGTGTGTTGCACGCGGCTCTTTTCGATCTCGGTATCGACCGCGCGTTGTTCGGCAACCGCGCGTTCGAGGGCAATCTCGAGCGAACGGATCTCCGCTTCGCGGGCGTGCAGCATCGCATCGAGCGCGATCAACCGCAGCGCGTGCAATTCGGCGCTGCCCTTGCGTTCCTCTTCCTTCAGCTCGCGATACCGCTCGGCCGCCCGCGCTTGCCGCTGCAGATGGTCGATCTGGCGGCCGAGCTCTTCGCGGACGTCGTTCAGCCGATCGAGGTTCTCTTCGGTGTGGCGGATGCGGTTCTCGGTCTCGCGCCGGCGCTCCTTGTACTTCGAGATGCCGGCCGCTTCCTCGAGGTAGATGCGCAGCTCTTCGGGCTTGGCGTCGACGATCTGGCTGATCATCCCCTGCTCGATGATCGAGTAGCTGCGCGGACCGAAGCCGGTGCCGAGGAAGATGTCCATGATGTCGCGGCGCCGGCACTTCGTGCCGTTCAGGAAATACGTCGACTGCGAGTCGCGCGTGACTTGGCGGCGGATCGCGATCTCGCCGTAGTCGGCGTACTCGCCGCCGATGCGGCCGTCGGTGTTGTCGAAGGTGAGTTCGATGCTCGCGAGCGCGGTCGGTTTACGCGAGGTCGATCCGTTGAAGATGACGTCGGTCAGCGCCTCGCCGCGCAACTGCCGCGCGGAACTTTCGCCCATCACCCATCGAACGGCGTCGATGATGTTCGACTTACCACACCCGTTGGGTCCGACGATGGCGGTTCGATTGCCGGGGAAGCTGACGGTTGTCGGGTCGACAAAGGATTTGAAGCCTGCCAGCTTGATCTGCTTGAGTCGCATCGACTGCTGCGTGTTCTTCCGAGGCCATTTGCTGAAAAAACGGCCTGGGAACGCCCGGGCCGGGCGTAGTGTATAGAAAAAGAATTTGGATCACTACGCGCAATCGAGGGAATTTGCTGATCCGCGATGTGCACGCGTTCGCATTCGAACGATGCGAACGATCGCGCCGACGTTCGGGTGGACCGACGCGTCGGCGTTCGATGCAGACGTATCAGTGGACCGCGGCGTCGAGCGCGAGCGTCGCTTCGCGCTTGAAATGCGCCCGCACCAACTCGCTGAGGCGCGTGCGATCGTTCGCGGTGATCGCGTCGAGCAGCGCCCGCGCGAAACGCGTGACGTCGCGCGCGTCGAAGTGCTCGTGCTCCGCCGCGCGACGCGAAATGCGATGCATCGCCGGCGTCAGGTCGTGCAGCACCGTGCTCAAATACGAATTGCCGGCCAGCGGCAGCCCGGCGTGGAAAAACGCGAGCTTCGCGTTGATCAGTGCGTCGATCTGCTCCGGCGCCTGGTTCTCCGACATCTGCGTCAGCGCGCAGCGGAACCCTTCGAGCGACGCCGAGCGGCCGTTGTTCGACGCCTTGGCCGCGACCCGCACCAGCAGCATCAGCACCAATTCGCCGTAGAACTCCGTCAGATCGCCGATGCGGACCGGTTCGAGCCCGCTCACCACCGCGCCGCGGCGCGGGATGATGTCGATCAGATGGCGCCCCTCGACGATCAACAGCGCTTCGCGCACCGAGCCGCGCGACACCCCGAGGTCTTTGGCGACCCTGAGCTCCTGAATGCGTTCGAGCGGGGCGAGGCGCCCCGTGATGATCTCGTCGCTCAGGTGGTTGGCGATTTGTTCCGTGAGACTAGCCGCAGGTTTGAATCCCATCTTCGCTCCGCAATGACACGTGACAACAAGCGCTCGACACTGAACGCTTCGACAGCGGCGATTCGAATTCGTTTCCCGAGTTCCGCTTTTCGTCGGCGTTCAACCGCCGATGATCAATGCCGTGGTCGGGGTCGTGCGGGGATCGATGAGTTGGCTCGGGCTTTCGATGTCGTCGGGCTGCCGCATCGGATTACCCGAACGCGACAGCCGCGCGACGACTTCGACCCGATCGAACATGCTGAGAACGCGGCTCGGTTGCATGGCGTCGCGATCGGTCAGCACGAGTTGCTGCGGGAGGCTCGCCGGATCGAGCGCGCGCACCGCGATCGGCATCGGCGGACCGTTCGGCTGGCGGGCGATGACGAACACGCGCGCCGGCGGTGCCGTCGCGAGCCCCGGCGCCAGCGCGACGCTGACGTGCACGACCGCGCCGCCCGCCGCCGGCGCGGACGCGGCGCTCGCGACCGGATTTGCGTCGGTGCGCACCGGCGGTCCGAGCGTCAGCTGCACCGGCGTCACGCCGTTCGTCAGTGCGACGCCGGGCACGCGCGCTTGCGGATCGTTCGCGCCCGGCGCGATGTCGCCGCTCGCCGAGACGCGCGCCGCGACGTCGACCACGTCGCCGGCCGCGAGCGTCGCGTCGCCTTGCATCGCGTTCGCGCGATCGAGCCGAACGGTCATCGAGTCGCCGTCGATTTGCCGGCGCGCCACCAACAGCGGCATCCGTTCGCCGGGTCGCCGCGCGTACACGAAGAGCGCCGCGCTCGGCGGCAATGCCCGTGCGGCAGGACCCAAGTCGATCGTCACGTCGAGCGCCGGACCGGTTTCGCCGATCATCGAACGCGCGCGCTGCAGGCCTTCTTGCAGCGCGGCCGTGCGCGGCCCGGTCGCGCCGCCCGACAGCGCGGTCTCGAGGTATCGCGCCGCGCCCGGATAGTCGGCGCGTCGAAACGCATCGAGCGCGAGCATCTCGAGCGCGACGCCCTGACGCGGGTCGTCCGCGAGGATGCGATCGAGCAATGCGCGGTTCGCGTCGGTGATCGTGCCGCCGTCGGCGACGAACCGCGCTTGCGCGAGCGCGACCTGTACCGCCGGATCGTCGCCCTGCAGCGCATAGACCTGTTCGAATGCCGCGACGGCGCCGGGCGCGTCGTCGAGCCGCATCAACGTGTGGCCGAGCAGATACCAACTCTCCGCATCGTCCGACTTCGTCGCGACTCGCGCGCGCAGTTGCTTGACGAGATCGCCGAGCGCGGCGGGGTTCGCAGCGGCCTCGCGCAATACCTGCGTCGCCTCGCCGAGCCGTACCGCGTCGTAAGCACCGAGCTGTCGGTACAACGTCACCGACACGCCGACGATGGCGACGACGAGCACGACCGCCGCCCACGCACCGGGGCCGTGCGACGCGACCGCCGCCTCGGCCGAACGTGCGTCGTCGAGCAACGCCGCGGCGGATTCGCGGGTCAGCGCGTCGGCCTCGACCGCGGAAAGCGCGCCGGCGTCGCGATCGCGCGCGATCTCGGCGACGCGCTGCCGGTAGAGTTCGACGTTCGTCGCGCGTCGATCCGTCGCGGCCGCGCGCTCGCGCCGGCGCAGCAACGGCCACGTCGCGAGCGACGTCGCGACGAGCAGGAACAGCGCGGCCACGAGTACGAACGGCGTCACGGCTTCTCCTGCACCGCATCGTCGCCGAGCAACGCGTCGAGCCGCGCGCGTTCGGCGTCGTCGAACGATGCTTCCTCGCCGGCGCGCCGGCGCACCATGGCGACGATGATCACGACGCCGACCAGCAACAGCGCAGCCGGCAGCGCCCACAACAACACGGTACCGGGCCGCAACGGCGGGTTGTACAAGATGAAGTCCCCGTAGCGTTGTTGCAGGTAGTCGCGAATGGCCTGATCGCTCTGCCCTTCGAGGATCAGTCGGTGCACCGTCGCGCGCAGATCAGCGGCGATCGGCGCATCCGAACCGGCGAGGTTCGTATTCAGGCACTTCGGGCAACGCAGTTCTTCCGTCAGCGCCCGATAGCGTGCTTCCTGCTCCGGATTGTCGAACTGGAATGCTTCGATGGCGCCGGCGGGGCCGGCCGCGTGACACGTCGCCGCGACCAACACGATCGCGAGCACGACGGCGACTCGATCGCGCAGTCCGCGCAACACCTCAACCACGCGAGGCCCCCGCCTGCAAGGCTTCGACGTGCGGCTTGATCTCGCTCTCCCACACGCTGCGGTTCACGTCGCCGACGCGCTTGTAGACGATCGTGCCGGACGCATCGACCAGAAACGTTTCCGGCGCGCCGTACACGCCGAGATCGACGCCGAGCGAACCGTCGGAATCGACGATGTTGAACGCGTACGGATTCCCCAACTGTTGCAGCCAGTCGCGCGCCTGCGCGGAATCGTCTTTGTAGTTGACGCCGATGATCGGCAACCCCGTCTCGCGGTGGATGCGCAGCAGTTCTGCGTGCTCGGCGCGACAGGTCGGACACCACGTCGCCCAGACGTTGACGAGCGCGGGGCCGCGGACGTCGGCCGCGGTATAGCGATGCGTCGCGTCGGACCCGTCGCCGAGCGCCGGCAAGTCGAACGCCGGAAACGGCTTACCGATCAGCGCCGACGGCAACACGTGCGGGTCGTTCAAGCTGAAGCCCGCGTACAAGAGACCCGCGATCACGACGAATGCCGCGAGCGGAACGAACAGGCTCGCGCGATTCACGCGCTCGACTCGACCGTCGCGACGGCGTCGCGCCGCACGCGCAAGCGCCGATAGCGCGCGTCGGTGATCGCGAGGACGCCGCCCGCGGCCATCAACAGCGCGCCGACCCACACCCACCGCACCAGCGGTTTGTAATGCAAGCGCATCGTCCACGCGCCGTCGTCCATCGGTTCGCCCATCGCGACGTACACGTCGCGCGTCACGCCGGCCGCAATCGCCGCTTCGGTCATCACTTGGCCGCCGGCCATGTAGTGACGCTTTTGCGGAAACAATACGTACGACGCGCCGTCGCCGTCGACGCGCACGCTCGCTTGCTCGGCGAGATAGTTCGGCCCGCGCACGCGGTCGATCGCCGTCAGCGTGAACGTGATCGAACCCAACTGCGCGGTGCCGCCGCGCGCCAACCGCACGTCGCGTTCGAGCGAGGTATGACTGGTGACGACGATGCCGAGCAGCGTCATCGCGAAGCCGAGATGGGCGAGCGTCATGCCGACGTAGCCCGCCGGCAGTCGCGCGAGCCCCGCGAAGCGTTTGCCGGCTTGCAGCCACGCGTCTTGCAGATGCGTCGCGACGACCCACAGCGCGAGCGCGGTCCCCGCCGCCACCTGCCACTTGAACGCACCCATGATCGCGAGCGGCAACGCCACGCCGACGACGAGGCTCGCGGCGAAAATCGCACCGAGCCGTTCGATC